>WNFC01036276.1_pt1 | contig 15930 bp, 19 predicted proteins | sample 5400541 | NCBI WGS metagenome assembly WNFC01 (sample SAMN13153342, study PRJNA577476) | soil metagenome | isolation source: 120 cm saprolite under Douglas fir tree site 2 hole 2 replicate 1 | place: USA:California | collected 2015-04-18
CGATCACCATGGGCATTCGCACGGGCACTCGCACGGACACGGACACGGACACGGACGCGATCACGCGTACGGGGCTAACCACACGTCATCGTCGACGCGCGCGCCGAGCGGTATTCCCAACGAGGTACGTACGACTAACGACGACCACGTGCACGCCCCGAGGGCGGCTGACCCTGTCGCTTTTTGACAGGGAGGCCGCGGCACGACGTAGGAAGGCACCGAATAACACCCTCAACCGTCGTATTACCAGTATCCCTACCCACGGCAGGGCCATTATCGCACGCACATATCTACTTCGGACAGGGGCTTATGTGTGCCTTGTTCCTAACCTCCCCTCCCCCCTTGTGCCTATCCGTAGCTATCTGTATCCGCTGTAATCTTACTGCGAAACAAGGCATGCCCTGCCCTTTCAAGCATTCAGTGCAATGATGTGTTTTCCTTCCCCTCCCTCATCATTTCTTGGCCCTTCAAGAGACGAAAAGAGAAGCGAGAGGGGAGTTCCGATCATATCATACATCGTGATCTATGAACGAGAGAAAGAGAGCAATCGGGCGAGAGCAAGGAGCAATAGGTAAGAAAAAACGGGGGCAGCGGGCGACAAAAGCTGGCAGTGCGAGAGAGACTTTGGGACTTTGTGTTTGGGGGTTGGGAGGAAAAAAAATAAAATGGATAAGGCAGAGTGGGATGGGGGTAACGATGGCCCGCTATCTCCTTTGCTCTGTAGAAACAGAAACACAGGTGTCCCGGGCCTCAGGCAGATAAATAAGAAGGGGCAAAGAAAGGGGTAAATAAGCTTTGCTAGCTTTGTCAGCAAAAAGTACAACACGGGAGAATCGAAAAAGTGGGGGAGAAAAAAGAGAAACAGAAAATTCGACTTGCGAAATGCGTGCGAAAGTATGGAAAAACGCACAGAACGCATGAAGAGACGGGGCAATACGAGCAGCATGTTAGAGAATCGGGAGTCAGAAAGAAAGAAACAATAGATATATATATACACGACCAACAAATGAGGGGCGTCAAAGTTGGATGCGAGCAAGCGCCTCACCGGTGGGAATGAATGAACTGCAGGGCATGACTGAGAGCGCCGACAACTACACCTGCGTCCAAGCCATTCATGGCCCCGGAGTCGTCACCACCAAAGAACCCATGGGTGGCAGCACTGGCTGAGCAGCAGCGACGGCACGAGCGACGGCACCGATACTGGGCACCACTATATCGTCACGACGCGGTGCGCGCACTGCGAGCCCGCTCCCACTTCGCGGTCGCGTCGCCGTCCAGTTGGACCCGAAGTTATTGTACCCCAGGGGGGCTGAATCGCTCCGCGCACGTGCGAGGCGCTGCTTGGTCCCTTCTGCACACACCCCTACGGGCGTCGTGGGAGAAACACCGTTTGCGCCTAGGGTGAGTGCGAGTGGGTATGGTTGTGCGGGAACGAATGTTGTCGTGAAAGGGAGTGCGGGTGGGTATGCATGTGGCCCGTTGTCGGAAAATCGGCTGTTGTTGGGCTGGATGCGGGCGAAAGGGAATGCAAGGAAGTAGCATTGGAAAGTGCCGAGGGTGGGAAGGGGCTATGGGCGGATAAGGCTATAGTGGTGGGCTGTGTGACGTAGATGTTTGGGCTCTCATCCGGATCGGCCAGGTCTGTGGGGAACGGGGTCGGCACTGATTCGGAAACAATTGAATTTAGATAACAACGGGTTTGTTGGGCGTAACAAGCGGCGGGGGGATCACGTCAGCATGATTGACAAATGAGACGGAGAACCTAGACGAGGGACGTACGCCAGCCAGGGAAGTTTTTTTCAAAGGCATCGTAGAGGGCCTTTGTGAGCATGGTCAAGCGCTCCGTTTTGGCCTTTTCTAAGGCGAGAGCGTTGGCGACGCGGCGGTTGTCCTCGCGCATTTGAGCGAGCTGAGCAGCGACTTCGCCTGGGAGTTCTACGCGGTGCTTAATGGAAGGATCTGGCTCGAGCGCTTTTCGCTTGATTTCTTCGAGAAGATCGGGTCGTGCCCGCAAGAACTTGTGGTGTGAGAATTCCCATGTTTGGGCATCAGTAGACGTCCGCTGGGCCCGTGGAGTCTGAAATGCGAGGTGACGTCACTCGGCGTCAGGTCATGTGAGAGATTAAAAAAAACACAGCCCACCCGATTTATCTTGTGGAATCCATACATGTTCAGCTGACGCACAAAGCTCGAGAACTACGACCGCCTCGCTCAGTGTTATCACTCATCACAGAGCGCATATATCCCACTTACGTTGTTGTGTTTAAAGTGTGACCCCAGTATCGTCCGGCTAAACTCGCCCACATTCGATACAACAAAGCTATTGTTTTTTGAGACCAATGCATTAAACAACAAGGGCAACTAGGCGCACCTGGTGCCAAGTTCTGTCCAAGAGATGAAATGCGCAGATTTTGGATCGTTGATCATCCTCACGTGAGGTGACGAGTAAGAATCTGAGGGAAATCAACGTAATCGACTCACTGGTATAGTTTCGTAACAAAATTGTTGGTGCCAATCGGCTTGCCTATGACGTTCATGCCGCCGCCGTTCGTCTGAAGGGATGACGGCACGTGGGAGGTTGGAGAAGCCATCTGGCTGTCCAGCGGTTTGAGGTGATCGTCCTGCTCGTCACTCGTGGTCTCGTCAATCGGACTTCCACCTGGGTCTAGGGATGAAGGATAGCCCATCTCCACTTCGTCATAGGATGCTGGCGTGTGGATATCCATGGACTGGCCTAGGGCGTCAAACATGCGCTCCTCCACGTTGGTGGGCAGTGACGTCCCAGCCGTAAAGCTTCGCTTCCTGGGAACCGACTTGTCAGATGACGACGACGAGCGGCTACTCAGGCCAACTCGGCGGGCGGTCAAGTCGCTGTGAGTCGGATCGGGATCATAACGCAAGCCTCCCTGGTTATCAGGAGGCCCATACGAAAATTGCGAGGGAGGCCCCGGTTGCGGCTGTTGCGGCTGCTGCTGCTGTTGCTGATGGCTCGAGTGAAACTGTGCATGATGATGAGCGCCAAACGGTGTGTGATGACCGTTTGGTCCCCCCGATGGGCTCAGTGGAGTGATTGGCGAGACACCGCTCGTGGCGGTGGATGTAAGTGGAGACGGATTGATGGGGGACAGGTTCGTCGGGGAAGTGACGCTGAGGGAAGAAAGGTTGAGAGACAGCGTGGAGCGCTCCATCAGATTTTCCGGAATGGCTTGGCTGGGGGGTTGAAAATAGCCACCATAAGGCGGTGGATCGCCGAGGGAGGGCGTCGACGGAGTGGAGGAATAGGACGGGGCATGAGTCGGAAGGAGGTGTGTACCGCTCGGCCATGTAGGTGGCGGTTGTCGTTGCGGCCGATGCGGTGAGAGATAGATGTCTAGGACTGACAACACGCGGTTAGCATGTGAGGACGGAAACGTGCAGTGGTGGTGTGTGAAAGCGGAAAAAGAGAGGAAAGATCAGATGAATTGATGGAGAGATGTGAGGAGAAGAAAAACATCAACCGCAGGACGGGGGACGAGGAGAGCGGAAGAAGGGAGGAGAGCAGAGCAGAGGGGAAGGAGAGAGAGGGAGTATGGCCTCCGGCGTTAGTACATAATATTTCCCGCACCCGCACGGCACGCACAATCTTCAAATTAGTATATTATTTTTTTGCCACCACCGAGGGTGCGGGGGCACTGGTCACTGGTCGTTTGACCACCCCCGCCCGTCCAGCGAGATGAACGGTTGCCGATAAGCCATGAGCCATCGAATAGACTTTTTGGCCCTTCGATGGGGTCGATTCCGACACGGAGAGCGTCATGAGTAGGCGACCTGTCGGGCCCCGTCGACCATTCTCGACCAACCTTCTCATCCACTACTCGATTCGTCGATCGCCTCGCCCTCCCCTCCATCCCCCGCAAAACAATATAATCAACCGCGTCGGCCTTACGGGGGCCCATCATGCAATCTCACCCACGCACCCACGATGAGGGAGGGTCCTATGAAGCCCGTCTCTCTCTTTTTTCTTCTTTCCTTGGGTCGTTTCGAGGCCCGCGCCCGGAGAGGCCCAAACAATGACGCCATACAGCTCTTCTCACCTGCCACGTTGTCCCCGCTCTATCGACACCCCCGCGCCTCGACCCGTGGCCGTGCCCGTCTACCGTGACCCATCCCTTTTCCCCCCTTTTTTTCATTTTGCCTCCTCATTTTCATATTTGTTCTCATCTCACGGGCTCCCGTCCCAACACCTCCCTCTATGTATAGTCTGTGACGCATCCTCGTTTTCGCTTAATTATGGACCGCGTGATCAGACGCCACCTGGTCGCTAGTACGCTAAAGGGTACGCAAAATGCCAGCCAGGGTGCTAGGCGCCGGGAGCGGAGAGACAAGTCTGCAGCGGCGAGTGAGGATAAGGAAAGCAGTGAGCGAGGGGGATCACTCGTTCATTTTCGCCCCTGCCAATCTGACGTCATAACCCTCCCAAAACGGTCGCCACTCCCACTTGCACCCCGGCCGCTTGGCGACTCGCCTGGACCTGTTCTAGGCCAGAATCCCCATGCCCACCACCAGATAGTGCCCGACATCATCAGGGTCGATATAATTTATGGCTGTACGTAGGAGGCGCCCACGTGTACGCTCACCCCCCTCGCACTTCGGTCCGCGCCCGTCCCCGTGCTCCCAGCCAAGCGCCAGGTAACTCGTCATGGGCTCCGGCCAGTCCCACTTTGCCAAAAGAAATCCCAAAAATCCAGACCTCGGCATACCCGTCCCTGGGCCGCGCTTCTGACTTCTGACGCGACACCACAAAACATGCTTTACAGTTGCGCGCGTCGACCCCCCCAAAGGAAAAGAGGTCGGAAAACGGGGTGGGCTGGAGGGGGGGAGCCCTGGTTGTGCGCCGTTTTGTCGATTTGGGTCGGGACGTTTCCCCTTCCTACAGTTATACCCTTTGCCAGATATATTCATCGCCAGCGCCTGCCCGCGCGTTTTCCGCGTTATCGTGTTCTGTCAAATTTTCGCTGGCGTCTTCGTCTTGGTCATCGTCGTCGTCAGCGTCAGCGTCATCCATCGACACTAATCGTTCTGCACGAGAACGGTCGGTAGGTGTGGAGCGCTCTCGCCCGCGGCCGCATGCAATGTAAATAAAAAGGCCCCTCACATCGTGTCAGTGCCTGCGCGACGCCGCATGGGAACGAGGGCTGCGGGGCCCAGAAGGCCAAGGCCTCTTTCGCCCCCAACGCGCGCCTGCACAGACACACATGACCATCATGGCACACATACGCATACATTACATGCGTGCATCTCCATCCACAGAGTCTAGATGGGCCGGCGCCGTGGAGCGTCCGTCGTTCTTGGGTGGCTACCTGTGTGCTGATACTGAACTGAGAGCTGACACCCACGCGTTATCCACGCGTGCGTCTGCGCTGAATGAACGTAATGGATGGATGGATGAGTGAATAGGCGAATGGATGAGATGGGATGACGATGACGATGATGATGAGGCTCTTATGCCACGCCCGATGATTCTCGCCACTCGCCGCCCGGCCAGCAGCCAAAGTGCCCCTTCTAACGCCCCGCCTATAATAATAAAATAACCCCGTGCCCGGCATTCCGATAAATCACGAACCCCCTCGTTTTGACGGGCAGACCAAAGGCTCGTGTTTTTCGTATGGGTTCAGATCCCAAGGTAAATTAACATTAACCACGCTGCGATCAAAAAACAGGTACAACAGGTACAGCTGACATGGCATGTACGTGCCACCGGTGTGCCACCGAATATTCAGCACGACATAGATGGTATCGCAATAAAGGCATAAATGGGGTTGCTGAGAGAGGCGTAAAATTAATTCCATTTGAACCTATGAGCGTTGGCCGGATTGATGAAAGCAGATAACATTAAAAAAGTACTGCAACTACTACTCCCGTTCTTCGATTACAGTACAGTGTTAGTACTAGTACTAGTACCGGGCCCCTGTACATGCTTTAGTAGGTAGATGATGTGCAGAGAACAACGTGCATGCATGTATGCGTACGCATGCACGATTACACGTTGCAAGCCCTGGCGCAGCTTTACAAACAAAAAAGAAAAAGGGGGGTAGTGATTATGGATGATCATGCATCGTGTCGCGCGCTCTATAGGTACAACAGGAAATGGGGAGGAGTCCTCCTAGTCCTCGTCCTCGTCGTTCCCTATTATGTGCGCCTCTGCAGGCGGCTCCTCGGTGCGGATGCGGGAGTACCAAGAGCGCTGCGGCGTAGGCGCGAGTTCGATCCCACCGGGAACCGCGTCGTCTTTCGTCGCCGCTGCGTTGCGTCCGGACGTGGTGTAAAGCGTGATCAGGAAGAGGACGTGCGTGTACAGCAAGAACGCCATGCTATTTTTTGTACGTGGCGTGTGCAGAAAAAAAAATACGAAAGGACGAGTGTGTCAGGGACGGGACTTTGGGGTAGGGGGGCACGACATACGTACCTAAACATGATGAGAATGTACGTGACGTGGTCCATGCCGCCTTCGTGCACGTATTGCAGTTCTTCGTCGGTCGCGGACATGAACTGTAATCCGGCTGCGATCAAAAGCTGATCCGACGAACACAAAAATCAGCGTTCGGCCAGGAAGCGAAAACCAAATCAAAACCAAATTGATGACGACGATGACACTCACGAACGGGGGCAAATGTCTGAAAGCGCGTCCCTTGGACTCCGCGCCGCTGGCGAGGGCGGCGCCGTCCGCGAGAGTGTGGTCCGACGACCTATCGTCCTCCACGCCGTCCACGGCGGTCGTGGGAGCGTACGATGGCGCGACGAAGCAGACCTCGATGAGGCGCGCGAGGCCGGCCAGCATGAGCGTGTAGCCGAACACGGCGTGCACCTTCGTCGAGAGCATCAGGGCCTGCGCGTGGTCTGACATCGCATACCCGGTCAGAATGATGCTATATTTGCCGGGGGTTGTTAGCGACAGATCGGCTGGGCACACACAACTAACTGGGCAGAGGGTTTTCTTTTGGCTCGAAACTTACATGAGGGAGGGGACCACCGAGCGCTAAACAAGGCGAGATCGCGTGGGCGAGATGTGTCGGTGATATGAAGGTCCAAGGCGAAGCGAGGGCTTACCTGATTGTTCCGGGAGAGATAGACACCAAGAAGGCCTCCGCACCACCCTACGCGCGGAAATGAACGAAGGCAAATCTAAGACCTTACGCTATGAACTCACAGAGGACGCCGAGGATGCTGCGTTACGGCACGTCAGGATGGTCACGAACGGCAGTAGTTTCAAAAGACGCACGTATGCTGCATGTCCTTTACGGACCACCCACTACCGTGGTGCTCCGTGAACGTGTTGACTACGTGTAGCAGCCGGAATTAAGAAGCAGCAAAATCCAAACGAGCTCGTTCCACACGCACCGATTCCCTTTCCGTGGACAGCGCGATCAGCAAAAAGCGTTGCATTGCCGAACGGAATAGCACGAAATCACACACCCAGAGCAAGATGACCCACGCGTCCCACCAGTCAGGACTACGTCCGCTTTTGCGAACCCACACCTCCCCCACGAGTAGCAAGATCGCTAGGATGACACCATACGCGATGAAGCCGCTACCCTAAACGTCCGTCCAAAAAAAAACGTAAGGGGACCAATTTTTTTTTACTGTGGAAGTGGGATCTCATCGTGACCGGGCTCACGTACCATAATATAATGGGCGAGACACTGCCCCAGCGCGCCGCCCCGACAATATCCGCGGAACGCGATCGCGCCAAAGAGCATCTGCGTCCACCCGAGCACCGGGAACGACCTGCCGACGAGCCCGTGCGCGCGCACGGCCCAGGGCCGCAGCGTCCGCTCGTGGACGTGCAGCTTGAGGTACACGCCGAGCGCGAGCTGCGCCGCGATCGGAAGGAGCAGCACGTTCGCGAAGGCGCCGTGCGCGCTCGAGAGGAAACCGCGGCCGCCGTGGGAGTGCCCGAGTATGTAGCCGCCTAACGTGAGCGCGACGCCTGCGGTCTAAGGGGCACAGGGAAGGAGAGAGAGAGAGAGAAATTGTGCCGGTCGAGGGGCGGGCCGTGGCGGAGGGAGGTGGTAGTAAGGAGTTAGTAGCTTTCGGTAGAGACGAGGAAGGGAGGGCAAGGGAGGGACGGGGTGGGTCGAAGAAGGGCGTGCGGTGCGCACCTGGAGTGGGACGTGCCAGCGGCTGCGTGATAGGCCAAGTACCATGCCAATGGGGAAGAGGATGCTCCAGACGGCGGCTTGTAGGAAGATGTGGATCCATAGGATCGAGTCGACGGCTGCGGTTGCTTCCTCCTCGGTAAGCTGGTCGTGGTGCTCGTGCGCACGCGCTGTGTAGGGTAAAAGGAGAAAAGGGAGGAGCAGGCGGAGGATGTGCCGGCTCATGGCGACGGTGGTGTGTTAGAGTATTGCTGCTAGGGAATAGCGACCGACACGGGAAGGGAGCAAAGGAGCAAACTTGAAGCCGACGCCGGCGGGCGGAAGGACGGCCGCGTAATTTCGGCCCGACAATCCCTTGCCAATGCATTCACGATTCCCCTTCTCCTCACCGTGACTTCTATGCCACTACCTCTGATGTTCGTCGTCTACGTTTCTAAAATGTTTTTTGGTTTGTGAAACAGCACCGTTCGCGTTGCTCACCACCGTAACCACAGGGCCACAGTTATACGGCCTTGCCGACCAAAACTTTCTTTTCCTTTCCCGCCTTTTTTGGTCGGATAGTCCGAGTCCTAATCTGCGTTGGTTGCAACCTTAGCTGACACTGACCAGCGAGAAGACTGGGTCGATCATGTGCAGCGAGAAATCTTCTGGAGTAGCCTCTTTACTAGTGGTCTCTTACACACTGAGCCGGGATGACGGCTAATTGGATGCATCTTGTATCTCGCTGCCATTAGCTAGTAACTAGGCAGGTATTTCTTCACATCACATGGAAGACCTGGTGGATGTCCCAGTCACCGACTCCTGGTGTATGGATTCCTGCTGTGCTCCCAGACCAACGGTGTGTTTGGTTGCTAGCCCGTCGTTACAACGCGGGCCCCCTTTGGCTCTGATATGTCACTTAAGCCGTTTCAGTCAACATTCGAGGCAACGGCAACAGCCTTCCAGCGGGGATGCTCCGTTTGGCAGAAATCATTTGAAGTAAAACACTGACCCTTCTCTGTCATGTATAGCGCCGTTCGGATTGGCCCGCTTCGACAGTAACTAACCCCGATATTGGAGCACTAGGAGGAGGCCCGCTAATCTCAGCTGGCCACATTTGTATGTCAATGAAGGTAATTCGCTGATCGGCACCGCATTGATAGTGGTCCGCCTCCGCAAGAGGGCATGCAAAAGGTGAGGCTTCTTTCTGATGCCAGTAGTGTAGGTCCTCCCAAGCCCTGGCCCACTTGAGCCTTCGGTATCGTGCAGGGCTGAATGGGAGGTCCCTCTGGCACAGTCAGCGCCGATTCCCCTTCTGCGCCCTCCCATTTCTATGACCAGTACCATCAACACCCGCCGACTTCCCCGGCTGCAGCAGGGTATCAATTGTTGGTAGAGGTTGCTTGAGAACCATGTCTCCCACCCGTGGGATCGGTCAGCTTAGTCAGCCACTAGGCAACCTACGACCCATTGCTTGGGCTCCGAGGCACCACACGTAGAATTCACAGATACCGTATGCTTTTGTTCACAAAAAGAAGGACAAATTCTTATCAACACGTATATCAACCTAGAGGCACAAAGGAAGTGCAAAATTTGATTTGTGGTACGTCTACACATGTCTGACAGATTGACTACAGGCTGACCAGTGGCCTGGTTGGTGACCGCGGAATTGGATTGAAGGGATTGAGAGCGAGAATGCCCTTACAGTTGATCCGCGCCAAACCCCCAGCTTCTCAAGCTGTTACTTCGCAACTCATCGTGTCCTTGCGCCAAAGTTACCAAAGGTCAGGGTTATTCGCCTCAGCGGAACCGGCGAGCTGAACGAGTAATGGTGTGGCTGCATACATAGTTATGTTTTTGATGCCAGCCGTAAACATACTAGTTGCCGTGTGGCCCATCTGCTGCGCATTAATGGAGGCGCCCGTATGAGCAAAGATCGTGTGAATCCGAGTAATCCTTAAGGATAGGTGCCTCCCGGCTTCGCTATCGTCACACGCTCGGCAGACCGCCGCCACACCGTGCTAAAACTTGGGACACACGGATGCAGTAAGGGTCACGCCTCTTGCCAGTGCAAGACTTCCCAGAATCTGGGTTACCTTCTGCCTGGCGTGTACGGCATAACCTCCAGCTAGTTCGGGGTCCGTGGGTAATACACATGGAACGAGGTACTGAAGCCACACTAGTGCAGGCACACATAGCAACACGACAAAGTCAGTTCGCAAAGTCTGCGAACAACGTCCATCCAGGAACGCGGTCCGCTTCGCACGCCGGCGGAAAGGGATCAGATCATCAGATCTTGTGTTCGTGGTTGCGGTCGGGATCTTTGGCCTCGAATTTTAATCCTGGGATATGGCAATGGCCGATGGTACTAGTACTCGGGGCACAGGGTTCTCCGTGCTTTGATCAAATTCTTGCGTTGTACGGTCCAGGGAGTCTAAAACCAGGAAGAACATTATGGTTCGCACATTTGAAATGTGATACAGACTGCGATACCGTGTAGCCCGGAACGCGAACAGGACTGCACCACCATCAGTATTAACCTCATGGTACAGTAGTTCCATCGTTCGCTGTGAAGTGGCTTGCCCATCACATTGGTCCGAGTCCATTCCTGTGCAATTCATGCTGATCATGTCGTGCCCGTGGCACAACAAACAGCACAGCTCAAAATGGGTGTGAAATCAGTGATGTGCGATCGCGTGGCTCTCGGCGTCCTCTACGCCATAGGAGAAGTGGAAAGATGTGGCGCCGATATTGCTGATCCCCCCCGATAAGTCACCCCCGCGCGTTCCGCCCAGTCTGCGACACGAGAACCAGATGGTACAGTCCTATAGTGGGGGGGTCACTTGACCAAACGCTCAGGGTCTGGATGAGTAGACCGGGGACTTTGGTAAAGCATGTTTGGTTTTACTGTTTCGTCGATCCAGCATGGGTAACTCTATATATCATCTTAACTTTCTGGAAGCATCCAGGAACAGAAAGGGTCAACCAGGTATGTGTAGTGCCGAGTAACAGGGATCACCGCGGTCAGACTCATGTCTAGAAATCACATACTCAACAGCTGACAGCGATGCCGTTGTAAGGCCCGTTGTGATCGTTGATGTCGCCTGAAAAGACGGTGGGGACTGCGCCGACGATGCAGAGCGTGGACGGGTTATCCTGGCCAGGGCACTTGACCCAGTCTCCAGACTCCTCGATATGAATCTCCCCACTTGGGTGGTGGTACCCGAGCAACATCCCCGGCACGATCGGTACCGGATCATGCTTGTTGTTGATGTGCGTGACGTCCCCAGGAAGCTGAGCGTCGACCAAGTTTGCCCACGCTTCATTTCCGACGCGGGGCAGGCCGTATCCGAAGAACTTGACGGAGATAGTGGTGGGTAGTTGGAGCCGGAGGAAGACGCTGTCGAGGAGTGCGAGTGCCGCGCCGAGGGATTGCCCTACCGTCGTCACGGTCGAGGTCCCATGCGCGGAGATCACCTGCCGCACGGCGTCGAGCACCTGAGACGCGGTCCTGTGGCGACGCAACAGCGATGAGGATCAGGAACGGCAAGCAAGATTATTGTTCTAGTAGGAAGCACGAGAACCGAGATACCTACAGGGAATGTTCATGCGAAAATCCGGTGTGCACCTGAACCGAGTCCGATATGCCGGGGAAAAGGGAAGAATCGAGGGACTCGAGGGGCACGCCTAAATCGGTCAAATCTGCCAGGCTGTAGGCGCGGTTAGTATGTCGGCGCCTGGAGTGTCAAATCGCCGAAGAAAACGATTTTGATTTACTTACATCTTTGTTGGGTTGGTCGCCTGGTGAGCCACAATGACTGTGTCTTGGTCCGGGTCGTACCCCACGTACCCTATGGTCCGCGTTAGCAGACAGACAGCCCCAAAGAGGAAGTTCACAGCTCTGTGAACGTGCGTACAATACTGCACGCTACTTCCGTCTCCCCCGGCAACGAAGGGTTTGAAATTGGGATTTGCCTGACAGTTCGCTGGGTAAGAAAATCAATACATCAGGACTTAATCATCTAGCATCGAGCCTTTCCACTCCCGAGCAGCAGAAAGGGTCCGGTGAAATTCGCACCTCCGCAACTCCATGTCCTGACAGGGTCGGCGCCGCACTTGGCTGCGGCGGCATAATACGTGTACGGCGAATAGCTCGATGTCTGTTGCGTAGTGAGCGTGGGGAAGGATTGGCGGGTAAACTTGAAGGGTGTGGCAGATGCGAGTGCCACGAGAGCTGCGATGATGGCCGATTGGAAGAGCATTTCCATAGTTGTCGAGAAGGATTGTGAGGTTCTGGGGAACAGAAGAAAAACAGCGAGAGCAAATGAGCCAAGGTAGGATAGCAAGAAACCGACACTGTGAGATCCCAGCGGGTCGGATGTTTTGTATTCCAGCGGGGCGGGGATGGGAAATCGATAATGTGCCGTAGCTTACGGACACATCCAATGTTGGCAGTAGATGTTGTCGGATGCTCACCAAAGGAGTTCGCAACCCGCCAGTGTGATGCTGCCTACATGTCCCAGAAGGCAGAACCTTGATCTTCGACGTACATGATCTCGTTGTAAGTGACCTCTATACATAAGATGGAATTCATGGAAAGCCCACCGTGACGGCAATTCGCTCGTAATGCGGTTTCTCCGACAAACTTGAGAGGCTAATTGAAAGAGACATCACCATCCCGAATTCGAACCGCAACCGCGTCCGGAAGAATAGGGATTATCCACCCCTACATCACGACAAGACAATGAGAGACGCGTAGACGTACACCAGTCGTCGTGACTGAGATCGGAAAAGGAAAAGCGGGAGTTGTCGTCTGGGAGGTTGAGAATTGAGATAGAGCTTGAAGCCGCGGATAGAGAAGGAAAATGAGAACGGTTGGATGTGATTACAGTAATCGTGTGTGTAAAGCATCCGAGTCAGCGAGTAGCACGTAAATGTGACGTGCGGTCGAGCGGCGGAGCGACGAAACGGATGATTCTGTATCTGAAGGAATCCAAGTCGAAGAATGACAACGGCGGGCTCGAAAACTCGAAGTCAAAACGAAACACCGCGCAGCGCCGCCGCGTGCTAGATCACTCAGGCTGTTAGATCTGTTCTCCATCGAGGCGGAATTTCTCCTCCCTGGATCGGATGGGAGCCCCGATGGCCATCAGGAAACCTCTCGGCGCGTTAACTCCGTCTTATCGGCTCTTACTCGCCTCTTAGTAACCTCGACATCACATCGGTAAGATCGATAAACTACTGTAATCGGCAATTACCGTGACGGTACTGTACATTAAGCGGCGAGGGGTCCGAGTCACGGTTTATGATGGCACGTCACGGTGTAATTCTCGCCAGCGATGCAAACACACTTTGCCAGATTGTCGATAGACATGGTCACTTTTAGTAAACCTGACCCCACGGCGAAACGGTCGATTCTACCCACATCGATCTGGAAGGGCCGAATTGAGAGCACCCAAGTGCTCCCTCCGATCGCTGATCCTTGTCGGCCTTTGCGGCCAGTTATGACATATCTTGGCAAGTCAATATTCATAAACTTCTCCTTTGAGCCCACAACTCTGGCAGTCGTTCCTAATCGGTAGACCGCACATAAGCATCCTCGCCATGGTCGAGAGAGAATACCCCCAAAAAACCCAAAAATGTGGAGTGGGGGGCCATAACGTCCGTTAGTCGTCACGGTAACGAGAAGGCACTCAGGCTGGCGATGAGCACGAGAACCTACTTTCTGGCCTCCTGCCAATGTTGGCCTGCCTCGTCGGGCCCCTCAAAGTCAAATTTTCTCGAGCTTCTCATGTGCATACGCGTTAAATCCTCCGCGGATGTCACACGTCGACGTAACCCCGCTTCGCAGAGACGTGTCAACGTCAGGGATACGGCGAGCTCTCATAGGAAGTAAGATCATGATGATGTTAACACGTCCTGCCAGTCACGGTGAGGGACCAGCGCTGATTTCATAGCATTGATCCAAGTCAGTTACTTTCCGTTAGCTAGGTTGTTACCAAACAAGGGAAAGACAGGTAACTTGACAGGGTGAAAGCAGACCTCGCAAAAGTATTTGAGAAAGGCACAACTCTTCTATCTCGTTCTCCTGTTCGTACTGACAGTCCGCGTATATCTACAATGGAAATAGATAATCATCGATTTCCTCGGAGTCGCTTTGAGTGGTCGTAGATGGGGAGTGTGACGACGCTGCATACGAAATCAAATCTGCTCACTTCCATCCTGCCACAGAAAGGGTCACGTAGGTATGTGTAGCACCGAGGTAAAAGCGATCCGATTCATAGGAATCCCCAACACTTATTCAACAGAGGATAAAGATGCCGTTGTAAGGTCCCACATGATCATCTAAGTTGCCCGAAAGGATGTTGGGGACTGCACCGACTATGCAGTGCGTGGACGGGTTATCTTGGCCAGGGCACTCGACCCAGTCTCCAGACTCTTCGATGTGGATCTCCCCACTCGGGTGGTGGTACCTGAAGGACATTGGCGGTATGACCGGCACCGGGTCATGCTTGTTATTAATGTGTGTGACGTTTCCAGGAAGCTGAGCGTCGACAAAGTCGGCCCACGCTTTATTACCGATGCGAGACAGGCCACATCCGACAAACTTGACGGAGATAGTAGTGGGCAGTTGGAGACGGAGGGAGACGCTGTCTAGGAGAGCGAGTGCCGCACCGGGAGAAGAATCCCCTACTGTCGTCACGTACGAGTGCCCAGCTAGAGGGGCTAAAGGCTAACGGCTAACGTTCAACGTTCAACTTGAACGTCACACGAAAGACGGCACCTCTGGACTTGTTCTCCATCGCGGCCGAAATTTCTCCCCCAAACTCAAATCGATTGCGTGGATGGGAGCCCCGATGTGCAATTGGAGCCAGCGATGCATTAGCTTGTTGCCAGCTACCAGCCTGTCCGACTAAAGATAGCGTTACTGTAGTCACTTAGTAAATGTGAGCCCACCAAAAAAGAAAACCAAATATGTGGAAGGGGGGAGGGTTCGCCCGCAATGAATGATATCCCACATTCTCCAGCCTTCAGGCTCCTGAGCGGGCCTCGTCCTCGTCCGATTTTGCGCCCGCGCCCTAGCTTGTCACGTGCATGGGCGTCAAACCCTTCACAGACCGACCGACCGCCATGCACTACCCTGGCGCATACAGTACGTGTTGATAATCATCGATCATCGCGGCCCCAACGGGGATCGTGGCGTGGAAGACTCGGCGCCCAACCACTTCCCTCCTTTCCCTGCCTCCGCCTGCGCTTCCACCATGTTGTGAACCTCATCGGTAGCCAACAACGGAATTCGGCCAGACCCTGCAGAGATTTTAACTCCGACAACATGCAAGAGCACAAGAGGGACACGGCGAGGCCTAGAGAAGGGAACCGGAACCGGGAACAGAGGTAGAAAGGGGTCCAGGAGAGATGGGTTACTACATCGTCCCAATCGTGTTAGGCTAGTAAGTTCCACGCCAGTCTGACGACGAAACGTTGCATTTTGGCTACCCTTAGGCGCAGTTGGGTCCGTTTGTGTTTTGGCGGGTGGTCAACGGCGTTGATGGGCTTATATTCACGCATATACGAGGGTCATCTGGTCCTGATGTACGTCGTGGATTCTCACCGTCTGTGTATGTGCTCATTCATGGCAATCCGTACTTCTGCTCTCATCGTACTGCACCACCAACACTACAAAGTCTCCATCCGACCGTCCTCCTCTCGACATGCGAGCACCACCGCCACTGCCAAAAACCCGTGAACATTAACATCAGCTTCGAGATTAGCGTATGCGTGTTGACGTGTTCCGAAGACTGGCGGCTCTCGCACG
>WNFC01004042.1_pt1 | contig 15929 bp, 15 predicted proteins | sample 5400541 | NCBI WGS metagenome assembly WNFC01 (sample SAMN13153342, study PRJNA577476) | soil metagenome | isolation source: 120 cm saprolite under Douglas fir tree site 2 hole 2 replicate 1 | place: USA:California | collected 2015-04-18
GCTCGGCCCATTCGCGCTTGCGCACTTGCGCGTTTATCAGGATCCTGTCGTTGCGGCCTCGTTCCTCGAGCCGATGTTAAACCACGTCGAAGCCGCTGGCCTCGGCACAGCGAGCGAGATTTTCGATGGCGATCCGCCGTTCGCACCGCGCGGCTGCATCGCGCAGGCATGGACTGTGGGCGAAACATTGCGCGCGTGGCGAGCGATCGTTGCCGCGCGAGCCAAGCCCGGCTCGGCCCACCATAAATCCGCTGGCGGTTAGCCCGCATTGAACAAATAGCATCCTCTCCCGAAACTGCGAATACCGCGCTTCACGAAAGATAAATAAGATTTTTCAATTCTTTCGATTTGAACTTTGAGTTTGCGCATTTGGAGCAGGGTGTGCAAACTAAAAGAGAAGTATAGCGGCGTTTTTCCGCAGTTTGCTGCATCTCGCTTTTCCGCGACGAAACGAGGATTTCCCCCAGCTCTTGGTCATGGCTTGAATTTTCCCGGACACAGTGTTGTGTCCAAATCAAATGAGTGTGCGTTCCGGTGTGGCTTGAGCGGGAGGTCCGCACGGAGATTGCGCGGGCGTTTTGCGATATGAAAAGGGAGGACCATCGAATGATAAATTCACAGGTGTACGTTCTGGAGGAAATAAATGATGCGAAGCCGAAGCGCGGTATCGTGTTGCCTGCAACGCAGGTGGTGGCGAAAAAAGATGTTCTTGCCGAGGCGTTGCTCGAGAGGAGCTCGACGCGCCAGAAGCGGCACCCGCTGAAGTGGGCGGTGTCGCTCGGGGCTCACGCGGTGGTGCTGGTCCTGCTGCTGTTGATGCCGCTTTATTTTTCGCAGGGGCTGGATATGCACGGGTTGAACATGACGATGCTGATTGCGCCGCTGCCGCCGGAGGCCCCTCCGCCACCTCCGCCCCCTGCGACAGTCGTGCGCGCGGTGCGCACGCCGCCGAAAACATTCACGCCGGGAAAATTGACAGCGCCGTCGTTTGTTCCGAAGGCGGTAGCGATTGCGAGTGATGCGGCGCCGCCGGAAGAAGCGTTCGCAGGAGTGCCGGGTGGCATCCCGGGCGGAATTGTTGGAGGACAAGTCGGCGGCATTCTCGGTGGCGTGATGGGCGGCGCGGCTGCGCCCCCCGCGCCGGCATCGGAAGGGCCGAAGAAGCCGGTGCGCGTCGGTGGCAATGTGAAGCCGCCGCGGCTGCTGTCAGGACCCGCGCCAATTTATCCTGTTTTGGCGAAGCAGTCCCGCATCCAGGGGATAGTTGTGATCGAGGCGATTATCGATGAACACGGCAACGTGATTGAAGTGCGCGCGATCAGCGGCCATCCGCTGCTGATCCCCGCGGCGATGAAGGCCGTGTCGCTGAGAAAGTACGAGCCTACGGTGCTGGACGGCGAACCAACGCCGGTGAATTTGAGAGTGGAAGTGACTTTCCACGCGGATTAGTGCCGCTCGCAAGCTGACGGCGCGCGCGACCCTCCCCGCCGCGCGGTCAGTGTGTTTCAGATTTCTTCGCTGATCACTGGGTTCCTCAGCGTGCCAATACCTGGGACTTCAACCTCGACAACGTGACCGGGAACAAGATCTTTCTGCGGGTCGAATCGCGCGCTGGCTATCGCCTTAATTCCACTGACGAGGAAGTCGCGCGACCGCAGGTCAATCAGCCGGTGCCGCTCCTCAATCGTCCACACCGCCGCCTCTGAAGCTATTTCATTCACGAGAATTCCAAGCGTCCGATACTCGATGCGAAATCTACGAAGCTGTTTTCAAATGTCGTAATCCACTTCGCGACTCTTGAATTTTGTGACGCGCGGTGGAATAGATCCCTTCAAATGGTCGATAGGAAAAGAAATTTCGTTTGCAGTGGCTGGTTTCTTTTGCGCTCTAGCAGGCTTTTTGTCCAGCACGGAGACAAGCGGGAAGTTTCTAAGGGAGGGTTCGCGCCGGAGATGGGTCTGTTTCCACACCTTAGTATGAAGTTGACATACAACAGCCAGAAACATATGTTCTTGCCAACTGAGAAATTGTATTTGCGTGTCACAGGGTAGCGATCGCCAGGAGAGTAGCATGTACATATCCACGTTCCACCTAATGCCGCACCGTGAGTTACCCGACGATTTCGAAAAGCGCTACCAATCCGTGTGGGTAACACCGCCGTTCCATGAATTGGCGGACGCGAAACGCGTAGGACAGTATTACAACTGGACTTTGGATGAGCTGATTGCCGCCGCCAAGGCCGGCTCCGACGGCGTCTGCACCAACGAACACCATCAAAACGCCTACGGGTTCATGCCGAGTCCCAACATGATGGGCTCGGTGCTGGCGCGAGCTACGCAGGGATTGAACTGCGCCATTGTTCAAATGGGCGCCACCTTGCCCGCCACGCAGCCTCCCATCAGGATCGCTGAAGAGTATGCCATGCTGGATTCCATCAGCGGCGGGCGTCTAGTGGCTGGGATGCCTTTGGGGACGTCCCAGGATCTCAACCTCTGCTACGGCATATCGCCCATCGAACAGCGCGAACGCTACCGGGAAGCGCACGACCTGATCATCAAAGCGTGGACGTCGCGAGAGATATTCGCGTGGAACGGGAAGTATACACAACTGCCGATGGTTAATCTCTGGCCGCGGCCCATCCAACAGCCGCACCCGCCAATTTGGGTCCCCGGCGCCGGAAGCACCAGCACGTTCGCGTACGCCGCCGAACGCGACCACTGTTATTGCTTCCTCAGCTATTTCGGTTTCAAGAGCGCTTCCTACAGTGTCCGCGAAAAATACTGGAAAGTTGTTGAAGAAAAGGGCCGGGATCAAAATCCGTACCGGTTGGGTTTTTTGCAACTGGTCGGCGTGTCAGAGACCGACGCGCAGGCGGAGAAAGACTACGCCAAGCATGTCGAATATTTTTATCACAAGATGCTGCATTTGCCCGCCGAGTGGCTGGGCGTGCCGGGCTATCAGGATTATCAAAGCATGGCCAACTCGTTTCGCAATCCAATGATTGCGAATGCATTTATGTCGCTCAAGGAAAAACGGTACAAGGATTTCTTAAACGACGGGTACGTCGCGTGCGGCAGCCCCGCAACCGTTCGCGACCAGCTTAAAGACCTATCCGAGAGCCTGCGAGTCGGCAACCTCATGGTGCTGCTCCAAATTGGTTCCATGCCGCACGAATTGGCGCTGAAAAACATTGAGCTCTTCTTCCGGGAGGTCGCTCCGGCGCTTCGGCCGATTTGGGACGACGAGTGGGAAAACCACTGGTGGCCGGCGGGGCTGCGTAGGAAAGTCCATCGAGGAGCAACCGCATGACCACTGTTACCGACCGCCGCGTCGCCGTCTGGCAAAAGAAAATCAATGTAAACGTCAAAGTTGCAGGGAGCGGGCCGCCAGTCGTCTTCCTGCACGGCGCTGGAGGACTCGAGTGGACCGAGTTTCTGGACACGCTCGCGACTCGCCACACGGTATATGCTCCGGAGCATCCAGGCACGACCGCGGGAGATCCGGACGCCATAGCCAACCTCGACAATCTTTGGGACCTGGTTCTGTACTACTACGAAGTTCTGGACGCGCTCGGATTGCGTTCAGTCCCCATCATTGGCCATTCGTTCGGAGGCATGGTGGCGGCAGAGCTCGCGGCGAGCAATCCCGAGCGCGTGAGCAAGCTCGCGATGATTTGTCCGATCGGCCTGTGGCGCGACGATACACCCATACCCAACTGGATGATCGTCACTCCCGCGAGTGACATCGTGAAGCTGCTGTTGTACGAACCAGACGGTCCCATCGCGAAACAGATGTTCGGCGAGCCAAACACTGAAACGGTCATCAAAACAGTCTGGTCAATGGCTTGCACGGGCAAGTTCGTTTGGCCTATCCCCGACAAAGGCTTGAAAAAGCGCATCCACCGCATTCAAGCCCCGACATTGCTGTTGTGGGGGAAACAGGACAAGCTGGTTTCGCCAGTGTACGCGCAGGAGTTTGCCAGCCGCATTTCCGGTGCGAAAATAGAATTCATTGACAAGGCGGGTCACTTGCCATTTGTGGAGCATCCCGCGCGTGTCGCTGGCTTGGTAGAAGATTTTCTGCTCGCTTAGCTCCGTTTTCTCAGGGCGATTGAAGCTGTGTGGCGCAAATCGTGTCGCAGCCGCCGTACCAGCCCATGTCCTGAATGGAAAGAATCACCCCCAGGCGCGCCGCGCGATCCATCTGTTCCGGAGTCATAAACGGAACATGCTCCATGAGCCATCGCTTGTCGCGGATCGAGCCATCGCGGTCCGCTTTGGCACGCACGAATTAACCCAACTTTTAAATTGACGATGCGGCGGACTATACTCCGATGGTTGACGAAAATTCTATTTTTAATCAAACATTTAAACTAGTATTGCGGTGAAGTGCAGCCTGCCCCAGGCGAATTTGACGGTGAGAAGACACAAAGGAATTTCCTTTTGGGGACTGGCCATACTATCCTGCCGTGCGAAACGATGATGACGCGGAGTAACGCGGTCTCAAGGGACTTGTAATGAGCGGCCGAGTTTCTGTGAATGACCATACGCGCCGATTGCCAAAGGGCATCGAATGACAATAGGTGACGAACATTTCGTCTATAACGGTCTGCCGACTCGTGTTGTTTTCGGTTTCGGCACGAGCGCGCGGGTGGGCGAGGAGGCGCGCCGGATCGGGATCAAGCGTCCGCTCGTGCTTTCCACACCGGAACAGAAGAATGAGGCGCAGGCTCTCGCAGCAAATCTCGGAATGGATCTTGCGGGGATCTTTTCCGGGGCCACAATGCACACTCCGGTCGAAGTCACCGAAAAAGCGCTCTATCTCGCAATCGAAACGAAAGCGGACGGGACAATCGCGCTGGGTGGCGGTTCCACGACGGGCCTGGGAAAGGCAATCGCCCTGCGCACGGATCTACCGCAGATCGTTCTGCCGACAACCTATGCCGGGTCCGAAATGACCAACATTCTTGGGGAAACCAGTGACGGTAGAAAAAAGACCCTGCGCTCCCCCAAAGTTCAGCCCGAGGTCGTCATATACGATGTAGACCTCACGTTCACCTTGCCATCGCGTTTATCGGCGACGAGTGGAATGAATGCAATCGCTCACGCGGTCGAGGGCTTGTACGCGGAAGATGGCAACCCGATTGTGACGCTCATGGCGCTCGAAGCCATCCGCGCGATGGCTGAGGGCTTGCCCGCGATTCTCGATCGGCCGCGGGACCCCGCCGCGCGCGCGAAAGCGCTCTACGGCGCCTGGTTGTGCGGCACGGTGCTCGGCTCGGTCGGCATGGCTTTGCATCACAAACTTTGCCACGTCCTCGGAGGTTCATTTGATCTGCCCCACGCGGACACGCACACAGTTGTGCTGCCCCATGTTGTGAGCTTCAACGCGCGCGCGGTGCCTGAGATGCTGGCGCCCGTCGCAGAGATTCTTCATAGCACGGGACCCGGCCAGGGTCTCTTCGATCTGGCAAAACGGATCGGGGCGCCAACCGCCTTGAAAGATATCGGCATGCCGGCGGACGGGCTGGACAAAGCCTCGGCGATCGCGACCGAAAGCCCGTACTACAATCCGCGGCAGCCCACTCGCGAGGAGATTCGCTCGCTGCTTGAGGACGCGTTCAACGGCCGCCGGCCTGAACTATGATCGTGCTCGTATTTGTTTGAGAGAGACAGAGCAGGAGGTTTTCCAGGACCGATGTCATTTGCCGGGTTCTTGCAGTGGCTGCACGATACGGGCTTCAGCATTACGTTGCGTGAGTCGGTCTGGGCCGAACCCATCGTCGAAACAATCCACGTTTTGACCCTGACATTTTTTCTCGGTTTCACCGTGCTGCTGGACCTGCGTCTCATCGGAGTTACGATGCGCCGCAGGCGGGTCTCGGAGGTCTTCGGGCAGCTCAACCCGTTGATCATGGGTAGCTTCGCCGTGATGATCGTGTCCGGCGTGCTGCTGTTCTCCGGCGACCCGGTTTCGTTTTTTACCAGCATTTTTTTCAAGATAAAAATGCTGATGCTCATGCTCGCGCTGGTGAATATTCTGGTCTTCATCTTGACGGTGGGCCGCAAAGTAGCGGAGTGGGATCTGGATGCCCAGACGCCGCGAGGCGCCAAGGTGGCCGCCATCGTATCCCTGGTGCTTTGGGCCGCGATCGTAGCTGCGGGGCGCGCGATCGCGTACAACATTCCACTTCCGTGAGGAGGTTTGCAAACGATGTCAATGGTCTGGGCGCTCTTGATGGCATTCTGCCAGTGGTGCGACAACTCATTTTTCGGCCACGGAGTGCGCAATTCCGTGTGGCTATTTCCTTTCGTCGAGATATTCCACCTCCTTGCACTCGGCGTGCTGGGCGGCACGATCTTGACCGTCAACCTGCGTCTCCTCGGCATCCGATTTCGGGACGAGCCGGTCGCGGAACTCGCGAGAGAAGTTCAACCGTGGATGATCGGGAGTCTCGCAGTCATGCTGGTCTCTGGATTCTTTCTGTTTTCGTCGGAGTCCGTAAAGATGTACGGTAATGCGGCCTTTCGCGCCAAAATGGTGTCTTTAATCCTGGCGATCCTCTTTACCTTCACGCTTTATCGCAAAGTGACGCGATCCGGTGAGGCCGAGATGTCGCCGGTATGGCACAAGGTCGCTGCGCTGGTTTCGCTTGTGCTGTGGGCCGGAGTCGGGCTCGCGGGACGCGCGATCGGATATGTGGGCTAGAAGGGCGGCCTCTTCACTGGATTTGTGAGAAGCCCGGATCCTCGGTTAGCGGTATAGCGGCTGGGGCAACTGCGTGCACTGGGGGACATATGCTCCAAAGTCTTTTCTATTCGCTCCAGCACAATTCGTGGGTCGTCGCAGTCAATAGCTCGGGCTGGATGTCCGCGATTCTTGAGGTAACTCACTATTTCAGTTTTTTTCTGTTAGTCGGTTCGATTGCCATCGTGGACTTGCGGATTATCGGAGTTGCCGGGAGGCGACAGTCCGCCAGGCAGCTCGCGGAACAGGTTTTTCCCTGGATCTGGACGGGGCTGGGCTTGGCTGTACTTTCCGGATTCATCATGTTCGCGGGCGACGCCACGGAGTATCTCCACAATTCGGTCTTTCACAAAAAACTGTTCGTGATCCTTTTGGCAGTGGTGTTTGGCGTTGTGGTCCAGCGGAACGTGCCCAAGTGGGATCGGTTGCCGGCCATACCCGCATGGGCCAAATTCGTGGCGATAGTTTCTCTGGCGCTATGGGTGGAAGCCATTCTTATGGGAGTCGATGTTCCCGCGATTACTGGTGTGGGATAGATTGCCGAAGCGTCTGAAAAGGAGAGGTCTGCGCGGATGTACCACCTATTAGTGATTTTCTGTCGCTGGCTCCAGAATACTTCGCTGGCGCAGTCGATCCTCACCTCCAGTTGGGCGTTTCCGTACGTCCAGTTGATCCATTTTTCCGGTTTGTCCTTGTGGGTGGGGACAAACGCGCTCCTGGATTTGCGACTCCTTGGCGTGGGCAAGAAAAGTCAAACGGCCGCGCAGCTCTCGGATGCACTGTTCGTTTGGAACTGGATAGGATTTGGCATAGCGGTCCTCGGAGGATTCCTGCTTTTCTCGACCACGGCGACGATTTATGTCAGAAACCCCGCCTTCCGCATCAAGCTGGGCTTGCTCATACCGCTGGCGCTTTTGGCGCACATCGTCGTCCAGCGAAAAGCGCGCGCGTGGGGCCAGACGCAAGACACGCCAATTGTAGCCAAGCTGGCGGGCTTGGCCGAGCTGACGCTGTGGCTGAGTGTCGCAAGCGCGGCAGTGTTGATCCCCTATTTCTTCGGTCCGACCGACTTACAATAGTGCTGCCCAGCCTGGCAAGAAGGTTGCGCAGCGCGAAAGGTCTCAAGCCCAAGTGTCTTTGATATTTGCTTGGACCCGATAAGGTTCTCTCGCAGCACGATGCCTGGGGGGCTGCCGCGTTATTCTGCAGGCTGAGACCTTGATCTGCGTCATCGGCTCTTGAAGCTTCACCGGATATTAATTTCATGATACATTCCCTTTGAACATATCACTATTGTGATGGCCCCGACGACTCCCTTGCGAAATAAGGAGGAACTATGGGAAAAGCCCGCCTGGAATTAACATTGACGAACGCCGCTGGAGGCGACCTAAACAGCTTTGTCCGCATTGAACTATTTAGTGCGGAAACCTCGATGCACTATCAGAACAACGTGCAGGTGCAAAGCAGGGTCAGCGTTGGTGATGTTGACGCCACCGGCGCCGGCAGCATTTATAGAGTGGCGTTGACACCCTCAAATTACCGCATCGTGCAATTCTTCGTGACGCTGGCGGACGGCCAGACAACGTCGAAGACCGTGCCCTTTCCTGTGGACCCCACACGAGTGGTCGGGCTTCAGACGCCAGGATTCGATGGCCTTCCCGCGGCAGTGCAGACGATGCTGGCGCAGTCGGAAATACCGCGCTTCGTGACCCCGGAGGGGAAATTCATTCAGGGGGACGCGCTATACCAGACTCTGAATGCCGCTCTGAGGCTCAAAGCGTGTCTCTTGAACATTACGGCAAAATCGGCGGCCACTCCGCTCCGTGACGGCAAGTCCTGCCTGGATCATTACAATGGCATGATTCGGATGGAGCAGGACCGGCTGTTCATTCGCGTTGACGCCGCACTTCGCGAGGAGGCGCAGAATTCCCCGTTGTTTCACAGCGTATCTGCGGCGCTGCATGACCCCGTGCCGGGGTACACCATCACGGACAGCTACAAGACATTGGATCGATACGGGAATTTGCAGCTCACGTTCCAGCGCCGTGGCACGGCGGGTGACGATTATCTCGCCGACGTAGATATTGACGACGCGCAGGGAGTGGAGCACATCTTCCAGGTCTTGCGGAACACGGTCAGCGGTCCGACCGACCCTTACGATATCCATGACATCCTGGTGATGGACCAGCACCTTGATCCAGGCTACTCATTCGTTTTTGCAAGGGCCGCAACGGTAGGCTGATTTTTTCATTTGGCCGAAAGACGTCGTCGCGCGCGGCAGTGTTGATCCCCTATTTCTTCGGTCCCGCCGACTTACAATAGCGCCCCGGAACCAATTGGGCCAGCACCAATGCGCCGGCTTGTCGGCCGGCGGGTAAACATGGGAACAATCGGACCAAAAGCCCCACACGTAAACCCGACGTGTGGGCCACCCAATTCATCTTCTCACTTGACGCCCGGACTACCCGTCCGGAATACCAAAACCGTCTCAAAAGGTTGGCCACCCGCCCGGAGCATGGGAAGGAGGAAAACCCGCACCCTTCACAAAGGCCGTGAAGGATGCGCCACCCGAAAATTCGAACCAGCCTCGAAGGGTGCGCCACCTGCCCTCTCGCCCTCATGCCAAGGGGAGAAATGTTTTCTCTTGAAACACCCTTCTATAGAACCCGTCCCAGACTGGTTCATTCGAACCCAGAAACTCGCCAGCCGGAATCAGTTTCTTTCAGAACAGCGGCTTTTCCGGAAATAACTATGTTCCCCTCTGAAGATAGTACGGCAAAAAAGTTGAGTTTAATCGTTTCTTTGTCAACCAAAGCGAAGTCAGAAACTCCTGCTGCCAGGATTGAGGTCTCTGGATCGATTATGCTTGCGGCCAGGGCAGTTGAGCTTCCGTACTTGCGGACCATCTCTCGGGACGCATATCTCGTCACATCGCGTCTATGTCGAATGGCCTGCAACATAGCGATCAGGTTATTTCGCGATTCAACCAGGCTCCGCTTCTGCGCGTCCGTCAAGCCGGCGAACCTATGGTCATCCTTGCCGAAGTGGCTGATCGCTTCAATCGAGAACATTTTTGCCTCGAATGATTTTTGCTCTGTCGTTTGACCACGCGCGCTTCGACCGAAGACACCTAGCGCGCATAAAATTGCTAGACCCACCCAACGATGTTTCATCTTCGTACGCCTCCCCTACTGGCAATTACATCCAGACGGCGATGGGTTGACGTCGACCAGATAGGAAGGGATGTACCCGTGTGTCTATCTCCCATCCGCGTAATAGCCCCATCGGGCTGTACTACCTCTCAAATCTACGTGTACATGGGGACCTTCGCCATTGGCTCCTCTGTATCCCTCTTGATACCAGCCGATCCCTCCAAACATTCCGCACTGTTCTGCCTGGTTTGGAAATTGTCCCCGGACATACCCAATCGGACTGCGCCGCCTGCACAGCCGTTAGGCACGGGCGTTTATAGATGACTGCGCCGGCCAATTATAACGAACAGGCCGCCCTCCTGCCCGAGCGTGCGAATCCATCCGATCTGCGCGAGCCAAGCCTCGGGCCGCCATCTGTCGGCGGCGGGCGCGAAAAGATCCTCCGGGCACTCGCCGATGAGCGCGCTGGGGTATGCCCGAATATACTCGACGCGGTTCTCGTCGAACCAGCCCTGCACTTCGGTGAGAGTATGCCGGTGTTCCTCAGGATGCTGATACTGGTCCCGAAGCCAAGCCTCATGCCGCGCCGGCTCGCTTTTCCGATCGTGCAGCACTGGATCGAACGGTATCCATCGGTACCCCGACAGTCGGGCGACAATCCGGCGCAGGCGGAGCGGGATGCGCGCGAATGCGTTGTAAAGCCCAAGCACGATCATCCCGCCCGGTCGCGCAAGTTTCACGATTCGGGCGAATGACGCGCGCGGGTCGGGTGTGTGGTGTAAGACGCCCGACGAATAGACCACATCGAACGATCCCGCCCGCAGACCGGGGCGGTGCAGGTCGGTCTCGACGAACTGCACACGATCGAGTCCGAAGCGTCGCGCCGCCACCGCGCCCAGCAGCAACGATCCGCGAGTCAGATCGGCGCCGATCACCACCCGATTGGCGCGCGCCAAGTACAGGCTCATCTGCCCTGTACCGCACCCGATTTCTAAAATCTTCGCGTCGCCTGGGATTGCATGATCGAGCATGCGCGCAAACTCGCTTCGCTCGGCCCGTGCACGCAGCCACGTCAGGCTGTCGCGCGGCGGGTAGCCGGGGAACGGCGCATTTTCGTAGAAGCGCCGCACGGCATCAACGCGAGCATCGTTTCCATGTTGTAGATTGGGCCCGGATTGTAAATTGGGCCCCAGGAGTAAGTTGGGGATCCCGTCCGGTGCTTCGTAGCAAGCGCCGCACGCGCTGCACGACCAATCCGCCGCGAGCGCGCCCTCGCATGCCGGGCAAACGAGTAGCTCCCGGGCAGCTTCCATGGGTCACCAGATCGAATAGATGAAGGGTGCCAATGCCTCGACGGTCGTCGCTAGGATAAGCACCAACCCCGTCAAGCACAGAAAGATGGCCAGCGGCACGAGCCAGCGCTTTTTCGAGTCGCTTCGCCACAAACCGCGCGCCAGTTGTACGATCGATCCGCCCGCACTGCCCAGCACGATCAGCCCACGCTTGATCCTGCCACGTTTCTTGATCATGCGACTTCCTCCCTGGTTCTTACCAAGGGTGATGCGCGTTTCGTCACCCGGGTTTGCCCGGCGACCAGCACGTCGATCCCGCAGCGAAGGAATGTCGAGTATCCCTCAACCACCCGATTGACGATGGGTTCTCCAGCCAGGTTAAACGACGTATTGAGCAGCACCGGCATACCGCTGCGCCGCCCGTAGGCCTCAAGCAGCGCGTAGAGGCGCGGCACCATGTCACGTTCGAGCGCCTGCACGCGTGCCGTACCATCGACGTGCGTGACGGCGGCCAGCCGCGCGCGCCACTCGGGCCGCACCGGGAAGACGCCCGACATGAAGCGCGCCAGGCGTTTCCCGCCAGGTGGAAGCTCGAAATAGCGGTCGGCCGCCTCGATGGGCACCACGGGAGCGAAAGGGCGAAACTCCTCGCGATATTTGATGTCGCGATTGAGCCGGTCGCGCATTTCGGCTGCGTGCGGCGCGGCGAGGATGCTGCGGTGACCGAGTGCCCGCGGCCCCAGTTCTAGGGCGCCGTCCATCCACCCGACGACGCGACCGGCGACGAGGTCGTTGGTGGTCCGTTCGATCAGGGCTGAATCGTCGAGCTCTTCGACACACTGGCCATCTTCGCGCGTCAGCCTTGCCAACTCGGCCCCGTCTGCCGAAGGGCCCCAAAAGGGATGGTCGGGCACCTCGCGGTCCGGATTGCCGAAGTGAATGCGGTCCGCGTAGAGTGCGGCACCCAGCGCGCATCCGGCGTCGCCGGGGGCTGGGGGGACGAAGACGCGTTCGAAGCCCGACTCGGCGAGGATGCGTGCGTTGGCGACACCGTTCAACGCCACGCCGCCTCCCAAGCACAGGTCGCGCAGGCCAGTCTCCTGGTGGAGCGCCAGCGTCATTTCCACAAGCGTGTCCTCGAGGACCCGCTGCACGCTGGCGGCGCAGTCGGCGAAGCGCTGGCCTTCGGTGGTTTCCAGGTCGATCGGCTCGTAGGAGTTTCGCGGCGGCCCGAACAGTTCAACGAAGCGCGCAGAATAGGAGCGCACGCCTGTCGTATGGAATTCAAAATAATCGAGATCGAGTGCGAATGCACCGTCCGGCGTGCGGTGGATTAGTTTTTGAACTTTGTCGACCATCGTCGGGCGTCCATAAGCGGAAAGGCCCATGACTTTGTACTCGTCCTCGTTCACCGCGAAGCCGAGGTAGGCCGTGAACGTCGAGTAAAGCATTCCCAACGAATGTGGGAATTTGATTTCGCGCAAGAGCGTGATCTCGGTGGCGCCGTTTAGGTGTCGCGCGCCGTGGCCGGCGACAAGAGTCGCCCATTCGCCCACGCCATCGGTCGTCAAGATTGCCGCGCGACGCGTTGGCGCTGTCAGGAAGGCGGCTGCGGCATGCGACTGGTGATGTTCGGTGAACAGAACCTTCCGTCCCGGGACCCCTAAGTGCGACGAGATGATTCCGCGCATCCAAACCTTCTCGCCCAGCGAATTCTTCATCGCCTTGGGAAACGCACGCCAGGATTGCGGAAAGGCGCGCAAGGCGCAGGTGAGGATCCGGTCGAACTTCAACATCGGCCGTTCATAGAAAACCACGGCATCAAGCGCGTCCGGGTCGATGCCGGCGTGATTGAGGCACCACTCGATCGCCGACAACGGAAATGCGGCGTCGCTCTTGCGCCGGGACAGCCGCTCCTCCTGCACAGCGCAGACGGGCACGCCATCGATAACGAGTGCGGCTGCCGAATCGTGATAGTGCGCCGAAATCCCGAGAATCTTCATTTCAATACTGCCTGTTGAGCGAATCGTTGCGCTTGGGGTCGACCGGTCTCCAGCCTCGCGGTTCCCGCCGTTCGGCGCGCTTGGCGAGGAAGGCAAAGGGCGGCAGCAGAATGAAGTATTGAAGTGTCAGGATGACCGTTCCAAGGAGGCCCGCGATCGCAGTCGCCAACCGCAAATATCCTTTCCACAGGCGGCTGAGCCGCGTACGCCACAGGCGCCACCGGTGACGCTCGGGCGAAACGCGTGCCAATTGTACAAGCGTGTAGTTCATGTGAAAGACTTCGTCGCGCAGAATTTCCTCGAAAATCTCGTGCGTCGGCGCATCATCTTGCAGCACATGGCTATAGACAGTGAAGCGCTCGGCGGCTGCTTTCTCCGACAAATGTAGGAATGCGAGTAGCGCGTCATCGGGTTCTTCTTCAACATTCAGGTCATCGGCGCCGTGGCCGCTGGGGGCAAGCCAATCGGCTTGAAAACCCGAGTTCGAACCAGCAGAAAGCTCGCGTAGGAGCGCGGATCCCCGTCGGCGGAACATTTCGCCGTGACGATGCTCGTCGATCGCGTGGACCAGGTAGAGGCGCCTCAAGAGGGGGTCTGAGGTCTTTTCCGAAGCCCGAACCAGGTCGCGCCCGCCGTCGGTTTCGGTCTCGCCGAAGCGAAGCAGCTTATGCGCTCGGCGTTCGGTGTCCCTCCAGATCCAACGATGGACAGGTCCGAGCATCAGAGCGCAGAATAACATCTTTGCTTTGTGGAAGTTTTCATAATTGTGTCAAAAATTTGTCAATTCGAACAGTCCGAATATTTGGCTACACGGGTGGTCGCCGAGATCGTGCTCACATCGGTCGGTATTGCGCTTCTCGCATCCGCAATGGGAGCCGATCAGGCGTGGCTCGACCGGCACTTCTTGCCGTCCTTCTTCACTCCGCGTCGCACATACGTGCTCGCCGCAACGATAGCACGTGCCCTGGGAGCTGCGGTAGGAGTGGCGTTCGCGCTTGTTGTGAGATCGCGTATCGGGCGCTTCGTCGCGCGCATTCCGCCGGGGACGCTCTTCGCGGACGTGACGCGCATATCGTTGGCGATTGCGCTGGCGCTTGGAACGAGCGAGTTGGTCCTCCGCCGCACGTACACGCGGGCCACGGAGGAACGCCCCGCCGACGAAGAGCCGCGACGCCGTCGCGACCCGCAACTTGGCTGGGTCTTCGTGCCGTCGCACACGGGACACGACACGATTGGCGGACGTACGATCAAGTATGCGTTCGACCCGGCGGGCTATCGCGTGCGCCGCGCAGACGAGCCGGTCGATCCCGAGCGCCCGACCGTCATATTCACCGGAGAATCGATTATGGCGGGGCACGGGCTGACCTGGGAAGAGAGTGTGCCGGCGCAGGTCGAGGCGCTGCTTGGAACACAGAGCGCGAACTTAGCTGTGAACGGCTACGCCAACGACCAGGCATACTTGCGCCTGCTGGCAGAACTGCCGCGCTTTCGCCGGCCGGTGGCGGTGGTGTCGCTGTTCGTTCCCGCGCTCTTTGACCGGAACCTTGACGACGATCGGCCGCACCTCGGGCCGGGGCTAATTTGGCTGCCGGCGGAACGCCGATGGCGCCTGGCGGCGGTCGCCAAATGGCTCGTGCCGTACCGCAGCGACGAGGCGATTGAGCGCGGCATCGCCGCGACCCGCGAAGTCCTACTCGCGACAGTCAATCTGGCGCATGCGCGGGGTGCGGTGCCGCTCATCGTTGCGCCCCAATTCGACCCCGAAGAGCCTGTCGAGCGTGTTCTCCGGCGCCGGATCCTCGATGAGGCGGGATTGCCCTACGTGTGGGTCGAACTCGACCCGAGTTGGCGAGTGCCGGGCGACCAGCACCCTGACGCGCGTGGTGCCCACGCGATGGCTGTCGCCATCGCGACTCACCTGCAAAGTCGCTGACATGCGTCCCTAGTTAAAATTCCGATCCGCTTTGTGCGCACATTTCTCGCGACGAGATCAATGGGAAGAAGGGAAACTACGATTCATGTCGCTGAATGGAGGTTCTTTGTGGCGCCGTCTCGCGGGCGGTTTCTCGATCAGGCCACATAGCGGAAGAACGCCGGCGAGACGCTGATTTGATAACTGCGCCACAAGATCGCGCGGAAAGGTTTGGATCATTGCCTACTGAGGGGGCAGGGTATACATTATCGGTCGGTTGTGAGTCAGTACCGGAATTTCGAATCATACTTCCTACCAAAGAGCGCGAAAAACTGTATGAATCCGGATTCGAAGGGCGCCAATGGTTACTCTCTATGGCGAGCCTGTCGAACAAGATGTGACGGGGGTAAGACGATCGCGTGACCGCCAATTCCGACACGCCGGGCCCAAGCGTTCTCCAGGTAAGGACGATGCGGCGTGTCGCCTTGCGGATCGTGCCGTTTTTGATGGTTTGCTATTTCGTTTCCTTCCTCGACCGTGTAAATGTGGGCTTCGCCGCTCTCCAGATGGTCAAGGATCTTCACCTTTCGCCCGCGGTGTTTGGTTTTGGCAGCGGAGTTTTCTTCGTTTCGTACTTTTTGTGTGAAGTGCCGAGTAACTTGATCCTGCAGAAGGTCGGGGCGCGACTTTGGATTGCACGCATCATGATTACTTGGGGAGTGCTGGCCGCCGGCATGGCCTCGGTGACCGGTCCCCGTTCCTTCTATGTGATGCGCCTTCTGCTCGGCGCCGCCGAAGCGGGATTTTTCCCCGGCGTGATTCT
>WNFC01004043.1_pt1 | contig 15927 bp, 13 predicted proteins | sample 5400541 | NCBI WGS metagenome assembly WNFC01 (sample SAMN13153342, study PRJNA577476) | soil metagenome | isolation source: 120 cm saprolite under Douglas fir tree site 2 hole 2 replicate 1 | place: USA:California | collected 2015-04-18
CCTCCAGGTCGGCGCTTTCGAGCACCACTCCATCGACGGGGATTTGGTCCCCGGCCGAAAGCTCGAGGACGTCGTCGAGGACGACCTCTTCGACCAGGACCTCCTTGACCTTCCCCTTGCGCACCACCCGGGCGCTGGGAGCAGCCAGCACCACGAGACGGTCCAGCGTGGCCTTGGCGCGCAACTCCTGGACGATGCCGATGGCGGTGTTGGCGACCAGCACCAGAGCGAAGAGGGCGTCCTTCAACGAACCGGTGAGAACGATCACCACCGCCAGGGAGCCGAGGATGGCATTGAAGCGGGTAAGGATGTTTGCCCGCAGAATCTCCCCGACGCTGCGGCTCGACCGATTCTCGGTGTGGTTCGTCTCACCATGCTCTATGCGCTCACGAACCTGGGCTTCGGTCAATCCTGCTGGATCGCTTCGGGGTCTCTCCGGAGGCAGAACGACCGAGGTAGCCTCCACGGGGCCGGGCGACGGTGTCGTCGCCGCTTCAGCAATGGGCGAAGGCGTGTGGAGACGCCGGATGGCTGTGGTGGTGGTGACGACGATGGCCAGCCAGCTCGCCGCAAGAGCCCAGCCGGCCAGGGCGTCGGTCGGCCAGTTCCAGCCGAGGTAGACGGGCGAGGCCCCCAGAAGGAAGGCGACCATCGCCCCCGTTATCCAAACCCGAACCCTCGTCTGCCACCGGGGCAGCATCGCCCCGAGTAGATAGGCGAGCGCTCCGTAGAGGATCGACCGGGTTGCTTGCCCGGAGGGGAACCCGTACCCGTGAGCCACGGTCACCATGAGAGCGGCCGGCGGCCGCGGTCTGGCGACCACCGCCCTGACGCCGAGGGAGAGGAGCTCCGCTCCCGCCGTCGCCACCGCAAGGATGAGGAGTGGCTCCCACCGGTGCTTGAACCGGCGCAAAGCGAAGCCACCCCCGACGACCACGAGAGAAATGACAGGTCCGCTTCCGAGCGGCGAGATTGAGCGCATGGCCGTCGTGAGCCATCCGACCCGATGGGACGCGATGAAGCTCAGGACCGGTCCGTCGAACCGGGCCAGCTCGTCGTGTCCCAGGACGTCTTGCAGGACCCCGCCGAAGGCGATGGCGCTGCCAGCCAGCGCGACGAGCCCGGCGGTCAGGAAGACCCCGGCGGCGCCTTCCGGGCGAAGCCGCCTCAGGAGAAATCCGAGGGCGGCGCGGTGGCGGTCCCGGAACGCCTGGAGTCGAGGATCGTGCCGCAGGCCTCCAAAAAAGTTTTTGATCTCCTCTGGATGCGCAGACACCCACCATCCGGCAGCGCCGATGACCGCAAGGGCTCCTCCTAGTAGGACGAGGAGCAGATTGGCGATCCCAGGACTGGGACCTGCTGCCAGGACGCCAAACGCAGCAGTTCCCCCGGTACCCATGGTCAGGACGAGCGCTCAGGATCCACGAAGGGCCACCCCGGCGAACCAGGTTGCCGCCAGATAGAGCACGTAGTAGGCGATGAGCAGCACGCCCTCGCGCCGACCCGTCCTCGGCCGGGTGAGTGCCCACGTTGCCAGCGCGACGGCGCCCAACAAGGCCGGCACCTGGAGCGTGGTCCAGTGCGGCTCCAGGTGAATGGGCAACGCCAGGGCGACGATCCCGAGAGACCCGGTCAGGAGAAAGGCCGTCGTGCCCAAGACGTTGCCCACCGCGATCTCGGGCGTCCCGCGCCAGGCGGGAAGGACCTCGATCAGGCCCTCCTCCAGTGACAGGGCGACTGCCACGATGACGGTGCCCAGGAAGGTCTCCGACAGATGCATCGTCGCTATGGCCTTTTGCGCCGCAACAGCCAGGAACTGCGCCCCGACCGTCATGGCTACGAGTGAGAGGCCGATCGTGGCCACAAATGCCAACCTCGTCCTGGCCAGGGTGGCCACCCCGCCGTTACCAGGGAACGGCGGGGGCTTCTCAGCCTGCGTCGCAGTCCGCATATGAGGCACGCCCCTTGTGACCATGACTGCGAAGAGCGCCAGGAGCATGAGGGCCTCGAGTCGATTGACCCCGCCACCGAGCAGAACCGCTGAGGCGGCCACCGCAGAGATGATGAAGACACCCAGGAAGTAGCGCAGGATCCTGACCGCGAAAGGGAACAGCACGCAGGCCAGGCCGAGGGCCGCGGTGGCGAGAAAGATGACCGATCCGACGCTGATCCCCGCGGCAACGGTGCCCAGGCCCTTGGCGGCGCTTGCAATCCCCGCCGCCGTGGATTCCAGATCGAGGCTGGTTGCAAGGAGGCCAAGGGTGAGCGCCGACACACCGGCCAAGAGGGCCCGGCGGCGTACGGTCTTCACCGTGCGTTCCACCCCGCCGATCAGCAGTGCGACGCCGACACCCCCCAGGATCAGCGGGACGAGCCACCTCACGAGCGCTCCTCGGCGGCCAGGACCCTCGATGCGAAGTCCTCGAGCGCCTCGCCGCACTCCTTGAGGGCAAGCTCGGCAACCGAGCGCGAGGGTGCGCCGTAGCGATCGCTCCCGGCCAGTTCGGCGGCCCAGCGCTCCAGCCGCTCGAAGCTGTGCTCCTCCTCCGCGAGCTCCGCCCAGGTGAACTTCTTGATGCGGATCTCCTTTCGGATCTCCTGGCGGAACTTGCTGCACTCGCTGAGGAACTCCTGGTACTCCTCCTCGACCGCCTCCAGCTGGGCAGCCTCAAGGCGGGTCCGCGTCGACTCGTCGACAGCCTCCGCCCTGAGCAGATACGACTCACCATCGGCGGCCTCGACCATGGAGGCGACCCTGGCCAAGGCATCGAGGTTGGTGGGGTCCTCGGGCAGGATGTAGATCGACTGCTGGATCGGCAGCGCCCCGATGCGCCTGAGCTCCCGCCACACCCCGACGCGGTGGCGGCTGGGCTGGGCCGGCAGGTGGTAGACGAAGACGATCCAACTCATGGTAACGAGATTGTAACAGCCATTACGCGGCAGCTATCACGATTCGTCGGTACACTCCGCCAAGTACGGTCCTTCTCCTGATAGGACGAGGATCGACCTTCTGCCGGGAGGGAAGACCGATGACAGCATCACCACTGCGGTACCCCCCCTTGTGGGCCAGGAAATGCCGGCGGTTATCGCCGAGCCGGCCGTCAGAATGCCCGGTGCGGGCCCTGAATCGCCTTAAACTCCGGGTAGACCCCAAGCAGCCTCCTGATCCCCAGACGTAGATCGTCCAAGGACCACGCCTGCTGCTTGTCTAAAGAAGCGACGACCTGCCATGGTTGGTACCAGCCGATGAGGCCGCCCATGACCCGGAACACCTGCCCGGTGATCCACGATGCATCGTCACTGGCCAAATACGACACCAGTGCAGCCGGATGCTCCGGCGAACCGGCGTCGAAGTCGTCTACCGCATCCGGAACGCACGCGTGTACATGCTGGGCCATCCTGCCGCGCACGTTCGCCGCGGCAACAGCGTTAACGCACACGTTGTACGGGAACATCTCGTGCGCGAGCTCCAGGGTGAGTGCTGCGATGGCGCCCTTGGCCGCCGAGTGGCCCACGCCAAGATCGGGTCGGCCTACCAGACCGGTCGCGGCGGTGAAGTTGATGAGCTTCGCCGAGGCCGGGCCGCGCTGATGCGAGTTTTCGCGCCATCGGCGGGATGCCGCCGCGGCGGCGAGGACGGTGTGCGTGGCATGTGATTCCATCGAGGAGCGCCAGTCGTCGACTGTGAATTCCCAGATCGGCTTGACCCGCAGAGTGCCAGCCGCGGTGACAACTATGTCAACGTTCCCATACTCTGCGAACACGTCCTCAAAGACCGCTTCCACTTGGACGGCGTCTCTAGCGTCGCAGTACCGCTCAGCTACCGAGCCGAATTCGCTTGCAAACTTTGTCCGCCAACTTTTCGATCACAGAAGGATCGTCGCCGTATCCATCGACAGATGTCCCGTTATCAACCATCACGATTTTCGCTCCAAGACGTGCACATCGGATCACAATCGACGACCCAATGTCTCCTGCGGCCCCCGTGATCAGAATCACTTTTTTGTCTAGATCTGGGGGTTCAAGCACATTTGGTTGCGCATGGGACATGTCGCTGCCACTATAGACATAATTCCCCCGTAGACACTATTCCGGGTATCACCTCCCGCCGGAGGGCCGACCCACTGGCTTACAACGGCCAGTTGGCTGGCGAGGATTGCAGGTTGTCGGTTCCGAGGTTTGGCGGAGTGCGGCCCGGCCCTCGTCCCCGGTTGAAGAGCCTGGGCGGAAGCCGGTGAGCCGTGCCTAATGCCTTAGGCCTTAGGCCCCTATCGGTGCCTCGGACCCCAATCGCCGGCGCCAGCGGGTCGGAGCGACCCCTGGACGAACCCTCAAACGCTGGCGACGCAGCCTCTCTCGGTGATCACGATTCACCCCTTTCAGGCGCCGCCGGAACCGCAACTTGTTCACGCATTTGTTCACGCACCATCCACAACCAGACGGACCGGGCGGCACAGAACGGCACTAGACGGACGATGGCGGTGAACCTGAATCCGTAGGTCAGAACCGTTTTGGCTGCTCAGAAGGCATATTGGCGACCGGCCGCCTGCCCGACTTTTAATCCGGCGGGCAGGGTTCGAGACGCTGGCGGCCCACACATATCTACACTGCTTTAGATGTCCCGAATCACTGGGTTTGGTCGTCTGCAAACGGGGAGCGCGGATCACCTGTTCGAAGGCCGCCGCGTGCCCGGGTGGGGCTTTGCCCTGATCGGCGATGCCGGAGCGTATGGTGGCCTTCAGGACGCGTGGCATCCCGCGATCAAGGTTCGGCCACGAGTAAGTGGCCGGTCATCTGGTCGTGGTGCACGTCGCACATGAACACGTAGCTGCCTGCGTGTAGGCCGGCGACGTGGTAGGTCGTCGTCGCCGTGCCGGTGATGTAGCCGCCCATGAAGAGCCACGGAGCTGCGACGCTGTACATCCAGTAGCCCGTATGAATGGCGACGTTGTGGGTGACGCCAGGGTCCTGGTTCTCAAACGCGATTGTGAATGGGGTGTTGGCCGGCACCGCCAGGCAGTCCGTGGAAAATTTGATGTCCTTGGCAATCACGCGGAGTGCCGTTCCAGTCGGAGCGCACGAAGGGGATGGGGCCGTCGACGATTGCGGGGCAGACACCGAGGGGGCCGAGCCGGCCCTGGGTGCGCCCCGACAACCCGCCATGCACGCGAGGAGCAGCAACCCGGCAGCCAGGACTTTGGCTCGCACGCCTTCATTCTGCCGGATCAGGACTTCCGGTTGGTGCCGCACCGCCCCTGCTTCAGACTCTCCTCCGCCTTGGCCTTCCTCGCCCCCCGCATGCTTCGCCTCCGCCTCGAGAGCTTGCCGGAGTTCGCCTTCGCTGAACGATGCGGTGATTGTCGGCCTCTCGCCAAGGGCTCGAACGTGGTCCGGTAGCCGTTGGCGAGGAGGAAGTGACGGGCTCGTAACAATTGTCCGTGGCCATGAAAAAGTATCCACTGCTGGCCAGATCCAGGTACCCGCCGGTGGCCATGTAGAAGTACCCGCCTCTCGCTGATCACCCGTCCACGAGTCCCCCCCAGTCGGCCATGGTGTCGGTGCCAACCAGCACCACACCGACCGAGGGGAGCTCCATTCTGAATTCAGCGGAGGAATGCATGGATCTAGTAGCCGCCTACCGAGAGGTAGGCACGTACCGAGGGGCCGCGGTCATGTGCGGCACCACGCACAGGACCGTGAGCGGGCGGTCGACAAGAGGGCCGCCGAGATCGAGGCCGCAGACAAGCCAGTACCGGAGCCGGTCGAGCCTGCCCACAACTACGACGCCGTCGTGGATGTGGTCGCCCGCCGGGTGGAATCCACGAAGGGGCGCATCAGCGCCAAGCGGCTCCTGCCCGAGGCCCGGGCGGCGGGCTACTCCGGGTCAGCCCGCAACTTCCGACGGCTAGTTGCCGGAGCCAAGAAGGCCTGGCGGGCCAAGCACCACGCCGGGCGCCGCCCGGCGGTGTGGTCGCCCGGCAACACCCTGGTCATCGACTGGGGGGCAGACGCCGGTCCCCACGTGTTCTGCGCCGTGGCGGCCTGGAGCCGCTGTGAGCGAACCGTCTGGTGTAGCTCGAGCAACCAACCCACCAGCCAAGGAGACAGACAATGTCCCAACACCCTGGCCTCACCCGTGAACGCATCGCCGACCGGTTCGCCCAGACCCGCGCGTCCCTCGCCCACGGCCCCTTGGCCGACAGCGGGCACACCAGGAAGTATGTGGCCGAACTCATCGGCACCTTCCTGCTCGTGTTCCTGGGCACGAGCGCCATCGTGGCCTTCGGCGGCGCCTTCGCCAACGGGGTCCCACCGTCGGCTACGTGGGCATCGCCCTGGCCTTCGGGCTCACCCTCACGGTGCTGGCCTACACGCTCGGGCCGGTCTCCGGCGGCCACTTCAACCCGGCCGTCACCATCGGTCTCGTCGCCGCCCGCCGCCACCCGGCGCGCGACCTCGTGCCCTATATCGTCTCGCAGATCGTCGGCGCGGTCCTCGCGTCGGGGCTCCTGTACCTCATCGCGAGTGCCCGGCCCGGCTGGACCTTCGCCAGCGGGCTCGGCCAGAACTCCTACGGAACCCTCAGCGTCGCAAGCGCCCTCGTCGCCGAGATGGTGCTCACGTTCGTCCTCGTCTTTGTTGTGCTCTCGGTCACCGACAAGTCGTATCCCTACATCGCCTTCGGCGGCCTCGCCATCGGCGTCTCGCTGCTGGCCATCCCCCTCGCCGGCATCGGCTTCAGCAGTTCCGGCGTGAACCCGGCCCGCAGCATCGGGCCCGCCATCTTCGTCGGCGGCACCGCCCTGAGGCAGCTGTGGGTGTTCATCGTCGCCCCCATCGTGGGCGGCCTGATCGCGGCCGGCGTCTCCATCGCGCTCCGGCTCCCGCAGGGGGCCCCGACACCGAGCGAGGAGGTGACGAGCATGGCAAGCACCAGCCCAGCGTGACAAGCCATCCCGCACCCGGGAGGGCCTGCGCGCCCTGAAGTCCGTCCCTTCCCCTATCAAGGAGGCAATGCCATGACAACGCAGCCACCGGCCACGACGACAGATTCCGTATCCCCGTCGAGAGCGACGACCACTCGCTCACCGTCGGCCCCGACGGACCGATCCTCCTGCAGGATCCCTACCTCATCGAGCAGATGGCGCAGTGGAACCGTGAACGCACGCCGGAGCGCCAGCCGCACGCCAAGGGCAGCGGCGCCTTCGGCAGCTTCGAGGTGACGAACGACGTCAGCGCGTACACCAAGGCCGCGGTGTTCCAGCCGAACACCACGACGCCCATGATGGCCCGGTTCTCCACGGTGGCCGGGGAGCGCGGCAGCCCCGACACCTGGCGTGACCCCCGCGGCTTCGCCCTCAAGTTCTACACGACCGAGGGCAACTACGACATGGTCGGCAACGACGTCCCGGTCTTCTTCATCCGGGACCCGATGAAGTTCCAGCACTTCATCCGCTCGCAGAAGCGCCGGGCCGACAACAACCTGCGCGACCACGACATGCAGTGGGACTTCTGGACGCTGTCGCCCGAGTCGGCCCACATGGTCACCTGGCTGATGGGCGACCGCGGCATCCCGCGCACCTGGCGGCACATGAACGGCTACTCCAGCCACACGTACATGTGGGTCAACGCCGCCGGCGAGAAGTTCTGGGTGAAGTACCACTTCATCGCAGAGCAGGGCATCGAGTTCCTCACCCAGGCCGAGGCCGACCAGCTTGCCGGCTCGGATGGCGACTACCACACCCGGGACCTGTACTTTGCGATCGAGCGGGGCGACTACCCGAGCTGGACCCTCAAGATGCAGATCATGCCCTTCGAGGAGGCCAAGACCTACCGGTTCAACCCCTTCGACCTGACCAAGGTGTGGCCGCATGGCGACTACCCGCTCCTTGAGGTCGGCCGGATGACCCTCGACCGCAACCCAACCGACAACTGGACTGAGATCGAGCAGGCGGCCTTCGAGCCCAGCAACCTCGTGCCGGGCATCGGCCCCAGCCCGGACAAGATGCTGCTGGGCCGGCTGTTCTCCTACCCGGACGCCCACCGGGCCCGCATCGGCGTGAACTACAACCTGCTGCCGGTGAACGCGCCGCTGTCGCCCGTGCACAGCTACAGCAAGGACGGCGCCATGCGCTTCCGGAACGTGTCGGACCCCGTGTACGCGCCGAACTCCAAGGGCGGACCGCAGGCCGACACCGCCCGCTACGGCGAGCCGGCGGGGTGGTACACCGACGGGGAGATGGTGCACGCCGCCTACACCCTGCGCCCCGAGGACGACGACTGGGGCCAGGCCGGCACCATGGTCCGCAAGGTGCTCGACGACGCCGCCCGCGCCCGGCTGGTGAGCAACATCACCGGCCACCTGCTCGACGGCGTGACCGAGCCCGTTCTGCTGCGTGCCTTCGAGTACTGGCGCAACGTGGACAAGCAACTCGGCGACCGGATCGAGGAGGGTGTCCGCGCCGGCCAGTCCTGATCGTCCGTCCCAACTGCGGCAAGTGAGGGCCCGGCGCCGGGTGGTGCCGGGCCCTCAGCGTCCCTCGCGATCACTCGCTCCCGAGGGGGAGGTCGGCGCACATCGTCGTCCCCCCGCCCGGAGGGCTCTGGACGCGCAGCGTTCCGCCGAGCGCCTGCACGCGGTCAGCGAGGCCGATCAGCCCGGAGCCTCGGGCGGGATCGGCGCCCCCCACGCCGTCGTCACGGACCGAGACATGGAGATGACTGCCGACCACCTCGACGTCGACCTGTGCCACCGAAGCCTGCGCGTGCTTGGCGGCATTGGCCAGCGCCTCGGACACGACGAAGTACGAGGCCACCTCAACCGGTTCCGGCAGCCGGGTCTCGACGTCGACATCGAGCTCCACGGGGACCGCAGAACGACGTGCCAGCGCCTTCAGGGCGGGCGCAAGCCCTCCCTCCGACAGGATGGCCGGATGGATGCCGCGGGCCAGGTTTCGGAGCTCGTCTAGCGCGTCGTTCAGGCCGTCCGTCACGCGGGCCAGATCCCTCTTCAGCTCCGGCTCCTGTGGCGGCGTCCCTTCCTCGGCAGCGCGCAGTTCCAGGGCCAGCGAGACCAGACGCTGCTGGATTCCGTCATGGAGGTCGCGTTCGATGCGTCGCCTGGTCTCGTCGGCGGCGGCGACCACGCGGGCGCGGGAAGCGGCGAGCTTGGCCTGGCTCACGGCATTCGAGATGGCGGTGGCCACCAGCTCGGCGAAGCCCATGATCCGGGACTCGGCGTCGTCGGGAAACGGCTCGGGTTTCTTCGAGCTGGCGAAGATCGACCCCCAGACCTCCCCGTCGACGATGACTGGCGCCCCGATCGTCGAGCGGATCCCCAGCTCCCGCGCGAGCACTGCGACCGGGCCGGCAAGGCCTTCGTAGTTGGCGATCCGGACGGGGTTGCCGGCTCGCAGCACCCCGAGACGCTCGACGTCGCCGGCCTCAAGCCGGGTGCCGAGAGGGAGGCCAGCGCCGTCCCGATTCCATTCGGCCACCAGTGTCAGGGACCGGTCGGGGCGGTACCGGGCGACGCCGCCGATGTCGGCCCGGAGGAGGCGAGCCACCTCCTCGCCCACCGCCGCGAAGATGTCATCCGCGGCCGACTGGCCCGCCACGAGCGTCGCAACGCGCCGCAGCGCTGCCTGCTCCTCGGCGAGCCGCTCGAGCATCGCCGTGTGTTCGCTCAGCGTCCCGAGCAGCCGGGCGTTCTCGGCGGCCTGGCTGTCGCTTTCCTCACGTGCGGCGCGCTCGTCGTCGAGCAGGCGCAGCATCCGCATCGTCAACGACGTCACGCGTGCCATGCCCCGCAGCAGACTGGCTTCCTCAGCGCTGAGGCCCTGGGATCCCGACCGCGCGAGGACGAGGATGCCCCCCGGCGGGTGCTCGAGGGCTACCGCCGTCGCCGGGGAAGCCCCGACGCCCGGGACGCCGAGCTCACCGCCCCCGCTTGCCGTCACGGAGCTGAGCTCGGCGGCGGGTGCTGCGCCCTCCGGATACCCCACGGCGGCCAGGACCTCGCCGCCACAGAGGATGGCAGCAACCTCCGCATCGAGTGCCTCCGCCGCCCACTCGACGGCTGCGAGCGCCGCCGAGGCTTCCGTTTCGCATGTCGATACGGCTGCGAGGAACTCGGCGAGCTGCTGGGTGGACCAGATCGACCTGGACATCTCAAGCGATCGACAGAACGACGAGGGTCTGGTTGTGGAAGCCACGCATCCCCCGGGTGCGGGCGATCTCCCCGTACGTATAGAAGCCTGCCAGCGGCGCCCCACGAGCATGTGCCACGAGCCGGTCGATCTCCAGTTGGATCCCCTCGTCTCCGAGCACGCCGCGTCGCCCGATACAGTCGAAGGCAAACATGCCGAGCGGTGGCTGACCGTCGAGAGCAGCGAGCGAGTCGCCGCAGGCGGCATCGGTTGCCCCCAACACCGATTCGGCGTCCCCTCCCATGATCCAGACCAGCCCGCCCTGCGGGACTTCCGATATGCATGACAGGGAGCGGTCGCCGAAGTCGGCGCCGACGATGCCGCGGACTTGCTCCTCGCCGCTATGGCGAGTCAGCCCCAGGGGGTGTGCCATCGCGAAGGGGATGAACGCCCCGAGGTTCTCGCCCAAGGGCCCCACCCCGCCGAATTGCTCCAGGTAGACGTCGAGCGCCGGCCGGTCGTCGAGCGCATAGACCCGCCTTCCCTCGCTGCGCGTCACGAGCATCGGCGGGCCCACCCGCTGCCAGCCGTGCCGCACGCCGATCCCGAGCGGGGCGTCGGAGGCGATTCCGGCCGCGACCACCGAGTCGGTCAGCACCTGATCGCCGTACAGCTGGAACGTCCTGGTCATCTCGAGGTCGTCACCGGCGCAGCCGCCCACCAGGGGGACGCCCGCCCCCAGCACGCCGTAGGCACCGCGCAGCATCTCCTGCTTGTCGCCGGCGAGGCCGTCGGTCAGCAACAGCAGCGCCCGGTATGGGTGATCGTCAGGCGTCGGCAGGAAGCGTGCCATCTGGGCCCCCGCGCCCCGCAGGTCGTTCGACGCTCCGGTGGCGACGGCCGTCTCGATTACAAAGCCGTCCCCGCCGAGGGCCGCAACGACGACGCTGGCCTCCCGGGGGCCGCTGGCGGCGATCTCGCCGGCCGTCGTGCATCCAATGAGCGGCACGCCTCCTGAGCGGGCCCAGATCTGCTGCACCAGGCCCGGGAGGTCGTACGACGGGGAGCAGAAGGCGACCAGGAGCTTTGCGTCGTCGTGCACCAGCGCTTCATCGGCGGCGCGCACGCCAGCTTCCCGCTCGGACTCGCCGGCGGACCCGACTGCGAACCAGCGTGAAGTCGGCATTGAGCTGATATGTCGCTTCGGTGACGACAAAACGTCTAAGTGGCACACTAAAAATCGGACGGATCTGCCTGTCAGACGTCAGAATACTCGACGGCACTCCCAGGCTCGCCAAGCAGGTCCTCGATCGCCTTCGCTGACAGCCTCCACTTGGGGAGGAACCCGATAGCCGGGCTCGCGGCGATCAGATCCGAGAATTCGTCCTCGCCGTGGGTCGAGATCAGGATGACGGCAGCTCGGCTTGTTCGCGGTGCGGTCGTCAACTCCCGTGCCAGATCGAAACCGCTTTCCGATCCGAGCATGATGTCGACGAGCACGACATCCGGATTGCTCTCGTTCACGCGCACGAGCGCCTCGGCGCTCGACGTCGCCGCGCCGACGACCGTGATTCCTCCGCTCTCCAAGATTCTGCGGGCAGCCTGAAGAAACGCTTCGCAGTCGTCGACGATCAGGCAACGGACGCTCATCACGCTACCGTGGCACGCGGGCCGCCTGTGCACATCCCGGCTATCCGGAATGGTGCATCCAAGGAGCGGGAGTGCCGATCTCCCGGCCGTCCCGCGAGGGTTTGTCAAGACCGTCCAAGTTGAATATCCGCATGACCGCCGCCCGCGTCCGTTCGTCCGCGTCCCGCAGCGCCGTCGTCGGACCATGCAGGAGCTTGCCGGCGATGCGCATGCCGAGGGCCTCGACGCGGGCCCTCGCCGGCTCGGCCAGGTTGAGACCCGACACCGCGCGGGCCACCTCGTCGGCAACCAGCGATCCCGCCCGCTCCCGGAGCTGGCGGATGGCGGGACCGGAATCCCGGCTCTCCAGCCGCTGCTTGAGGCAGGCCACCTCGGCGGCGACCATCAGTTCCGAAGCCGTGATGGCGGCTGTGACGTCCGGACCCTCCGGACCGCGGATCTCCTCGAGGCTGTGCAGGTCGACGTCGGCACGGCCGTCGACGTCGACGGCCCGGGGTACGGAGAGGTCCACCATGACGAAGGGCTCCTCGGCGCTGCGCAGGGGGAGGTGCCAGGGGCGTACGACGGTCCCTCCCGAGACCGCCACGACGGCGAACTCGCTCTTGTCGAGGACGGCGGCGAGGTCCCGGAGCGCGTAGGCAGGGGCGTCGAGCTGCTCGGCGAGCTGTGCGGCCGAGGCCTTGGCGCGGCTCACGACCGACAGGCGGGCCCCGAGCTTGGCAAGCCGCTCGGCAGCGTCCGTAGCTGCTTCCCCCGCGCCCACGACCACGCCGGCGCGACCCGCGAGGCCCCCCAGGCGCTGCCGGAGGTGGTCCGCAGCGATGGAGCCGGTGCTCTGGCCGATGCGTCCCAGCTCGGTGCCGGTGCGTACCCGCCTGCCCAGCCGGATCGCCCGGCCGAAGACGTTGGCGAGGGCAGCCCCGGTCGATCCCATCTCCTTGGCCAGGACGTAGGCGCGCCGCACCTGGCCAAGCACCTGGGATTCGCCGACCGCACGGGAGTCGAGGCCACACGCCACCCTGAACAGGTGCTCCACGGCCTCCAGCCCCTCCATGACCCGGAGGTCCGCAACATCGGTCGGCAGGAGGCCCGGCAGGATGCCAGCAACGCCGTGCACCGCCTCGGACCCGGTCCCCACGGAGGTGAAGTAGACCTCGGTCCGGTGGCACGTGCAAAGGATGGCCAACTCGCCGACCCCGGGCCGGTCGGCGTCCAGCAGGCGCCGCTGCGTCAATTCGTTGTAGGCGAGCCGTGAGCGCAGCTCGGCGGGGGCGGCCCGGTCGGCGACCAGGGCGAGGATCACGTGCATGACAGCGTCGGGATCACGGAGGCGAGAGCAGCCCCCGTCGCCGGAGATACAACCTGCCCGGGCCTGACGGGGAGACGGTGTTGACGCATGATCAGTCTCCGTGGCCAAAGCTGCGGGCTCGCCCTTCCGACGGGATGCCCGGTCGCTCGCCCAGGATCGTCGCGACGACCGCCGAGAAGTCCAGGTCCGCCGAGCCCTGCCCGGCCGCCTCCTCGAGCCATCCCCGGGCAGCGGCCGCCTCCCGCAGGTCGAGGCCCGCGGCCTCACCCGCCCATGCGACGAGGCGCATGTCCTTCGCCGCGTGCCGGAGCTTGAAGCTCGGCGGGTAGTCGTTCCCTTCCACCAGCGCCCGCTTGACGATGACGACGGGCCCGATCGGGGACCCGGCAAGGACGTCCAGGACGGGGCCGCGGTCCAGCCCGAGCGACCTCGCGAGTGCCAGGGCCTCGCCGAGGGCCAGGATCGCAGCGCCGAGCGTTGCGTTGACGACGAGCTTCATCGCGGCTCCCGACCCCGGCCCACCGACGTGGCGCACATCGCCGAGCGACTCCAGGATGGGCCGGACCCGCTCGAAGTCATCGCCGGCGCCCCCGACGAAAATGTCCAGGCTGCCCTCGGTGGCCTGCGGGACGCTGCCCCGCACGGGGGCATCCACCATGGACACCCCATACGGCAGCCGAGCCCTCACGTCGGCCACCGTCGGGGGTCCGACCGTCGACATGTCGATGAAGACCTGACCTGGAGCGAACGAGAGAGCGAGGCCCTTGTCGCCGAACACGACCTGCTCGAGAGCGGCCGGCGTCGCCAGCATCGTGATGGCGACGTCCACGCCCGCCGCGGCCTCGGCGGGAGAGGCCGCCGCGACTGCGCCCCGCTCGACCAGCGGTGTGGCTCGCTCGGGCGTGCGGTTCCATACCGTGACGTGGTGGCCGCCTTGCAGCAGTCGGGTGGCCATCGGCGTGCCCATCTGGCCCAGCCCCAAAAATGCGATCTTGGACATCGTCAACCCCTCCAATTCTGCGGGGGCGTAGTGCCCCCCGGGCTCACTCACCCGTGGCTTCGTCCGGCCGGACGTCGAATGATTTGCCATGTCTCGATGATGAGGAAGCCGGCGCCTCGTAGCGCCATGGCTAGCCGCAGTCGTTGGTTCCGGAGGACTTCAGGGCGGCATTGCAGGTAGCGGGAAGCAGCGCCGCGCGGGCGGGAGTGAACTTGTGATCCATGCAATGACAATGAAGATGCGACCTGCCTACGTCGCCCTGCTTCCCGGAGGTGCCGATGACTGAATCCAAGGGCAGCGTTCCTATGGAAGGTCACGAGCGGTGTCGAACTCACGCCCGACGTCATTGAATGGATGGCAGCTGAGGCCGAAGCTGGCCTCGATCCGTCGAAGCTACGCCGGCGGCCTGGGCGGGCTCGAATGGGCTCCGCCCCCGCTGAGGCACTCCCGGTTCGTTTCGAGCCTGAGTTGCGAGAAACATCGGGAGGAAGAGGAGGGAGTGACGGCGGGGGAGGTGGTTCGCAGGGCGGACAGAGAGGCCAGAATCGGAGCGCCGCTCGTGCCCCGGTCAAGGGTGGGCTCGGCCACGATCCCCGGGGAGGTGGAGGGCATTGCCACGACAAAGCTTCAATGTAAGGGTATGCTGGCATACATGAAGCGAACCACCGTGAAACTCCCCGACGATCTGGATGCCAAGCTCCGCCACGAGGCTCAGGCCCAGGGGAAGACAATCTCCGAACTCACCCGTGAGGCGATCGAAGCGCACCTTGGTCACAACCCAGGGAGTGGCCGGCGGCTTATGGCCGGAAGCGCCGGCCATAGCGGGCACACCGACATCTCTGAGCACATCGAGGAAATCCTGAGGGCCGAGGTGTCTCGATAGCGATTCTGGTGGACGCTGGACCGCTGTACGCATACGTCGATTCGGATGATCGCCACCACGAATCGTGCCTCGAGTTGCTGGAGACACATCCAGGGCCGTTGATCGTCCCCATTCTCGTTGTGACCGAGGCTGACTACCTGATCGCCACGCGACTCGGCGTCGAAGCCGAGGCTCGGTTTCTGGGCGACCTGGCTGCCGGGAACCTTATCGCTGAGCCGGTCACGCCCTCCGACTGGCTGCGGATCGCGGAGTTGGTGGTCACCTACCGCGATTTGCCCATCGGAGCGGCCGACGCCTCGGTCATTGCCGCCGCGGAGCGACTCGGTGTTCGTCAGGTTGCGACGCTGGACCGCCGGCACTTCAGCGTCGTTCGGCCCCGACATGTCGATGCCCTGGAGCTTCTCCCGTAGCGCTCCCTGCCGCTCGCCGCAGCTTCGATCCATCCCGCGGAAATCCCGCGAAACATAGAGCAACAACGAGTACATGACGAACGACAACGAACACAACGCCGCAGGTCATGCCGCATTTGTGCAGGTAGATGGCACGTCGTTCATTCCTTGACACGGAAGAGGTCCGAGGTTCAAATCCTCGTGCGCCCACAATCATAACCGCAGGTCAGGGGCCAGTTTACTCCGAGAGCTTTCCGAGCTTCATGGCCTGCTGGCCGTCATTTGGCCGTCTCGCATTCCGGTACACCCGTTCAACGGCCTCCGTAAGGTGCTCATCCCGGGCCGCAAACGGGTGCCCGTAGCGCATCGACATCGCTACCGCCGTAGAGGGTGCCCAACCCATGATGGCCGCCAGCTCGACGATGGAGGCGCCTTCGGCGATGAGCACGGAGACCGCCGTGTGACGGAGGCCGTGAAAAGTAAGCCGCTCATCGAGGCCCGACCGGGCGACCGCCGGCGCCCAGATCCGCCGCTCGAAATTCGACCGC
>WNFC01007460.1_pt1 | contig 15926 bp, 9 predicted proteins | sample 5400541 | NCBI WGS metagenome assembly WNFC01 (sample SAMN13153342, study PRJNA577476) | soil metagenome | isolation source: 120 cm saprolite under Douglas fir tree site 2 hole 2 replicate 1 | place: USA:California | collected 2015-04-18
AACAGCTCGAGCAGCACATCGATGCATACATCAGAGCATATAATGACCAAGCTGAGCCCTTCGTCTGGACCAAGAAAAAGGTCCGTCAACGCCGCTTCAAAAACCGCCGTATCACCCAGCTATGATTCCGGGTACTAGCTTCATACCCGACTGAGTTGGCAAGGCTCACTACGCGAACATTGTGGCCTGTCGTGAGAAATGCAGGCGCGATGTCGCCTTATGGCACAAATGCGAAGCGCCTCGACGTCCGCTTTACCGCCGCTATCGGGGGGAAAGGGGAAGTCACCCGGACACCGTCAAACTGACGCGAAGGACCCTGACCTGAATCGCCGGCGCTCCGCCGTTTAGTCTAATTCGCCGCCGCGACGGCTATTGGCCCGAAGGTATGCGAACGCCGTGCCATGCATCTCGCACCTGGTGATAGTGAGCCTCTGGCAGATAATCCGGCGTGTTGAGATTGAGGGTATGCACGTCAAGTCGCCCGACAGCGCTCAGCAGCGTATAAGATGCAATCACCCGGTCGCGCTGAGCCTGAATTTGCCTGGACCGGGCGTTCGTCAATTCCTGTTGCGCATTGAGGACATCGATCGTTGTCCGTTGCCCCCCTTGCGCCTCGCGCCTGACACCCTCGAGCGCGATCCCCGCAGCGCGCACTTCGGATTCGGCCGCCGTGAGCGCAACCTTGGTTCCCTCGTTGGACACCCATGCGCTGGTGACTGCGGTTCGCGATTGATTTCTGACCTTTTCGAGCACGATGCGGCTCTGCGACGCCATCTCCTTCGCCTGCCGGGTTTGCGAAGCCGCGGTGCCGCCATCGTAAATCGGCACATTGATCTGGCCCAAGATCGAAGCCTGATCCGTGCCGGTCGTGGTGAGTGACGGATCCGACTGCATCGATCGGCTGGCGCTCGCCTGGACCGACGCAGTCGGCAGCAGACTGCTTTCAGCGACCTTGATCGTGGTTTGAGCCACATCAACATCGAAACCAGCGCCAAGTACGGCCGGATGCTCATGGCTGGCGGTATCCGTTGCCGCGGCAAGCACACTCGGCGACAGGCGATCGACCGGCGCGGCTGGAATCAATTGAGACGGAGCTTCGCCAATGACCTGCGTGTAGGTTGCCTTGCTGACGGCCAGCGCGACTTCCGCCGCGTTAAGGTCGGCCAGTCCCCGGCTCAACCGCGCTTCGGCCTGCGCCGTGTCCGTTGGCGTGACGTCGCCGGCGTCTAGACGCTTTTTGGTGGTCGCCTGGATTTCGCGCAGGACCATAACGTTGGTGCGCTGCGCCTCGACCAGGGCCTGATTGGCGAGCACGTTCATGTAAGCCGTCACAGCGTCCAACAGGACACCCTGGCCGACATTGCGTAGAGCTTCGCGTCCGGACCGGACTTGAAGTTCCGCGACGCGAACGCTATTGGCGGTCTTGAAGCCGTTGAACAAGACTTGGGTGACCGTCACGCCGATCGTCCATGGACGCAACGTTGCGCCCTGCACCGTATTGTCGGGCAGGAGATTGCGAACCGCCTGCAATCCTGCGCTTAAACTCGCCACGACCTGCGGGCGATAGCCCGCAAGTGCCTGCGGTACATTCTCGTCGGTCCCGCGTTGCCGGGCCCGATCCGCATTGAGTTGCGGATTCGACTGATAAGCCTTCACTAAGGCTTCAGGAAGAGTCTCGGCAGCAGATGGCCCCACTGAGCCGAAAAACAAGATCATGAAAGAAAGCGCAGACCAAATACCGCCCAAGCTCTGCTCTCTGAAGATCAAGTGCCACTTATTACTCACCATTGACCTCAAATCGGCGCTCGCATATTCGCTACCTGACATCTGATCGCCCCAACGAGATCGCGGTTTTCAACGGCGTTTGGCGACCTGTTATTCAGCCGGTTCCAACACAGCATTTGAACTTGGTATTTGCCGAGCTCGGCGAGAGAACAGTCCTATGAGTACGGGGAGAACAAGCAGAACCAGCGAAGGGGCGAGCAGAATTCCGCCGACAACGACCAGCGCCAGCGGTCGTTGAACTTGCGAACCAATGGCCGTGGAGAATGCGGCGGGCAGCAAGCCAACGCATGCCGCATTACAGGTCATCATCACCGGACGGAACCGCGTTTGGCACGCTTCTGAGAGTGCGGAAAAGCGTTCCTTGCCGGCCTCGATAAGCTGGTTGTAATAGGAAAGCAGGATGATGCCCTCCATGACCGAAATACCGAACAATGCGATAAAGCCGATCGCCGCCGAGACGCTGAACGGTGTGCCGGTCAGGACGAGCGCAAAGATTCCTCCCACCATCGCCATGGGAATGACGGTGAGCCCCAGCAGCGTGTCTGCCAGCGATGAGAAATTGAAATAGAGCAATACGCTGATCAAAAGGATGGTGACCGGCACGATGACTTTGAGGCGCTTGATCGCATCCTGCAGATTGCCAAATTCACCGACCCATTCGAGCCGATAGCCCGGTGGTAGTTTGACCTCTTCAGCAATCTTGCGCTGGGCGTCGAGGACGGCGCCGCCGAGATCGCGCCCGCGTACGCTGAATTTAATGGGGAGGTAACGCTGCTGTTGCTCGCGGTAGATGAATGAGGCTCCAGAAATCAGGCTGACTTTTGCGACTTCCTTCAATGGGATCTGCGTCACAGTATTCGTTGTTGGATTCTGCGATCCGATTGTAAGTCTGTCGATGGCTTCAACGCTTTGTCGATAGGGTTGAGCCAGCCGCACGATAATCGGAAAGTGTCGGTCGCTGCTTTCTTCATAAGCGTCGCCTGCCGCCTGTCCGCCAATCGCCGTTTGGACTGCGGAGTTAATATCCCCGGGGGCCAAGCCATAGCGTCCGGCTGCGAACCGGTCGATGTCGATGCGAATCGTAGGCTGACCGACCGAACTGAATACCGCCAGATCAGTGATCCCCCGTATGGTCTTCATTACGGCCTTGATCTGGTTCGCGGCCTTCGTCAGCGTTTGAAGATCATTGCCGAAAAGCTTGATCGAGTTCTCACCCTTTACCCCGGATACTGCCTCCTGAACATTGTCCTGGATGTACTGCGAGAAGTTGAATTCGATGCCGGGAAAATCTTCGGTCAGCTTGGATGACAGTTCACTCGTCAATGCATCCTTGTCGACGCCCTTTCGCCAATCGCTCTCGGGCTTCAGCGGCACAAAGAATTCGGCGTTGAAGAATCCCGTTGCATCCGTGCCATCGTCGGGGCGACCTTGCTGCGAAACAATGGTTTCGACTTCCTGGAAACTTTTGATCGTCTTTCGTATTCGATTGACGTAATCGTTTCCTTCTTCCAGCGAGACCGCCGGTGGCATCGTTGCTCTGATCCAGAGATTGCCTTCCTCGAGATGGGGCAAGAATTCGAGGCCCAGCGAACGGCCGGCAAAAATGGCCAGCGAAAGCAACAGGGCTGTTGCGGTCAACGTCACGACCCTATTAATCAAGACAAATTCGAGAACCGGCGTGTATAGCCGGCGCAGCCAACTCACAATTAGAGTTTCGGTCTCTTCGACACGGGTAGGCAGCAATAATGCGCTCAGGGCAGGCGAGACCGTGAAGGTGGCCAGCAATCCACCCGCTAAGGCATAAGCATAAGTCTTCGCCATCGGACCGAAGATATGTCCTTCGACCCCACTCAGAGTAAACAGAGGCACGAATCCAACGATGATAATGGCAGCGGAAAAGAAGATCGCGTGACTGACTTCCGTTGCAGATCTATAAATTGTTGCAAGGTTTCCTGTAAATCCGTGCGGCACAGGGTATGAAGCTTCCGGCTCGTTAGCTTCTCTTCGCGTAGTTGCTTCGGCAAGATGGCGATAGATGTTCTCTACCATAATGACGGTGGCGTCGACGATGAGCCCAAAATCAATAGCGCCCATTGAGAGAAGATTGGCTGACTCGCCTCGCAGGACCAGGATGCCAATTGCGAATCTCCAAGAAAAATCCACTGCACAAAGAAAACCAAAATGATCCCGAATAATAGATTATGAAGCACCGTCTCGGTCGTGACCTTGATGAGATCGCTACGATCATAGATCCGCTCGATCCGCACGCCGGGCGGAAGAATCTCCAAGGTATTGATTTTTTCCACTTCGGCCTCAACGCGCCGGATGGTCGGCAGGCTCTGCTGGCCACGGCGCATCAAGACGATGCCCTGGACAATATCGTCTTCGCTGTCCTTCCCGGCGATACCGAGCCGCGGCTTGTTGCCGATGGTCACCTCTGCGATATCGCTCACGCGAATTGGATTGCCATTAGTGGAAGCCAACATCGTGTTGCATGTCATCGATCGAACGAATAAGACCAACGCCGCGAACGACAGCGGATTGGGGGCCAATGTTGACTGTATTGCCGCCGACATTGATGTTGCTGTTGTTCAGTACTTGTAGGACCTGCGATAGGGTTAGCCCGTTCGCATTGAGTTTGTTCAGGTCGATGTTGACGTCGAAGGTCTTACTTTTGCCTCCCCAGCCAGTTACATCGATGACTCCCGGCACGGCGCGGAACCTGCGCGCGAGGACCCATTCCTGAAGGGTTTTGAGATCCGTGACGCTGTAGTTCGGTGGACCCACGAGCCGGTAGCGAAAGATTTCTCCGATTGGACTTGTTGGCGATATCGTCGGCTGCGCCTGGTTGGGCAGTGGCGGCAACTGGCTGAGCCGATTCAGGACCTTTTGTTCGGCCTCTTCGTAAGTCAGGTCATAGGTGAATTGCAGCTTCACATCGGACAGTCCGAACAACGAAATCGTCCGCATAGCAGTCAAGTAGGGAACCGACGAGACCGAACCCTCAATGGGTATCGTAATATAACGCTCAATCTCCTCAGCCGACTGACCGGCGCTTTGAGTGATGACATCGACAAGCGGCGGCACCGGGTCGGGATAGGATTCGATGTTAAGTTGAATGAAGGCAATTCCGCCAGCCAGCAGAAGCAGTCCGAAAAGCACGACAACAAGTGCCCGGAGCTTCAAGGCATAGCCAATGATCGCATTCATAAGCGTGGCTTTCTCAACTCGATCGGCTTTCAAATTGAACTTGCGTTTTGACGTCCGAGATCTAGCTGCTGGTCGCCGCCCGATCGATGAACAGGCTGCCCTTGGTGATCACCTTCTCGCCGAGCCGAACGCCAGCCAGAACCTGGACCATCTTGCCGTTTGTCAATCCAAGCTTGACTTGCCGAAGCTCGATCGACTGATCGTCGCGCGCGACCCAAACCCGCGAAACATCGCCTTCGTAGATTACGGCGTTGCGCGGAACGCCAAGCATGTCGACCTTGGACAGATCGCCGCTGGAATAAAGCGTGACGTTCGCAAACATCTCAGGCTTCAGGACACCATCCTTGTTGTCGACAGTCGCCCGAACAAGGAGGCGGCGCGTTGCAGGGTCAAATGCCGAAGCAACATAGTTGATACGAGCATGATAGTTGCGACCCGGAGCCGCCAAAACGCTAAAGACAATATCCTGACCGACGCCCACATTTGACGCGTCGGTTTCACGAACGAACGCGGTCAACCAGACCGTCGACAGATCGCCGATTACAAAGGCGGGATCGGTTGCGCCGCTGCTGATATATTGCCCAGGCCCGATCTTGCGTTGGACGACGGTGCCTTCAATCGGCGAATAAATCGGCGTATCCGGACTAATCTGCCGCTTTTCTTGAAAAGCGGCGATTTCTTCATCGGTGCGGCCGAGAATGCGCAATCGGTTACGCGCGGCCTCAACGGCAGTCTCCGATGAACGCATGTCGTTCTGGGCGGCCGCCAAGTCGGCCTGTGCCTGCTGCCAATCCTTGAGTGGAACGGCCTTGCCGGCATAAAGATCGTTGGCGCGCTTTTCGACGATTTGAGCGAGATTGAGCTTGGAGCGCGCCGAGTTCGTCGCGCTAAGCGCGGCGATAAAATCATTCAATCCTTGAACGGTGTCGGTAGCCTCGACAACAAAGAGCAGTTGACCGCGTTTTACAAATTCTCCGGGCTTCGCCCGAAGTGTGGTCACACGCCCGGCATAGGGCGAAAAGATTGGCGTTGAACTATCTTCATTGACGGCGATTTTACCCTCGGTTGCAAACTCCATCCGAAATTGTTGTTGTTCGACCGGCTCGACGGTCAACGTCGTCCATTGCGCTGCCGTCGGATGGAATATTCCGGCAGGGCGTCTAGCTTGGCTCGAGAGTTCGCTATTGAGATCGGGCAGGGTGCGACGATCTGCTTTTGACAGCAGAAACACACCTGCGGCGAACGCCAGGACGAAGAAGACGATAATCGACCTTTGCCATCCGTGTGACAATTTGCGAGCCGCTATCACCAATCTAGCTCCTTCGATTGCCACTTATAATCGGAGAGCTGCGGGATCAGGCTCCGGACAAAAGCCTCTGCGTTCGGCGAGGATCCGAATGCGAGGTCCCCTCGGGGGCCATCGCTCAATACGACGATTTCACGCGCAATCTGTTCGGGGGGTAGTGTCGTTCGCAATGCATTCATGACGCGCTGGGCATGCCATCGGCCTTGAACACTGTCATCGGATACATCAACGACAATAACCTCCTCGCCAGCCGCTCTGGGGACGACACAAATCCAAACCGTCCAGACCATGATAAATTCGCCCGCGTCCGCAAATGTCAGCCTGACTATTCAATGTTGGGCAAGGGATTCGCATAAAGGGGCTTCTTAACCACTTTAACGCACCGCTACGCGTGGCTGGAGCCAAGGCTGGTTGCCCCTTTGGGGTGACTTACAGGGCCTAGCTTACAGCAGCCTTACACAGGCGCTCCCTTTGAAACTTTCTGAGCTTGTCCAACGCCACGAAAGGTCTCAATGCTAATCCTTAAGGTCTGAACAGGTCTGAGGATGGCCGTCTATGCGATTGCTGGTCGTTGAAGACAATCCACAACTTTCCCAATTATTGGCCAAGGGGCTGCAGGCCGCCGGCTACGATACGGACCTCCTGGCTACGGCCGCGGAAGCCCGGGCGGCCCTGATGACGACTTCCTACGCGGCTTTGATACTCGACCTAGGACTGCCCGACGGTGACGGCCTATCGATTCTGCGAGAGCTCAGGCATCGCAAGGATCCAATGCCTGTACTGGTACTCACCGCACGTGGTGGACTCCACGATCGTGTCAATGGTCTGCGCAGTGGAGCCGATGACTATCTGGTGAAGCCGTTCGCGTTAGAAGAGCTGGTAGCCCGATTGGAGGCTCAATTGCGCAGGCCGGGTCAGCAGCTTGGGAGTTCGCTGCGTGTCGCCAATCTAGAATTTGATTCGCGAAATCGACAGGCGTCCATCGACGATCGGCCCCAGGTCTTGTCGTCTCGCGAAACCGCAGTGCTCGAACTTCTCATGCGCAGCAAGGGACGTGTCGTTTCGAAAAAACTGGTTGAAGATCATATTTTTGGCCTGTCAGGCGATGTCGCTTCGAACGCTGTCGAGGTCTATGTTCACCGTTTAAGAAAACAGCTCTCAGAGAAGGGCGCTCGAGTGCAAATACACACGGTGCGGGGCGTAGGGTATTTGATCGCCGAGGAAAAGTAGCGTGATCAGGTTTAAATCGATTATTTCCCGTATTGTGATTCTGCACGTGATCGCTGTAGCCATCACTTCAATTTTGATGTCGCTCGCTCTGTCATGGCTGTTGAATTTGGCGACAAACAATATCCACAATAAGGCGATGGAAGAACAGGCTACATCGCTCGCTCATCATCTTGTCGCGCAGGCCGATGGCAGCCTATCACTTGAACTGCCTCCTGATCTCCTGGGTCTCTATTCTCAGCCCTACGGGCGATATTCGTATGCTGTGGTCGATGACAGCGGAAATGCGCTGTTTTCGTCGCTGAAGGATCAGGCGCCGATATTTCCTGCGGATCCAAGGGCTGCCGCCGTTCAATTTCTCGAAACACGGAAGGGCGACGCAGCAATCTCAGGTGCAAGCATTCGCCGAGTTGTCGGCACCAAGACCGTGTGGATCCAGGCGGCGGAGGATTTGGCGAACCGCGACGTATTAATCGACGACATTGTTGCGGATTTCTTCAAGAACGTAGGCTGGATAACGCTACCGATATTGCTGGTGTTACTGGCTACTGATATCGCGATCTTCAGGCGTGCATTGCTGCCGCTCCGGCAAGCGTCGGAAATCGCGCAGCAGATTGGTCCGGCCCGCACCGATGTTCGTTTACCCGTCGATGACATCCCAAGTGAGGTGCGCCCGCTGGTCTCAGTGAACCAAGCCCTCGACCGGCTTGATCAGGGGTTTCGGGTTCAGCGTGAATTTACAGCTGATGCAGCGCACGAACTTCGCACGCCTCTGACCATTTTACGCACGCGCGTAGATACCTTGGAAGATCAGCGCATCGCCATAGCTCTCCATCAGGATATCGAAGCGATGAGCCGGATTGTCGGTCAATTGCTGGATATTGCGGAACTTGACGCATTCATGATTGATCCGCTGGAGACGGCAGACTTGCGAGGTGTTTGCGCCGAGGTGGCTGAGTTCATTGCCCCTTTGGCACTTGAGCAGGGGAGAGAAATCGCGTTGCTTGGCGCCGAGACGCCTATGTGGGTCAAGGGCAATGCCGAGATGATGAAACGCGCGATCCGCAATCTCGCAGAGAACGCCATCAAACACGCTCCTCCAGATACGGTCGTCGAGTTCGTCGTTGAGGAAAACGGTACGGTGAGGGTGCGGGATCGAGGTCCCGGCATTTCGGAGGAGGAACGGGAACTTATCTTTCGCCGCTTCTGGCGTCGCGATCGTAGCCAACAGGGGAGCACGGGATTGGGGCTTTCTATCGTGCAACGCATTGTCGAATTGCATGGCGCTACGATCGCCGTCGAGAATCGGGTCTCCGGCGGCGCGTAGTTCTCTATCCATTTCCTTGCTGCGGATAAAACGCGCTGCGAAGCCGCCGAATACGTAAATGTGGAGATCGCGGAATGAGCGATAAAATTATTTGGGTGGCATTTGTTCGAATCATGAATCCACTTGGCGCGATAAAGATTGCAGCAAACTAATTATTTGCTGCATGCGGGTCATTGACGAACTGGCTATCAACCGAAGTATGTAGCTGATGCTATATCTGAATCTAGACGTTTCCGAGATGTTTGTGGACCGGCAGTCACAGCGCAGTTCCATGCATTCGCGCCACTTAAATGAGCAGCTCGTAAGGGTCCTCAAAACAATTGGTTACGATGTCGGCTTTCAGAAGGGTCAAGGCCAGTATCTCTTCGATCGGGATGGCGCACGTTATCTCGATTTATTGAGTGGTTTTGGCGTTTTTGCGATTGGCCGGAATCATCCGGCGCTGCGCCAGGCGTTGAAGAGCGTCCTCGACAGCGACCTGCCCAACCTCGTGCAACTCGATGTCTCGACGCTGGCGGGCGTGCTGGCCGAACGCCTGCTGGAATTCGTACCCTATCTGGACAAGGTCTTTTTCGCGAATTCCGGAGCGGAATGTGTCGAAGCTGCGATCAAATTCGCACGCGGCGCGACCGGCCGGCCGGGCATCGTGTACTGCGCCCACGGCTACCACGGATTAACCTACGGCGCGCTTTCGTTGACTGACGATCCAAATTTCCGCGCCGGTTTCGAGCCGCTGCTGCCTGGGTGCACGTCCATTCCTTTCAACGATCTCGCCGCTCTGGAGCAGGCGCTGTCGTCGCGCCAGGTTGCCGCCTTTATTGTCGAGCCGATCCAGGGCAAAGGCGTCAACATGCCCACGGATGAATTTCTGCCGGGCGCAGCAGCGCTCTGCCGTAAATACGGGACCTTGATGGTCGCCGACGAAATTCAGACCGGAATGGGTCGAACCGGAAGGTTCCTCGCGGTCGAACACTGGAATGTCGAGCCGGACATCGTTCTGCTCTCCAAGGCGCTGTCGGGCGGTCATGTTCCGGTCGGCGCATTGCTCACCCGCAAGAGTATCTTCGACAAGATCTTCAATCAAATGGATCGCGCCGTGGTGCACGGATCGACATTTGCGAAAAACGATCTGGCGATGGCGGCCGGAATTGCCACGCTTGAAGTGATCAAGTCCGAAAAGCTGGTCGAGGCCGCCGCCAAGCGCGGCGCCGAACTTCGGCTGGCGTTGACCCGGATGGTTCCCGGCTATGAATTGATGAAGGAAGTTCGCGGCAAGGGGCTGATGATCGGTGTCGAGTTCGCTCCGCCGAAGTCGCTGCGGCTCAAGGCGTCATGGAATCTGCTGGAAAGCGCCAACAAGGGCCTGTTCTGCCAGCTCATCACGGTGCCGCTGTTTAAAGATCACAAGATCCTCACCCAGGTCTCGGGCCACGGCAGCCACACCATCAAACTGTTGCCGCCGCTGACCATCACCGAAGAAGACTGCAGCTGGATCGAAACGGCGTTCGATTCCGTCATCGCTTCCAGTCACAAGGTCCCCGGCGCGATCTGGTCGCTGGGCAAGACGCTGGTCGACAACGCCGTGCGCAAGTCTGTGTAAGCACTAATGCGAAACTCGCAGATCCTTTCTAGCAACGTTAGTTCAGTATACCAACCGCCCGCGATGCGACTAAAGCTATCGTAATCAACGAGATGAATGATTCTGCCATCATAAGAAGCTTGGCCCGGATCGTGAGCGGAAACGTGTCCGCGGGCGAAAACGCTGTTGCGTTCGTGTAGGCGAGAAACACGTAGTCCATGAAACCTGGAGACCAGTCCGCGAACGTAGGATTGGTATCAGGAGCCTGTTGCTGTTGAGTAAAAAGGAAATCTCTTTTGTCGGGCAAGACGAGGCCTCGACTAGAGGGACTACCACGATCCAGGGTCCAGAACCAAAGGGCGAAAATGACGACATTCGTCGCCCAGATATTAATTGCATCCAGCAACAAAGTTCGTCCTGTGCCGGCATGACCCTGAAAAATTGCCTTTGTCAGGAGGAAAAGCGCCGCGAAATTTAGAACCGTACTCACCGCCGTCAGCGCGATGGCGAGCCTGCGCACCCACTTCCGCCTGGCGCCGACATGATCCCACTCCTCTTCTGTTCCAGCTCTTGCTGCTGAGCGCTGGGTCCACACAGTTCCAATCGACAGGGGAATCAGCAGCGCCAATTCGACTGCAGGGCCCAACCACCATGGACCGAAGGAGAGATCGTTCACGATTACAGTCTGCAACCCGACAATGACAACGACAGCTCCCCGAGCAAGCCATCGATCCAACCGTTGATCGCGGACATGTTGATGAAGTCTCTGTTTCATAGATGGCCTTTAATCAAAACTGCGGGCTGGTAAACACGCGGAAATTGCAGCGACTTTGTCCCAAATTCAGGCGGCTTCGTGTGTCGGAACAGTCGAGCAACGCCAGATCATAGACGATCTTCGGGCTTCCGTATGCCGCGAGCGTCAGGTCGGAAAAATGACAGCGGCGATCGCGATCGCCTCAACAAGCCTATTGACTACTCTGCTGGTTCGAATGTTGTTTCCTCACTCACTCCTGACCGCGTACGCCGTGAGAACAGCGCGATCAGCGCCGGCAGCGTGATTAGGATGATGGCGGGGGCCAGCATCATTCCCCCAACCACGACGACGGCGAGCGGCTTTTGCACCTGGGAGCCGATTCCGGTGGACACGGCAGCCGGCAGCAGGCCGACGCCGGCGATCACACAGGTCATCAATACCGGACGCATCTGAATTTCGCCCGTTCGCAGGATTGCATCGATCCGATCGGCGCCTTGCTCTATCAACTGATTGTACTGAGATAGGATAATGATGCCGTTCATGACCGAGATCCCGAAGAGTGCAATGAAGCCGATCGCCGCCGACACACTGAACGGAATCTGCATCAAAAATAGCGCGAAAATGCCGCCAATGGTCGCCATGGGAATGACGCTCATCGCAAGCAACGTATCGGGCACTGAAGCAAAATTGACCCACAGCAGGAGCCCGATGAATGCAAGACTTAGCGGCACCACGATCTGCAAGCGGCCGATGGCATCCTGAAGATTGCCGAATTCGCCAACCCATTCGAGCCGCGAGCCGGCGGGCAGCGGAACCTGCTCTGCGATCTTTTTCTGAGCTTCCTGAACGGCGCTGCCGAGATCGCGATTACGTACGCTAAACTTGATCGGCAGATACCATTGCTGCTGCTCGCGATAGATGTAGAAAGGCCCGGAAACTAATTTGACCCTTGCGATCTCGCTGAGCGGAATTTGGGCAATGCCATTCTGCCCTTGCGCAACGATGGTGATGTTGCTGATCGCCTCAGGATTCTGCCGAAACCGCGGCGCCAACCGCACCACGATCGGAAAGTGGCGATCGCTGCCAGGCTCATAAACGTCGCCGGCCGACTCGCCGCCGATGGCTGTCTTGATTGTGGAGTTGATATCGCCGGGTGAGAGCCCGTGCCGCCCAGCGCGGGCGCGGTCGATTTCGACCTGAATCGTAGGCTGGCCAAGCGAGGTGAACACGGCGAGATCGGTGACGCCGGAAACCGTTGCCAGCACGGCCTTGATCCTGTTGGCTGTCTCCGTCAGTGTTTCAAGGTTATTGCCGAAGACCTTAATCGAGTTTTCGCCCTTGACGCCGGAGACTTGCTCGGCAACGTTGTCCTGCAGATACTGTGAGAAGTTGAATTCGACACCTGGAAATTCCTCCGCCAGCCTAGCCTGAATTTCATTGGTCAACTTGTCTTTGTCGAGGCCGGAGCGCCATTGGTCAAATGGCTTCAGAGGTCCAAAGAACTCAGCGTTGAAAAATCCTGCCGCATCTGTTCCGTCGTCGGGCCGTCCATGTTGTGATACCACCGCTTCAACCTCCGGGAAGCTGCGGATCACCGCGCGCATGCGGTTCACATAACCGTTGCCTTCATCGAGGGAAATCGTGGACGGCATGGTGGCGCGAATCCACAGATTGCCCTCTTCAAGTTTGGGCAGAAACTCGAGCCCCAGCAGGCGTACTGCAATTCCGGCCAGCAGCAACAGTACCACGGTGGCGGTGACGGTCAGTATCTTGTTTGCAATCGCAAATCGAAGAGCCGGGCTATAAAGTCGATGCAGAGTACGCACCAGCCAGGTCTCGGTTTCGCGCACGTGCCGCGGCAGCAGAATTGCGCACAGCGCCGGCGTCACCGTAAAGGTTGCGATCAGGCCGCCTGCCAGCGCATAGGCGTACGTTTTTGCCATCGGGCCGAAAATGTGCCCCTCTACCCCGCTCAGCGTGAACAGTGGAATAAAACCTGCGATGATGATGCCGGCTGCGAACAAGATCGACTGACTTACACTCGTGCCCGCCCGGTAAATGTCGAGTAGCTTTCCGCGCAAAGCGCTGTCGCCTGTCTCATGCTCAAACGCCGGTTGTTCGCCTGCTTGGCCGAGTCGGCGGAAAATCCTCTCGACCATGATGACAGTCGCATCGACTATCAACCCGAAGTCGATGGCGCCGACGGAAAGGAGATTGGCTGACTCGCCTCGGAGCACCATGATCCCGACAGCAAAGAACAGCGCGAACGGTATCGTCGCGGCAACGATGAGGGCGGTTCGCAGGTCGCCCAGAAACATCCATTGCAGCGCAAATATCAACAAGACTCCATACACCATGTTGTGCAGAACTGTGTTCGTCGTGATGTTGATGAGGTCCTGCCGGTCATAGACTCTCTCAATCCAAACGCCGGGTGGCAGAATGCTTGAATTGTTGATGAGCTCGACCTCGGTCTTCACGCGTTGAATTGTCGGTGTGCTCTGCTGGCCGCGGCGCATCAGGACGATACCCTGCACGATGTCATCGTCATCATCTTTACCAGCGATGCCTAGGCGCGGCTGGTTCCCTACCACCACCGTAGCAACGTCTCGAATCAGAACTGGATTGCCGCCAAGTTGAGTCAGCATCGTATTGCTCAGGTCATCGATCGAGCGAATAAGGCCAACACCGCGGACCACGGCCGCCTGCGATCCCAAGTTAACGGTGTTGCCACCGACGTTGATGTTGCTGTTGTTTAAAGTTTGTAGGAGCTGAGGCAGAGTGAGCCCATAGGCAACGAGCTTGTTGAGATCGACTTGCAGCTCAAAAGTCTTCGTCTTGCCGCCCCATCCGATCACATCAACGACGCCGGGTACCGCTCGGAACCGGCGCTGTAGCACCCAGTCCTGCAATGTCTTGAGATCAAGCACGCCGTAACCCGGCGGACCGGCGAGCTTATAGCGGTAAATTTCCCCGATCGGGCTGACTGGGTTGATCCGGGGCTGCACCCCGTTCGGCAATCCCGTGAGCTGCGAAAGACGATTGAGCACCTGCTGCAGCGCTTCGTCGTAGGTGTAATCGTAAGTGAACTGCAGCTTTACGTCGGACAGACCGTAAAGCGAAATGGTCCGCATGACCTGTAGATTCGGAACACCCGCAACCTGCGTTTCGATCGGAATGGTGATGTAGCGCTCGATCTCCTCGGCTGAGAGCCCTGGGCTTTGCGTGATCACGTCCACCATCGGAGGAACGGGATCGGGATAGGCCTCAATGTTCAAGGCCCGGAACGCGGCGACGCCGCCTCCCAGCATCATCACGAACAGGACCACCATCAACACGCGATGCTTGAGGGCAAAGGCGAGAATTGTGTTCATCGCTGGCGCCTCGCTCCATGCATAATCAGCTCTCGACCGCTATGAGCTCGATGAATAGACTGCCCCGGGTGATGACCGTTTCGCCCGGCTGAGGCCACCATCCGGCACTAGGACCAGCCATCCACTGGAACGTCCTAACTTGATCTGTCGAAGCTCAAGCGCTTGGTCGTCGACCGCGACCCAGACGCGTGCAGTGTCGCCTTCATGGGTAATCGCCTCGCGTGTCACCGCCACCGTGGGGCCGTGCCTTCGTCGGTGACGATCGTGAAACGCTGCGTCCACCGGCAGTTACGCGAGATTCGGCCCCAAAACGCCGAAGCACCGCGATCGATTGATGTGTGCGATACAGACCCTCCCTGATCATACGCCTTCATGCACGCGAAGGTCACTGGATTGGCGGAACCTCGGGCTGCGGCAAAAGTCTAATTTCGGTTATCACCGCGCTGTAGACGACTTCCTCCGATCCACAAGTCGATATCACATCCTGCGAGGCATGACGCGCCTGGCGGGTGAGAAATTTTGCCTCGCATACCCTTCTATTCTTCTCGCGGGAACGCCTTGTTCGGCGGCGGCACCAATCTTTTCCCCGCCGAATCTACCAAGGTACAACCAGACCGCCGCAATTCTCATCTACCGACGAAGCTCCTGCCATTCCATCGAAGCAGATGTGGGCACCCCGCCGATTCGCACGCGATCTCCACAGCGGCCGAATTGTCGATACGCGTGAGTGTGACATCTCTCACGCGACTGCTCAGCGCCAGGTGATAGCGACCGCCGCTGGAGACATAAATCTCGTGTAAGCAAACATCTGCTGCGCACAGGGCTGAACGATCACCGCAACTTAGGGCGTGAAAATGAATTGCAATGAAGCGGACGTTGGATACTTCGATGAAACGGGCAAAGGCGCGAGTTGCCGACAGAGGGCGCGCGCACGCTTCCCCCCGTCGGTGAATTCAGGCCTGCACTTCCGGCGGCAATGTTTCGATATACCAGGAATCCGGGCGGTTCTCGTCCGTGCTGAACCCGCCGCGCGCCGCCGCCGCACCGTTCAGGGCGCATAGAGCGAGCAGGGCTGTCGCCGCCTTGGCGACCAACTCAGGTTTGCGAAACGCGCTCATGTCGTGCATCTTCTTTCGTCGCAAGAATCTTGTCGATGCGACGCCCGTCCAGATCGACAATCTCGAAGCGCCAGCCACCATCGGTGAAGGCTTCACCGACTTCGGGAAGACCTCAACCCACATGACAAGTACGATCGGACGGCCGAAGAGGTAGGCAAATGGCAGCCCAAAAACGAAGCCTATGAAGCCGCCAACGATCTTTCCGGCAGACACGTTGCGCAACAAGAACACTAAGAAGCCCAGCAAAGG
>WNFC01005977.1_pt1 | contig 15925 bp, 14 predicted proteins | sample 5400541 | NCBI WGS metagenome assembly WNFC01 (sample SAMN13153342, study PRJNA577476) | soil metagenome | isolation source: 120 cm saprolite under Douglas fir tree site 2 hole 2 replicate 1 | place: USA:California | collected 2015-04-18
CTCGAGGACGGAAAGCCGCATCGCGTGTCGCAGTTCTTCGTCGTGACGCGCTCGCGGCCCGCCCCCGCCGCCACGCCTGGGCCTTCGGACCCGGGAGTCGTGGTGGAGGCCCCATCGGTGGTGACGCCTCCGGCGGGGGACGGCGCGGCGGCCCCCGGCCGGCAGGTCGTGATCCTGGTGGACGACCTCCACATCGGCCTCCAGAGCATGGTCGAGGCCAAGCGGTCCCTGCGCCGCTTCCTGGACGAGGTGGTCTCGCCCGACGACGCCATCGCCGTCGTCACCACCAGCGGCGCCGGCCCGATCCAGCAGCTCACCCGCGATCGCGCGGTCCTCGGCCAGTCGCTGGAGCGCCTCCTCACGCGCGAGCCGTCGTCCGCGACCGCCCACAGCGCTCGGCTCACCCCGGAGCAGGCGGCGCTGGTCCTCCGCGGCGACCGCGCCGCGCTCCAGTTCGCGATCGAGACCGTGGTCACGGAGCCGGGGACGCTGCTCGACACCAACAGCCCCCAGGTGGCGGTGGACACTGCGGGCGCCCAGACAGGCCAGGCGGCGGCCGCGGGCGCCGCCGGAACGACGCGAGACGCGGTGGAGAAGGCCGCCCAGCGGGAGGTCGAACGTCAGGCGGTTCAGCTCCTCAACGAGACGCTGCGGTATTCGTTGGCGACGCTGAATACGCTCGAGGACATCGTGCGGAGCCTCGCCCGCATGCCCGGGCGCAAGCTCTGCCTCGTGGTCTCGGACGGGTTCCTGGACGGGTCCGGGAGCCGCGAGTCGCGCAGTCTCGACTTGCGCACCGTGCTCGACGCGGCCACGCGATCGGGGACGGTCATATACGCGCTCGACAGCCGCGGCCTGCTGACGGGCTCCGATGCCAGCACCGCGACCGTGGGCGCGTCCCCCGGCGTACAGGCACGGGCAGACAGGGCCGCGGAGCAGATCCGTCGCGATGCCCTCACCACGATCGCGAACGGCACGGGGGGATTCTTCGTGCGGGGCACCAACGACCCCATGGCCGGGCTGCGCCGGATGCTCGACGACAACGAGGCCTACTACCTGCTGGCCTACGAGCCGACCAACACCAAGCGCGACGGCCGTTTCCGGAAGATCGAGGTGCGGCTGCCCGGCCGGCCCGACCTCAAGGTGCGCACGCGCTCGGGGTACTACGCCCCGGACGCGAGCAAGCCCGCGGCGCCCACGCGGGCGGCCGCGCCTGCCGCGCCTGCGCCCTCCCTTTCCGTCCCCACGGCGGAGGCGCGCGCCGTGCTGAGCGCGCCCATCGACGCGGGCGGCATCCCCGTCGCCCTCCGCGCGGACTACGTGGACCTCCCGCCCGCGGGGTCGCAGGTCCTCGTGCGCGCGCAGGTGGACCTCTCGAAGATGCGTTGGGAGGAGGCGGAGGGACGCCACCGCGCGGACGTCGAGCTGCTGGGCGGTGTGTTCGATTCCGCGGGCCAGCCCGTGGGCGCGCCCTTCGGCCGGCGCGCCGAGCTCGCGCTCGATCCCAAGGAGTACGAGCGCGCGCTCACCGCGGGCCTGCAGTACCAGCAGCGGCTGGCCCTGCCTCCGGGGCGCTACGAGGTGCGGCTGGTCGCGCGCGAGCGCGGCCTCGTGCAGCAGGGCGGCGCGTCCCAGAGCGTCGATGTCCCCGACCTCAAGGAGAAGAAGCTCGCCATGAGCGGGCTCTTCCTCTCCGCGGCGCCGGCGGGCGGCGCAGCGACGGTGGAGACGGTCGCGCATCGTTTCAAGCGCGGCGACTCCCTCTCCTTCCAGTTCTACGTCTACAACCCCGCCCTCGACGCGGACGGGCACAGCGACGTCGTGCTCCAGGCGCAGGTGTGGTCGGGCGGCAAGGCGACGGCGGCCTCGCCCGTTCAGCCCGTGCGCCTCCAGCAGAAGGACGGCGTGCTCGTCCCGGAGACGAACGTCATGGGACTGGAGGGGCTCCCCGCCGGCGCCTACGAGCTCCGGGTCGTCGTCCAGGACCGCAAGGGATCGGCCACGACGTTCCGGCGCGTGCCCTTCACGATCGACTGAGTCTCCGTCCCTCCGCTGAGCACAGAGCGGCTTGTCCGCAAACGGAACTCGTCTGTGCCAGAAACGGGCACCCAACGATCCCTCAGGGCGGGCTAACTCCGTAGGAGTCAACCGCGAGAGGCCGCCCGTCCCATCGGCACGGACTTCGCTTTGCGCGGGGCCATGGACACTCTGCGCCAGGACCTCGCCTACGCGCTCCGCCGGCTCCGCCAGGCCCCCGCGTTCACGGCCGTCGCGGTGGCCACTCTCGCGCTCGGCATCGGCGCCAACGGCGCCATCTTCAGCGTCGTGAACGCGGTCCTCCTGCGGCCGCTTCCGTTCGAAGAGCCGGAGCGCCTGGTCCGCGTCTCCCAGACCTGGAAGGCGGAGTCGACGAGCGTGTACTCGCCCCAGAACTTCCTGGACGTGGAGGCGGCCGCACGCTCGTTCGAATCCCTCGCCGTCTTCGACAGCAGCGGGATCACCCTCACCGGGCGCGGCCAGCCCTCGCGCCTGGAGGGCACGGAGGTGAGCGCGACGGCCCCCGGCGAGAACGAGCCCGGGCACAGCAAGGTCGCCGTCCTGGGCGATGCTCTCTGGCGCGCGCGGTTCGCCGGTGATCCCACCGTCGTGGGCCAGACCGTCCAGCTCAACCGCGAGCCGTACACGATCGTCGGGGTGGCGCCTCCCGGCTTCTCGTTCCCGGACCGGAGCGAGATCTGGACGGCCATGGAGTACGACAAGCGCTTCCGCACGCAGAGCCGGGGCGCCTGGTACCTCGGCGTCATCGGCCGGATCAAGCCCGATGTCACCCTCGATCACGCGCGGCAGGAAGTGGCGACCATCCACGCCCGTCTCGCCCGCGTCTACCCCGATGCCGACGAGGGCGTGGGGGGCACGGTGGCTTCGCTCCAGGAATCGATGGTGGGCGATTCGCGGCGCGCCCTGCTCGTCCTCCTGGGCGCGGTCGGCCTCGTCCTGCTCATCGCCTGCGTCAACGTCGCCAACCTGCTGCTGGCGCGAGTGGCCGCGCGCGAGGGCGAGCTGGCCGTGCGTACCGCCCTGGGGGCCGGCCGCTTCCGGCTGATGCGCCAGCTCCTCACGGAGAGCCTCACCTTGTCCCTGCTCGGAGGCGCGGCCGGAATCCTGCTGGCCGCCTTCTCGCTCGACGCGCTCCTTGCATTGCAGCCGCAGGGCGTGCCGCGGCTGGCGGAGGTGCGCGTGGACCGCGCGGTGGTGGCCTTCGCCGCCGTGCTCTCCGTGCTCACCGGCCTGATGTTCGGGGTCTTTCCCGCGCTGCAGATGACGAAGCGGCCCACCGCTGAGAGCCTGCGTGAGGGCAGCCGCGGCGTCCTGGCCGGGCGCGGGCACCGGATGCGCAGTGGACTCGTGATCGGCCAGATGGCGCTGGCCATGATGCTCCTGACCGGAGCCGGACTGCTGCTGCGCAGCTTCACCCAGCTCCGCAGCGTCGATCCCGGTTTCCGCAGCGAGAACGTGCTGACCTTCCGCCTGTCCCTCCCGGACAGCGCGTACAAGGACGACGCGGCGCGCCTCGCGTTCCACGATCGGCTGATGGAGAAGCTGGCCGCGCTGCCCGGCGTGCGCACGGCCGCGGGGATCATGGGCATCCCCCTGGGCGGCATCCGCTTCAATCTCTCGTTCGAGGTGAAGGGTCGTCCACCCCTGCCGCCCGCCCAGCAGCCGTCAATGGAGATCCGCGTGGTCACGCCCGAATACTTTCGGGCCATGGGCATCCCGGTGTTGCGGGGGCGCGCGTTCGAAGCCCGTGACGGCGCGGGCGGGCCGCAGGTCGCGCTCATCAGCGAGGCGGCGGCGCGCCGGCACTTCCCGGGCGAGGACCCGCTGGGAAAGTTCATCACGCTGGGCTGGGGCCGCGGCGAGGGCAAACCCAGGGTGGGTGGAGAGGTCGTCGGCATCGTGGGGGACGTCAAGGACAGGGGCCTCGCCCAGGAGAAGCCGCCCGAGATGTACGTGCCCTACGCGCAGATGCCGACGGAAACGATGGACGTCGTGCTGCGGACGCACGTGGCCCCGCGTTCGCTGGTGCCGTCGGTGGAACGGGTCGTGCGCGAGCTCGACCCGGAGCTGCCCGTCGCGCGCGTGGCCACCCTGGAGGAGGTCGTGGCCCGCTCGATCTCGGAGCCGCGCTTCTACATGGTCCTGCTCGGCGCGTTCGCGGCCATGGCCGTGTTCCTGGCCGCCCTCGGGATCTTCGGCGTCCTCTCGTACTCGGTGGTACAGCGCTCGCGCGAGATCGGGATCCGGGTGGCCCTGGGCGCGCACCCGCGCGACGTCCTGCGGATGGTGCTCGGGCACGCCGCCTCGCTGGCCCTGGTCGGCGTGCTGGCCGGGCTGGTGGGGGCGGTGGCCCTCTCGCGCGCGATCGGAAGCCTGCTCTTCGAGCTCAGCCCGACCGATCCGTTGACCCTGGGGAGCATGGCCGTCCTGCTGGCGTCGGTCGCCCTGCTGGCCAGCTACCTGCCCGCCCGTCGCGCCACGCGCCTCGACCCGCTCATCGCGCTGCGGAGCGAATGACGGCGGCGCGCAGGATGCGATCGAGGCGCGGGAACTCGCGGTCGAGATAGGCGTTCCCGCCCGCGAAGAGCGGCTCCTGGTGGCCGGCGCGGATGCCGCCGCCCGCCGTCTCGCCGTACGTGCTCTCCAGCGCGTCCGCGACCTCCATCCCCTTCGTCACGCGGCCGAAGGGGGCGAAGCCCTGCGCGTCCAGGGACGTGTTGTCGGCCAGGTTGATGAAGACCTGCGTCGTCCGTCCATGGGGGACAGCGAAGGCGAAGGCGACCGTCCCGCGCGCATTGGAGACGCGAGGCGGGTCGTCCGGGATGGTGCGCTGGCGCCAGCGCGCCGATACGCGGGGATCCCCGTGGATGCCGAACTGCGCCCAGCGCCCGGCGACGACGCGGAAGACGCGGGTGTCGTCGTAGTAGTGGCGCCGCACGAGCTCACGGAAACGGTCCGCACCGACGGGGGCCCACTCGCGATGGACCTCGATCCGGACGTCTCCCTTGCTCGTCTCCAGGCGCACTTCGAACACGTCTGCTCGCTTCGCGGCGGCCAGGACGGGCAGGAGGGCCACGCAAAGGAGGGCGGCCCCGCGCGCGCGCGTCATGCCCTCAAGGCGCGGGCGGCACCTTCGCCTGCAGCGCCTGCCAGGCGGAGAGGGCGGCCTCGGCCACGGGCTCGAGCTGTGCGAACCCGGCCTCGGCGTCCGGGGAAGGCGGCGCGTCCGCGCCGTCGACCGCGTCCAGGAGCCGGGTCAGCTTCCCCGCCAGCACACGCAGGGCCGTGAGGCCGGGCGGGGGCGGTCCCGCGGGCGCCGCCCCGAAATCGGGCCCGAGCAGGACCTGGACCTGCAGGTCGAGGTCGGCCGGCCCGCCGGCGGCCAGCCGCTTGTGCGCCGCGTCCCCCGCAGTCACGGCGGCGGCGACGCGCGCGCTCACGGCCTCGATGCGGCGGGCGAGAGCGAATTGGCGCGCGTACGCCTCGGGGGTCATGACCACGCGCGGGTCGGGCACGACGGTCAACGGCTGCGTCTGCCGTTGTGCACCCACGCCGAGCTCGACCGTGTAGCGCCCGGGCGGCGCCCACACGCCGTCCGCGTACGGTTTGCTCTCGGCCAGCGCCGTCGGAGCGAGGTAGCGGATAGGCCAGACGAAACGGTGCATGCCGGGCGTGGTCGGGGGGGCTGACGGCGGCGGCGTCCATTCCGGCGCCACGCGGGTCTTCGTGAGATCCGTCCCCGGGAGACGGTCCTCGCTGCTGTACCGGCGCACGACGCCCCCCTGCGCATCGAGAATGCGGATCACGACCGGTCCCGTCACCGTGGCGCCGAGCACGTAATCGATGTACGCGCCCGCCGGGGGATTGGCCGCCATCGGTTCGTCCTTCGGGAGGGGCGTGCCCGTGAACCCCGCCGGGCGCAAGCGTACGGCGGAGGCGGGCGCGAAGAGGTGGGAGGGGACGGCCGCGAGCGCGGCCTCCACCTGCCGGAGCGGCGTCACGTCGTCGAGGATCCAGAACGCGCGCCCGTGCGTGGCGGCCACGACGTCGCGGCCGTGCACGTCGAGGTCGCGCACGGACGTCACGGGCAGGTTCAACTGCAGGCCCTGCCAGTGGTCGCCGTCGTCGAACGAGACGTACACGCCTTTCTCCGTGCCCGCGTAGAGAAGCCCGCGGCGGACCGGGTCCTCGCGCACGGCGTTCACGAAGGCCCCGTCCGGAATGCCCGTGGCCGCGCCCGTCCAGGTCTGGCCACCGTCGTGCGTGCGGTATACGTAGGGGCGGAAGTCGTCGAGGCGATGCCGGTCCACCGCGATGTACGCGGTGTCCGGATCGAAATGCGAGCTGTCGATGATGCCGACCTTCGACCAGGGCGCGAGCCCGGCGGGGGTCACGTCGAGCCAGTGAGCGCCCTCGTCGCGCGTGCGCCAGACCCGGCCGTCGTCGGTGCCGACCCAGAGGTCGTGGTCGGCGAGGCGCGAGGGCGCGATGGAGTAGATCACTCCATGACGCCGACCCGCCCGTGGCTTGTCGGCGGCGGTGGCTTCGTCCAGCGTCGCGGGCACGCCCGGATCCTCGCGGCTGAGGTCGGGACTGATCGCCGTCCAGCGCCGGCCCCCGTCCTCCGTCCGGAAGAGGCGCTCGCGCGCGAAGTACAGCACGCGGGGATCGCGCCGCGAGAAGGCGAGGGGAAGCGTCCAGGTCGCGCGGTCGACGTCGCGATAGGCGAACGAGGGATCGACGGTCTGCGTCTGCTGCGTGCGCAGGTCGAGCTTCTCCACGCGGCCGCCGTAGATGACCTCCGGGTCCGTGGGATCGGGCGCGATCATGTCGCTCTCGCCCCCCGCCGTGACCTCACGGAAGTTCGTCATGTTGATGCCGTCGATGGTGGTGGTGCGGCTGGGCACGCCCGTGGCGCCGGAATCCTGCTGCGCCCCGTACACCCAGTAGGGGAAGCGTTCGTCGGTGACGACGTGGTACATCTGGCCCGTCGGCTGGTTGTACCAGGAGCTCCACGTCTCGCCGCCATTGAGGGAGAGGACCGCGCCCTGGTCCACGCCGAGGATCCGCCGCTCGGGATGCTCGGGATCGATCCAGATCTCGTGGTAGTCGTCACCACCCGGCGCGCCCTTGGTGGGCACGAAGGTGCGCCCGCCGTCGCGCGACCGGTACATCGCGGTGTTGAGCGCGTACACCGTGTCCGGGTCGCGCGGCTCCACGGCCACCCCGCCGAAATACCAGCCGCGTCCCCAGATGCGGCGATCGCCGCTCATCCGCGTCCAGCTCGCGCCGCCGTCGTCCGAGCGGTAGAGGCCGCCGTCGGTCGCATCCACCATCGCGTAGACGCGATCGGGACGGCTGGGGGCGACGGCGAGGCCGATGCGGCCAGACTTGGCCGGGAAGCCATGTCCGGTGAGCGCCGTCCAGGTCGTCCCGCCGTCCGTCGACTTGTAGAGGCCGCTGCCCGGCCCATTCGACGGCGGATAGACGCTCCAGGGCGGGCGCCGCGTCTGCCACAGCGCGGCGAAGATCACGCGCGGATCGCCGGGACGAAAGGCGAGGTCGATGGCGCCGGTGTCCGCGTCCTTGAAGAGGACCTTGTCCCAGCTCCGCCCCCCATCCGTCGAGCGGAAGACCCCGCGCTGGGGATTGGGACCGTAGGGATGGCCGAGGGCGGCCAGGAACACGCGGTCCGGGTTGCCGGGGTCGACCAGGATGCGGCCGATCTGCTGCGTGTCGCGGAGACCGATGTGTGCCCAGGTGCGGCCGCCATCCGTCGACTTGTACGCGCCGTTGCCCTGGGCGATGTCGGAGCGCATGTCCGCCTCGCCGCTGCCGACATAGAGGACCTTCGGGCTCGAAGGGGCGACGGCCAGGGCGCCGATGGAACCGATGGGCTGGCTATCGAAGATGGGGCGCCAGGTCCGGCCGGCATCGGTCGTCTCCCATACGCCGCCGTTGACGCCGCCGAAGTAGAAGTGCTCGCGTTCGCCCGGGACCCCCACCACCGCGAGCACGCGCCCGCCGCGAAAAGGGCCGACGAGGCGCCAGCGCAGCTCCTGGAAATGGGCGGGGTCGACGTGCGCCGGGCCCGGACCCTCGGCGGCGGCGGAGGCGGCCAGGGCCATGGCGATCCCGAGGGCGCGCGCGAACGCGGAGCGGGAAGGATTCATGGGATGAGCGCTCCTTGGCGGCGGGTCAGCGCAGCAGGCGCGCCGCGACTTCGATGAGTCCGTGCACCGCCGGCCAGGCCTGGCTCGCCAGGGTGAGAGAGGCCGCCCCCAGCACCACGCCGGCCCGCAGCGCCATCGTCCCGGCGGCGGGGGGGACGGCGGAGGTGTCCGTGGCGACGGCGACCAGCCGCCTCACCCGCACGTCCACGTCGCCGCCGTCGTGCAGCGCGCTGACCGGCAGTCCGCCGGCCGCGGCCGGCGCGAGCCGCGCGACCTTGACCAGGCCGGCGGCCAGGGCCAGCGCGGTCTCCCGGCACCCCCCGCTCGCCCGCTCGTCGGCGCGCGCTTCCGAAGCGCGCGACCATTCCTGCTCGATCGCGCGCGAGACGGCAGAGAGGCCGACCAGATCGGGACACGATCGCATGAGGAGGCGCTTGACGTTGTCCGCCGCCTCCAGGTGCGCACACTCGTGCGCGACCGCGGCCGCGAGCTCGGCGGGCGCGAGCACCTCCAGGACGCGGTCGGAGACGTACATGCGCGGGTGCTGGACGCCGACGACCGCGAACACGGCCAGCGGGTCGCGCACGCGGTAGACGGGGACGGGCGAGAGCGGCATCGTCACCGGCTCCGCCTGCGCCATCCAACCCCGGCGAAGCGCGGAGGTCGACGAGAGCGCGCGTGCGCCGCGAAGGAGGCCGTGCAGGACGACCGCGAGCGCGGCCGCCGCCAGCAGGGCCAGGGGCAGGGTGACGCGCTCCCCGGCCTGCGCCGGCTCGAACCGCACGTAGGCGGGCAGGACGAGTCCCATGGCCACCGCGGCCGCGGCCGCGGAGGGGAGGAGCCGCATCACGAGCAGCGCGCGGGCCCGGGTCTGGGCGCGGGCCGCGCCCAGGGCGCCCACGATGGACGGAGCCAGGACCATCACGGCGACGGACGCCGCGGCGTTCATGACGAAGAACGTGGCGAGCACGACGGCGGCGCCGAAGGTGTAGAACATCATCACCGCGGCTCCCGGCGTTTGAGGTCGCGCCGCTTCTCGCGCACCAGGCGATCCAGCTCGTCGAGGAGCTGGCGGTCGCGTGCGCCCACCGTATCCACGAGGTGCGACAGGATGGGGGAGGCCGCCTCTCGTCCCCGCCCCAGGAGCCGCTGCAGAAGGCCCATGACCAGCGAGGACTGGAGCTGCTCGGACGACGCGGCCGCGGAGTAGACGTAGGCGCGCCCGGCCCGCTCGCGCTCCAGCACGCCTTTCTTGTACAGGCGGTCCAGCACGGTCATGACCGTCGTGTAGGCGACCGCGTGGTCGAGGGCCGCGCGCGCGTCGCGCACACTGGCCCGACCCAGCCGCCACACGGCGTCCAGCACCTGGCGCTCGAGCGTGCCCAGGCCGTGCCGAACCTCCTCGGCGGGCCGGAATCCCCAGAACAGGATGCGGCGGGACATGGTGGGGGCCATTATCTCCCGGTTGATGGTCAGCGCCCGAGCAGGATCAGCACGCCCGCGACGATGGCGAGCACGGAGACGAGCATGACCGCGGTCGGAAGGACATAGGGGACGACGCCCACCGCGATCAGATACACACCCAGCACCGTCGTGCCCAGCCGCCCGATGTTCTGCATCGCTGCCTCCGAGGCGGGATTATCCGACATCGGGCGCATCATCTTGGGGGGATGACCACCGAATTGCCGGCGCCGCTCCACATCCGGGAGATCGAGGCCAGTGAGTTCGCCCTGGTCTGGCCGATCTTCCACGCCGTCGTCCGTGCCGGCGACACCTATGCGTACGATCCGGAGACGACGTTCGACGAGGCCCGCGATATGTGGACCCGCCCTCCGGCACGATGCTTCGTGGCCAGTCGCGGCACGGAAGTGGTGGGAGCCTACTGTCTCCGGCCCAACCAGACCGGCCTCGGCGATCACGTCGCGAACGCGGGGTACATGGTGGCGGTGGACGCGCGCGGCCAGGGCATCGCCAGCGCCATGTGCGCCCATTCGCTCGACGCCGCACGCGCCGCCGGCTTCCGGGCCATGCAGTTCAACTTCGTCGCGGCGACCAACGAAGGCGCGGTCCGCCTGTGGCAGCGGTACGGGTTCGCGATCGTCGGCCGCGTTCCCGCCGCCTTCCGGCACCGCCGCCTGGGGCAGACGGACGTGCTGGTCATGCACCGGTTCCTCTGAGGGAGAGAGATTGAGGTACGAAAGGCGCTTCGCACCCCCGCTGCCTCTCCGGGCCTTTCTGTGGCGGCTGAGCGGCCACTTCGGCGTGGCCACCGCCATCGTCCTGGCTTCGGTCGCGGGGGGGATGCTCGGCTATCACTACTTCGAGAGGCTGGGGTGGCGCGACGCGTTCCTGAACGCGGCCATGCTCCTCGGTGGCGAAGGGCCGGTGGAGGCGCCCTCGTCGCCCGGCGGGAAGGTCTTCGCCGGCCTGTACGCGCTGTATTCGGGCCTCGAGGTCGCGGTCGGCGTGGTCCTCACGCCCGTCCTGCATCGGGTGCTGCACCAGTTCCATTGGGAGGGCCAGGACGAGGACGCGTGACGTGCTTGGAGGGATCGCCATGCTCCTGCTGGCCCTCCCCGTGAGCCTGTTCGCGACCGTGCTCCTGCTTCCACTGTGGAGGTGGATCGAGGCCAACGTCCACGTCGAAGCGGTGGGACATTCCGGTCCCGCCGACTGGTGCTTCGTGGCGACCTACGTCGTGGTCACGGCGGCCGGAGGGCTGGTCTGGTTCTACCGAACCAGGCGGAACTGAAGGTGAGGTTCATTCCGCCGCGTCGATTTGAGAAGCGATTGGGCTGGGCGCACACTATGTCTCGGTCAAGATACGGAGGCGAGATGAAGGGCCGCTGCGTCCTCGACAACATGCGCGAGATCTGCCTCGCCCTGCCCGACACCAAGGAGACGCTGACGTGGGGGCAGCCGCATTTCCGGGTCGGCGAGAAGATCTTCGCCGGCTGCGGCGAGGAGAAGGGCCGCGCCGTGATCGGGTTCAAGCTCGACATGGACCACGCGGACGCGATCGTCCAGGACACGCGCTTCTCCCGCGCGCCCTACGTCGGGCACAAAGGCTGGGTCTCGATGGACGCGAGCGCCGTCCGGAATTGGGACGAGGTGCGGCCGCTGGTCCTGGAGAGCTACCGGTTGATCGCGCCCAAACGGACGGTCGCGAAGATGGACGGGGCCGCTCCTCCCAAGAAGATCGCGAAGAAGGCCGCGAAGACTCCGCGCGCGCGCCGGGCATGAACCCCCAGGGCAAGCTCGCCATCCTCGTCGGGGGCGGTCCGGCGCCGGGGATCAACAGCGTCATCGGCGCCGCCACCATCCGCAGCCTCCTCGAGGGCGTGCCCGTGCTGGGCATCCGCGACGGCTTCGAGTGGATCATGCAGGGCGACATCGACCACGTCACCCCGCTCGACATCGACGACGTCAGCCGCATCCACTTCCGCGGCGGGTCGCAGATCGGGATCTCGCGCGCCAACCCCACCACGGATCACCACCTCCTGGAGAACGCGGTCCTCGCCCTGCTCCGGCTCGACGTCTCCCAGCTCATCACGATCGGCGGCGACGACACCGCCTTCTCCGCCATGAAGCTGCTGGAGGAAGCGCGCGGGCGACTGCGCATCGTCCACGTGCCCAAGACGATCGACAACGACCTCGACCTGCCGGCCTACGTCGACACCTTCGGCTTCCAGACCGCGCGCCACGTCGGGGTCGACATCGTGAAGAACCTGATGGTGGACGCCAAGACGACGTCACGCTGGTACTTCGTCACCGCGATGGGGCGCAAGGCCGGACACCTCGCCCTCGGCATCGGCAAGTCGGCGGGGGCGACCCTCACCCTCATCCCGGAGGAGTTCTCGGGCCGGCGGATCCGCCTCAAGACGGTGGTGGACACTCTGGCCGGCGCCATCATCAAGCGGCTCAGCCACGACCGGCGTGACGGCGTGGCCATCCTGGCCGAGGGCCTCGTGCTCAGCATCGACCCCGCCGACCTGGCCCAGGTGGACGAGGTCGAGAAGGACGCCCACGGCCACGTGCGCATCGACGAGGTGAACATCAGCGAGATCCTCAAGGCGCAGGTCCGCGCGCGCCTCAAGCCGTTCGGGCTGAAGGCGACGATCGTGGCCAAGAGCATCGGGTACGAGCTGCGCTGCGCGGACCCCATCCCCTCCGACATGGAGTACACGCGTGACCTCGGCTACTGCGCGGCCAAGTACCTGCTCTCCGGCGGCACGGGGGTCATGATCTCGATGCAGGCGGGGAACCTCGTGCCCATTCCGTTCCACAAGCTGGTGGATCCGGAGACGGGCCGCACGAAGGTCCGCATGGTGGACACCCACTCCACGCGCTACGCGATCGCGCGGCGCTACATGATCCGCCTGCGCCGCGACGACTTCGACGACGGGCACGAGCTGGCCAAGTTCGCGGCCACCGCCGGCCTCTCCCTCGACGAGTTCTGCCGGGAGTTCCAGTACCTCGTCGACGACGAGCCCCCGGGGCTGGTGGTGAGCCTGGGCGAAGCGGAGGCCGGCTCCCGCCCCCCGCGCTCGTGACCCCGCTGCGCACCGCCACTGCCGCGGACGCGGGCGCGGTCGCCGCCCTCATCAACGCCGCCTTCAAGGTGGAGCGTTTCTTCATCGAGGGCGATCGCACGAACGAGGACGAGGTCCACACGTACATGGCGAAGGGCACGTTCCTCCTCGCCGAGCAGGACGGCGCGCCCGTCGGCTGCGTCTACGTCGAGGAGCGCGGCGACCGCGGCTACTTCGGGCTGCTCGCCGTGCACCCCGCCCGGCACGGCGAGGGCCTGGGTCGATCGCTGATCGAGGCCGCGGAGGAGCGTTTCCGGCGGGCGGGGTGCCGCGGCGTCGACATCCAGGTCGTCGACCTGCGCATCGAGCTGGCCCCCTTCTACCGCCGCCTCGGGTACGTGGAGACGGGAACGGCGCCCTTCCCGGCCGAGGGTCGCGCGACGCGGCCCTGCCATTTCATCCGCATGTCCAAGCCGTTGACGGCCGAGGCGACCCGGGACTAGGCTCCGGCCGAATCCCCCCCCTCGAGGTGCCGTGAAGCGGATCGCGGTTGCGATCGTCCTGGGTCTCGTCGCGTCCGCGGCGCGCGGGGAGGATGCCGCCCGCGCCGTCTTCAGTGTCTTCGTCAGGACGGCCGAGATCGAGCTGAGGTCGATACACGATGACTGGGACGCCCTGAAGCTCCGGCGCGAACAGGCGCGCCAGAACCGACGGAGGCTCGAGAACGAGCTCAGGGAGCTCTATGGCAGCGGCCGGAAATCGTGGCCGGCGGAAAGGAAGGATGAACTCTTCCGTCTGGTCCAGGAGGAGGCGCTGGCCGACGCGGATTACGAGTACCGGAAGTCGGATCCCCGAGTGGCCTACGACACCGCTCGCGAGATCGCGGAATCGTTCCAGGAGAAGCACGGCGCCAGCCGGGCGGGCGCGGTCGTCCTCGCCTCGTCCGCCGCGGAGGCGGACCTCGTCGTGGAGGTGGCGGCCTGCCGCACGGCCAAGAGCTTCCCCACGCAAAGCAAACCCGATCGCTGCTATGTCCTGTTCACGGTGGGCGCGGGCGGGCACCTGGATCCGACGCACTTCGCGAGGGTTCCCGCCGACTATCGGATCAAGAAGTTCGGGACCCGGGCCTGGCGGATCGCCGGCCCGACCCTCGAGCGGCCCGTCTTCCACTTCGAGTCCTACAACGGGGGAGGCAAGGAGTTCGGCTGCCCGAGCGCGGCCGCGCACGCCGCCTCCGCCGCCGTGGACAAGTTCATCGAGGACAATTACGGCGTCCTGACCGCTCACTGAGCGCCGGCCCCCGGTCCCTATGGCCTAGGGCGCGCCCGCGCCAAACCCGTTAGACTTGGAACCCGCATCTATGGTGAAACGAGCCTCAGCAGGGTTGGCCCTCGCGCTGGCCGCGGGCACGGTGGCCGCGGGCGGATGCGCCCGCAGCCGGGCGGCCGAGGACGGCACGCGCGGATCGAGGCCGGTCAAGGCCCACGTGGTGCCGGTCGTGTCCCGCAGCGTGCAGCGCACGGTGGACTCCGTGGGCTCGCTGTTCCCCTTCGAGGAGGTCACGGTCGGCTCCGAGGTCGAGGGCCGGGTCGCCCAGGTGTTCGTGGACGTGGGCGATGCGGTCACGCGTGGACGGCCGCTGGTGAAGGTCGTTCCGATCGAGCTCGGCCTCACCCTCGAGCAGGAGCGGGCGGCCCTGGAGCAGATCCAGGCCCGCCTCACCACGCCCGGGGGCGCGGCGGCGGTGAAGGACCCCAAAGAGGCGGCGGAGGTCAAGCGCGCGGACGCCGACCGCACCGACGCCGAGCAGAAGTATCTCCGGGCCAAGGAGCTGTTCGGACAGGGGCTCATCTCGCGCGGCACCTTCGACGAGGCGGAGGCGCGCTTCAACGGGGCGCGCGCCGGCTACGACATGGCCGTGCAGAACGTGCTGACCCTGCGCGCCCAGGCCGCCCAGCGCACGGCCTCCGTGGCCCTGGCCGGCAAGAAGCTGAGCGATACCGTCATCCGCGCCCCCTTCGGCGGCCACGTGAAGGACCGGATGGTGACCCAGGGTCAGTACGTGAAGGTGCAGACGCCGGTGATGGTCATCGTCGCCACCGACCGGCTGCGCGCGCGCCTGAAGGTTCCCGAGAAGATGGCGGCCTGGGTGGCGGTCGGCCAGGCGGTCAAGGTGCAGGTGGAGGCCTATCCGGACCGCGCCTTCGAGGGGGCGGTCTCGAGGATGAATCCATCCGTGGACGCGCAGACCCGGTCCTTCGACGTGGAAGCGCTGCTGGAGAACCGCGACGGCGTGCTCAAGCCGGGGTTCTTCGCGCGGGCGAGCATCGTCTCGAGCCGGGTGGACCAGGCCCTGGTCGTGCCCCAGGACGCCCTCCGCTACCTGTACGGCGTCTACAAGGTCTTCACCGTCGAGCAGAGCGCGCTGCGCGAGACGGAGGTGAAGCTGGGCGCGCGCGAAGGCGCCGACGTCGAGATCGTCTCCGGCCTGAAGGAGGGCACGTACGTGGCCGTCCCCCTGGAAGGCGAGGAGCTGCGCGACGGCGCCGCGGTGGAAGCGGTCAAATGATGCGAACCGACCAGTGAGCGCAGCGGCGCCGCGTAGCGGCGGCGACGCGCGACGGGGGGTTTCAGGGGGGGAGCCGACTGCCTCCGGGATGGTCAGTCGCGTTCCCCCCCTGAGATAAAAGCAAGCCCATGACCCTGGCCGAGCTCTGCGTCAAGCGCGCCGTCTTCGCGGTCATGCTGATCGCGTTCCTCGGCGTGCTCGGGATCTTCTCGTTCCGCGACCTGGGCGTGGACCTCTTCCCGCGCGCGGATCCCGCCACCGTCAACATCAACATCAAGCTGCCCGGATCCACGCCGGAGGAGATGACGACCCAGGTCGTCCTGCCCCTCGAGGAAGCGCTCTCGACCATCAGCGGCATGGACGAGGTCGGCTCCCAGGTACAGGCCGGCACCGCGCGCATCAACTGCCAGTTCGTGCTCGAGCGCGACATCGAGAGCGCGGCTCAGGACGTGCGCGAGAAGGTGGCGGGAGCGCTGCGCGATCTGCCCCCGAACATCCTGCCCCCCATCATCCAGAAGGCGGACCCCGACTCGGACCCCGTGCTGTCCGTGGTGGTGGCGGGAGACCGCAGCCTGCGCGAGACCACGGAGATC
>WNFC01004046.1_pt1 | contig 15922 bp, 9 predicted proteins | sample 5400541 | NCBI WGS metagenome assembly WNFC01 (sample SAMN13153342, study PRJNA577476) | soil metagenome | isolation source: 120 cm saprolite under Douglas fir tree site 2 hole 2 replicate 1 | place: USA:California | collected 2015-04-18
TCGCCAAAGCAAGAGATATGGGATTCCGACGACGAGAGAATAAATCCCCAGAGAAATTCCCATACTCCTAAGTAAATGCGCAGCTGGCCTGCCTAGCGCATAGACGAGCTCTCTCGACCACTCCGAGGCCAGGATATAGCCTAGTAGTAGGATTGAAAAATGAGCGAAATAAAACATCTTTAGAAAAGATCTGATTTTTTGTTCTTCGGGCTCAGATCTTATGACATAGCCACGATTGCGGCGATCCATGGGAAAAACGACCACTCGGCCAGCGGCTTCATTTCGAAAATTCCCGCCTACAATGAGATCAAGAAGAGCCATATGTGTTCTCCTTGCGAAGATTTCGCAGGCCAGGTGACTTCTGCGCACCAATCTCTTCGCGCGCTTCGTTGTAGGTGTAGGACTTTCTTGCGGCCGCGTAGCGGAGGCGCGTTCGGCGCAAGGAACACGCAATCTTCGGTGGCCATGGAGGCGAAGCGCGCAGCGTCTTTTGCTTTTACGGCGGCGATCCAATCGCTGGTTAGCTGCTCGAAGAGTTTTTGCATGGTGTCAGGCCAAGCGATTCTAACGCATTTCAGTTCGCCCCCGCCAAAAGCACAGCGCCGCGCCAGGGTCGCCTTCGGGGAGTTGGTAGCAACTCCACCGTCCGGTTCGTGCGGGCCTGTATAGTATTAAGGGAACTGGCCCTAATGCCGCGCCAACTCGCGTCAAACGAACATCTCGATTACGTTGCCGCGCTCCTGGACGATATATTCCGGATCCCTGGAACCAAGATTCGCTTTGGCCTGGACGCGTTGATTGGGTGGGTACCGGGCATTGGAGATGCCATGACGGGCATCGCGTCGTTCTTAATTGTTTTCGCGTCCTGGCGTCGCGGTGCGAAAGCGGTCACGCTGGTCCGCATGACCGCTAACGTGCTCCTGGAAACTGCAATCGGAGCCATACCTGTAGCGGGCGACGTGTTCCACGTGGTTTGGAAGGCCAATAGACGTAACTATCGTCTGCTGATCCGAGAACGAGAAGAGCCCGGCGCCAACACCAGGCAGGATTGGATATTCCTGGCCGTTCTTTTATTCGCGGTGATTGCGGCAGCGGGGATTCCGATTGCCATTTTGATTTGGCTTCTGCGGTTGAATATCACACTCCCCTTCCCCGGTTAGCCGGATAATTGGAGTTGGAACGCAGGTCTGGACGGCCGTCACTATGCTCAAGGCAATTACAATCTTGCGGGATCGCGTGAAGAACCCAGACGACTATCCGTTCACTGTTCCGGTGATACGCAACTTGACGGAATTGCGATTCAAGTCGCGCGTCTCCTTCTTTGTCGGCGAAAACGGCACGGGCAAGTCAACCCTGCTGGAAGCTATCGCTTCGCATTACGGCTTTGGTCCTGAGGGCGGGAACCGCAACTTTTCAAACGACAGCAGTGAGAGTAATCATTCCGTCGAGCCGTTAGCCCGCGCGCTGCGGTTGTCCTTTGACAATCGGACAGGTGCTGGATTCTTCCTGCGCGCCGAAAGCTTCTTCAATATAGCTTCCCGCGTCGACGCTCTTGGCGTGAGCGATTCCTATGACGGCCGGAGCCTCCATTCCCGTTCCCACGGCGAATCATTCTTAACGCTGCTCGACGCGAAATTCCGCTGCAACGGCTTGTTTCTCCTGGATGAGCCCGAGGCTGCGCTTTCACCTCAGCGGCAATTAGCTTTTCTCGTCTTGATGCATGACGTCGTGCACGAATACAAGAATGCGCAGTTCATTATTTCGAGCCACTCGCCTATCTTGCTTGGTTATCCGGAGGCACAGATCCATTGTTTTGACGGGGGTTGCATCCAAGAGACTGAATACGATGAGCTCACCAACACGCAGATTGTTCGGCGCTTTATAGGCGATCGCAAACGCTTCTTGCAAGAACTATTTAAGGAAACCCCTCCTCTCTTCAAAGACGAACCTTTGTAGCACGCCACAACTGTTGATTTTGCCGGGTGGGGCTTGTGTGCTAGGTTTCTTTGTTTATGGGTAAGCGGATAGGGGTGCTGCTGAGCGGGCGCGGGTCGAACTTTGAGGCGCTGGCGGACAGCGTGGCGGCGGGGAACATACCGGGGGCGGAGATTGCGGTGGTGGTCAGCAACCGGGAGGGCGCGCCGGGGATTGAGAGGGCGAGAGAGCGCGGGATTGCGGCGCGCGAGATTCCTTCGAAGGGGCTGGAGCGCGAGGTGTACGACCGGCAAGTTGTAGCGATCTTGCACGAGCACAAAGTGGATTTGGTGTGCCTGGCGGGATACATGCGGCTGCTTTCGCCGTTTTTTGTGGCTTCGTTTCCGAACCGCATCCTGAATATTCATCCTTCGCTGCTGCCGTCGTTTCCGGGGCTAGAGTCGCAGCGGCAGGCGCTGGAATACGGCGTGAAATTCGCGGGGTGCACGGTGCACTTTGTGGATGAGAATCTGGATGCGGGGCCGATCGTGGCGCAAGCGACCGTGCCGGTTCGCGATGACGACACGGAAGAGACGCTTGCGTCGCGGATTTTGGCGGAGGAGCACCGGATTTACACCGAGGCAGTGCGCATCGTTCTGGAAGGCAAGTACAAAATCGTGGGACGGCGCGTGGTGAGGACGCAGTGAGCGTGAAGGGCGCTCGCACATGCACGTTTTAGCGGCGTGGACGTTGAGGTCCTTCGGCTACGCTCGCCCTTCGCAAAAGGCGCTCAGGGCAAGTCGGGTAGCCTCAGGATGACACCGCGAGGTTTTTTGCGGGGGTTACGGCGCAGATGTGCGACGGGCTTTATGTCGAAACTAAAGCTCCGACCCCAACAATTCTAGGTGAGGGCGCTGAACGGGGCTAATGACAAAAACAACATTTAAATCGGTGGACGAGCAGCTCGCGTACTTGAAAAAAGGCGTGGCGGAGATTATTCGCGAGAGCGAGCTGAAGGCGAAGCTTGAAGAATCGCTGAAAACGGGCAAGCCGCTGCGCGCAAAGCTCGGAGTGGATCCGACGGCTCCTGATTTGCATCTGGGCCATACCGTGGTGATTCGGAAGCTGAAGCATTTTCAGGATATGGGGCACACCGCCGTGTTCTTGATCGGGGATTTCACGGCGCTGGTCGGCGATCCCACTGGGCAGTCGGAAACGCGGCCACCGCTTTCGCGCGAGCAGGTGGACGCCAACTCAAAAACGTATCTGGAGCAGGTGTTCAAGATTTTGGACCCGAAAAAAACGGAGGTGCGCCGCAACAGCGAATGGCTGGACAAGCTCTCGAGTTACGACATTGTGCGGCTGTGCGCGAAATATCGCGTGGCGCGCATGCTGGAGCACGAAGATTTTCGTACGCGGCTGGAGAACGAACAGCCTATCTCGATGCACGAACTGCTGTACCCGCTGATCGTGGCGTATGACTCGGTGATGCTGAAGGCGGACGTGGAGCTGGGCGCGACGGAGCAAAAATTTAATTTGCTGATGGGGCGGGAAATCCAGCGGGAGTACGGGCAGGAATCGCAAGTGTGCGTGACCACGCCGATCCTGGTGGGGACCGATGGGCAGCGCAAAATGTCGAAGAGCCTGGGGAATTATGTGGGCATCACGGAAGCGCCGGACGAAATGTTTGGCAAGCTGATGTCCATTTCGGACGAGCTGATGTGGACGTATTGGGAGTTGGTGACGGACCGGACGGAATCGTGGATTGCGGAGATACGCAAGACGGTGGCGGAGGGCACGACGCATCCGATGGATGTGAAGATGCGGCTGGCGCAGGAGATTATTGGCCAGTTTCACGGAAGGGACGCGGCGAAGCAGGCGGAACAGAATTTCCAGCGCGTGTTTCGCAATCGCGAGGCGCCGGAGGAGATACCGGAGATTCGCTTGAAGCGCGTTCCGGGGGGAGTGCATGTCACGCTTCCAAAATCGGGAATCCTCGCAGAGGAAATGACGGTGCCGATTTCCAGCGGATCGGAAAAATGGTCGAAAATCCTATCGTTGCTGGAACAGGTGCCTTCGGCTTCAGAAGCGGAACGTGTGATGAAGCAGGGTGGGTTTGAGATCGACGGCTTGCCCGTCAGTGACCCGACGAGTAAATTGAACTTGGAGCAGGCGAAATCCTATCGGATACGATTCGGGAAGAAAAAGTTCTTGCGGATTGTTGTGGAGTAGGGTGCAGGAGCCGACTCGAAAAACCCCATCATGCCATAACAAAGTTAGCGAAGTAAAAATGAACGACCTACCTTCCGACTCTATCTGCGAGATACCGCAAGAGAGGAGCAATGTGGACCAAGTTAATGGAATGGTCGCCGGCCTGGCCTCTTCGTACCGACCTAATGAACTCCATATCATCACTTAAGCGACCGATAGTTAGGTCCTTTTCTGTGGGCGGCGTGGAGGCGTTATAAATTCCAGGCGCTGAACAATGCCAATAAAAGTCCTCATCAGGATCAATGGGCACGGTTTCGAGTCCAACGTCCTCGATAAGATGGTCTAGCACTGAATTCACAGCCCGTTTCAAAGTTTTCAGGTTTATTTCCTTATTGGCCATTCTGTGCCTCACGTTCCCCTAACCATGCGGATGTCCGGATCGTCCACCCGCGGCCGATCAGTCCATCATTTCTTCGACCATTTTGGCTACGTGGGCGGCGATTGCCGGGGCGGCGGTCAAACCCGGGGACTCCATGCCGACGAGGTGGATGGCTTGGGGGACGGCGGGGTCGCGGGCGATTACGAAATCGGCGTAGCCTTTGCCTCCGGGTGGGACGAGTTTGGGGCGGATGCCGGAGTAGCCGAGCTGCAGGTCGGATTCCTGCACTTCCGGCAAAAGCGGTTTCGCGCCTTGCACGAAATCGGTGATGGTTAAGCGGTCGCGTTCGTAGTTGTCTTTTGCGTCGACATATCTTGCCGTCGGGCCCAGAAGAACCGTTCCCCACAGAGTTTTTGTGAAGTGCACGCCGAGGCTTAGGGCGTCGGCATGGGGGAGCGGGTAGACGAGATTGTTGATGAGCGTGCGGCGGGGACCGCGAATTTCGCAGTATTCGCCGCGGACGGGATAAATTTTCCAGGACATGTTGCCGAGGAGCGCGGCGACTTCGTCGGCGTAGAGGCCGGCGGCATTGATGACGCAGCGGGCTTCGATAGTTTCGTCCTGCGAATCCTCTTCATCGCCAATACGGAGACCGACACGGATGGCGCCGGGGCTAGGTTCGAGGGAGATCACTTTTGCGCGCTGGACGATGTTCGCGCCTTGGCCGGCGGCGAGGCGGGCGTAGGTGCGCACGAGATCTTCGGCGGAGACGATGCCGGTGGAGGGGACGTCGAGCGCGGCGACGCCGGCGATGTGCGGCTCGCGGGCACGAATCTCGTCGGGGCCGATGAGGCGCAGGCCTTCGACACCGTTCTGCTCGCCATTTTGTTTCAGCGCGTTCAGGGCGGGTTCTTCGTGCGCGTCAGCGGCTACGACGAGTTTGCCGGTGTGGCGGAAGGGGACGTTGTGTTTGGCGCAGAACTCATACATCAGGCGGTTGCCTTCGATGCAGAGGCGGGCTTTGAGGGAATTTTTCGGGTAGTAGATGCCGGAGTGAATCACGCCGCTGTTCCGTGTGCTGGTGGCCATGCCGAGCTTGGGATTTTGCTCGACGAGGAAGACGTCGCCGGAGCGCTGGGAGACGGCGCGGGCTATGGCGCAGCCGATTACGCCGCCGCCGATGATTAGGATGTTGGCTTGGTCCATGGGTGCGAAAACGAAGATTTAACCACAGAGTGCGCAGAGAGCACAGAGAAGATAAGAAAGAGCTAGTCGCTGCCGGCGGTTTCGTCGAAGTACGGTTTGCAATCGACTAGGCGCGCTTCGGTGCCGTCGTGGACGGCGTAGGTCGCGCGATGACCCTTGTCGTACGCGTTCTGCCAAAGAGAGGCGGCGCCGTGCACGCCGTCTTTGTTGAGCGCGTAAAAAAAGATGTGGAAGGTGGCGAGTTTCTTCTTGTCGTTGTTGTAGTTGCGCGCGATGCGGGCCATGGCTTCGAGGCAGGCGTCGGTGGGCGACATGCCTTTGCGCATCATTTCGATGATGGTGTGGCCGCCGGAGATTTTGATGTTTTCTTCGCCTTTCCCTGTGGAGCCGGCGGCGCCGACTTCGTTATCGACGCAGCAGCCCGCGCCGATGATGGGGGAATCGCCCACGCGGCCGGGAATTTTCCAGGCCAGGCCGGAGGTCGTGGTAGTGGCGGAGATGTCGCCCTTTTCGTTGACGGCCATGCAGGGAATCGTGCCGGTGGGCGGATGCGCGATGACGCGCTGCGCGTAGGCCATAAGGGCCTGGTCTTCAGGCCTGTCGCTGAAAATGTTGGACATTTTTTCTTTCCACTCGGGGCTGTCGATGCCGGGACGCCAGTTGAAGGACGTGGAGGCTTTCCAGGCGAGCCAGATTTTGCGGGAGTGTTCGGTGAGGAGATTCATTTCCTCGAAGCCTTCGTCGACCGCGAAGCGGCGCGCGCCGTCGCCGACAATCATGACGTGATTGGTGCGCTCCATCACGGTCTTGGCGAGGCGTGAGACATTTTTGATGCGGCGGACGCTCGCGACGGAGCCGGCGCGGTGCGTGGGGCCGTGCATGACGCTGGCGTCGAGCTCGACTTCGCCCTGTTCGTTGGGCAGGCCGCCGTAGCCGACGGAGTCGTCGTTGGGATCGTCTTCGACGATGGTGACGGCGGCAACGACGGCGTCGAGCGTGTCGCCACCTTTTTTGAGGATGTCCATGCCGCGGCCAAGCGCGTTGACTCCGTTGGCGCTGGAGATGATGAGCGGGCGCTTGCCTTGCGCGGTGGGCTTGGCGGCGCGGGAGCCGTTGCTTGCCGCGGCCACGGGCGTAGCGCGGCCGAAGAGATCGGTTAGGCCAGCGGCTGCGCTGCCGGCGAGCGAGGTGAGAAAGAATTTACGGCGTGACCACAGGCTCATAGCGCCTCCTGATGAGTGCGGCGGTCAATATACAACAACCGAGGTTGGAAATTGGAAATTCGAAGTAGGAGCGAGGTTGGAAGAAAATGCTTAGAGGCGGCGTTGCGCTACGCGAAGAGTACGCCTTTGGGGGAGCGGGATTTCTTGATGGAATCGTGGTGGGCCCACCATTGCTGCCAGGCTTGCGCGTTGTTGCCGAGGGCTTCGCCGGTGATGAGACGAAGAGCGCCGTAGACCCAGCCGCGCGTGTCGGAATCCAGGGCATCGTCATCGAGAAAATTCAGGAGATCGGGAACGACAGCGAAGCGCTGTTCGTGAGTGAGCATGCCGGATTCGGCGATGCCGACGGCGGCGCGCTGGCGCACACGGGGCGAAGGGTCATGCGCGAAGCGGTCGAGCAGCGGATCGATGGCGCCGTCGGTGCCCAGCATGGCCAGGCCCTCGACGGCCCAGAAGCGCGTTTGCTCGTTGGGATCATGCGCGAAAGCGAGCAGGTGGGTGAGCACGAGTTTCGGCTGTACACCGCGATTGCCCAGAGCGCCGAGACGCCAGAGCGCGAAGGGGCGCTCGGTGGGATCTTTGCGAATCAATTTCACGAGGCGGGCCACGGTTTTGGGCGATTTGCTGAGATTGTTGGCGGCGAGGTCGACTTCGATGGCCGCGCCGCGCACGCGCAGATCGTCGGACTTCATGGCGGTGAGCACGAGATCGAAAAGGCGATCGGTATTTTGCAGGCGGCCGCGCCAGCTATCCGCGTTTTGGCGGATCAGCTCGAGCGAGGCTGGATGGCGGCGAATGGCGAGCTCGAGGAGTTGCTCGGCTTGCTGCTGCGGGGCGAGGCGGGTGAGCTCGGCGAATTCCGCGTTTACGGCGTCGGCGGTGGGCTGCGACGCTGCCGCGGCGCTTGCGTTTGCAAGCTCTCCCACTCTGAGTTTGGCCAAGACAGCCTTGAGGCGGCCGACTTCAAAACCTGCGACAGCGGAGAGGACCGCGAGAACCATGAAAGCTAGGCCGTACCAGCGCAGGATGCTGAACGTGAGCGGACGGGATTCGCCCGAGTGCGGATTGTGCGATGCGGCCACGAATTGTGCCTTAGGCCCCCAAGTGGAGGGGCGTCCAGGCACAAAGTAAGGGTGGCGGAGGACGGCAACAATGGTACGGGAAGCCAGCCGTCCGGTACGCGAGGGTAAGTGTCGTAAGTCACTTGTATACAGCTACATAGGTGCACTTTAGCGCTCCGGATGGACGTCGCGGGGGTGGCCCGTCCGGAAGGGCAGGCGAGCCGGGATGAGTTCAAGCCAGCCGGCCGAAGGCCGCCCCTACATTCGCCGGCAGGGGGCCGGGCCTTGGTGTCAATGGTCGTGGGAGGCGGCCGCGACTTGGCGGGCGGCGGGTTTGGGTCTGCGGCGGAGGCTGGACATGGCGGAATCGTCGGCGGGGAGGAAGTAGCCCACGACGATGCCCATGGCGCCGGAGGGGAGCGGCTTGCCGGTGGTGTTGTCGTAAGTCGCGGTGATGCGGAGCTGGTCTCCGGCGGCGAATTTGTAGCCGCCGCGATCGTAGAAGGTGACCACGGGCATGCTGAGGAGCTGGCCCTTTTCGTCGAGCTTGGCGTCGAGAGTCGCGACGGTTTCCTTCCGGGTGGCGTCTTCGAGGACGATTTGCGTGGCGTAGTCGTGCATGTGGCCACCGACGCCCAGGAGGATGCCGTTGTATTTTACGGTGACGGTGCCGGTGTTTTTGTTTTTGCCGGGTTTGAGGTCATAGCCGGAGTTGCCGCAGGATTGCACGTCCATCCAGGTGGGGTAGGCGCTCTTGGTGGAGGCGGTGGAATCGGCGGCCGCGGTCGCCAACGCGTAGGGAATTTTCACTTCGAGGTAGACCTTGTCGTAGGACGTGGCTGTGGGATTGTGGACCATGGTCTCGATGCGGATGTTGTCGCCCTTTTTGACGCGATAGCCGTAGCCGGGGAGCTCCATCCAGTTGGTGAGTTCGCTGCCGGCGCCGAAAATGTGCTCTTCCTTATTGGGGCAGAGAAAATCGGAGCGGTCGGTGTTCCAGAACGCGGTGTGATGGAGCGCGGTGCCGGGGACGGCGTTGCCGTTGGCGTCGACCAGACGCGGCGTGTAGGCGAGGAGAAAAGCGTCGAGCGGAATGGTCCAGAAGACGTCGGGAGGCTGCGGCATCTTCATGTGACTGGTGTTGGCGGGGAGGGTGAGGGGACCTTCGCGCACGGTGATGGTGTGGGTGGCGGGGTCGACTTGCTGCTCGAGCTTGATGCCTTTGGCGACGGCGTGGTGCATGCCTTCTTGCATGAAGCCGCCGTGATTGTGCTGCATGTGGTCCATGTCGTGAGGCGGCGGCGCAGGCTGCGGTTGCTGCGCGGCGCGCACGGCGAGGGGCAAGATTGTGAGGCCGGCGCTAAGGAACGCGATGGACACGATTCGCAGATAGCTTGAGGATTCGAGAATGTTCATGATTGCACCTTGTTGACCGAACGAGACAGCGTAGCGACCTCCCTATGATAAAGCGTGTGACACGTCTAGTGATAGAATCCCGACGCTTGTTGTGCGTAAAAATGCGCGGAGGATTGGGATGCGGAAGCTGCTCGTTAGTTGGATGCTGGTAGCGGTCGCGGCGTTTGCTACACCGGCGGCGTGAGGCGGGCAGGGGCAAAAACGCTGGAGCAGACGAAACAGGAGAAGATTCTCGATCCGTGGAGCAAGTGGTCGGACGATTTCGTGAAGACGGACGTCTTTATCGAGACGCTGTACAACTCGCTGACGGGAATGAAGGGCGAGTTCGTCAAGCACAACTAAACCTGCGCGCCGGTGTGCGCAAACCGTCATAATGACTTAAAATGAGTAGAGTGGGCGTGTAGCTCAGTTGGGAGAGCACCTGCTTTGCAAGCAGGGCTAACCTGAATCTAAGTCGTTGCTTCGGTTGTGCTTACGGCTTACGCACCATCCTTGGCCTGCTCCAAAGTCGCTCCAAAAACAGGCACGGCTATCACGGCGAGAGGGTCGGCATCGTTTTGCTGAGAATTAATGCGGCTTCAACTTCTTTTCGAGCCGCGCCTTCGGCGGATTGCTTTCAGTGGCCCAAATGTTCCTTAGAAGTTTACGCGAACAGCCCACTGTACGACGCGGGAGTTCACGCCACCACCGCGGACCGTATCCACCACGCTGGTCAACTGCCCGAACGACGTGCTAAGCAAGCTGGTGTTTCCCGCCGCTGGCGGCTGGAAGCTGGGATGGTTGAACGCGTTGAATGCCTCCAAACGGATCTCGAAGTTGAAGTGCTCGCCCATCTTAGGGATATTGGTCCGTTTGATGACGCTCAGGTCTTGGTTGACGATGTTCGGGCCATTCCATCCGTTGAACGGAGTGTTGCCGAACTGTCCAGCAGCCGGGAAGTCAAAGCAAGGCGTTGTTTGGCCCGGTTTGCAGAGCACCGGTGTGGTGGCCGTGCCGGTAATGGTGATCAATCCGGAGTTCGGGTTGATGAAGAAAACGCTCTTGGGAGTCTTAAAGACGCCGAGCTGGCTCTGGAACTGGCTCATTGACATATTCCTCAGCACCGCGCTCTCCGCCACGTTGGTTGCACCGAGGCCACCGCCGTTCGGAAAGCGCCCTGACGATATCGTGTACGGCGCGCCGGAGCTCCACCGCGTCAGGCCCTGCAAGTTCCAGCCACCGACGATGGTGTTCACAAAGCCGTTCGCTTTGCCCAGCAACCGGTGGCCCTTGCCCAGCGGGAGCGGATAGAGGACGGTGGCTGACACGTTGTGGGTTACATCGAAGGCCGCGCGACTCTTGTCCAAAGCCCGGTTAGCAACCGAGCGGTAGACCTGGCCTTCCGACTGGCTATTGATGGAGCGAAAGTCTCCCAGAGTTTTGCTGAACGTATAGTTAGCCACGAAGTATACGCCGCTCGAAAAGCGCCGACGCACTTCGAGCTCCAATCCGTGGTAGGTGGAATAGCTGCTATTGTCCACGAAGTTGGCGGTGCTGGCCCACGGCATGGGCACGAAAAAGTTTAGCGGGAAAAACGTGCGGCCGCCGACGTAGGTGGGGGACGTCCGCAGACTGTTGAACATGCTGGCTAGGTTCAAGCCCAGGGACGGCGTCAGCGCGGTTACGAATGCCGGGCTGGCGAACCCGACGGTCGAGACGCCGTTTAAGCCGCTGCGGCTGAATAAAGTATTGAGGATCGGCAACTGGGTCTGACCAGGCAGCCCCCAGAAACCGAAGTTATCCTTGGTTCCGCCCGTGCCCTGCGCGGCGATGCAGGCCGCGGCATTGTTCTGGCAAATTGCCAGGTTATTGACCGCGTTGTTGAATTCCGTCAACACATTGGCCACTTTGTTGCCACCCGCGTCGGTAAAAGGATTATTTAAGATATTCAATTCGTTAATGTTATAGGTCCGGTAGAGCTTCACACCGTGATTGCCCACATACCGCGCCTCCACGGTGATTCTGGCCGCAATTTCGCGCTGCACGGCCAGATGCCACTCGAGCACGTACGGCACTGCCAGGTCTGGCTTAAACACGTTGATGGTGTTGCTGCCGCTGTTGTTGGCGAATACTGTCTTCTCTGACACCGGGAACTGATCGGCGGGAGCAGTCAGTGCCGGAAACGCGGCCGGATTGAAGACACCCGTGGGAACGCTGTTGGTCACGACGGTAAACAATCCATTGTTGCCGGTTGAAGAAGGCGAAAAGAGCGTAAACCCATCCTGGGTGAAGTAGGTGGCAAAGCCGCCGCGGACTGCGGTCTTGCCGTTCTTGAACGGATCCCAGGCAAAACCCACCAGCGGCGCGAAGTTGGTCCATTGTTTGTCGTATAACGGCTTGCCGTTGTTGCTACCGGCGAAGTTAAACAGAACATCGGAGACAGCAGGAGTGCCGAGCACATTGAAGTAGTTGCCCGGACCGGCTGGCCCAAATACTCCACCCACGCGATCATCGGGCTGGAGGATCAGCCTGTTGCGGAGGTCAAACGGTCCCTGGTACTCCCAGCGCACGCCGTACTGCAATGTCAGGCCTGGTCGAAACTTCCAGTTGTCCTGGAAGGAACCGGCAAAGTTCTGCTGGGACGGGGTGGTGAAGCGCGGCGTGCCCGCGATGAATCCGGAAGTCGGCGAGGTGTGGTTGAAGCCCTCGGATGTCGTGCCAAGCAGACCGGTAACCAGGTCGAAGACCCTGGAAGCGTTCGTCAAATCTCCGGAACCGATGCCACCGAGGAACTTGGACCTAGCAATTCCATCCGGGTTAGAGGTGTTGTTGCCCAACTGGATCAATTGTGGAATTGTGTTGTTGAAGGAGTTGTTGGACAGAATCCACCGCCACTCGCCCGTGAACTGCATACTGTGGTGGCCCTTCACCCAGCTGAAATTATCGGTAATTTGACGCACGGGCGTGTTACGCCCCTGGGGAAGGTTGGTGGAGACGATGCTGGGTTCTGTCACTCCCGAGGCACTGGTGATCGAGAACGAGTTCGGCACGGCCACTTGGAGACCTTTGGTTCCAGCGAAACTGTCAGCGACTACAAAGGTCACAGGCGCGCGCTGAAGGCCAAAGCGGGCGGTGTTGGCCTTGTTGCTGCCAAAAGCAGAGTGCAGGGCCCAAGTGAATACTTGCCGCTTCGATTCCTGGCCGCCACCCTTGGAACTCGGGAAGTACTGCTCGATAGTGTTCAGGAAGTCGTTGGTCGTGCGAAAGTTAGCCTGGTTATAGACGAACTCTATGGAGTGAGAGTTGGTCAATTGGTGGTCGAGGCGAGCGGTGTATCGATTCTGGTAATTGAACCCTGCCACGTTCCAAGTAAAGCAGCGCAGGTTGTTGCCGTCGCCGCCCGAGCAACCCGCGTCGCCATTGGCGGACGGCACGAGCGCGTTGTAGTAGCCCATGTACGCAGAGTTGATCACCGGCGTGACTGGTGTGCCATCGGGGTTCTTTTGGTTGCCGATGGTACCCAAGGTCAAAAGGTTCACAGTCCTGGGCTGACCGGCTGTTACCCCTGCAGGACAAGGCGGGGTTGGGGTTCCACAAGTCGGAGTATAGGTAAACGAGCCTGTGCGAGCGGCATCGCTCAGAACCAGGCGCTGACGCGCGCGGCTCACCGGTTCCCGGAAGGCTTCAAATGCGTTGAAAAACCAAGTTTTGTGTTTCCCATTGTAAATCTTGGGAACGTAAATCGGCCCACCGACGTTGTACCCGATGCGGTTCTGCAATTGGAAGGGAGTCGGGATGCCGGTGGCGTTGTTGAAGTAAGTGTTGGCGTTCAAGAAGCTGGTGCGCTGGAACCAAAATACGGACCCGTGCAGAGCGTCCTGGCCGCGCTGGGTCACGATATTGACCTGCGCCGCGCCGAAGCCCGAGTCTGTACCCTGACCGGCAATGGAAACATTGAACTCACCGACGGTATCTACCGTGGGGGCACTAATCGCGAAGAACGAGCTGGTTTTGACGGTGTTGTCCGCGACGTTCACCCCGTCTTGGGTGATATTGGTCGCGTTTCCGCGCATGCCATGCACGAACGAATCGCTAGTGTTACCCGGCTTTACGATCCCCGCCATCCCGTTGATCAGATCCAAGGGGTTGCGAGTGGGCAGCGGAAGATCCAGAATTTGAGTGCGGTCAATACTGTTCTTGATTTCGGCGCTCTCGGTCTGCACGACCGCCTGCTCCGCGGTGACTAGAATAACTTCGGCGCCGACCGCAGCCACGGTCAACTTCACGTTCACGTGCGAGACCTGCGATACGTTCACTTGCACCCGATCCACCGCTGCGGTGGCGAACCCGTTGGCCTGCACTGTGACGCGATAGAAACCGAACGGAACTTGCTCTATCACAAAGTCGCCGTTGTCCTTTGTAATGGCCGTGTACTCATGGCTGGTCGCAAGGTCCACTGCCCTCGCGTGCGCGCCAGGGATGGCCGCTCCACTCTGATCGACGACCAGACCGGTGATGCTACCGCTCAGAATCTGCCCTTGCGTTGCTGTCACTGTAACTAGCAGCACACCTAACAAAGAAATTACGCCCGAAATCATCGCTGGAATTCGCTTCATACCGACGCCTCCGCCAGATTTTTTGTCTTTCTCGACTCGATTTTGGTTAGCCGGTGACCACCACAGTCAGATGCTGACAGACGCCAGCACTTTTCATACCAAAAACAGATTGAATTTAGAACTCGGACAGAGGTAAGAAAACACCGCGGTTGGTTCAGAATAGATTTAGCCATACTTTAGAGGACGAATCCCGAGTATCCAGGATTCCGTAGGGGAATGCGCACAGGCGTACAGAAAATGGAAGGACAGTCGATCTATGTCTACCGCGAATGGCCTGACCGAAATTTTCAGGGCAGGTTGTGAAGAGGACTTGCACCTCTAGGCTGCTGAACATGCTCGGCCCACAGATAAGAAGGGAGTCCGGCAGGGGTGGGGCACAGTTGTGATGAAAATGCGCACGAGTGGATTTTGGAATTGGTTCAAATGGCTTAGAATGAATGTGACTTCTCCTGTGGGCGTGTAGCTCAGTTGGGAGAGCACCTGCTTTGCAAGCAGGCAGCAAATCAACCTAAGTCGTTGCCCTGGTTGCGCTTAACGCTTTCACGTCCCTCTTAGCCTGCTCCAATTGCTCCAAAGCGAATCCGTGGTGAAGTGAACCCGATGCGGTCGAGGCACCAGTCTGCAAAACCAGACTTAGTGGGTTCGAGTCCCACCGCTACCTCCATTTTTTCGTGTAATCCTTGCTTCGTGCAGTTTGTTCATCCTGCTCTGGGAATGCTAACTTCTCATCGAGCAGTCGCTTGCTGTGCTGCCTTAGCCTGCTTGCACCTGTCCACAATCGCCTTGAGCCGACCTTCCCACTCAAACATAAACGGAAAACGATTTTGCTCCATCATTACTTTCGCTTGAAATGACTTCAGATGCGCCAAAAAGCAGCCCAGAAAAAGGAGTCGTTCTTGGGCGCTCTTTCCCTTAAAAACCAAATCTGCCGCTCTCTTCTCAACTGCGAACTCTCCTGGGAAGTCGTCGCTTTGACTCACGACATCGTAAAAGTGTTCTGCTATTGGAACTACGGGGTCCAACTTACTTGTCCAGAAGTCTGGGAGGTAGGCGAAATATTTGTTGCCAAGACTCTCTTGGAGTGCCTTCACCTCTGGAATGTTTACGCCCTCAAAAATGTAAGAGTTGAATTCAAGAATGAATTCTAGTCGAGAAGCTGCCGATAGAAATGTGTCTATGGTTCCAAAGAATTTTCCCCACGCGCCGTGGATGTGAGCATTCCAGAACGATTCATTCCGTCCTCCGCGCATATCAGGCAATCCGGCCACTCCGGAAAACGGCCAGAACAGCAAGGGCACGGACGTTTGCGCGAAACCATCCGGAGTTACGAAACGTGTGTAACGCGGAAGACTTTCCTTCAAGAACCGATATCTCTCGCGCATCACCGCATAAGTTGCCAAGGCTCTAACGGCGACATAAACATCGTATGCGGGGCGTGTGAACGGCACAGTTCCGGACTTTGCGCCAATGATGTTTGCTTTTCGCTGATCCGCATTCCGGCATGCTTCAAATGCGTCTACCAAAAGACTTGATACAAGTGCGAACCACTCAGAAGGCACATCGTATTTAATGATCTGGAATCCCAAATCTACGCTTGAGTCTAGCGCCGGAATAAAATCGTCCTGATAGACTTCGGTGCGTTTCGTGTTCCAAGTGTCGATATCTAGAACCTCTCCAGACTCTAGAGGGTTCCATTTGTCAACCAGCCGCTCCCGAGCCATTTCAATGAACATTCTAAAATTCGTGGAGCTTCCGCTAGAAATCGTCGTTTCTATAAATTTGGCTAACCGCCCTTTGTCTCCAACAATCAGGTCAGAACTTGGCACGGAAATCGTGGCAGGGGCCGTAGCCACAAGCGATGATCCGAACTCTTCACGAAAATGTTCAAACCTCCTTCGTGCTCTGGTTTCTGCCTCC
>WNFC01007738.1_pt1 | contig 15917 bp, 15 predicted proteins | sample 5400541 | NCBI WGS metagenome assembly WNFC01 (sample SAMN13153342, study PRJNA577476) | soil metagenome | isolation source: 120 cm saprolite under Douglas fir tree site 2 hole 2 replicate 1 | place: USA:California | collected 2015-04-18
GATCATCTCCGGCTATTCGGATTCCGAGGAGATCATCGCCGGCGTCAACGAGGCCGGTATCTATCAATACATCACCAAGCCCTGGCACCCCGAAAAACTGGTCGAGATCGTTCAAGGCGCCGTGCAGCTGTTTCGCTTGCAGAGGGAAACCGAGACCGCGAGCGTCGACGTCAAGCTGGCGCCCGGCCGGGTCAAACAGGTGATTTCCGAGAAACGTGGCACGGCGCGGCAACTATATGATTTCGATCGCATCGTCCATGCGCCGACGAGCCCGATGCACGGCGTCATCGATCTGGCGCGGCGGGCCTCGGACTACGATATTTCGGTGCTGATCACCGGCGAATCCGGAACCGGCAAGGAACTGCTGGCCCGGGCGATCCATTACCGCTCGGTGCGGGCGAACAAGGTGTTCGTCGTCGAAAACTGCGGTGCGCTGCCCGACGAGCTCTTGGAAAGCGAACTGTTCGGCTGCAAGAAGGGCGCCTTCACCGGCGCCTATCAGGACCGCATCGGACTGTTCGAAGTCGCCAATGGCGGAACGATCTTCCTGGATGAGATCGGCGAAACCTCCCCGGCATTCCAGGTGAAATTGCTGCGCGTGCTTCAGGAAAGCGAGATCCGTCCGCTCGGCGCCCAGCGCGTCCGCAAAGTCGACGTGCGGGTGGTGGCCGCGACCAACCGCGACCTCGAAGCCGAGGTGGAGGCCGGCCGCTTTCGCCGCGATTTGTATTACCGCCTCGCCGCGTTCCCGATCCACATGCCGGCGCTGCGCGACCGCCCGATGGACATCCCGCCGATCGCCGAGCGGATTCTGGCCGAGGTCAAGGCCGGCTACAATCGCGAGATCAAAGGCTTTCCTGCGTCGATCCTCGACGAAATGAAGCGGTATTCGTGGCCGGGCAACGTGCGCGAAATGCAGAACGAGATTCAGCGCATGGTGGTGCTGGCGGATGGCGACAGGCTGGAATTCTCATCGCTTTCGGCAAGATTGCGCGATCATGGTGATCCGTTCCAGTCGGCGCTGAAGATGAACGGCTCCTCGACCCTGAAGATCAAGGTCGAGGCGCTGGAAAAGGCGGCGATCGCCGAATGTCTCGGACGATACAATGGCAATATCAGCCGAGCCGCCGGAGCGCTCGGCCTGTCCCGCGTCGGTTTGCGCAGCAAGCTCTCCCGTTATGACCTGAAGAAAGACACTTATGATGACGAGGAGAATCCCGGGCATTGAGCAGACTGAAAGCCTGCTCGGAAGGATCGCTTATCCCGGAACCTTCGAACTCGACGGCGAGCGCGAAGGCGCGTGGATCGAGGTCATCCGTAAGATGGATGAGGTCTATTCCGACCTGTTGCGCTACGAGACGGATCTGGAAAGAAAGAATGCGGCGCTGGAAGAAGCGCAGGCGTTTATTTCAAGCGTCATCGAATCGGTCTCAGATGTGTTGATCGTGTGCGATTCGCATGGGACGATTCAGCAAGTCAATTCCGCATTTGTCCGCATCATAGGCCAGCCTGACAGGGACATCGTCGGACGCGGACTGGCGCGCGTTGTTGACGTCGGGGATGCATCCCGGATCGAGCACCTGCTGAAGCCAAGACTGCCGACCGATGTCATCGACAGCGAATTGAGGTTTGCGACCGCAACCGGACCCTCCGACTTGTTTTCCCTCAATAGTTCGGCGCGTTACGATCACGACGGGCGCTATGTCGGCGTTGTGCTCACGGGACGGCCGGTTGGCGAATTGCGGCGGGCCTATGAAGCCTTACACAGGGCTCACGGCGAACTGCAGCGCGCCCAGCGTCAGTTGATCGAACAGGAAAAAATGGCAAGCCTCGGCCGGCTGGTCGCCGGCGTGGCGCACGAACTGAATAACCCGATCAGCTTCGTCTACGGCAATATGCATACCCTGGAACGTTACCGGGAACGGCTGGTCGAATATATCGGGGCAGTCCACAACAACGCCACCGCCGAAGATCTGGCAACGCTGCGCAAGAAGCTGAAGATCGATGCCCTGCTCGCGGATATCGGCCCGTTGATCGACGGGACGCTGGAAGGCGCCGTCCGGGTTTCGGACATTGTCAAGAACCTGCGCCGTCTGTCGTTCAGCCAGACCAACGAAAAGCAGCAATTCCATATTGACCGGGTGCTGGAAACCGCCGTTCGCTGGGCCGTTCGGCCCAAGCAGATCAAGACGGAAATCAACATCGATATCGAACCTGACCTGATCGTTTCGGGAAATGAAGGACAGGTGCATCAGGTCATCGTAAATCTGGTCGATAATGCCATGGATGCGATGCGCGACGTCGCAACACCGGAATTGTCAGTGAAGGCGTTTCGCGACGGCAACGAAATCAGGATCGAGATTTCTGACAACGGCGCCGGCATTTCCGACGAAATACTGGACCGAATTTTTGAACCATTCTTTACAACCAAAAGGGTCGGCGAAGGTACCGGTCTGGGGCTCTGGATCAGCTATGGCATCGTCCGGGAGCACGGCGGAGAATTGCGCGCGGAAAACAGGGCGGAGGGCGGAGCAAGATTCTCGTTTGCGCTGCCGTCAGTGAGATAGAATTGGCGCCGCTGGGCGTGCGGGCCCACCGCATCGCTGTCGAGACCGAAGCCCTGCCCGAGCTTTTTGGCGAAAAGACGGATTTGACGTTGGGCCGGGCCGCCGAAGCCAACCCCGCGGCCGCAACGTCAACCACGACGACGATTGCAGCCTGATCGAATTCCTGGCGGGTCCGTCAGCGGCCATGATCCGGGGCCAGGTTGTTTTCGTCAACGGTGGTGCCTATTTGACCGCGCAATGGTGAATGCGTCGATTTGAACCTGCCCTCGACAAGCCGGCGCAGCCTGATCCGGCTGGCACATGGCTTGCTGAGAACTACATCAGCGCTTCCATGCTTTGGTTGGAGCGTCGAATGTGGCTGAAAGGAACCAATCGATGGACACGCTTTTCGCGATATGCGCCACCTATCAGGTCGATGACGGCCAAGCGGCGGGCTTCATGCTGATGCGTAAGGAGCCGGATGGTGGGGCCAGGCCCTGGCCGATCCTCATCGCGCGCAAGGGCAATAATTTCTTCGGGTTCGAAAACGCCTGTCCGCATCAGGGCTTGCGGCTCGATACCGTGCCCGGAGACTTTATGGACGAAGACGGCAATTTCATCACCTGCGGGAACCACCATGCCCAGTTCGATCTGGATACCGGGCATTGCTTCATCGGCCCCTGCCAGGGTCAGGCGCTGACGCCTATCAAATTGATCATCGACGATGGTGACGTCTGTTTGAGCGGAATCGACTTGGCCGAAGAGGACGGGCTCGACATTCCGGAACCGGATGAGGTGCCGGAAGTCCAGATTACCTCGGATTGATCGATCGTCGCAGCAAAGGCCGCAATCGGTCAGCGTCGCCGTTCGGCGCGGCTGAAATTGCTCAGATGGCCCTCGCGCGCCGCTTGCGCCCGTGCGGATTTCATCAAGCCCCGGCTCTTGCCTTGCGGCGCCGTGAGCGACATCAGGCGCTGCAGCTTCTTGCTGCCGCAGGCTGGACAGACGGGTGTCTCGGAGAATCCGATCAGCAGTTCGACATCCCCGTCACATTTCGCGCAATGAAAGCTATAAAGCGGCATGGCCGCGCCTCCGGTTCGGCGGTCCAGGCACCGCTCCCTTTTCGGGTCTTTCGACCCAGTCGATGACGAAGCCGCCTCACCCGGCGATAGTCCGTTCAATCGGAAACCTCCACCAGACGAGGTGGTGCAGGAACTGGGCCAATCCGAGGCGAGCCTCGCCGCGCATCATCGCGCGTGCAACGACACGCCGCTCTATCGCCGGCACCAGTCTAGTGGCGTTGACGTAGATCAAGACGCCCATCGCAATTGCACGCAAGGTAACAGAGTTACTGAGACTTTCTTCCCCAATACCTTGTTGCCCGGTCGGTTTCGGTCGGCCGGGCTTTTTTTGTTCAGCGGGGCCTTGGCTTAGGCGCAGCTGTCTAATTTGGTCCACGGTAACGCTGGCGCTTGTTCGCGGGACAGAGTTTCGTAAACGCAAGACGTGGGAGAAGCTCTCCCGAGAGTACTGGGAAGGCTGGCTGGCGAGCAGCAAGCCGCTAGCACGAGAACAGGTGAGTTGGATACGCGAACGCAATACGTCTTGAAACTGGGCTACTGGGCTTCTGATGATCGTCTGCTCCTGCAATGTGTTGAGCGACTACGAGGTGCGAACTGTCGCCAGCACGGCGACGCGCCGCACGACGAGCTATGTCTACGGCTGCCTCGGCTGCATGGCGCGGTGCGGCCGCTGCGCCCCCATACACGTCGCGCCTGCGGACAAGCAGCCCTAGGCTATACGGGTACCGCCATCCAATGTAGCATCGCGTCGCCAGCGCCGGCAGGGAAGTTCAGAGTAATTTGCTAGAGTGTGAACCAAGGCCCAGAACAGGAGCGAGCGCGGTTATGAAGGGTGACGCAAAAGTCGTCGAATATCTCAACAAGGCGCTGCGGCATGAACTGACCGCGGTAAACCAGTATTGGCTGCACTACCGGCTGCTCGACAACTGGGGTTACAAGGATATGGCCAGGCAGTGGCGCAAGGAATCGATCGAGGAAATGGAGCACGCCGACAAACTGGTCGTACGCATCATCTTCCTCGAAGGCTTCCCGAATCTGCAGCTGCTGGATCCGCTGCACATTGGCCAGACTGTCAAAGAGGTGCTCGACTGCGACCTGGCGGCGGAGATTTTTGCCCGCGCGCTCTACCAGGAAGCCGCGACGCATTGCCACGCCGTGCAGGATTATGTGACGCGCGACCTTTTCGAGAAGCTGATGACGGACGAGGAGCACCACATCGATTTCCTCGAAACCCAACTCGATCTCGTTGCCAGGCTCGGCCTTGAGCTCTACGCGCAGCATCATATCGGCAAGATGGGCGAGGACGGCGAACACTGACCGCGCCAGCCATTTGAGGCCCTACTTTTCGCCTCGCGCCTTGTACCGAATATGACGTTAATGTCGGAGAATCGACATTCCGTCGCTACTGCAATCCAATATCGGTTCGCACTTCATCCGATCGGACGGCTTCACCCCTCAAAAATCCGATTTCAATCGATTGGCCCGGATCGTGCAAATCCCCGAGTGTCGGAAAATCTCCGACGCTACGCGTTGCGCCGCTGCGACGATTGGTTGGCGCGATGCCGAACCCGAACGACGATCCGAGCAAAGGATTGGCGCTGGAGACCACTGTGCTCTGTCCTTTCCCCGGTGCGCCAGCGCAGATTGTGCGGCCTTCAGCCGAGCAAAAGACCATGGTGTTGACCGGCGCCTCGCGCGGCATCGGGCACGCAACGGTAAAACTGTTCTCGGAAGCAGGCTGGCGGATCATCACCTGCTCGCGCCAGCCCTTCGATGGGGAGCTTTGCCCGTGGGACGCGGGATCGATTGATCACGTTCAGATCGACCTCGGCGATCGCCTGGCCATGCCGCGTGCGCTTGCGGACATCAAGGCGCGCCTCGCCGGCATGCCGCTTCACGCCCTCGTCAACAATGCCGGCGTCTCGCCGAAGAATGTTGAAGGAGGCCGTCTTACATCGCTGACGACGCCGGTCGAGACGTGGATGAATGTCTTCCACGTCAATTTTCTCGCCCCGATCCTTCTCGCCCGCGGCCTGTTCGACGAGCTGAAGGACGGGTCTGGTACCGTCGTCAATGTGACCTCGATCGTGGGCTCGCGCGTACACCCTTTCGCCGGCACGGCGTATGCGACGTCGAAAGCCGCGCTGGCCTGCCTTACGCGGGAGATGGCGCACGATTTCGCGCCGCACGGCATTCGGGTGAACGCGATAGCGCCGGGTGAGATCAAGACCGATATTCTGTCACCGGAGACCGAAGCGCTGCTTGCCCCCGTCATACCGATGGGCCGGATCGGCACGCCAGACGAAGTCGCCAAGGTGATCTTCTTTTTATGCTCGGACGGGGCAAGCTATGTGACTGGTGAAGAAATCAAGATCAACGGCGGACAGCACGTCTGAACCGTGCGGCATGGAGATGAAGTCGAGCGTGAAAGTGAAATGGTTGGGTGCCGGGTGCTGTTAGTTTAGCCGCGCCGAGTTGATCTAGATCAATGCGGAGGTCGCAACAACGGTTCGGACGGTCTGATTGTCAATGATTGCTGGGTTTAATGACATGACCACGGCGGGCGATAAGTGGGCAATCCACGCCCTTATGTTCCGCAACGATGCGGACAAGTTGGGCGCGACATTCGTGTGAAGATGGGACAGGATATCAACAATTCTTCAGAAAAGTCGGCGGGGAAAGTCCAGGACGATGGAGAGATGGCCATGGCCCACGCAGATGCAACTGAGGTCGAGCGTTTGGAAACCCGACCGAACGCTCCGCTGATTCCTCTTAGCGAAATTGCGCTCACTGGAATCTACGAGATTTCCAAAATTCTCAATGCGCCGAACCGGCTTGAGACTACGCTTTCGAACGTTCTCAATGTGCTTTCGTCGTTCCTGCAAATGCGACATGGCGTCATTTCGCTCCTGGCGGACGACGATGTTCCGGACATCACAGTCGGTATTGGTTGGAACGAGGGGACCGACGAGCGTTACCGGGCTCGCCTGCCGGAAACGGCCATCGGGCAGATCGTGGCGACCGCTGTTCCATTGGTTGTAGAAGACGTCGCCACGCATCCGCTGTTTACAACCGATGCGACAGCGCTCGGAGCGGTAGAGGACGTCAGGGTGTCGTTCATCGGAGTTCCGATCCGCATCGGCGCGAAGGTTGTGGGGACGCTGACCATTGATCGCATCTGGGACGGTCAGTCGGTGTTTCGGCTCGATAGCGATGTGCGCTTTCTCACGATGATTGCCAATCTGATCGGCCAGACCGTGCAGCTCTACCGCGTCGTCTCGCGCGACCGCGACCGTCTGATGGCCGAGAGCCACCGTCTGCAGAAGGAACTGTCGGAGCTCAAGCCGGCGCGGGAGCGAAAAAAGGTTCTTATCAAGGGCATCATTGGAGATAGCCCGGCGCTGCGTTCGCTGCTCGACAAGATCATGATCGTCGCCAAATCCAATTCGACCGTATTGTTGCGCGGTGAATCCGGCACGGGCAAGGAGTTGATCGCCAAGGCCATTCACGAGCTGTCGCCGCGCGCCAAGGGCCCATTCGTCAAGATCAACTGTGCAGCGTTGCCGGAATCAGTCCTTGAGTCCGAGCTGTTCGGCCATGAAAAGGGGGCATTTACCGGCGCAATTAATGCGCGCAAGGGGCGCTTCGAACTCGCCGACAAGGGCACGATTTTTCTCGACGAGATCGGCGAAATCTCTCCCGCCTTCCAGGCCAAGCTGCTGCGCGTATTGCAGGAACAGGAATTTGAGCGAGTCGGCGGCAACCACACCATCAAGGTCGATGTGCGCGTCGTCACGGCGACCAACAAGAATCTCGAAGAAGCGGTGGCCCGCAACGAATTTCGCGCCGACCTTTACTATCGCATCAGCGTTGTGCCAATGCTGATGCCGCCGCTGCGCGACCGTCGCAGCGACATCCCGCAGCTTGCTGGCGAGTTTCTCAAACGCTTCAACGAGGAGAACGGCCGCACCATGTCGCTCGACGCGAGCGCGTTGGAAGTGCTGATGGGGTGCGGTTTCCCCGGCAACGTGCGCGAGCTTGAGAATTGCGTTCAGCGGACTGCGACGTTGGCGCATGGTTCATCGATCGTGATGGATGATTTCGCTTGCCGTCGGAACGAATGCCTGTCCGCGATGCTGTGGAAAGGCCATTCGGAAATAGCGCCGACGCGCTTGCGGCCTGCGGTTTCGCTTCCGGTGCTGCCGCGCACGGCCGGTAGCGAGGTTGCCAACGCGAGCCCGCCGTCGAGCGAGCCTGCCGCGGATGCGGCGCGCGCGTCCAGCGCCGCGCCGGCCGCGGACCGCGGACAGATGCCGGACCGCGACCGCTTTATCGAGGCGATGGAGAAATCGGGCTGGGTTCAGGCCAAGGCCGCCCGCATGCTCGGATTGACGCCGCGTCAGATCGGCTATGCGCTGAAAAAGCACGGCATCGAGGTCAAGCAACTTTAGCTGTCGAGCCTCTCCGTTTCGATCAAATCGAAGCTGGATCTCCGAATTGCCGGTTTGATCTCCTGCTCTTGATGCGAGCGGTTCTCCTCTGGGAAAAAACGCATCGATCCCGACTGTCGGACTTGCGACAGTCTGTCGTGGGCGCGACAGCGCGCCGATCCGCCGCTGTTGCAAATAGCCAAGCCAAATCAAAGGTCTGAGTTCTGGCACGCCGCTTGAAAGGGAGCTGTCATTCGGCATCGACGCGCGCTTTCGGAGTCTGAAGATGGCCTACAAAATCATCGCCTCGCAATGCACGGTATGCGGCGCTTGCGAATTCGAATGTCCCAACGCCGCCATTCGTCTCAAGAACGACATGTACATCATCGACCCGAAGAAATGCACCGAATGCGTCGGACATTTCGACACGCCGCAATGCGTGGTGGTGTGCCCGGTCGAAAATACCTGCGTGCCGGCGTAAGGAACAGGCGCGATGGCAAACCGCAGCAGCAGCAACATCACCGCGCCGGGTGAACTGGTCGCCCGGCTGGGTGGGCTACTGATGGCGCTGGTCGCCGGCAAGGACCAGCGGCTGCGCGAAACGATCGCAAGCGCTGTAACGCGCGCGCGTCCACATGACGATCTGGAATTAATGACGCATTGGCATGCCCGACACAATCCGGCGTCCAATCGACGGGTGGAGTGACGAATGGCAGCCGTGCAAGAGACCGTCGAACGGGTGCGAAGTATCGACGTCGAACTATACAAGTATGGATTTGAGACGCTGATCGAGTCCGAGAAGCCCCCGAAGGGGCTCTCGGAAGACATCGTCCGCTACATTTCCGCCAGAAAGAACGAACCGGCCTGGATGCTGGAATGGCGGCTGGAAGCCTATCGCCGCTGGCTGACCATGACCGAGCCGAAATGGGCGCGCGTCCATTATCCCAAGATCGACTACCAGGATCTCTATTACTACTCGGCTCCGAAGCCGAAGAAGACGATCGGCTCGCTCGACGAGGTCGATCCGGAAATTCTCAAGACCTATGAGAAGCTCGGCATTCCCCTGCGCGAAGTCGAGGTGCTGGAAGGCGTGGTGCGCCCCGAAGGCGAGCGCCGCATCGCGGTCGATGCCGTGTTTGATTCCGTTTCAGTGGCGACCACGTTCCAGAAGGAGCTGAAGCAGGCCGGCGTGATCTTCATGCCGATCTCGGAAGCGATCCGCGAGCACCCGGAGCTGGTGAAGAAATACCTCGGCACTGTCGTGCCGACCTCGGACAATTATTTTGCCACGCTGAACTCGGCGGTGTTCTCCGACGGCTCGTTCGTCTACGTGCCGCCGGGCGTGCGCTGTCCAATGGAACTTTCGACCTATTTCCGCATCAACGAGCGCAACACCGGCCAGTTCGAGCGCACGCTGCTGATCGCCGACAAGGGCGCTTATGCCAGCTACCTCGAAGGATGCACCGCGCCGCAGCGCGACGAGAATCAGCTGCACGCGGCCGTGGTCGAGCTCGTCGCGCTGGACGATGCCGAAATAAAGTATTCGACGGTGCAGAACTGGTACCCCGGCAATTCCGAAGGTGTTGGCGGCATCTACAATTTCGTCACTAAACGCGGCGACTGCCGCGGCGCCAACTCGAAGATTTCCTGGACCCAGGTCGAGACGGGATCGGCGATCACCTGGAAATATCCGAGCTGCATCCTGCGCGGCGACAATTCGCGCGGCGAATTTTACTCGATCGCGATCTCGAACGGTCACCAGCAGGTCGACTCCGGTACCAAGATGATCCATCTCGGCAAGAACACGTCGAGCCGGATCATCAGTAAAGGTATCGCCGCCGGCGTCTCGCAAAACACCTATCGTGGCCTCGTCACCGCACACCGGAAAGCTACCGGCGCACGCAATTTCACGGCCTGCGATTCGCTGCTGATCGGCGACAAATGCGGCGCGCATACTGTGCCCTATATCGAGGCGAGGAATTCCTCGGCGCTGTTCGAGCATGAGGCGACTACCTCGAAAATATCCGAGGACGTGCTGTTCTACTGCGTGCAGCGCGGGCTGAGCCAGGAAGAAGCCGTCGGCCTCGTGGTCAACGGGTTTGTGATGGATGTGCTGCAGCAACTGCCGATGGAGTTCGCGGTGGAAGCGCAGAAGCTGATCTCGATCTCGCTGGAAGGCAGCGTCGGGTGATGGTGTCGTATCAATCATGTAACGGAGGCAATTGCCGATGACGCCGCTCCTCGAAATCCGCGGTCTTCGGGCCGAAATCGCCGGACGGAAAATCCTCCAAGGCCTCGATCTCAGGGTCGATGCCGGCGAGATCCACGCCATCATGGGTCCGAACGGCGCCGGCAAGTCGACGCTTTCCTATGTGCTGGCCGGAAAGCCCGGCTACGAGATCACCGGCGGCGAAATCCTGTTCAAGGGCGAGGACCTACTGGCGATGGCGCCGGACGAGCGCGCCGCCAAGGGCGTGTTCCTCGCATTCCAGTATCCGTTGGAAATCCCGGGCGTCGCCACCGTCACGTTTCTGCGCACCGCGCTCAACGCCCAGCGGCGCAAGCGCGGCGAGGAGGAGTTGTCGTCGCCGGATTTGCTCAAGCGCGTCCGCGAATTGGCAAGAAAGCTCGGCATCGATCCCGAAATGCTGCGCCGCCCGCTCAATGTCGGTTTCTCCGGCGGCGAGAAGAAGCGCAACGAGACCCTGCAGATGGCGCTGCTGGAGCCGCTGCTCTGCGTCCTCGACGAAACCGATTCCGGCCTCGATATCGACGCCCTCAAGATCGTGGCCAATGGTGTCAACGCTTTGCGCTCGAGCGAACGCGGCATGATCGTGATCACGCATTATCAGCGGCTGTTGGACTACATCGTGCCCGATGTCGTCCACGTGCTCGCCGCCGGTCGCATCGTGAAGACCGGCGGCAAGGAGCTCGCGCTGGAACTCGAGGCGACCGGATACGCGCAATATCAGAACGTGGCGGCGTGACGGTCATGAGCGCCGCAATCCGCCCCGTCAGGACGCAAGCCGAACTTGGACTGGCCGGTGTCTACGCGACGGCCCGGCAGGGGCTGCCGGGTGGCAGAGAGATCGCCGCGGTTCGCGCCGCCGCGTTCAATCATTTCGTGCTGGCGGGATTGCCCAACGCCCGGGTCGAAGCCTGGAAATATACCGACCTGCGCCGGATGATGCGGGATGCCAAGCCGCTTGCAGCGCCGCCTGACGCAATCGCAAAGGAGAGGGCGCGGGACGCCGGAGGCCTACTGGCCGGACTCGGCTTTCGGCGCCTGATGATCGTCGATGGCACCTTCGTCGAAGAGCTGTCCGACCTGACCGGGCTTGAGTCCGGCCTCATGGTTCGCTCGATGGCCGAAGCACTCGCCCTCGACGAGCCGATGTTGTCGCAGGGTCTGGGCGCGATGGTTCCCGCCGATGATTCAGCGCTCGCGCTCAATACCGCGCTGGCCGGCGACGGCGTCGTGATCACGATTTCGCCGGATGTCGCCGTCGGGCGGCCTATCCACCTGGTTTTCGTCAACACCGGCGCAGCGCCGGCTGCGATGGTCACGAGATCGCTGGTGGTGATCGGCAAAGGCGCGCGCGCGACCTTCATCGAGACCCACGAGGGTCACGGTCAGGCGGACTATCAGGTCAACACCGCGCTTCAGCTCGTGATTGGCGATGAAGCGCAGATCGATCACGTTAAGGTCACGCGTGAGGGCAAGGGCGCCATCCACATCGGAACACTGCTGGCCCACGTCGGCGCGCGCGCAAAGTTCAACGAATGGGGCTTCACCACCGGCGGCGCCGTTGTCCGCAATCAGCTGTTCGTGCTGCTCTCGGGGGAGGGCACCATGGCGAATCTGCATGGTCTCAGCCTGCTCGTCGACCGCCAACATGCCGATACCACGCTCACCGTCGAGCACGCCGCGCCCGATTGCCATAGCCGCGAAGTGTTCAAGGCCGTCGTCGACGACGAGGCTCGCGCCGTGTTTCAGGGCAAGATTACGGTGCGGCAGCAGGCGCAGAAGACCGACGCCAAGATGATGACCCGTGCACTATTGCTGTCCGATGGCGCGGAGGCTGACGGCAAGCCGGAGCTCGAGATATTCGCCGACGATGTCCAATGTGGCCACGGCGCCACCACCGGCAACCTGGACGACCAGCTGAAATTCTATCTGATGGCCCGCGGTATTCCGGAAAAGCAGGCAGAGGCGCTGCTGATCCAGGCTTTTGCCGCCGAGGTGGTCGAAGCGATCGAGCATGAGGGCGTCCGTGACGCGCTGATGGAAGCCATTGTCGGCTGGCTTGGGCAGCGGGGATGAAACAATGCATCCGGCGGTAAGCAATGGCAGCTATGACGTCGGTCGCGTCCGCGAGGATTTTCCTATTCTCGGCATGCAGGTCCACGGCAAGCCGCTGGTCTATCTCGACAATGCAGCTTCTGCGCAGAAGCCCAAGGCGGTCCTCGACCGCCTGACCCAGGCCTACACGTCCGAATATTCCAACGTCCACCGCGGGCTGCATTATCTCGCCAATGCCGCCACCGAGGGCTACGAGGGCGCCCGCGAGAAAGTCGCCGGCTTCCTGAATGCCGCCCGCAGCGATGAGATCATCTTCACCCGCGGGGCGACCGAAGCAATCAACCTCGTGGCCCAGACATTCGGGCGCGAGAGGATCGGGCCGGGCGACGAGATCGTGCTCTCCATCATGGAGCACCACGCCAACATCGTCCCCTGGCACTTCCTCAGGGAACGACAGGGCGCGGTGATCAAATGGGCGCCGGTCGACGATAACGGCAATTTCCTGATCGACGAATTCGAGAAGCTGCTGACCGATCGCACCAAAATGGTCGCCATTACCCAGATGTCGAACGTGCTCGGCACCGTGGTGCCGGTCAAGGAAGTGGCCCGCATCGCGCATGCGCGGGGAATCCCGGTGCTGGTCGATGGCGCACAATCTTCCGTGCACATGGACGTCGATGTCCGTGACATCGACTGCGACTTCTACGTCATCACCGGCCATAAACTATACGGCCCGACCGGTATCGGTGCGCTCTACGGCAAACACGAGCATCTCGCGGCCATGCCGCCGTTCAACGGCGGCGGCGAGATGATCCGCGAGGTGCACCGGGATCATGTCAGCTACGGGGTGCCGCCGCACCGGTTCGAGGCCGGGACGCCACCAATCGTGCAGGCGATCGGCCTTGGTGCGGCCATCGATTACATCAACTCGATCGGCAAGAGCCGGATCAGGGCGCATGAAAGCTCGCTGCTCGCCTATGCCCAGGAAAAGCTCGGCGAGATCAATTCGCTGCGCATCATCGGGACCGCGGCCGAAAAGGGCGCCATCGTCTCGTTCGAAATGAAAAGCGCCCATGCGCATGATTTCGCGACCGTGATCGATCGCGCCGGCATCGCGGTGCGGGCCGGCACCCATTGCGCTATGCCGCTTCTGGAACGGTTTGGTGTCATGGCTACCTGCCGGGCTTCGTTCGCGCTCTACAACACCCATGAAGAGGTCGACGTTCTGGCGCGTGCCCTCATCAAGGCGCAGGAGTTCTTCACATGAGCCACCCGAACCCTCGGCCAAGGCCGGCCACCATCGCCCGCGTCGTCCATGACCCGCGCCGCCGAAGTCATGGGCGAGGCCCGGACATCGCCGGCAGGCGCAAATTCAAGCCCGGCGACGCCGTGCGTTCGCTGACGCGGGTCACCAATGACGGGATTTATCCTCACCGGGATATCGGCGAGACCCTGGTGTGTCGGGGCGATATCGGCGTCGTGCGCGAAAGCTGGAGTTTTCTGGGCGAGGCTTACTATACGGTGGAGTTCTGTGCCCAGGCGGCCGTCGTCATCATGCGCGGCCAGGAGATGGAGAGAGCCGCGCGACGCGGCGATATCCGTCCGAGCCGCTGACCGCCTGTCTTCTGACCGCAGGTCGCCCCGCTACTTGGCGGATACAGCCTGGTTCGCAAGCGCCTGCTGAGCATCGGCACGGATGCGCGTGACCATGGACCGAAACCCGTTGGAACGTTGCGGCGTGAGATGCTCGCGCAGACCCAGCCGGTCGAACAGGGCAATCGGGTCTGCCTCCAATATCTGGCCGGCCGGCTTGCCGGAGACGACCGCGAGCAGAATGGCGACCAGCCCGCGTACGATGTGAGCGTCACTGTCGCCGCAAAAATGCAGTACCGGCTGTTCGTCTTCGAAGCGGGCCGAGGTGCCGAGCCAGACCTGGCTGGCGCAGCCCGGGACCTTGTTGGTGTCGCAGCGATGGATATCCGGCAGCGGATCCATGGCACGGCCGAGTTCGATGACGTAGCGATAGCGATCGTCCCATTCGTCGAGCAGCGCGAAGTTGTCGATGATGTCATCGATTGGCGGAATGCCTGCCCCGGCTGCCTGATCCATTTGCCTGACCTGTCGCTGGTTCACGGGCGATGCGTGCTGCATGTCGGTCACCACGCCGCCGAGGGAGGAAGTAGCCCAAGCATGGCCGCGGATACTTTCTGGCGCCGCAGTAGGCCGTCGACCAGGCGATGAATGGAATCGAAGTTGATCGGCTTGCCCAGCACCTCGTGAGCGCCCCACTTGAGCGCCTTCAGGGCAAGCGGGTCATTGACGGAATTCGCCGCGATCAGGATCTTGGCGCCTGGCAGCCGCCTCGCGATCCCGGCCACGGCGCCTTCGCCGTCGTCTTTCAGGAAGTCGATCCCGAGCAGCACCAGATCCGGCGTCACGTCGCCGGCTCCTGCATAGGCGAGATCGAGGGTCGCAAACGAGTGCGTCTCGTTCTGGTCGTCCAGGATGAAATGCAGCGCCGATCGAATGACCTCGTCGCGTTCGACCACGAAAATGATGTCATCTTCTCCGGAGGGGAAGGGTACCAAATCGATCGGCATTTTGTCGTCCTCGCTGCTATGGTGTCATGCAACAAGCAAACGCCATACCGCGCCGGGGATTGCCCATCCCATTGCGACTTTGTCGCCGCACAGCAACCAACCAGGCATGCCCGCAACGTTGTTTTGTTTGAGACAGCCGCGTGCCGGCACGTCGGATGACCCGCCGTCATGTCGGGTTTGCAACAAGCGGCTCAACTTCCGTCTCCAATCCCTATCTATTTAGAATCAATGAAATTTTTGCTCGCCACGCGCACTGGCACAGTCGTTGCAAACCCACGTTCTCGCAAGGCGATGGTTGCTGGCTGCATCCTCGAAACGGAAGAGCGAAGTCCGTGACCGCGCCGCGCAACGGGAATCATCGAGACCACGCTGCGCGGCTTGTGACAACGGGCAAAACCGCAATCGGTTCATGGAGAGCAAAATGGCTGCACTACGACAAATCGCGTTCTACGGCAAAGGCGGCATCGGCAAGTCGACGACCTCGCAGAATACCCTCGCGGCACTGGCCGAGATGGGTCACCGCATCCTGATCGTCGGCTGCGATCCCAAGGCGGATTCCACCCGCCTGATCCTGCACGCCAAGGCGCAGGACACCATCCTGAGCCTTGCGGCTGCCGCCGGCAGCGTCGAGGACCTTGAGCTCGAAGAGGTCATGAAGGTCGGCTATCGCGATATCAAATGCGTGGAGTCCGGCGGACCGGAGCCCGGCGTCGGTTGCGCCGGCCGCGGCGTCATCACCTCGATCAACTTCCTCGAGGAAAACGGCGCCTATGAGGACATCGACTACGTCTCCTACGACGTGCTCGGCGACGTCGTGTGCGGCGGCTTCGCGATGCCGATCCGCGAGAACAAGGCGCAGGAAATCTACATCGTGATGTCCGGCGAGATGATGGCGATGTATGCCGCCAACAACATCTCCAAGGGCATTCTGAAGTACGCCAATTCCGGCGGCGTGC
>WNFC01004052.1_pt1 | contig 15912 bp, 20 predicted proteins | sample 5400541 | NCBI WGS metagenome assembly WNFC01 (sample SAMN13153342, study PRJNA577476) | soil metagenome | isolation source: 120 cm saprolite under Douglas fir tree site 2 hole 2 replicate 1 | place: USA:California | collected 2015-04-18
TGATAAGTGATTCGAGTGAATCTACAATTACGGTCCGCAAGTAATAACTCAAGTCGGAACCGCCGGGGGGCCAGGAGTCTCGTTCCGCCAGTCCGAGTCCCAAGCCAACTGCCCACTGGGCACCGGATTCCCCAGAAACGGCGCTCTTTTTGTTGTGTGTAGATTTTGCCATTGCGCGCATGGCGCTGCCTTCGAAATTCCAATCGTCTGAGCCCGAGAACAGAGCGGCTTGCAGGCGCATGGTGAACGCAGGTAGCGTGAGTAGGAGGTAAGATCGCAGGAGGACAAGATGGGAATATATATGGAGGTGTGACCCTGGAGAGAGCAGCAGGGACATCAGGGCACCGGAGACAGCGGTGCCGTGCGCAAGGAGGGGCGATAAAACAAGGTCGGAAAGGTGCGATAGGGTTGGGGTCAAGGAGGGTAGGTATGGGGGAAAGTCCTCTAGGAAGGATTGTAGTGTCGACTCGGCTCCTCGAGCAGAAGGGGGGAGATGAGTGCCCGGTTCGAGGCTAAAGACCCTAAACTGTCCTAACAATCCACTATCTAGAACTGTATCAGAACTGGCCGCAGAACCCGGTTCGCTCTTTAAATTATCTGATAAGTTGACGAGATCAGTTTTGCTGTTCCAGGCAACTGAGACTTCCTCATTTGTCCAGAACCACGAGACTCTTCGGCGAGAAGGTGAATGTCGTAGGATAGGATGATCCGGTTGTGCTTTGTTTAGGAACTTAAGAGATTTCCTCGCTCTAATGAGTACCTCTGCGACATCTGAGGACACGAAACGCGGGAAATCAATGTCGTCATTCGAGGCTGAGTCGCCGTCTTCTTGGTCACCCTCTTCACCAAGGTCGAATCCTGGTGAAATAAAGGCCGTCTTGGGTCGATGGGCTGTGAATTCCCCGGAGTATCCAATCGATCGACTCAGTGCCTGTAAGTAGTCTCCAGAAGTAACGGAGAAGATGTGAGCTAGCATAGCCCGAGTTCGGAGCGCCGAAGCTTTCTCGAAGTGATGCTGTAGGTGCGTATAGATCCTCGACAAAAGCACCTCGGGTTGAGACGAGAAAGGAGGATATTCTGAAGGTCCTCGGTCGAGTGACTGGAAGGGTGGCAGAGATCAGCCATCCATATATGAGGAAGAAATGACCGGACCCACTCTTCCGCATAGAGAGGCGATGACTTCCAACACGTCCTCGAATTCATCATGGTCAAGAAATAAGGCTGAGGTATTGAGGGGTATTTGCGCGGGCGTGTGATCCGGGAACTTCGAAAGCTCCAGCCGAATGTTCTCAATACACGTCGTCAGCGCGTGGGCAAAACTGTGAACCGATTGGCCTTCGGTCCTAGAGCTGAGAACCGAGAGAATCAGAGTCAGCTCCGATGACACATACATTTTAAATAGTGACATACCGGCGACGGAGGTCATTCACAAATATGTCTAGTCGGCGCAGTAGACTACCTATTACTAGGAACCGTTTTGTGTAGCTTAAAATGCAGTGAGAAGAAATAGCTCGAGTAAAGTTGGTTAGGTGCACCTCTGCATGAGTGCATCATCCTTCCCATCTACCACTATTAACTTCCTTTTTCCGTCGGCAGTAGGAGGAAGAACAAAAGTCTCCGATTGCATATCCCACTGATACAGGGACGAGGAATTCCCGACAAGAATATTTTGAATAGAGGCGAAAAACTCCCTCATGGTGACATGGGACACGTGGCACGCTGGGTCTTGAAACTGGGGGTTAACACTTTGGCGAACGGGGTAAGTGAGGACACCCGGATACGTCCTGTCTCGACATACTAGTAGCGAGCCGCAGCAAACGTGCTACCTGATTGCTCAGATAAAAAAGGGCCAGGAGAGGCGATTCGGGAGAATGACGGTCGCAATGAGTCCCATGACCTGATTTGATTCTGACCTCTGTGTTCGGCACAACAACTTTAACATTATCCAACATTTAACTCACCTGAACCCGAACCTCCCTCTTCACTACATGTTCCCAGAACAAAGTGGAGTCTTCCTCCGGAGAGCCACGAGAACATTCTTGCACTTTCACCTCCATCAGCGAGGGAGGGGATGCAGGCCGGGATGGACGAGATTCGCGCGCGATCCGAAGAGAGTCCATGATTGGATCCTGAGGCTTTTCCTGTAAGCGTGGTATAAAAAAGCGAGGTAACACCGGTGGAAGATCATCTTTGTATTCGCCAGGATCAACATCGATGAAGGCAAGAGGCGGAAGAGTCAACTCCATCGACTTGTTACTAACTGTGAATGCGCGGAGGTGTTGATGTCGTTGATCACGTGGGCTCGAGGGGATCGAAAATTCAAAGTAGATTTAATTAATGCGACGTAACGAAAGCCGAAATATGAAAGTTCAAGATAAAGAGGGTTCCATAACAGTTCAGACTACCCCCAGCTTGTAACTTCAATACCAAACCACTCGGGCAGACTATCCCATAACTTGTTCCTTGCCGCGTGTACGGACACGACCAACTCCTGTCTGCAAGAATCACAGGCACGGTATATGTTTCTCGCTTCTGGCGTGCCAGGGTCTGCCTGCAAGTTGAGGACTTCTTGCATGGCAAACAACGGGTCGGTGGTGTGACCCGTAATAAGACCGTTGACGTCCTGCAGAAGCTCAAATGTAATCAACTGGAACGCTCCCGTGCACAACCGACGCAGCGCCGGGTCTTGTTGGCGTCGATTGAAGCATGACTCGGAGGCTCTTCGGTTCTCTAGATCGTTCACGACGAACGTAGAGAAGAAGCGAGAGGCCGCCTCGCGACCTTGGAGAAGAAGGACAAGATCACTTGATGTAAGACGGTGGAAGGTCGAGTCAAAAGGATCTGTGTAGCCCGTTGCTACCACGCTCGGAAGAAGACGGCATAAATCGTAAAACGCTGCCGGAATAAGCTCTGCAGCGCCGACTTCTCGCGCCAGGTTCACGATAGCACTGCAGGGCGTGTTAAATCTTATAGGTAAAGCTAAACAAGGTAATCACATTGGGTGAGGCAGAGAGATTGCCCCGGCTGCTTCACTATTGACTCTTGGTAGTTGGCGCTCTCGACGGGTCCACTGGCTCAGACTTGTTGGCCACGCCTTGTGAAATATAGACAAGGTGTCATTGAATAGATGTTCCATGGCATACTTCGCCGACAGACGCAACAGAATGGAGGCGATGCGCAAATTGCTCTCGAGCGCCATTAATGACGACCTCAAAGCATTATAAGCTGATAAACCCAAAATAAAGCGTATGGTGAGAACTCACAAGCCATCGTACATCGAGTGAAGGAGTAGTGAAATGTCATCAGGGGAGTCAGGGAGATGCAAGACTGGACGGCCTTCGAGCGTCATATTTGGGCAAGAAAAGTTGTCTTTGATCAGTTCTGCCAGGTACTCGGACTGGCGCGAGAGAAAGCCCCGGTGAACGAGGAAATAAAAATTCCCGGCCAGAATAGCAACGTTTCCGTCTTCAAAACTAAGGCTCGGACGGCGCTGCATGCCTGAACTGAAGATGGCTGTAGGAGGTGTCCCAGGTCGCATAATCCGAATTTCGTGAGAGACGTCCTTCAGCTGTGGGGAACTGGCATGATGTCCGTTCGAGCTGAGCGGGCTAGTTAAGCTTCCAGAACTCGTCGAATGATGCTCTGGAGATTGCATAGAGGCCATGTAGTCGAAAAGGAATCGAACCAACGCATTTGGGGCGTTGAGGGGTCGAAGTTGTTAGAAAGTGGTCCAGTCAGCCTCATAGTCTGTGTCGGGCTTCAGAATATAACCTGTCTGATATGTCACTGGTCCAGACGCAAAGCCAAGAACTAAAACCTGGCCAGTTAGAGCTTAGACAGATCGAGAGGTGCAGGCTTAGCGTAGTGTTACATCGGACGGTGCACGCCCCGACTAGGACAAGTTACGGCTAGGTCATGAAGAACCAAGTCGTATGACATTTCACACAGGTACTAGTAAGGCTACGCGACATCAGTAGATGTAGGGTGTGTGGGTCCATGGCGCCACTGAGTCCAGTGAATGCTGGATTTTGGGGAAGCGGCCGTGAGAAGGTTTTTTTCGCCGAGGTTGTCACGTTAAAAGTTGCACTACGACGGTAAGACTGCACTAGCTTTTTTCGCGTACCCATACTCTTCAAAAGTTTGCACAATTTGCACAATTTGACCTCATGTCTGACACTCCCACCCAACGCTACGTTCCTGGCGCCCCACCGCCTGTCCCCACGTCGAAATCTTCAAAAAAGAAGCGCAAAACCGGCAAAGGGAGTAGATCTGAAGACTCTCCGGCATTGTCCTCTGTAGCCATTCCCGATTCTACTTCAGCCGCCCTGGTCGAAAACGCCCCGGATTCATCTGATATCAAAGACGGTCCTGTTGCTGATAGCTTGCTCGTCGATCCTTACAATATCAATGGCATACCCTCCGGTCAGCCTGCCCAGGACCAAACGAAGCACAGTCCTATTGTAGATCTTATCCAAAAGCGAATCAAGACTACCAGCAAAAAGATCGTGTGTCTCTTCCTTTGTGGATCACACGCATACAAATGTGACACCGCCGCTGACTCACCGTCGTCCAATAGGCTCGAATACAAAGCTATGCAACGCTTGACTATGAAAAACTAAATGATGATCAAAGAAGAACCTTGAAGGGCCTTCCATCTCTTGAAGCTATAATAAAGGAGTTAGAAGAGGTCAAGAAGGCTGTGGAGGTCCGTCGACCGCCGATTCTCGTATTTCCCGCTCTGATCCCACTGTCTTCAGAGCCTTGAGGCCGACAGAGTCGCTACGGAGGCTCAAGATTTGGCCGAGAGGGCTAAATTGGAGGCAGAGCGTCTTGTTGTGGCCGTTGCTGAAGCAGAGGTTTGTCCACGCTTGACGCCCCGCGCTTTGTTGTTTGTGATCGTATTTGCAGAGTCGGGCACTCGATAGGATCTCTCGACTCCTTCACTTCATTCGGCTGCATTCATCTCTTTCTGCCCGGCATCCTAGTGTGTCGTCGCTTGGTATCGAGGATTCGGAAGTCCCGATAATCCTTGCCGCGGCAGAACAGCTTCTCGGAGAGGAGAGCGAGGTCCGGCGGGAACTGGTTCGTGGTCTTCTCTCCGGTGAGGGTGAATTCCAGGGCATCTCGCGTGGGTCTATTTTCCTCAACTCGTGGGGCTCATCACGCATTTGACCTTTCTGATCAGACTCACGATTCGTTGATTTGGTTCATTCCTTCGCGAATCCACTCCCTGAACCAAGCCTTGCTGCCCCTGAAGACACTGGGCCTGAGGCGCCAGAACCATCGGAAGAGGAGCCCAGTGTTCCCGCAGCTGGTCCCGGAGGGCAAACCTCGACGTCGGGAGGATTTCACTTCATGCAAGAAAGCGAGCTCGATAACGCCGGCCTTGCGGACAGTCAGGAATGGGTGGATGTTCCTCAGGGTCAAGTGACGGAGGTCGCCGCCACGACTGTCGAGACACCCCATGGCGAAGAGACAACCGCTGACCAGACCGTTACGGCCGCGTTATCAACTTCTGGAATCATTGACTGGGCCGACGACGACGACGCTGGGCTCCCACCCATCGCAGGGCTACAAGCCAAATTTGGAACATCCCAGACACCGTCCCCTGCGAACACGCCCAAAGATATGCCAGACGCGAGTCCGGCAGAAGCAACACCGTCGCCCATCGATGGTAACTTGCCAGCCAACGACGGCTTTACGCAGGCTCGCGGGGGGCGTGGCCGACAACGCGGGGATCGTGGCTCCAGAGGCGGTCGAGGCGGAGAGCGTGGTGGTTTTCGCGGGGGGTTCCGCGGAGGCTTCAGAGGAGATCGTGGCGGCTCGAGGGGAGGGGAGAGGGGCGGTGAGTGACTGTTCACAGTGATATGGGTCAGGACACTCAGTGATCATTCAGGCTTTCGTGGGCGTGGTACCGGTGATCGGAGGTCCGATGGGGAGCGGGGCCGTGGTAGTCGCGGCAGAGGCCGTGGACGCGGAGGCGAGTAAGAGCAGATCTGTCCCGCGGTCTGACACTGACCATGTTTCTGATCCACAGGGTTTTCCGAGGAAAGTCGGGACGAATCCCCCGTTCAGACATAGACACCCATTTCCCGGCGTGTGTGTGGGTGTCTTGTTACCGACAAAAAAGCGAGCTTAGCCATACCTGGATGTCGCTTATGGTCTTGTTCTCTCCACGCATGGGCCGTTTGGCTCGCTATTGTTGACAGTTTACTGTTTTTTTTTTTATCAATAAGAGCGCTCGACTCATTCTTGAGCTGGGCGATATGTATCTCGAGTCGGTAGATGGGTTGAGTAGCTCAGCTGAGGCTGAATATTTACGGTTGTGTGGGTAGGCCGGGTGGCGGGCAGTGTAGCCGCGGCGAGCTGCGGTGCTTGAGCGAATAAGGCTGGAACATCACTGGCAACTGGCACGCTCGTCTCTTAAACGCTATTTCCTCGTTGCTCATCTTAGAGAGCGCCCCAAGCCCTACGGCACCCATCCGATTCTTTCTCTTTTTCCCGTCTACCCCGCACTAGATACAGTAGTCCATGACATATATTCCCCAACGCCAACTTGCCTACTGCTATGACATCCGAGCAATCTGCCGTCCAGCCCGCTGCCCCCACCGCCAGCTCTTCCTTGGCCCCTGCGTCCAAGCCGCCAGCAGAGCCATGGTTGAGTCCACAGGTGTCGTCATATTTCATCGCCGGCGGAGTCGCTGGAGCGGCATCGCGGACTGTGGTTTCTCCGCTGGAGCGGCTTAAAATCATACAGTACGGATCCCAGTGGAATCCTATTTATGCTTAGTCTGATGGGTGTGCTTGTAGACAGGTTCAACCCAGGGACACTGGGAAGCAGTACAGGGGAGTGTGGCGAAGTCTCGTTCGCATGTGGAAAGAGGAGGGGTTCAGAGGGTTCATGCGAGGGAATGGGATCAATTGCATTCGAATCATACCTTATAGTGCCGTCCAATTTACAACATATGAACAACTCAAGAAGGTGGGTTCCAATCGAGTTGAATCGCCATACTGTATGACATTTCTCCCAAGTGGTTTACCTCAAACGGGAAGAAACAGCTGGATACCCCCACTCGATTGGCCAGCGGTGCTCTCGCTGGTGTTACTTCTGTCTGTTCGTCCTATCTGACTTGTTCCATGGCCTTGCGTTTGTTTTCTTTAACGCTTTTTTAAAAATTTCGTTACAGGCACAACATACCCACTAGATCTAGTGCGCTCGCGATTATCGATCGCAACTGCGTCCATTTTGGCCACGAATAGTTCGGCGGCATCTTCATCTTCATCGTCATCCATGCCCCCGCCTTCATCCACGGGATTATCTACATCTTCACAGTTGAGGCTGGCCTCGGCACTCCACACATCCGCGCGTCCGTTACCTTCTGAGCTTACCATGTGGGGTATGACACTGAAGGTTATGCGGGAGGAGGGTGGTACCCGAGCGTTGTATCGTGGCCTGGTGGCGACCGCAATGGGCGTGGCGCCGTACGTGGGAATCAATTTCGCTGCGTACGAGGCCCTGCGCGGTCTTCTCACACCTCCCGGAAAGAATGGCGTGGTTAGGAAGCTGACTTGCGGTGCCCTTGCTGGTAGGTGGTACTGGTACCATGTTGAGTGTTGAGGGGTGCTTTCTGAGCTGACTTTATTACAACAGGATCGGTATCGCAGACGCTTACATATCCGTTTGATGTCCTTCGCCGGAAAATGCAAGTCGTCGGCCTAGGTCAGGGCGCACTAGGATACCAGTACAATAGCGCGCTAGATGCAGCACGCGTTATTCTCAAGACAGAAGGAGTGAGGGGGATGTATCGTGGGCTCTGGCCAAATCTGCGTGAGTACGTTCTGGTCGGAAACGAGAATTGAAAGAGGCTGATTCGTCGGAACTCGGTAAACAGTGAAAGTGGCGCCGAGCATCGCAACGTCATTTTTCACGTACGAATTGGTCAAGGACTTGCTTGTTGGATCGAGGGCGTGAGGTAGATTACATTGTAGATTTGTATTGTGATGAATCTTAGTCACCATAATTGCGATGATCCTCCTCGTCCACGATTGCCGGAACAGCCACCTCAGACACGTCCCAGCCTCACCCCAACCACATTGCCTCCCTCTGCGCCCACTCTTCCCCCTTTACGTCCACCTCCCTCTTTAGCGCGAGCAGTTAGCTACTGCGTGGCGCTGCATCCTCTGACCTTTTTTTTTTCTTTTTTCCAATTTACAAACACGACATGCCCTTCCGGAAACATGATGATGCACGCCAGCGTGCAGGTGGCGTCCACCTGTCCACGTCCTCTGCCTCGTTGTCGTCCTTCTCATCATCCAGTTCTTCCATCCTCCCCGCCGCCCCACCGTCAGACTCGAGCCATTCCGATATAGCAGCACCACACCCATCAACTTTCACCGCGCCCAAGATTCATCTCCCCCCCGATACCATTCTCCCTGGTCCCCGCTCCTCTTCTCTCATCCTGACAATGGGCCAAGTCCAATCCCGGTCACCGTCTGGGCTCCCAGTCCCACCACCCTCTCCGACCGTCCCTGTGTCTTCCGGCAGCGCTGGTTTCAGGTTAAAACGTGTCTTCGGCAGTCGCAGAAAAAAGAGTGAAGACGCCTCACCAAATTCCGTCGCCCCTTTGGCTTCAGTGCCAATTGGGATGGGGAAAAGTCGCTCAGCGATGACGCCGGCGTCCTCCGCTGCACCGTCTCTATCTGCACCCAAACTTCCGCAGCAGCCATCAGTCTCTGCAGGTCCCGGCTATCCCGCATCCCCGTTCATCCCCCATGTCCCAGTCGCACGCCCATCGGTTCCTTCCAAACCGTCACCCGAACCATCACTGTCATCGGATCAGAGAAGCTCCCTTCTAACGGCGACTCCTGGCATTTCAGCGGCCCTCCAGCACGTCTCGGAGACCGAGAATGCAGAGGTTATCCCGAACGTAACGCAGCGATCGAACACCAGGGATTCGGGCTACGATGTCATGAAAGAAGATTGGCGTAAAAGCGACTCCACCACGACCAGTTACTATACAGTGCGTCCGCGATCGGGGGCGTCAGGAGGGACACGCACACCTCGGCCTGTCTCCATGGCAGAATCGCTGCAATCTACGAGCACTGTGGTCCCTGCGGGCAGGCGACTGAGCGCCCTGGTCACAGAAGCCGAGTTCATCATGACCGAGGAAGGTGTGTCCCGCCCGTCTGCAAATCCCCTAACCCGCAAGACTTCTCCTTCGGGGTCATCAAAGACGCGCAAGAGGCACTCAATATCTCTCTCATTTACGTCTCCACTCCCTTCCAACCCGCCTGCAACGTCGATGCCTAGTTCCGAGGGCCATTCCTCTACTAAACCCGCGTTCGATCATCGGCCCTCGGCTGACGTGGCTACATCGAACAACGCTGTTGCGAGCGGTATCGGTCCTTTGCACAGCCAATCGGTCGGGAGCCACGTTAGGGGTAATGTTTCAGCGTTGTCGGCGGCAACCTCTACCCCTGGTTCCTCACCTCAGCAGCCACCACCACCTCTCCCAAGCCAGCATGGACCCCTTCGTCAAACTGCTATCACCGTAACTAATACCCTTGCACCTGCAGCAGGATTCGCGATGGGATTCGGTAAGCGTGCTGTCGAGCGCGTGGGGCGTGCCCTCGGCAGTCTAGGCTCCGGCCAAAACCCCCCCGGTTATTCGTCATCATCGTCTTCCTTGATCGTAGGCGCGGACGATTTCGGACGCAGTGCGTCTAACGTATCGCTAGCATCGCACGCATCGCAGACGCAGATTGGCAAGGGCAAGCAGCGACGGACACCCAACGCGCCATCTGGTGCTTGGAGTGTAAACACCCTTAGCAGCACTTCGACCGGACACACCGACTCAGAGTCATTTGGGTTCACAAGCCCGACACTTGGCACCTGTCTCCGCGGGCCTATGCGTAACAGTTCAGGAGGATTTGTCATCGGCGGCTTGGTCTTTGGCCGGAACTTGAAAGCCTGTGTCCACGATACCGCGATTGATGCTGTGCGCCTCGCATCACCTGCATCAGATGGCTCTCAAACAGGTGAGGCGCTCGGCGTTTGTGCTTTCGTTGGATATATAATCCTAATGCCGTGTAGTCCCGTCTGTCCTTCATGAACGGCGGTTGCCCGCGCTAGTGGTCCGCTGTGTGGAACACTTGATGAAATGGGGTGTCGAGGAGGAAGGTCTCTTTCGGTGAGATAGCTTTATGGATCAAACGTAGTCCTTCCTCATGGGGTGTCAAACAGAATTAGCGGACGTGCGACGCATGTTGCTAAGTTGCGGTCGGAATTCGACACCGGCGCAGATTTCGATATGTTGGGGTGCGCACCTGGCGACCTGGACCCTCACGCGGTAGCATCCGTCTTCAAAACTTACCTTCGGGAGCGTGCGTAACTTATTTTCGGCTAATGGAGGTAGCCTCTAAATCGTGACGTGGACAGTTCCCGAACCCATCCTCACGCATGCGCTTAATCGCTACTTTGAGGCCGCTATGCTTACCGAGACGAACGTCAGGAAGTCCATTGAAGAGCAGGCCGCACCTGCGCAAAGTGTTAGTGGAAAGGGTCCGTCATCCTACGACGTCCGTTCCTTGCGGAAACCACCTTCTCTATCGACCTTGGCATTACCCAATTTTTCAGGAATGCGTCCCCCATCGCAAGGCCTGCTCAATGCCTTTGCTTCCCTCCTGGCGCGTCTTCCTCAAGAGAACAGGGACCTTCTTCGCACTGTCATTGATCTCATCAACTTCGTGGCCCAGCGAAAGGACATTCGCATGCCACTAAGCAACCTGACTGTTGTGCTTTGCCCTACGCTGAACATGAGCCCACCGATCCTTCGTGTTCTATGTGAAGCAGAAGGCATTTGGAGCGGTCCTCCGGAAGGCTGGGAAGAAGATAACACTGATTTTGATCCGAAACGTGAAAATCCAGACCCTGTGCCCGACAGTCGATCGACAGGCCGAGAGTTGGAGCAGAAAGTCACTTCTGAACCTTGTTTACCGCAAGGTGATCTGAATGATCAGAGTTCTGCCATGGAACCAACCATTAGCGCTCGGGAGCCCAGAACAGAGACACAAGCACCGAGTAGAGTTCAGGATGACATCCACGGGGACCGCAAACGGATTGAACCTGCTGTCGACGATCATGCTTCGTACGTCTCTGCAGGTGACTCTCGTCCGTCGACCCCTGCGTGGGGCAAAGGATCACCCCTAGATCCATGGTCGCCGCCCGCACTAACGTCCTCATCTGATTCACTAACGACACCCTCCACGTCGTCTGAAGCACCCTCCATTCCTCATTTGATGGCTCCCACGCCGGTCAATGCATATTACACCAAAGAGAATATCGTGCCCGCCATTATCCCCGATTTTGTCCGCACATCTCCCCAATCCCCCGACCATGTATCAGTGTCGTTTCCTGGAAGTGAGACAGCTCCAGGAACATCTTCTCTCCGATGTTCCACCAACGTTCTACCCCTTTCACCATTAACGTCAGAACCTGGCTCGCAGAGTCTAAAGCCGACAAGAGCCAAGCGGCCATCCCTTACGGCCTTATTCTCGAAGAAATCGGTGTCGTCGCTTAGATCCTCAAGGCTATTTTCTTCGTCTTCATCGTCTTCGCCATACTTTGATGCCTGCGATTCCCCCTCACGATCCTCGCCAGCTTCCCCGAGGACACCAGGTTCGATCTCTCCATTAATCTCCGTGCCGTCGTTACTGCCGCGGCGCAGCTCGAGCAGTTTGCCACTACTGCTGAATACGTCGATAGACTCTTCCTCACTTAGCCTTGCGGTCGGCTTGGAAGGTGACGAGCTAGTACACGCCGGGCACTCGGATACAGACCTGTATACCTCTGCATCGAGAAGAACTTCGTCAAGTCGTCAGCCGGCGGAGGTTTCGCTGCCATCGTCACCTACGAGCCCTATGACTCCAGTGATGTCGCCGTTTCGCAATAAGTCAAAGCCGCCGAGGTTATCGCCGTCTCAGCCCGAGCCACTGCAACCGCAGCTGTCGGACGATTCATTTGTCTCTGTTTCGTCAGCCACGTCGTACCACCGACTAAGTTTGTGGAAGAGCGGCGCTGGTGATGCCGCCGCCCAGGATGACTGGGCCCGTAACGTGCTCACTGACTTAGGGTGGAGCCCAGCAGCAGTCGAGCACAGCATGACCGGAAAATCATGAGGAATTTACCTGTATCTATGATTGCATTTCGGTTTGCTCCCTGTTAATATCCTGGTCCCTGGTCTCCAGTAAGCTCACAGGCGATGTCTAATGACTGCGGGCTATTGGACCTACTTTTACCTAGCTCATACATGGACACTCTCGTACACTACAAATCGACACCAACAATGTATCTCTCTCTTCTTCTAGCCACCTCGGCAACCTTTTACCTTCTGCCCCACTCTTTCACTTTTATATGGATCAACCTGGCAGCCAGGCGCATTCACACACAGTATATTGCTTACCATGGTTAACTTAATTCATGTTTCATCATACCCCGGATCTATCGTCTTTGCCTTTGCCCTAGTTAACACGCACTCTACTCCCGTGCAGCTCGTCCGCAGTGCCGATGTTGAGTCGAAGCACGTTTCGGATGCGCCCGACATGTGCCGGTAAATAAATCGATAATCCGCAAAAGCCCAGCGACGTCATCCAAGTGGAGAGAAGGGTGAAAGGGTGACGGGGTAAAAAAAAAAAAGAGTAGATAAATGCGCGCCGTGCACGCTTTTGAACACGACCCTCTCCATTCCCCCTTATCTCTCCCCCTTCAACATGGCCACTAACGTCCGTAACATACAACAAAAGTTATTCAGATCAGAGCCGCTTGGCTCGCAAAACGTTTCAGACTCACCAAAGCCGGATAACCCCCTTACTATATCCATCCCTAAGACGGTCACGCCACCCCCAAGCAAGGTGGGAAAGCTTCCAGAGTCAAATACACAGCCTACGTCGAATGGGAACGCCCCCAGACCTTATCGTGATAGACTTCGCCAAGATTTGGGGTCCGCTTACAAGTCAGTCGAGCACTATCGCCTCGACCAAGACGGCAGGCGAGAAAGACACTGGAAACGATGGGGTCCATACGTCTCTGATAGACAATGGGTTCGTCGTTGCTTGTTTCTTTCTGACCGCAACTCCTGTGCTCATTGTCCCTCCAGGCAACCGTCAGGGAAGACTATTCTGCGGACGGCGACGCATGGGCACACTTTCCCCATGAGCATGCTCGCTCACGAACTTATCGGTGGGGAGAGGATGGCATCGCAGGCATCAGTGACAACCACCAACGTCTCTGCTTTTCTCTTGCGCTATGGAACGAGAAGGATAGAATGCTCAAGGAAAGGCTCTTTGGCGTGTCGGGCCCCCAAGGAAATCATGGAGAGGATGTCAAGGAGCTGTATTACTACCTGGATTCCACGCCAACTCACTCATACATGAAATTTTTGTACAAGTACCCGCAAAAGGCCTATCCGTATGAAGATCTCGTTCGCGAAAATCAACATCGCGGTCGCGAGGTTGTTGAGTTCGAGATACTTGACACCGATGCCTTCGACGAAGACCGTTACTGGGACGTTTTTGTCGAAGTGAGTATTGTGCCCTCCTGCATGTGCCATCGATTTCATCGAATTCTCTTCGCAGTACGCAAAGGACGAGGATAGTCCCGATAACGTTTACATTCGCATCACCGCATATAATCGTGGTCCTGACCCCGCCAGTCTGCATGTCATCCCTCAACTCTGGTTTCCAAACACGTGGTCCTGGGACACCCCGCCTCAACCACGCCCTAGTCTGTCTGCGACCACAAACAACCGGATTACCGCCGTTCATGACCAGCTCGGAAAGACCCACTTGTATTGTTTCCCATCCCCGCCCCCTGTCGGGCCCGACGGCCAATCTATCAACAATGTTGCAGAAGGCGAGGAAGACACGGTGGAGCCAGATTTGTTGTTTACCGAGAACGACACAAATTTCACACGGTTGTGGGGCATCCCGAATCAATCTCCTTATGTCAAGGATGCATTCCACGACCATATTGTCCCGGTACATCGGTTCACCGGTCACCAATTTGTCAATGGAAGATCCAAGGCGAGCGATAACAGTAAAGGCCATAACGCCGCGAACGGAAGTGACTCCGACTCGAGCTCCGGACGCGCTACTCCAGTACCTCACCATAGCCCACACTTCGTCAACCTTGATAAGACTGGAACCAAGTCTGCCGCGCACTACACCTTTAGGGATGTCCCTGGTAGTGGCGGATGCGCAGTCGTGCGACTGAAGCTCACACCAAACATTCCTCAGAAGGATCCAACGCTCGAAGATGAAGGCCTATTCGACGATGCTATCGAGGAACGCCGTGTTGAAGCGGATGAATTCTACCATGGCCTGACTCAGGGCTGCGTGTCTGATGATTTGCATGCGATCATGCGCCAGGCTCTGAGCGGCATGCTATGGACCAAGCAGCACTATAAATTCATTACGAGCGAATGGCTTGAAGGTGACCCTGCACAGCCGCGCCCTCCGCCTTCTCGTAAATTCTTGAGGAATAACAAGGTGTGCTCTTCCAAGCCCTGCGTTACAATACGCTCAAACCGTTTCTCACGTGTAGGATTGGATGCACCTCCATGTTTCAGACATATTGTCTATGCCTGACAAGTACGTTGTTAACGCTCAACCAGTCGTTATCACGAACGATTTCGCAGATGGGAATATCCTTACTTCGCAGCATGGGACAGCGCTTTCCATTGCATTCCACTTGCCGTGGTCGATCCTGCGTTTGCAAAGAAGCAACTTGACCTCCTGACCCGTGAATGGTACATGAAACCTGACGGGCAGATCCCCGCATATGAGTGGAACTTCTCCGATGTCAACCCGCCGGTACATGCATGGTCAACTTTCCGGGTGTTTAAGATCGAGAGGAAGCTTTATGGCCGCGAGGATGTCCCGTTCCTCGAGCGTGTATTCCAGAAATTGCTCCTTAACTTTACCTGGTGGGTTAACCGCAAGGATGCAGGCGGAGCAAACGTATTTGAAGGCGGCTTCCTTGGTCTGGATAACATCGGTGTGTTCAACCGCTCAGAGCCGCTGCCGACAGGGGGTGCCTTGCGCCAGGCCGATGGCACTGCGTGGATGGCATTTTATTGCCTGAACATGTAAGCATTGACGCGCTCGCTCTGGCCACAGACACTTACTTGTTGAGTTGCTACTTAGGTTGAGCATGGCTCTCGAATTGGCTAAACATAACCCCGTGTACGAAGATATCGCATCGAAGTTTTTTGAGGTGGGCTGCTTTTCTATGGCATCGGATGATTACGAACTGACTTGTTGCCGTAGCACTTCATCTTTATTGCGGACGCCATGACATACCACAGTGGCGAAGATAACCTCAGCCTGTGGAACGAGCAAGACGGAATGTATTACGATGCGATTCAATGGGGCGATTATAGTATGCAGTTGCCTGTCCGCAGCCTCGTTGGGCTCATTCCCCTATACGCGACTCTTACCCTTGAACCATCCCTTGTAAACCGTTTCCCCGGTTTTAAGAAGCGGATGGAGTGGTTCCTCGAAAACAGGCCAGGAGTTTCCGGTCGGAATATGGCCAACATGAAAGGTTTGTTTTCAGCACCGTTCTCCTCATGGTCAGTATTGAACGTCGTTGTTTAGCTCGTGGTCGTGGTGAACGCTTCTTGCTTGCACTAGCAAGTAAGGAGCGTTTAATTAGCATTTTGGAAAAAATGCTTGACGAAAGCGAGTTTTTCAGCGAGCACGGCATTCGATCGTACGCTCAGCTCATATGGGGTGGGAATATTGTTTGACCTGCCGACCTGCTCCCACAGCCTGTCAAAGCTGCACAAGGACCATCCGTGGGGGATGGAAGTCAATGGCCAAAGACACGAAGTTAGTTATTGGCCCGGGGAGTCT
>WNFC01016973.1_pt1 | contig 15911 bp, 13 predicted proteins | sample 5400541 | NCBI WGS metagenome assembly WNFC01 (sample SAMN13153342, study PRJNA577476) | soil metagenome | isolation source: 120 cm saprolite under Douglas fir tree site 2 hole 2 replicate 1 | place: USA:California | collected 2015-04-18
GCGCTTCCGAGCGCTCTACCCAGCGCTGCGGCCGCTGTTCGGGGCGCACGGCCCCACGGCTTAGTCGCGAGCCGAAATCAGCTTTTTGGCGCGCTCGGCGATGTGCTCGCTCGCGGTCGCGAGGAGCCTCGTGTCGGAATCGAGGGCGAGCATCTGGTAGCCCACGTCATGCCACTGCTTGGCGACCTCTGGCGTTCCGCACATGATGCCGGCCGTCACGTGGTGCTCTCGGGCGGACTCTGCGATCCGCTCGATCATGCGCCGGTGGCCGGGATCCCTGCCCTCGTAGCCTGAATCGAGGCCGGCGGAGACCGCGAGGTCGTTGGGGCCCACGAACACCGCGTCGATGCCGGCCACGGAGAGGATGTCGTCGACAATCTCCACCGCCTGCACCGTCTCCACCATCACGATGCAAAGCGGCTGTCGCCAGTCACTGTCGGCGACTCGAGCCCTGGTCGGCCCCATGCTCCGAAACCCCATGGGCGGATAGCGGCACGCCCCGACGACAGCCTCTGCCTCCGCAACCGAGTTGATCATCGGCACGATCACTCCGCCCGCGCCCGCATCGAGCGCTTTCATGATGGTTCCGGGCTCGTTCCAGGGGACGCGTACAAGCGACGGCACGCCGGTGGTGCTGATCGCCTGCAACATCGGAAGCATCACGTCGTAGCCGATGAGGCCGTGCTGTGTGTCGACCACCACCCAGTCATGGCCCGAGCGCGCGGCCAGCTCTGCGGTCCAGGTGCTCGGGATGGTGCACCAGGCCCCGACGGTTGCCTCTCCCGCCCGCCAGCGCTCGCGCAGCGAAGTCATTGCGCGCCTCCCAGGGGTCCCCGCGAACTCACGGCGAAGCCTCCGAGTTCGTGGGGTCTTTCACTTTGACGGCGTTGACGACGTTGAGTGGCGTATGGCCATCGAGGACCAGCCTCAGGTTTTCGCCGACCACCTCCATCAACCTGACGTCGGCCTCGATAGTGGCGCCGCCGGCATGCGGTGCGAGGATCACGTTGTCGATGGTGCGCAGCGGCGAGTCGACAGCGAGCGGCTCGACTTCATAAACGTCGAGCGCAGCCCCCGCCACGTGGCCGGATCCGAGTGCCTCGATGAGCGCTTTCTCGTCCACGATCGGGCCGCGGGCGGCGTTGATGAGGAAGGCTCCGCGCTTCATCTTCGCGAGTGCCGCGGCGCCGATGAGGGCGCCGGTGTCGACATCGAGCGGAGTGTGGACGCAAACGATGTCGCTTTGTCTCAGCAGCTTGTCGAGGTCGACGCCCTCCGCGCCCGCGAAGTCCCTGGCCACCACATCAGTGAACAGGATCCTGGAGCCGAAGGCGGTGAGCCTCCGCGCCACCGAAGAGCCGACGTTGCCGAGGCCGATGATGCCGACGGTCGCGGCGCCAAGCTCCCGGCCGAGCATCTCGTTGCGCACCGGGTCATCCGGCCGCCACCGCCCAGCCCGCATCGCTCGGTCGCCCCAGAAGGAGTGGCGCAGCAGCGCGATCATCGCCATCACGGTCCAGTCGGCCACCGACTCCTTGTTGTAGCCAGCCGCGTTGGCCACCGGGATCCCGAGCTCGGCGGCGGCGCGATGGTCGACGGTATCGAAGCCGACGGACGGCATCTGCACCAGCTTGCAGCCGCGCATGCGCTCGAGCACCTGGCGGTCGACGCGATGCTTGTGACGCTGATCGCCGATCACCAGGTCGGCGCCCTTGCATGCGGCCAGCACCGCGGACTGGGCGGGTGGAGGCGGGACCAGCACGACATCGACCTGGTGCCGCCCCTGGAACATGGCCCGTACGGTGGGTTCGTCGTATGGGCTGAGGCAGGCGACGCGGGCGTTCACTGGCCGTGAAGGCTAGCGGTTCAGGCTGGACTCTGGTTCAGAAACCGCGGGAGACGTGACGACTCGACTTTCCGGGCGGGTCTTCAGCCCTTCCAGGATTCGCACCACCAGGCGACCGACCTCCTCGCGTGCTTGCGCGGGGTTCTCGGCATCGGCCACATAGAAGCAGGCCTCGCTGAGCGCGCCGGCAAGTAGAAGCGCAAGCGGGCGCAACGGCTGCGGCTCGATGACCCCGCCATGCATCGCCTTGCGCAACGCCCCGCGGATGCCGACGGCGCCGTAACGCGACTCGATCATGTGCAGGACGTCCCAGCTGAGGACCGATCGCGCGTCGTGCAGCGCAATCCGGCGCACGGCCGGGTCGAGCTGGGCGTCGATCATCAGCTGGCACCCGCTGGTGAGCGCGACCCAGTGGTCTGGCTCGTTGAACTTGCTCACGACCTGGTCCGATACCTCGCGCATCACCTCTTCGTAGACCTCCTGGAACAGGGTGGCCTTGCCGCCGAAGTGGTGGTAGACGGCGCCCTTGGTGACGCCTGCGCGGGCGGCGACCTCCTCGATCGAGGTGGCGGCGTACCCGCGCTCCCCGAACAGCTCGCGGGCCGCCGCGACCAGCGCGAGCCGCGTGGCGTCGCCCTGGGCCTCGCGTTTGTCTCTTCCAATCAAGGTCTTGACATCCATACTAAGGGTATGCATACTTCCGTACCAACGGTATGGAGGGCTCCATACCCTGAGTATGTTAGCAAGAAAGGAGATCGGAGATGCCCAAGTTTGTGATCGAGCGCGACCTGCCAGGCGCCGGCAACCTTTCCCCCGAGCAGCTGCGGACGATCTCACAGAAGTCCAACAAGGTGATCGCCGACCTGGGCCCCGAAATCCACTGGCTCCACAGCTACGTCACGGACGACAAGCTCTACTGCGTCTATGTCGCGCCGGACGAGGACATCATCCTGGAGCACGCTCGCTGCGGCGGCTTCCCGGCCAACAAGGTGACCCGGCTGGCCACCATGATCGATCCTTCGACCGGCGACCTGGCCTGAGCGCAACGAACCCGACTTCGTAACGCGCGGCGCGCCCGAGTGGGCGCGCCGCTCTTTTTGCCCTGAAACCTTCGTAGGCTGGACGAATGGCTTCCACCGACGACCCCAACCGCTCGCGATCCCAAACGGCCGCTGAGGCGCCCCCGGTGCCGATCACCGTGGCGCTTGGGCGCGTGGGCGCGCAAGCGGAGGAACAGGACTTCGCCGGCGCGTTTCCGATTCTCGACGAGGCTCAGATCGCCAAGCTCGGTCGTTACGGGGTCGAGGAAAGCGTGCCGGCGGGTTATGTGTTTTTCCGAGAGGGGGAGCGAGGGTCCGACTTCGTGCTGGTGCTGACGGGTGTCGTGGAGGCGGTCGCGCACTTCGGAGACTCCGGAGAAACCACCAGCACCATCTTCAATCCCGGCCAGTTCGTCGGTGTCATGAACATCCTCAGCAACGAAGGCGCCTATGTCACGGCGACAGCGACGGAAGCCAGTCGAGTCCTGAAGGTGCCGCTGGCTCAGCTCCGGGCCGTCATCGGCGAGGACATCGCCCTCAGCGAGATAGTGGTCCGCGCGTTCCTGCTGCGGCATTCGCTGCTGCTGCGCTTGGGCACGGGGCCGAAGTTGATCGGGTCTCGATTCAACGATGCCACTCGAGAGATCCTCGACATGCTGGCGCGCAATCGATGCGCGATCACCTTCATCGATGTCGAGTCCGCTCGTCGCGCGGAAGCCCTGCTGCGGAATTTCGGATTCACGGTCGCTGACATCCCGCTGGTCCTGGTGGCGGGCCGACCCATTCTGCGCAATCCCTCGCTGGAAGAGGTGGCCGCGGTGTTCGGCATCCAGGCTGACTCGACTCGTCTCGAAGAGGTGTACGACCTGCTGGTCGTCGGCGCCGGGCCGGCCGGTCTCGCCGCCTCTGTCTACGGCGGATCTGAGGGCCTGTCGACGACGGTGGTCGAAGCCGTTGCGGTGGGAGGGCAGGCGGGTACCTCGTCACGGATCGAGAACTATCTCGGCTTCCCGGCGGGCCTCTCGGGCGCGGAGCTGGCCGCTCGCGCCGCGCTCCAGGCTGAGAAGTTCTCCGCCGCCATCCTGGTCGGCTCGAACGCCAAGACCCTGAACTCCGTCGGTGGAATTCACAGCGTCGAGCTGACGGACGGCCGAACGCTGAGGGCTCGGGCAGTCGTCGTCGCGACCGGCGCCAGGTACCGGCGCCTGCCCGTCGAGAGGCTGGCTGAGCTGGAAGGCTCGGGCGTGTTCTACGCGGCGACAGAGGTCGAGGCGCAGAAGTGCACCGGAGCTGTGGTCGTGGTGGGAGGGGGGAACTCTGCCGGCCAGGCATCCGTTTTTCTCAGCAAGCGCCTCGATGTGCATCACCTGATCCGAGGCGATTCGCTCGACGCCACGATGTCGCGTTACCTGATCGACCAGATCCAACGGAATCCTCGCATCACGCTTCACACCCGGACCCAGGTCAAAGCCCTGATCGGCGCCACCGTGCTCGAAGCCGTGGTCATCGAGACGGCGGATCGCGGACGATCGCAGCTGCCGGCTTGCGCCCTGTTCTCGTTCATCGGCGCCGAGCCGAATACCGACTGGCTGAAAGATTGTCTTCAGCTCGATGAGGACGGATTCATCGTCACGGGATTGGACCTGACCGCGACGGACGGCTGGACTCCTCTGCTGCTGGAAACAAGCCAACCGGGCATCTTCGCCGTCGGCGACGTGCGGCATGGGTCCATCAAGAGGGTTGCGACCGCGGTCGGCGAAGGCGCGATGGTCGTCAGGCTCGTGCACGAGCGCCTGGCCGCTCCCGTGTAGCGAAAGCCGCGCGCTCGTTGATGTAGGAGTACCTTTCCGGCGGTGGCGGCCAAACTCGATGTTCCCGACGCAGCGGAAAACAGTGCCTTCATGCAGGCGCTGGGCGCTGAGTTCTCGATGCTCCAGGGTGCGCGGGGAGCCACCATCTCAGAGAGTTCGTCACGGTCCAGCCTTTACATGACGACTCTGTCCGGGGCCGTGGTCGCGCTTGCCCTGGTCGCCCAGGCTTCCAGGTTCGGCCTGAGCTTCTTCATCTTCGCTCTGGCGATCATGCCCGTCGTGTTCTTTCTGGGCGTGGCCACCTACTACCGCCTCCTCCAGACGGGTGTCGAGGACGTCATCTACGCGCGAGCCATCAGCAGGATCCGCGACTTCTTCGGCGAGATCGATCCGGCCCGCGCCGGCTTCTTTCGCGCCTCCGCGGTCGACCAGGTCGGTCTGCGAAACCTCGGCTTGTGGCGACTCCGCTGGCAGCAATTTCTGTCAGCCGCGGCGACTGTGGCCATCGTGAACTCAGTCGTGGGCGGCGTCTTCTTGGCGCTCATGGTCGCTTTCTTCGCGGCACCGCCGGCGCTAGTTTCGATCGGAACGGGCGCGGCCGGCGCCCTTGTCCTGGCGATTGCTTTTCTCGTTCACCAATGGAGAACCTGGATGAGGGTGGCCGCCGCACTGCCAATGGCCGATCCCGCCCCCCAGATCAAAACGTAGATGCAGGACATCAGCTCATGGCACGACTACTTCGTGATGGTTGGCGGCGGCTCGGCGGCGCTCACCGGGCTGATCTTCGTGGCGATGACGCTGCACCTCGATGAGATCACCACCAACCCGGTCCACCGGCATCGAGCGCGCACCATCTTGATGGGCTTGACCGCCGTCTTCATTCGCTGTGGGCTGGTCCTGATGGGCGGTCAAAACTTCCAGGCCGTGGCGCTCGAGATCATCGTCGTGCTGACGGTCGTCGAATTCCTGCTCTACTCGAGCATCCGGCAGGCAATGAGCAGCGCCGATCGGGGGGTGCTGCTCCGGACCCTGGGCAGCTTTGCCTGCCTCCTGCTGGAGGAGGCGGGCGCAATCGTCCTGTTCTTTGGCCATGCCTGGGGGCTCTACGTCGTCGGTCTGGGGATGATGTCGTCCTTCATCTTCATGGTGACGGGCGCCTGGCTGCTTCTCGTCGGCGTGGGCACGATGGAGGCCGCCGGCGCCCGGTCCTCGGCCGGACGCTGAACGCAGGGCACGGCATCGGCGCGTCCGCACCGAGCGACCGCGAGACCTCTCGTGTGCGGCGCACAGATTCACCCTTGACAGTCTGCCGCGGGTGCATATAATCCGGTAAGCGCTTACCGGTAAGCGCTTACAGCGGCACGAATCAGCCGAGGGGGTAGCGATCGGACGTGGTGCCCGAGCCGAAGAAAGCCAAGGGAACCCTGACGATCTATGACGTCGCCAACCGCGCCGGCGTCTCCATCGCTTCGGTTTCCCGCGTCCTCAACGGCCAGGGCAGCCCCCGTGCCGACACCCGCGACCGGGTGATGCGCGCGGTTCGCGAGCTCGGCTTCGTACGCGACGGCGCGGCGCGCGCCCTCTCCAACGGGCTCAAAGAGGTCATCGGCGTCGTCTTCCGGCGCGGCGGTGAGGCGCTCTTCGAGGGCGAGGACGAGAGCTTCCTCTTCATCGACGTCATCAACCGTGGCATCGAGGTGGGGGCGCAGCGTCGCGGATTCGACCTGTTGATCAGCTCGGTCGGATTCAACGACGACAACATCGCGGCACGGATCGCCGCGCTCGCGGGCAAAGCGGACGGTCTCATCCTCCACGACCGCATGCTCTCGGCGGTCGGAATCGCACGGCTGGCTGACATGGTCCCGGTCGTGACCCTGGCCGGGAGTCCCACCCCTGCTTCCTTGAACGTCAGGTGCGACAACGAATCCGGCATCCGAGCTCTGGTCCGTCACCTCGTGATCGACCACGGGTATCGCAGCCTCGGCTACGTCTCCGGACGCGCCGATAGTCCGGACAACCAGACGCGTTCGCGCGCATTCGAAACCGAGGCGGCCGCGACCGGCGCCACCATCGACACCGGGCCCGCCTGGCAAGGCAATTACAGCGCGGCAGGAGGCGCCAGCGTGGTCGCGTCGCTGCTGGACGCCGGCCGCAGATTGCCGCGCGCCATCCTGTGCGCCAACGACCAGACCGCCTTGGGCGTGATCCATGCGCTCGCACAGCGCGGTATCCGGGTGCCTCAGGACGTTGCGATCACCGGGTTTGACGACGTGCCCGTGGCCCGCCACCTGCATCCGCCCCTGACCACGATCCGCCAGCCCATGCAAGAGCTGGGCGCGAAGGCGTTCGACATCCTTTACTCGCGCATCAGCGCCGGCGGCGGAAAGGCCGACACCGTCCTCCCGGTCGAGCTCGTCGTGCGCGAGAGCTGCGGCTGCGCCCCCGATCCGGCGCGGCCCACGCAAGCGGCATCGGCCGCCGGCGTGAAGTAATCGATGGGCGCACTGATTCGCAGGCTGGGTGTCTACCTCCTGGCTGCGTGGGTCGCGCTCACCGTCAGCTTCCTGCTGCCACGGGTAGTGCCGGGGAACCCGGTCGCCGGCGCAGTTGCCAGGGCATCGCAATCAGGGAACTGCAACTCCCAGTGCGTCGTGGCCATCGAAGAGCAGCTTGGCTACAACGTCCACACGAGCATGTGGGACCAGTACGTCGGGTACTGGGGCAACCTTCTGCATGGCAACCTCGGCCATTCGTGGTCCGAAAACGCCTCTGTGGGCAGCCTCATCCTCTCGTACCTGCCGTGGACTCTGGGGTTGCTCGTGGTCGCCACGACCATCAGCTTCGTGGCGGGCACGACGATCGGAATTTTGATGGCTTGGCGCCGCGGCTCGTTGATCGAGTGGGTGATGCCGGTCGCCACGTTCTTCCAGGCGCTTCCTTACTTCTTCCTCGCCCTGGTGCTGGTCCTGATCTTCGGTCAGACCGGGACGATGCTCAAGTGGTTTCCGAGCCTGTTCGGATACGACATCTACGCGGTCACCCCAGGACTGAACCTGCCCTACATCGTCAGCGTCTTCAGCCACGCAATCCTGCCCGCGGCGACGGTGATCCTCGCCTCGATCGCCGGCTTCATTCTCGCGATGCGCAACCAGATGGTCACGACCATGGATGAAGACTTCGTCCTGGTCGCCGCGGCCAAGGGTCTGCCGACCCGGAGGGTGGTGTGGTACGCGGCCCGCAACGCGCTCTTGCCCGTCGTCTCCAACTTCACGATCGCGATCAGCCTTGTGGTCGCCGGCCAGATCCTGGTTGAGATCGTCTTCAACTATCCCGGGATCGGCTTCCATCTCTTCGACGCCCTCGGGAAGCTGGACTACTCGCTGGTGCAGGGGATCTTCGTGGTCATCACCCTGGTGGTGCTGGCCGCCAACCTCCTGGCAGATGTGGTCTACGTGCCCGACTCCCGTGGCGATCTTCCATCGGACCCGCATCCTGCGCCGGCCGCGCTCACCGAAGGTAATCGCCGGGCTTGTGATCCTGGCCGTCTTTGCCGTGTTGGCGGTCCTCGGCCGGTGGATGGCCCCATACAACCCCAACACGACCGACGAGAAGAACTGGGTGCAGCACGTCCTCGTGCCCGGCACCGGCCCTGGCACCGACTTCCCAGCCAACTTCTATCCGCTCCCGCTGCCCCCATCAGCGGCCCACTGGCTCGGCACGACCGTGTTCGCGCAGGATGTCTTGTCCCAGCTCCTCGCCTCCACCCAGGCCACGTTGTTCGTCGGCCTGCTCGCGGCCGCAATCGCAACTGTCCTTTCGGTGCTCATCGGCGTGACCGCCGGCTACCTCGGCGGGAGCGCCGACGAAGGGCTTTCGCTGCTCGCCAACGTCTTCCTTGCCATTCCCGGGCTGCCACTGCTGATCGTGCTCGCCGACTACGCGCCGACGGCGGGCTCGAGCATCCTCCTCGTCGCGATCATCATCGCGGTCACTGCCTGGGCCTACAGCGCGCGCGTGCTGCGCGCCCAGACCCTGTCGCTGCGCAATCGCGATTTCGTCGAGGCGGCCAGGGTCTCGGGCGAAAGACCCTTCCGGATCATCCTCGTCGAGGTCCTCCCGAACCTCATCCCGATTCTCGCCGCGTCCTTCCTGTTTACCAGCCTGTACGCCATCTACGCCTATGTGGCGATCGCGTTCCTCGGACTCGGCGGTTCGCCCACCTCGTCTCCCCCGGGGCTCTGGAACTGGGGCGAGATGCTGCGCGAGGGCTTCGCCAATAACGCCATCCGCGGTGGCTGGTGGTGGTGGTGGGCGCCCCCGGGCCTTTTCGTCGCTCTGCTCGGGACGGGGCTTGCGCTGCTCAACTTCGGCATCGACGAGTTCATCAACCCCAGGCTCCGTGCGTCCGGCCTCTCACGCAAGGCCGCCGAGAAGGCCGGCATCAACCGCCGCCCGAAGCTCGGCATGACGCCAGTTGTTCGTGAGCGCCCCCACCCGGCTGCGCCGTCCTCTGGGGTCCCCGCCTCGGTGCTCGAGATCCGCGGCCTCAGCGTGGACTACGGCTACGGCGATGAGGCTATCCACGCAGTCGTCGACTGCGACCTGGTCCTGCGCCGGGGCGAGGTGCTCGGCCTCGCTGGCGAGAGTGGCAGCGGCAAGACCACACTCGCGCTCGCCGCCATCCGCCTCCTTCGCGCTCCGGCGCTGATCACCGCCGGCGAAGTGCTGTTCCACTCCAAGCCGATCAGCGAAGACGGACCCGTGGGGACGATTGACCTGCTGGCCGCTGACGAGGATGAGCTGCGCGCTGTGCGCTGGTCCGAGATCGCAGTTGTCCTGCAGAGCTCGCTCAACGCACTGAATCCCGTCATCACCATCGGTGCCCAATTCGACGACCTGCTCCGAGTGCACCGTCCGCACCTCTCCGCACCGGCTCGCTGGGCCAGGGCAGGGGAGCTGCTCGACATGGTCGGCATCAACGCCGAGCGGCTGCGCAGCTATCCGCACGAGCTGTCCGGTGGCATGCGTCAGCGCGCCATGATCGCCATGGCCATCGCCCTCGAGCCCCAGGTGATGATCCTGGACGAGCCGACGACGGCCCTCGACGTGGTCACCCAGCGCGAAATCATCGAGGAGCTGATCGGCCTGCGCGATCGCATCGGGTTCGCCACTCTCTTCATCACTCACGACCTCTCGTTGCTGGTGGAGCTGGCGGACGAGATCGTCGTGATGTATGCGGGCCGGTTGATGGAGCGCGCGCCCGCCGCCTCACTGTTTCACGCTCCCCGATTGCCTTACACGCATGGCCTGCTCCACTGCTTCCCTCCGCTGCACGGCAAGCGTGCTCGGATGGAAGGCATAACCGGGTCGCCGCCCGACCTCAGAGACCTGCCCCGGGGCTGCCCATTCCATCCACGTTGCCAGTTCGCGATGGAGCAGTGCCGGCATGACGCTCCGAGGCTGGCGCCACTGAACGGGTCGGGCCGAGAGGTCGCCTGCTGGCTCCACAGAGGCGACGCGAAGGTCCCTGCTGAGCTGGCCCTGCCGGATCCGGGCTTCACGAAGGTTCACGCGCAATGAACACGCTGACTCCTGTGCTCGAGGGTCGCAACCTCACCAAGTCCTTCTTGGTGAAGCAGGGGCGCGGCCCGCTGGCGCGCAAGGCTCGGGTGCGCGCGGTCGAGGCCGTGAGCGTCAGCCTCGACGCCGGCAGCGTCACCGCCCTGGTCGGCGAGAGCGGAGCCGGCAAGACGACGGTCGCCCGGATGCTGGCCAAGATCACCAAGCCGGACGCCGGGGAGGTGCTCCTCGACGGCCGGCCGGCGCCTTCTGGACGGCCTCGCTCATACGCCGCGCAGGTGCAGATGATCTTCCAGGACCCGTTTGCCTCGTTGAACCCGGTGCATCGCATTCGCCACCACCTGGTGCGGCCCCTGCGGATCCACCACATTGCCAACGGCGACGTGGATGTGGCGGTTGCGGAGCTGCTCAATCGCGTCGCGTTGAAACCCGCCGAGAATTTCACCAACAAGTTCCCGTATGAGCTCTCGGGCGGGCAGCGCCAGCGGGTAGCCATCGCCCGGGCCCTGGCTGTGCGCCCGCGTGTGCTGCTGGCCGACGAACCGGTGTCGATGCTCGACGTCTCGATCCGTCTGGGTGTGCTCAATCTGCTCGCCGACCTACGCGACCGCGAGCACCTGGCCATCCTCTACGTCACCCACGACATCGCCTCGGCTCGTTATCTGGCCGACACCATCGTCGTGATGTACGCCGGGCAGCTTGTCGAGGCAGCCCCGAGCGACAGGTTGACCGACCACCCGGCGCACCCCTACACGCAGCTGTTGCTGTCGGCCGCCCCCGACCCCGATCGCGTCGAGCCGCCAAAACTCGCGGGGCGTGGAGCGCCGCCCAGCCTGCTCGCACCGCCGAGTGGCTGCCGGTTCCACCCCCGCTGCCCGTACGCCATGGACATATGCAAACGCCAGGTACCGCCGAGCTTCGCCGTCTCGTCGGGCCATATCGCCGCGTGCTGGCTTCATGCCAAGCCCGGAGAGCCAGGCGCAAGCGAAAACGGCGTGTTTTCAACTCCTGCCGGCCAACTCGACATAGAGAAACAAAAGAGGTGAGGAAGGATGGATGTGCGTCTGGCGTTTCGGTCCCCCCCGTTTTGGTTCACCCGTCGGGAGTGTTTCCGTCAGCAAATTCAAAGCGTCACGGAGGTGACAGGTAGATGAATCGGAGAGTCTTGACAAGCCTGGTCGGCGTGGCCGCACTGCTCGTTGCGGTCGGCTGCAACGCGACCTCGACATCGACGACGTCGGGAGGGAAACCCCTGATCGCCGAGCCGACCACCGGGGTCACGTTCTCGGAAGACTTCAACCCCTACGACAACAACTCGGTCGCATCCAGCATGGGCACGCGGAGCATCGTCAACGAGCCACTGATCGAGTTCGACCAGCTCGATGCCACCGCGGCGGGTACCCACCCCTGGCTGGCGACCGCGTATGCATTCCAGAACGGCGGCAAAGACCTTCAGGTCACGATCCGTCAGGGCGTGAAGTTCAGTGACGGCTCGGCCTTCGGTCCGGCCGACGTCGTGGCCACCTTCAAGATGTTGGAGAACCCGAAGGCGAACACCCGTGGCGTGCCGTCACAGGCGACGGACCCGACGGTGTCCGGCAACAACGTGACCCTCCACTTCCAATCGGCGCAGTACACCGGGCTGTTCAACATCCTCAGCAACACCTTCATGATGAAGGCGTCCGTCGCGAACCAGATCGCTCAGGACCCCACGGTGACGATCAAGGTTCCGCTAGGCACGGGGCCATTCATGCTCGACAGCTATTCCAGCTCTGTGATCAAGTGGAAGCCGAACCCGAACTACTGGGGCGGGACTCCACCGGAATCCGCGATCTGGACCCCATCCATCGCCACCAACGCCGCGGCCAGCGACGCGCTGATCAGCGGCCAGCTGGACTGGGCTGGAAATGACATCCCCAACGTCTATGCGAACTACGTCAACCTCAATCCCCTCACCAACCACGCCTGGTTTGCAGCCGGCAGCACCGTCACGCTCTGGTTCAACCTGAACCCCGGCAACGGCGGCGCCACAGGCATCAATGAAGCGGCGGTTCGCAAGGCCGTCAGCTATGGAGTCGACCGCAACGCGCTTGCCCTCCTGGGCGAGTCGGGCTACGAGAACCCCGCGACGTCGTCGAGCGGGCTCATCCTGCCCAACCAGAACGCCTTCCTTCCGGCCGACGGCAGCATGAAGAACGACCTGGCCATCGGCGGCAGCGTGCCGGACCCGGCCACGGCCAAGGCCAACAACCTGCCCGCCGGGGCGGATGTCTACGACATCCTCAAGAACGGCGGCTGGACTTCTCCCGCCACCTCCACTTACGACAGCGCCAAGGGAGTCTTCAAGTCAGGCGGGAACTGCGACGGCACCAACATGGCCAACTGCTGGACCAAGGGCGGCCAGATCATCAAGTTCTCGGTCTACGACCCGGTTCCCTTCTCCGACTACTGGGAAAACGCCGCGCTCATGTCGCAGGAGCTCCAGCCACTGGGCATGGACGTGACCACGAAGCCGGCACAGGGCTACTCCGACTGGAACACCAACATCACATCACAGCCCTCTCAGTGGCAGACGGCCATCCACTGGGGAAGCGGCGGCAGCATCCCCTACATCCAGTACCAGAACTGGTTCGACAGCAAGGACCAGAACTCGGTCGCGCACTACCAGGGTTGGTCAAGCGCCGACGCTGACGCCGCTCTTCGCCAGTACGAGAGCACCGACCCCAGCGACACCGCGTCCCTTTACCCGATCGTGCAGAAGCTCGAGAAGATCATGTCGACCGAAGTTCCTGACGCGCCCTTGCTCTACGGTGCCGACTGGAACGTTTTCAGCAGCGCCAAGTACACGGGCTGGCCCAACCAATCGCACCCGTACATGAATCCGTCGCCAAGTGATCCGCAGATGCCGTACATCCTCATGCAGCTCAAGCCTGTGTCCTGATCGGCCTGGCTCTCGCACTCATCACGAGAGGCAACTGTCCGGCCGGCGCCTCGCCGGCCGGACCACACCCATCACCCGCAATCGCAAAGGAGCCATGAGCAGCCCCAAATCAGTCAACCGCGGCGACGATTCCGAGCTGGTCGGTCGACTCACCCTTGAGCAGAAGGTGCGCCTCCTGACCGGCGCCGACGGCTGGCGGCTCTACGGGGAAGGCGCGCTCGGCCTCCGGCCGATCGTTCTTTCCGACGGGCCGGCCGGCGTGCGCGGAACGCGTTTCGATCCGGCTAGGCCATCTTCCTCGCTGCCTTGTCCTGTCGCCCTCGCCGCGACCTGGGATGAGCAGCTGGTCCACGACCTCGCGTACGTGCGCGGCGTGCAACAGGCCGGGGTCGCCGCAACCGTCAAGCATTTTGTCGCCAACGATTCGGAGACCGAACGCCGGGGCTACGACGCGCTCGTCGCCGAGGGTGTCCTGAGGGAGCTTTACCTGCCTCCATTTGAAGCGTGCGTCGCCGAGGCGGATGTCGCCCTGGTGATGGCGGCCTACAACTCGGTCAACGGCGCGTTCATGACCGCCAATCGAGCCCTGCTCCACGACCTGCTGAAGACGGAGTGGGGATTCCGCGGCGTGGTGGTCTCCGACTGGTCGGCGACGTACACCACCGTGCCCAGCGCGCAGGCCGGTCTCGACCTCGTCATGCCCGGACCGCACGGACCTTGGGGCGATCAGCTGGTGGCCGAGGTGAAGGCCGGTGCGGTGGCCGAGTCCGACATCGACGACAAAGTCGAGCGACTGATCGGGCTTGCACATCGGGTCGGCGCCCTGAACGGGTCGATCGATGGGAATCCGCCCCACCACGCGGGTTCGCGGGCTCTTGTCGACCCCGCTCTGATGCGTCAGGTCACCAGTCGATCCTTCGTCCTGCTGACCAACCGACGCGGGCTGCTGCCGATGCGCAGCGGCAGCGTCGAGCGGCTCGCGCTCATCGGCCCCAATGCAGTCGAGCCACAGACACAGGGAGGCGGCAGCGTCCGAGTTCTTCCGATCGCCGGCACAGAGCTTGCGGTCGCACTGGGCGAAGCGCTGGACACCTACGTCAGCGTTCATCAGGGCTGCATCACCAGCGCGACCATCGCGGTTCCGCCTGACGGAAGCCTTTATGACCCCGTGAGCGGCGAGACCGGCGTTCGCGTGGAGGTTCGCACCGCCGATGGCGCGGTCGTGAGCGATGCCCGCTTCCCAACCAGTGTCATCACCTGGTGGGACGACCTGCCCGCGGCTGTGCACCTGCCGGACTCGGAGATGGTGATGCGGGCTCGGTACCGCGCTCGTGTCGATGGTCCACACGTGCTGGGAGTCGCCGGCGTCGGGCGGTTGCGAGTCCTGGTCGACGGTACCCCGATCGCCGAGGGCAAGACCGACCTTCGCCGCGACTCGGTGCAGGCGCTGTCGCAGCCACCCGAGCTTCGCGTGCCATTGCAGCTGCAGGCCGGCCGCGACGTCGACCTGCGGGTTGAGCACCACCCCAATGCAAGAGGGCCGCACGCAGGTTTCGCGACCCTCCGGATCGGCATCGCCCCTCAACAAGAAGAGGACAAGCTCATGGCGGACGCTGTCGTTGCCGCTGCCGCGGCGGACGTCGCGGTGGTCGTTGTCGGCTCGGCCGACGGCACCGAGAGCGAGGGCTACGACCGGGAGAACATGCTCCTGCCCGGCCGGCAGGATGAGCTGGTGCGGCGCGTCGCCGCCGCCAACCCCCACACGGTGGTGGTGGTGAACTCCGGGATGCCGGTGCTCATGCCGTGGGCCGATGAGGTGGCGGCAATCATCCAGGTGTGGTTTCCCGGACAGGCGTTTGCGGATGCTCTCGCTGACGTGCTGGCCGGTGTCGCCGAGCCGGCCGGCCGCCTCCCTGTGACGGTGCCACGCGCCGAGGCCGATTCGCCCGTTCTGCGCGCGGAACCGCAGGCAGGCGATCTCGTTTACGCCGAAGGTCTGCTGGTTGGTTACCGCGGGTTCGACCGCAGCGAGATCGAGCCGCTGTTTTGCTTCGGTCACGGCCTCGGCTACACGGATTGGAAATACGAATCACTGAACCCTGGTGCAGAGTCGATCGCAGCTGGCGCGGATCTTGTGTTGGTGGTCACAGTGCGCAATACCGGCGCGCGCGCAGGTCGGGAAGTGGTGCAGGTCTACCTCGAAGGACCAGACGACGATCCAAGGCGGCCGCTTCGCGTCCTTTCAGCGTTCGCCACCGTTGCGGCCGGCCCCGGTGAGAGGTCAGAGGTGAGGTTGAAGGTGCCGGCGCGCCTGTTTGCACGCTTCGAGGAGGATCGGCGCGAGTGGGTCTGGGTTCCCGGGACCTACACGGTGCGCGCCGGCCGCTCGTCGCGGGATCTCAGGTTGAAGGCAGAGGTGGTGCTGCGATGAGGTAGGGAGCGGGGTGGCGGTTGCGCGCGGAGGGGTGGATTTATTGGCTGAGGAGATGAGGAGATGGGCATGCGTAGATTTCGTGGTGTCCTTGTAGCGGGCGCGATCGTCGCGGCTGCCTGCGCGGCGGCGACGCCGGCGGTGGCGGATGCACCGGCGGCCCCGACCTTCGGCTCCAGCGTTCACATCTTCAATCCAGGCATGGACCTGAGCGCGATCCAGGCGGAGGTGAACTCCATCTCCGAAGCGCAGGTTCACAACG
>WNFC01020794.1_pt1 | contig 15911 bp, 14 predicted proteins | sample 5400541 | NCBI WGS metagenome assembly WNFC01 (sample SAMN13153342, study PRJNA577476) | soil metagenome | isolation source: 120 cm saprolite under Douglas fir tree site 2 hole 2 replicate 1 | place: USA:California | collected 2015-04-18
GGATCCCATCAATCCCGAGTGCGCACTATCATACCGCGCGCGCCGGGCGAGGCCGCGTCAGTCCCTGATCCAGGACTCCGCGAGGGGAATGTCGTCCGGCGATACGCCGACGGAGGCTCGCTCGGCACGCTCCCCGGAGGACGCGGACAGCCGGAGGAGGTCCTCGACTTCGGCCCGCCGGTAAAGCCGCTGGCGCTTGATGCCCTGGCGATAGCTCTTGAGGTACCCGCGGCTGACATAGGCGTAGAGAGTCTCGCGCTTGATCCCCAGCAGGGCCGCCGCCTCTTCGCCCGTCAGGTACTGCTCGCCGTCCAGGTCGACCATGGCCCCGCCATCGTAGCAGGCTCGAACCGTCCCCATCTAGTATTGTCCGGTTGAATCAATATAAATCAAGTATAATGCAGGCCAGGCAACTATAGGGTCTCTCGACCACAAGGGAGCAAGGAGGACGGACATGGACGCGACCTGGAAGGCGGGACTCGAGGATGTGATCGCCGCGCGCTCGGCCATATGCCGCGTGGACGGGGAAGCGGGCCGGCTCTACTATCGCGGCTACGAGATCGGGGATCTCGCCGCCGGGGCCAGCTTCGACGATGTCACGCATCTTCTCTGGTTTGGCGAGCTGCCCACCGCCTCGCAGCAGACGGAATTTGCGGCCGGGCTGGAGCAGGCTCGCGGGCTCGGCCCTGACATCGTCGCACTCCTTCGATCGCTGCCCCCCACGTGCCACCCGCTCGATGCCCTCCGCACGGCCGTTTCCCTGGCCGCCGCGCGCGATCCCGACGTCGGCTCGAGCGAGCCCGACGCCAACCTCCGGAAGGCGCGGCGCCTGATGGTGCTGATACCGGAAACCGTGGCGGCCTGGCAGCGCATCCGGACGAAGCGTGAGCCCGTGCCTTCCCGCCGAGGGGGCTCGCACGCGGCCTACTTCTACTACCTGCTGGAAGGGCGGGAGCCGTCGCCCGAGCTCGCGCGAGTCCTCGACGTCGTCCTGACGCTCCACGCTGACCACGAGTTCAACGCCTCCACCTTCGCCGCTCGCGTCGCCGTGGCAACCTTGGCCGATCTCCACGCCGCGATCGTCTCGGCCATCGCCACCCTGAAGGGGCCTCGCCACGGCGGGGCCAACGAGGACGTCCTGTCCATGCTGCTCGAGATCGAGGACCCGGCCCGAGCGGAAGCCTTCGTCGAGAGTCGCCTGGGCGCTCGGTCCGGACTGTCCAAGCACGAGCGGGCCAATCCCAAGGCGCGCATGCCCGGCTTCGGCCACCGCGTGTACAAGGTGGACGACGCTCGGGCCCGTGTCCTGCGGGGGATGGCCAAGAGCATGGCGGAGGCGACGGGGCGAGAGCGCCTCTTCGAGGTCGCCGAGCGTCTCTACGACGCCATGCGGGCGCGGACCGCGCTGCCCGTCAACGTGGACTTCTTCTCGGCCGTCGTGTACGACGCCCTCGGCATCCCGCCCGATCTCTGCACGTCCATCTTCGCGGTGGGACGGGTGGCGGGCTGGTGCGCGCATGCGCTCGAGCAGTACGCGGACAACCGGCTCATCCGACCCCGCGCCGACTACACGGGCCTGGCGCCTCGCCCGCTCGCAGGCGGCTGAAAAAGGCCCATCTGCTTCGTTGGCGCCCTCGGCCGCAGGTTCAACGTACAGGGAGTACGCCTCACCTGTGGCCTTCCGGCGCCGCCTCGCATCTGGACCTTTTTGAGCCGCCTGCCGGCTTCTGAGAGACAGCTAGGCGAGGTCGTCGGGATAGTCGCGGAGCGCGGAGAGGATCGACAGGGGAGCGGCCTGACCGAGGCCGCACAGGGAGGCCACGCGCACGACCTCCGAAAGCTCGGCGATGGCGGCGTGATCGAGCGCGCCCGGCCGGTCCAGCATGTCGCGAAGGCGGGCCGTCCCCTCGCGGCAGGGGGTGCACTTGCCGCAGGATTCGCGCGTGTTGAAGTCGAGCAGGGTGCGAATCACGTCGCGGATCGAGACGGTGTCGTCGAGCGCGACCAACCCTCCCGTGCCCGGATTGACTCGCCCGCCGGGCAGAAGCGGCTCGTCGAGATCGCGCGGCGGCACGATGGTGCCCGAGGGACCGCCCACCACCACACCCCGGAGGGCGGGTCCGCCGGGGACGCCGCCGCCGAGACGCTCCACGAGATCGCGGAGCGTGCTGCCCATCTCGACCTCGACCACGCCCGGTCGCGCGACGTGACCGGAGAGGCCGAAGCACTTGGTGCCATGGCCTCGCCCGAGGCCGGCCCACCACTTCTCGCCGCGGGCCGCGATGAGGGGCACGGCAAAGAGCGTCTCCACGTTGTTGATGGCGGTGGGCTTGCCGAAGAGGCCCGCCTCGGTGGGAAAGGGCGGCTTGGGCCGAGGCATGGCGCGGCGGCCCTCGAGCGACTCCATGAGCGCTGTCTCTTCGCCCAGGACGAAGCCGCCGGCCCCGCGCCGTATCTCCACCTCGACCGAGAAGTCGCTTCCGAGGACGCGCTCGCCGACGAACCCCCAGGCCCGCGCAGACTCGACGGCGTCCTTCATGCGCTCTGCGGAGAGGTGGGCTTCACCATGGATATAGAGAATGATCCGGCTCGCTCCCGAGGCGTAGGCGGCGAGAAGCGCCCCTTCGAGGAGCCGGTGAGGATCGCCCTCCATGAGGTGGCGGTCCTTGAAGATGCCGGGCTCTCCCTCTTCGGCGTTGACGATGAGGTATTTTGGCGAGCCAGGCGCCCGGAGCGCCCCCTCCCACTTGGTCGCCGCCGCGAAATAGGCTCCGCCGCGACCGCGGAGTCCCGCCGCCTTCACGGTCTCGGTGATGTGCTCGGGGCTCCGTCCGGCGAGCGCTTCGGCCAGCGCGGCGTAGGAGCCACGCCGTATCGCGTCGGCGATGTCATACGGGTTCACGACGCCGCAGCGCGAGGTCAGCTCGCGTCGCTGGCGACGGAGGAAGTCGGTGACGCCGGGATCCGGCTCGACGCGCTTGGCGAGGGCGGCGTCGAGGAGGGCGGGAATCCGGTCGGCGGTGGCGTGGGGCAGGAGCTGCATGGTCCCGTCCGGATGGATGACCGTCAGCATGGGCGCCGCCCAGCAGAGCCCCGAGCATCCCGCCGGCAGGACGGGCGCCCGCAGGCCCCGGCGATCCACTTCGGACTTCAACGCGTGCAGGCTCTCCCCCGCACCCACCGAGAGGCTGCACGACCCTACGCCAACGATGAACGCCAGACCGCGATGGGCGCGGCTCTGCGCCTGGCCGACCAGCTCGAAATACGACGAGCCGTCCGCCGTCTGCGGGCCATCGATCGTGGGAAAGCTGAGTTCAGGAGCGGAGGCGTTCAGCGCCGACTCCAGGTCCCGGATACCGACGCGCCCGCGAGGGTGGTGGTCAACCTCGATGACTGGGGCCATCGAGCAGTTGAACGCGCAGTCGAACGGCTCGAGGGTTGCCGAGCCGTCGGCGCTCGTCGCCGGTGCGCTCACTCCCAGTCGCCGCTCGAGCTCCGCGAGACATTCAAGCCCGCCCCTGATCCGGCATGACACGCCCGTGCAGACACGTATGACACGCTTTCCCGGCTCGCTCAGCCTGAACTCCGGATAGTGCGTGGCGACGCCGTAGACTTCGCTCGCCGGCACACGAAGGTGCGCGGCCACAGCGGCCAGGGCATCGGAGGGAATCCATCGAAGATCGTGCTGGACCGCGTGGAGCGCAGGGAGGAGCCAGGTCCGCTCTCTCGGCAAGGCGTCCAGCGCCGCGCGCCAGTCGCTCACGGGAGCGGCATCACCTCGCGGAAGGAACGGGATCGGCGAGGCGCGCCTCGGCAAAGCCCTTCTTGCGAAGCAGGCAGGAGTCGCAGAGCCCGCAGGCGCGGCCATCGGGCTCCGGAGCGTAGCAGGACCAGGTCAGCGAGAGGTCGACGTTCAGCTCGTACGCCCGCGCGACGATCTGGGCCTTGCTGAGCTCGATGAGCGGGGTGTGGACGCGGAAGCGACTCCTGCCCTCGACGCCGGCCTGGGTCGCGAGGTTGGCCAGCTTCTCGAACGCCTCGATGAACTCCGGGCGGCAATCGGGATAGCCGGAGTAGTCGAGAAAATTTACTCCGATGAAGACATCCTCGGCGCCCAGGACTTCCGCCCAGGCGAGGGCATGGGAGAGGAAGATCGTGTTCCGCGCCGGCACATAGGTCACGGGAATGCCGGCGCTCATGGCCTCGTCACTCCGGCCCTTGGGCACCTCGATATCCGCCGTGAGGGCCGAGCCGCCGATGGCGCGGAGATCGAGACGGAGCGTCAGATGCTGGACCGCGCCCAGCGCCGCCGCCACCTTCTTCGCCGACTCGAGCTCGCACACATGGCGCTGGCCATAGTCGAACGAGAGCGCGTGGCATTCGTACCCCTCGGCGCGCGCGATGGCAAGCGTGGTCGCCGAGTCGAGCCCACCCGAAAGGAGGACGACGGCCCTGGTCGCCATCAGACGCCTCGCTTGGCGCCCCAGAGCAGCACGTGCAGACGCGGGGAGAAGCCGAAGCCGTGGCGCTTGCACGCCTCGACCACCCACGGGGAGCGCTCGAGGAGATCCTCGCGGCGCACGGCCTCGGGCTGGAGCAGGATGCGCGCCCGTGGCAGGGCGAAGCGCTCGGCCAGCTTCAAGACCTCGGCGACATCGGCGTCGTCCGTGATCACGAACTTCCACCACGCGTCCTGGGCGAGAAAGCCGCGTATGGCCTCGGGCTGGATGCGTCGGGATTCGGCGACGCCGGAGCCGCCGAGCTTGATCGAGACATTCCACTGGACGGCGCGGCCGACGCGGGGCGGAGGCAGGATGCCGGAGGTCTCGACCTCGATGGCAAAACCGCGCTCACCGAGGCTGCGGAGCAGCGGCACGAAGAGCGGTGATTCCAGCGGCTCGCCTCCGGTGACCACGGCGCGCCGGCACGGGAAGGCCGCGGCCTCGTCCACGAGCGCCTCCAGATCGACTGTTCGTCCGGCTTCGGGGTCCCACGAGTACTTGGTGTCGCACCAGGCGCATCCGACCGAGCAGCCCTGGAGGCGCACGAACACCGCCGGCATCCCGGCCGTCGCGCCCTCGCCCTGGATGGAGTAGAAGACCTCGGCGACGCGCCCGGCCAGCGCCCGGCTGCTCACGTGAGCGGCCGCGAGATCGCGCTGCCGCAGCTGGGCGTCTCGCGAATCGCGACACGCTCCAGCGTGATGCCCGCGGGCAGCTGTCGCTCGAGCCGCGTCCAGGCCTCGCGCGTGAGCACCTCGGCCGTGGGCTGGCCGCCCTCGAGGAGCACAACCCGGTCCGGTGCCTGGTGCTGGACCGCGCGAATGGCAGGGCCTAGCGGATCGTCGGCGGCCAGCAGAGTCGCGTGGTCCCACAGATCGAGCACGGCCTTCTTCACGACATCGCGCAGATCGTCGAAGTCCATGACCATCCCGAGCGGATTGAGGCTGGGGGCACTGACCGTCAGCTCGAGGTTGTACGTATGGCCGTGAAGCCAGGCGCACTTACCGGGGTGCCCGGCGATCCTGTGCGCCGCGTCAAAGACGTAGTTCGTCGTCAAGTCCATAAGTCTCTGGAAATCCTAGCATGAGAAACGTCTTGCGGCTCCCGGGAGCGGGGTGCTATTTAATGATACCGACTCGAAAGGGGGGTGCCCATGGCTATGAGCCTGACCGACTCGCTCAAGCACAATCGCTATAGCGTCGTGGCGGTGGACGCAGCCGCGGGCCGCCTGCGAGTCCGGAGCGAAGCCGAGCTGTGCACGGATTTCGCGTGCGGCGAGGCCGAGGTGGTCACCGACGAGGGCCGCTCCCACGCTCTGGCGGACATCAATCCGGGCGACATCGTCACCCTCGAGCACAAGGACGGCCACGCCAGCGAGATCCGCGTGGTGCGCCGGGTCTTCGACGAGTACTCCAGCCCCGAGTGGTGAGTCGGCTCTAGCCACGACCTGAATGCTTCAAGGCCCCGGGTTCATCCGCCGGGGCCTTTCATTTTCCCCTGATCTACTCAGCCCTCGCCTCAGGGCTTCGCCCTTCAGCTCGAACTGCGGCCCTCTCCCCAGAGGGGAGAGGGTTTCTCTTATGGAATCCCTCTCCCAAATTAGGAGAGGTCTCTTGTCTGATCCCTCTCCCCCATCGGGGGAGAGGGCAGGGTGAGGGGGGGCTTAGGCGACCCCGGTGTGAATGGTCACCGTGCCGAAGCCGAGGCGACGGTACTTGACGGCGCGCAGGCCCACGTCCGTCATCAGGGCGGCGAGGGCGGGGGGGCCGAGGAAGCGCTCCACTGACTGAGGCAGGTACGTGTACGCCTCGCGATCGCCGCCCACGAGGGCGCCGACGCGCGGGACGACATGATGGAAGTACATGCGGAAGAGGGGCGCCCAGCCCGGAAGATCCGCCTGCGTGATCTCGAGCGCCACCACGCGGCCGCCCGGCCGCAGCACGCGCCGCATCTCCGCGAGCCCCTGCTTCAGGTCGGCCAGGTTGCGCAGCAGGAAGGCCGAGGTGACGAATGCGAAGGTGCGCGATTCGAATGGCAGCTCGAGAGCATCGGCCTCGAGGAGGGAGAGGCGGCCCGCGCTCTCGACCTCGCGACCCTTCGCCTCCGCCACCTGCAGCATGCCGTGAGCGAAGTCGGCGCCCACGATGAGCCGGTGCCGGTGGATCTCGCACAGCTCGAAGGCGAGGTCGCCCGTGCCCGTGGCCAGATCGAGCCCCGGCCCCTCGGGGGAGGCGATGGTCTCGCGCGCCGCCGCCCGGCGCCATGAATGGTGCATGCCGAAAGTCATGAGGCCGTTCATGAGATCGTAGCGCTCCGCGATACGCGTGAACATGCCGCGCACGAAGCGCGCCTTGCCCGGCCCTTCGCCGAGTCCGGTGCTCATGCGAGCCGCCCACCCACGACCGCGGCGAAGAGAATGATGGCGATGTAGCCGTTGACGTTGAAGAAGGCGATATCGAGCCGCGAGAGGTCGTCGGGCGACACGAGCGAGTGCTCATAGATGAGCAACCCCGCCACCACGACCACGCCGACCCAGTAGATCCAGCCGAGCCCCGTCATCACGCCGAGGGCGGCAAATGCGGCGACGGTCAGCACGTGGCAGGCCTGGGCCGCGCGGAGGGCGGCCGCGATGCCGAATCGCGCGGGAAAAGACTTGAGACCCGCGCGCCGATCGACCTCCACGTCCTGACAGGCGTAGAGGAGGTCGAAGCCCGCGATCCAGACCGTCAAGGCGAACCACAGCACGAAGGCCCGAGGATCGAAGGCTCCGCGCACGGCGATCCACCCGCCCGCCGCCGCGATGCCGTCCGTGAAGCCGAGGATCCAGTGACTCGCCCAGGTGAAGCGCTTCGTGTACGAGTAGCCGATCAGAGAATGGCGGCGGCGAGCATGTGCCAGGGCTTGAGGAGCCCCCGCGGCAAGTGTCTGCCCGCCGTCCGAGGATTGTCCGCGTCGATCAGCCGGTCGGCGAAGCGGTTGACGCTCATGGCGAGGGTGCGGGCGCCCGCCATGGCCAGGGTCACCCAGATCGCCACGCGCCAGCCCGGCCAGCCATCGGCCGCCAGCACCATGGCGACATAGGCGAAGGGCAGGGCGAAGACGGTGTGCTCGAACTTGATCGCGTCGAGGAAGTGTCTGACGGTGCCGGACACTACAGGCCGTACTCTTGCCAGCGCCTCGTCACGAGCGCGCGAATGTCGTCGCTCATCACGATCTCCTCGGGCCAGGGCTGGCCGATGGCGTCCATGTCCGACTTCTCGGTGGCGTCGATGCCCATCTTGCCCCCGAAGCGGTGGCGGACGGACGCGTGATCGAGATCGTCCGACGGCCCGTCCACGATGAGAAGGTCGCGCGTCGGATCGATATTGCCCGTGGCCCGCCAGGCCACCTCCGAGAGGTTGTGGACGTCGACGTGCTCGGAGACCACGATGATGTTCTTGGCCAGCATCATGAGCCCGAGCCCCCAGAGCGCGTACATGACCTTGCGGGCAGGAAGATGCGCTCCGTGGCCTTGCCCAGCCAGTAGTCCTCTTGCGGGGGGCGCCCCACGATCGTGGTCGGATAGATCGGCTGTTTGCGTCGGGTGATCGCCTTGAGGTGGAACACGGGATACTCGCGGGCCAGCGAGTAGTAGCCCGTGTGATCACCGAACGGCCCTTCCAGACGCCTCTCGGCGGGATCGACGTGACCCTCGAGCACGATCTCCGCCTCGGCCGGCACCTCGAGATCGACCGTCTTGCAGGCGACCATGGGCACCCCGGACCCGCGCAGCCAGCCCGCGAACACCATCTCGTCGATGCCGGGCGGCAAGGGAGCCGAGCCGGAGTAGATCGAGACAGGATCGCCGCCGAGCGCGATGGCGACCTCCATCGGCTTGCCCTGCTCCTGCGCGACCCGCTCGTGCTCGGCCGAGCCCTTGTGCGTCTGCCAGTGCATGCCGAGGGTCCGCTCGTCGTGGACCTGCAGGCGGTACATGCCGACGTTGCGAGCGCCCGTGATCGGATCGCGCGTGAACACGAGGGGCAGCGTGATGTACCTTCCTGCGTCCCCCGGCCAGCAGCGCAGGATGGGCAGCGATGCCAGGCTCGGCTGATCCGTCTCCACGACTTCCTGGCAGGGGGCGCTGCGCACGCGCTTGGGCCCGGCCTTGGCGACGTCGAAGAGGTCGCCCAGCTTTCGCAGCTTGTCGAAGAAGGACCCGGGCATGCGCAGATCGAGCAGCTTGGCCACGCGCGCCGAGAGATCGGACAAGTGCTCGACGCTCAGCGCCGCGGCCATCCGCTCGGGCGAGCCGAAGGCATTGATGAGCACGGGCACGTCGAACCCCTCGACCTGCTCGAAGAGGAGGGCCTGATTGCTCTCGCCCCGCCCCTTGGAGACGCGGTCCGTGATCTCCGCGATCTCCAGGTCGCGCGAGACGCGGGCCCGCACGCGCCGGAGCTGTCCGTGCTTCTCGAGATGGGCGACGAACTCGCGGAGGTCGTCGAAGGCCACGCGGCTACTCGTGGTAGTAGACCTTGACGAGCCAGCCCGCGAGGATGGGGAAGGCGAGGCTCGACACCGCCCGCACCATGACGAAGTGCCAACCCATCAACGGCGAGCGGTCCGAGGGCCATGCCCGAGTTGGCGAGGACGACGAGGAGGGGCACGCTGACCATGGGCCCGCCCGGCGTGAGGAGGCCCGCCACCGAGGCGAGGATGATGGCGGACATGCCGGACTTCTGTCCGAAGTAGCGGGCCACCGTCTCCTGGGGGATGAGGACCTGGAGCATACCGGCCAGAATCAGGGCTGGGATGAGCCGCGGCAGGATGAACCAGATCAACTTGAAGCCTGTCTTGGCGCCGAGGACGGGAAGGCTGGGATCCTTCCAGTAGGCGATGCTGGTGGCGAGGAGGGCCAAGACAAGGAGAACGACGTTGGAAAGCTCCAGGGGGCTGCGCTGCATGCGGGCATTATACGACACCCCTTGGGCTATACTACTTTAGAGGCAGTTCGCTGCGCTCATTCATGCGCCTGACGATTCGATCGAAGCTCTCCATTCTCGTGCTGGCGGTGCTGCTGCCGCTTCTCGTGGTGGCCGCGTCGAAGTTCTGGCGCGACCTCGAAGAGGGCCGGCGCTCAGCGCAGCAGGAGCAGGTTGACACCGCGCGGCTCGTCGCCCGCCAGCTCGACGAGGTCATCGCGGGCCAGGTCGAGAACCTCCTGGCCATCGCGGCCGTCCACAGCTTCGGGCGCGTCCAGGATTCCGCTCTCGCGACGCTGGCCGTTCGGGTCCGCGACCGCCATCCTTTCGTGCTCCGCTTCTACACCATCGACCCCGCCGGCCGCCTGCTCGCCTCGAGCGACGGACGCGTGACGGGGCCGACCAATGCTCCCCTGAATCGCGAGACCATCGAATCAGCGCTGCAGAGTGGGGCGGCGCGCGTCGGCCCGCCCGTGGTCGCATCGCTCTCGAGCGGCGGGCCAGCCTCCGGGGGCGCACCGGCAAGCGATAGCTCGGTGGTGCCCATCGTCGTGCCCGTCCACGATCGGCAGGGCGCGCCCGTCGGACTGGTGGCGGCCGAGCTGGACCTCCAGAAGCTGTCCTTCTACCTCAACATGCTTCCCCTCGGCCGTGATCAGATCTTGGCCATCGCCTCGACGGAGGGCGCCATTCTCGCGCGCACGGGAGATCCCGGTAGATTCCTGCGCCGGGATCTGGGCACGGTGCCGGAGGCGAGCGCGATGCTCCGTCGTGGCGGCGGTATCGCGGAGTGGCGATCGAGGGAGGGCGTCCCCCTCCTCGCCGGCGCGGCCAGCATGAGCGGAGCGCCGTGGCTCGTGGTCTCCGGGGTCCCCTCGGAATCGGCGTACGGGCCGGCCGCCGCCCGATTCAAGCGCGATCTGTTCGGGCTCGCCACCGCCATGGTGCTGGCCCTGCTCGTGGCGTGGCTGATCGGCAACCGGATGCACCGCTCCGTGCGTGCGCTCATGCGCGGCACGCGCGAGCTGGCCGCCGATGCGGGGCCGCCCATCACCGTGCCGACGAAGGACGAGCTGGCCGAGCTGGCCGAGCAGTTCAACCGCGCCATCGACGATCGCCGCCGCACTGCGGCTGCTCTCGAGGCGCGGCAGCGGCGGCTCAGGGCGCTGGCCGATATCAACGTGGCGCTCTCGCAGCAGCTTGACCTGGAACCACTCCTCCAGCAGATCACGCTCACCCTGTCCTCGCTCACGGGCGCGCGGACCGTGGTCTTCTGGATGGCCGACACGGCTCGGGGCTGCCTCACCCGTCGCGCGTGGGCCGCCGACGTTGCGGTTGACTCCGTGGACCTGCCCACCGAGGTCACGTTCGATCAGGGCGCGGTGGGGTGGATCGCCCGAGAGGGCCGCGCGCTCTTCATCGAGGACGTGACCCGGGACCCGCGCATCATGGTCACGGACTGGGCCGTGCGCCACGGGCTCTACGCCTTCGCCGGCGTGCCCGTGGTGGCGAGCGGCGAGCTCCTCGGCGTGCTGACCCTGAACCTCCGACGCGAAGATCTTCTCAGGGATGACGACGAGTCGCTGCTCGTGTCCTTCGCCTCCCAGGCCGCGGTGGCCGTGCGCAACGCGGGGCTCTTCGCGGAGACGGAGGAAAGGCGCAAGGCGGCCGAGACCCTGGCCGGCCTCTCGCGGGCCCTCGCCGAGGCCCTCGACACCGAGGTCATCTCCCAGAAGATCTCGGACAGCTTGAGCGCGCTCCTCCACACGGGGACGGCGGGCTTCTTCCGAGTTGACCCGGCCACCGGGGACGTGCGCGCGGTCGCCCTGACCGGCTCATTCGGGACGCTCAAGCCCGGCGATCTCTGGTTTCCGGCCGGCATGGGCGCCGCCGGCCTTGCCGTGCGCGAGCGGCGGCTCATCACCACCCCCGACTTCCTCGCGGATCCGCGGATCAGGCTGAGCGACGAGATCCGGGCCCGGATGGCGGGGCTGCCCTACCGCTCGGTCCTCACGCTGCCCTTGATGGTGAAGAACGAGGTGGTGGGCGTGCTCTCGGTGGGTGACCGCGCGGGCCGGATCTTCAGCGAGGCGGACCAGCGGCTCGCCCGGGCCTTCGGCGACCATGCGGCGTTGACCCTGGACAAGGCGCGGCTCTACGCGGAGGCGACACGGCGCCGGCGCGAGGCCGAGGAGCTGGCCCGCCTGGCCCGCGCGCTCACCGAGAGCCTCGACGTGACCGCGGTGGCCGAGCGCACGGTCGCCCACGTGAACGCGGTGTTCTCGGCGCGCTCCGCAGTGATCCGATTGCGCCGGCCCGACGGCTCTCTGGTCGCGCTCGCCTCGAGCGGGGCGGCGCGAGTGCACCTTCCCCCCGGGCACACGTTACCACCGGGCGTGGGCATCAGCGCGCGCGCCGTTACCGAGGGGCGCGCCGTGTGGTCGCCGGATATCAACGCCATGCCGGGCTGTGTCGTGACAGAAGATCTCCGCAGTCGGAACGACGGCTCGCAGATCGCCGCCGTGCTGGCCGTTCCGCTCCGGACGACGGCGGAGATCATCGGCAACCTCGCGGTGGGGGACGCGGCCGGGCGCGAGTTCACCCCGGCGGAGGCAGACCTGCTCCAGACCTTCGCCGACCAGGCGGCCCTGGCCCTCGAGAACGCGCGCCTGTACGGCGAGGCGACGCGGCGCCAGCAGGAGGCCGAGGAGCTCGCGCGCATGGCCCGCGCGCTGACGGGGAGTCTCGACGTGCAGGAGATTGGCCGGCGCATCGTGGAGAGCGTCCGACGTCTTTTCCGCGCGCGGTCGACGGGGTTCCGTCTCCTCCAGCCCGACGGCTCCCTCGTCATGCTTGCCCACGGTCAGGCCGACGATGTGCACGCGCCCTACGGCAACGTGATGCCCGCCGGGTACGGCATCTCCGGGCGCGTCGTCGACGACGGGCAGGCCTACGTCACCGCCGATCTCAACGCCGACCCGACCCTCCGGCTCACCGAGGTGACGCGCCGTCGCGTCGAAGAGGCCGGGATCGGCGCCTTCGCCGCGGTGCCTCTGCGGGTCCAGGGCCGTCCCATCGGCGCCCTCTCGGTGGCCGACAGCACGGGCCGCGTCTTCACCGAGGTCGAGGTGGCCCTCCTCCAGACCTTCGCCGACCAGGCGGCCCTGGCCCTCGATCACTCGCGCCTCTACGAGCAGACGCGCGAGCGCCTGAGACACGTCGAGTCGATTCGAGAGGTCATCGAGCAGATCCTCGTGCCGTTCAGCCTCGAGGAGCGCTTGAACCTGATCGCCCGCAAGGCCGCCGAGCTCTTCGACGCGGATCTGGCCCTGGTCGGCCTTCGTTCCGAGAGCCAGGATCATCTCGTGATCCGCGCGGGCTATCAGCTGCACGAAGGCGAGGTCGGCCAGCGGCTCGAGCTCGGCGAAGGCGCCCTCGGCCTCGCGGCGGAGCGGCGGGAAGGCGTGCTCGCCAACGACTACGCGACGTGGCCGGGGCGCATCCAGCGCCACTTGACGCCGAAACGGCGCGAGCCCCCCCGGGCCACCATCGCCTATCCGCTCCTCGTGCGCGGTGAGGCCATCGGCGCGCTCTCGGTGGCCTACGTGGCCAAGGATCGCCAATTCAATTCCGAGGACGTGGACCGCCTGGCCACCTTGGCCGCGCCGGCTGCCCTCGCCATCGAGCACAGCCGCCTCTACGACCAGCTCGCCTCGCGCCTGCGGGAGCTCCAGGACACGCAGGCCCAGCTCGTGCAGGCGGGCAAGCTGTCCGCGGTGGGACAGCTCGTCTCGGGCGTGGCGCACGAGCTGAACAACCCGCTCTCCGTCGTCATCGGCTATGGCCAGCTCCTGCGCAGCAAGCCGCTGCCCGCCGAGCTCAAGGGCCCCATCGAAATGATCGTCTCGCAGGGCGAGCGCATGGCCAAGATCGTCCAGAGCCTGCTCCTCTTCTCGCGCCAGCGGAAGCCCGAGCGCGCTCCCGTGCTCGTGGCTACCGTCATCGAGCAGACGGTGGCGCTCCGCGCGACGCGCTTGCGCCTCTCGGGCATCAAGGTGGACTTCGACCAGGAGCCCGACGTGCCGCCGGCGGAGGGCGACGTCCACCAGATCCAGCAGGTCTTCCTCAACCTTCTCCTGAATGCCGAGCACGCCATCCTCGGCAGTGGAGTCGGAGACACCATCCGCGTGCGCGCCTCCTCTCGGGTCTCCGAGGGCAAGCGCTGGGTGGTCGTCGAGTTCGCCGACAATGGTCCCGGCATCTCGCGCGAGGTTCTTCCGCGCATCTTCGAGCCCTTCTTCACCACGAAGAAGGTGGGCGAAGGCACCGGGCTCGGTCTCAGCGTGTCCTACGGCATCGTGCAGCAGCACGGCGGCCGGCTGACGGTGGAGAGCGTGCCCGGGCACACGGCGTTCCTGGTCGAGTTGCCCGCCCCCGCGGGCGCCGAGCCTTCTCCGGCCGCGGGCCCGGCCCATCAGCCCGGCGTCTATGGCTTCGGCCGCCGGGCCCTCGTGGTCGACGACGAGCCGGGCATGGTCGATCTCGTGACCACGCTCCTCAAGGAGGCGGGCTGGCAGGTCGAGGTTGCCGCCACGGGGCGCTCGGCCCTCGAACGCGTGCGCGCCAGTCGCTTCGACGTCATCGTGTCCGACATCCGCATGCCGGACGGGAGCGGGGAGTCGTTCTACCGCGCCGCCGTGCTGGAGCAGCCGGTGCTGGCCAAGCGCTTCGTGTTCATCACGGGCGACACGGCCAATCCTTCCGCCTGGCAATTCCTCGAAGAGGTGCAGGCGCCCGCCCTCGAGAAGCCCTTCGCAGCCGACGATCTCTTCCGCGCCATCGAGCGACTGACGATCTTGACTTCACGCGCCGCCTTCGAGTAGAGATGTGAAGCGATGACCAAGGCCGATCTCGTCGCCGCGATGGCCAAGGCCTCCGGCGGGAGCAAGGTGTCCGCGGAGCGCGCCCTCGACTCCTTCTACGTGAGCGTGTTCGACGCCCTCAAGAGGGGCCGGCGCGTGACTATCGGAGGCTTCGGCACCTTCATGGTCAGCAAGCGGGCGGAGCGCAACGGGCGCAATCCTCGCACGGGCAAGGCCATTCGCATCCCCGCCACACGCGTGCCCCGCTTCAAGCCCAGCCGCTCGCTCAAGACCGCTGTCCTCTAACCCCGCGCCTTGACAGTGCGGAAGAGCCACACGTACACTCTGCGAGGGTTGGGAGATCGTCTAATGGTAGGACGCGGGGCTCTGGACCCCGTAGTGGAGGTTCAAGTCCTCCTCTCCCAGCCATAAGCCTCGTCCCGCCGACGCGGCCCCATCGTCTAGAGGCCCAGGACACGGCCCTCTCAAGGCTGAAACACGGGTTCGAATCCCGTTGGGGCCACCAAGTGCGGGTTAGCTGCTCAATATGTCCAGCGCCTTCGCCTCGTAAAACTCCACCGCGTGGCGCGCTTTGCAAAGCAATCAACGATGAAGAGGAGGAGCAGCGATGCCGGTCTTCAAGCGTGATGATGTCGAGCTGTACTACGAGGAACACGGAATGAGCTTCCCGGTCTTGCTCATCGCGCCGGGAGGCATGCGCTCGGCCGTGTCATTCTGGGAACGAACCCCATGGAATCCCATCGACCAACTCGCGCCGCACTATCGCGTCATCGCCATGGATCAACGCAATGCCGGCAAATCGGTGGCTCCCATACGCCCCACCGACAGCTGGCACGTTTACACGGCCGACCAGCTTGCCTTGCTGGACCACCTGGGCATTGATCGCTTCCACGTGGCGGGAATGTGCATCGGCGGTCCATACATCATGGGGCTGATCCAGGCGGCGCCGCAGCGCGTGGCATCGGCCGTCGTGTTTCAGACCATCGGCCTGGACGACAACCGCCAGGCCTTTTTCGAGATGTTCGACAGCTGGGCGAATGAGCTCCGGCCCACGCGCCCTGACGTGAGTGGGGCGACCTGGGAATCCTTCAAGAAGTCCATGTACGGCGGCGATTTTCTCTTCAACGTGTCGCGCGAGTTTGTCTCTCGCTGTCAGACGCCCCTGCTGGTATTGCTAGGCAATGATCTGCATCATCCACAGTCCTCGTCACGAGAAGTCGCCGCGCTGGCGCCGAACGCCACGCTCATCGAACTCTGGAAAGAGCCCGAGCACCAGCCGGCGGCGAAGAAAGCCGTCGAAGAGTTTCTGGCCAAACACACGCCGCGCTGAGGTGTGCGCGCGGGGCCTGGCACAGTGTTGGCGATCATCCAAACCCGGGCGTAGGACGGCTACGCTAGCCGGCAACGGAGGGGCCTGAACATGGAAAACACGCTGGACGCGGCACGATCGGTCATGGCGACGACGGTTGCGCGCTGGGAGCACCTGGTGGCGAGTGTGCCGCTGGACGTGCTCGAAAGACCCCCCGCGCCGGGCGAATGGTCAGCCGCAGAATGCCTGGCGC
>WNFC01005607.1_pt1 | contig 15905 bp, 13 predicted proteins | sample 5400541 | NCBI WGS metagenome assembly WNFC01 (sample SAMN13153342, study PRJNA577476) | soil metagenome | isolation source: 120 cm saprolite under Douglas fir tree site 2 hole 2 replicate 1 | place: USA:California | collected 2015-04-18
GTGCGCATCAACCTGATGCACAAAAAGCCCCTCGATCGCCTGCTCCACCCCGAACCGCCGCTGCTCCGCAATCCCGCCCAACTGGCGCTCCAATGGCAACTCAGCTAAACCGGACAGCCGTGGGTCAAGCCCGGCCATGACGGTGTTGGGCGATTCGACCCGAACGGAGACTGCTCTAGGATCTCCGCCCGAGCGATCCCGCCCGGGCTAGGCTAGGTCGATGCAGGACAGAAGCGCGGTTCGGTTGATATGAGTCAAGGCGGCTCGACGTGCTGAGCGGCAACGGGCGGGGCGGGAGGACGCAAATGACCGGCAGCAACGGCAACGCGGTCGACTATTTCATCGACCGGCACCTGCGTGAGGGGCGGGGCGACCGGCTCGCCTTCGCCGATCCGTGGCGCAGCCTGACTTACGCCGAGCTTGCGGCGGCGTCGGCGCGCTTTGCCGCCGGGCTGCGCGTCGCCGGGATCGAGCGCGAGCGGCGCATCGCGCTCGTCATGCTCGATACGATCGACTTTCCGATCGCGTTCTGGGGCGCGTTGCGCGCCGGGGTCGTGCCGGTGCCGATCAACACGCTCTTGCCGGCCGACATCACCGGCTACATCCTCAGCGACAGCCGCGCGCCCGCGCTCGTCGTCTCGGCGCCGCTGCTGGCGGCGCTGCGCCCGGAGCTGGACCGGCTGGAACTCGGCCGGATCATCGTCAGCGCGCCCGACGGCGGCACCGCGGGCGTCGAGGCCCCTGCCCTCGCCTTCGCTGCCTTCCTGGACGCCGCCGCCAACCAGCCGCCGGCCGCATGCTCGCCCGACGAGGTCGCGTTCTGGCTCTACTCCTCGGGCTCGACCGGCGCGCCGAAAGGCGTGCGCCATGTCCATTCCAGCCTGCGCGCCACCGCCGATACCTATGGCAAGCAAGTCCTCGGCATTGGGCCCGACGACCTGATGTTCTCGGTGGCCAAGCTCTTCTTTGCCTATGGGCTCGGCAATTCGATGACCTTCCCGATGGCGGTTGGCGCCGCATCGCTGCTGCTGCCCGACCGCCCGACCCCGGATGCGGTGCTCGCGACAATGCGCAAATACCGTCCGACGATCTTCGCCGGGGTGCCGACCCTCTTTGCCGCGCTGCTCGCCCACCCCGAGCTCGGGCCGGGCGCCGGCTCCGACCGGCTGCGCCGCTCGATCTCGGCCGGCGAGCCGCTGCCCGACCATATCGGCCGGCGCTGGCGCGAGAGCGTCGGCAGCGACATCCTCGACGGGCTCGGCTCGACCGAGATGCTGCACATCTTTCTCTCCAACCGGCCCGACGACATCCGCTACGGCACGACCGGCAAGCCGGTGCCCGGCTACCAGCTGCGCATCCTCGATGATGCCGGCGCCGAAGTCGCACAAGGCGAGGCGGGCGAACTTGTGGTGCGCGGGCCGAGCGCCGCCGAGGGCTACTGGAGCCAGCGCGACAAATCGCGCCATACCTTTCGCGGCGAGTGGACCCATACCGGCGACACCTACACCAGCGATCCCGACGGCTATTACCGCTATTGCGGGCGCAGCGACGACATGCTGAAGGTCGGCGGCATCTGGGTGTCGCCGTTCGAGGTCGAGGAGGCGCTGATCGGACACCCGGCCGTCCTCGAATCGGCCGTCGTCGGGCACCCCGACGCGGATGGGCTGATCAAGCCCCGGGCGTTTGTCGTGCTGCAAGAGGCTGCGCCGCGCGACGACCCCGCGGCGCTGACCGAGGCCTTGCAGAACCACGTCAAGGAGCGGATCGGGGTGTGGAAATACCCGCGCTGGATCGAGTTCCGCGAAACCCTGCCGAAAACCGCCACCGGCAAGATCCAGCGCTACAAATTGCGCGAGCCATCTTCGTCGTAGGCCGGTGCCGCATAGATGGGTTTCGCTACGCTCAACCCATCCTAGGGGTCCAATCGAACGCTCACCGATGCATCAATGGATGGTCGATGATCGCCTTCTGCTCGGGGGTCAGCGCCTGATAGAGCTGCTCGAGCACCGGGCGCGTCTGCTGCAGCCCCTGAAGGCCAGCCGACAGGAACTGCTCGCGCCAGTTGACCCGGTCGAGGATCGACTGCTGGCCGGGTTCGCCGGCGGGCTTCAGCGAGGCGCAGAGCTGGCGCTGCTTGTCCGCCGCCGCCTGCATCGTGCTTTGCAGCTTGTCCCATAACGGCCGCTGCTCCGGGGTCAGGTTCAGCTTGGCGGCGGTATAGGCAAGCCTGCCGGCGCGCCGGGCCAGGCGCTCCTCGCAGCGCTGCTGCGGCGAGAGCTGCATCCGGTGCATCATTAACTCGCGCATCCACCCGTGATGGCGGCCCATCGGACCGCCGTCGCCGCGATCCCAGGGGCCGTCTCCGGGGCCCATGCCGCGCTGGTCGGGGCCGGCCTGTGCGATCCGCGGCTCGTTGTCGGCCGACCGGGCGACGAGGGGCACGGCAATTGCGATCCCGGCGAGGAAAGCGGCACCGGCGGCCAATGATTTGTTCATCGGGGACTCTCTAGTTGGCGATCCTGCAATACAATAGGCGGGCAGCCGGCCTATGCTCCCCGCGGGAAGGGCGGGATGCGGGTTAATTCGCTGACAGGTTTACCGGCCAAGGAGAGTGCGATGCCGAGAACCGATGGCGAGCGGGTCGTCGCCGATCTCAAACGCCTCGCAGAATTCGGGCGCTACAAGAGCGGGGTGCACCGACCGACCTATTCGGGCGAGGATGTCGCCTCGCGGCAATGGCTCGCCGACAAATTCGCCGAGGCCGGGCTCGACCCGCTGATCGACGGCATCGGCAATGTGATCGGGCGCAATCCGCACGCCCATCGGCGGCTGCTCGTCGGTTCGCACAGCGAAACCCAGCCGCATGGCGGCTGGCTCGACGGCGCGCTCGGCGTCATTTACGGGCTCGAATTGGCGCGCGCCTTCGCCGCGGATCCGGCGCTCGCCGGGCTCGGCATCGAGGCCGTCGCCTGGGCCGACGAGGAGGGGCATTACGGCAACATGCTCGGCAGCCGGTCGTTTACAGGTGGGCTGAGCGAAGATGAGATCGAGGCGGCCGAGAGCCGCGAGGGCAGAAAGTTGCGCCAGGCGCTGGCCGAGGCCGGCTTTGCCGGGCGGCCGCGCGAGCTGGTCGATCCGTCGCGCTATGTCGGCTACCTCGAAGCCCATATCGAGCAGGGCGACACGCTCGATTCGGCCGAATCGCGGATCGGCATCGTCGAGGGTATCGTCGGCATCTGGAATTATTGGGTCACCCTGACCGGCGAGCAGAACCATGCCGGCACGACGCAGATGCGCCGCCGCAAGGATGCCGGGAGCGCCATGGTGCGCCTTGCCACGCGCATCCACGACCGCTTCGCCGAGATCGCGGGCCAAAACGCTGACACACGCACGGTGTGGACGATGGGGCGCATGCTGCTCGACCCGAACGCGCCGAGCATCGTCCCCGGCCGCGCCGAGATGCAGGTCCAGTTCCGCGACACCGACACGAACATCCTCGCGCTGTTCGAGCGGACATTGCACGAGCTGGTCGCCGCTTCCGACGGCGCCGGCCCGTGCGGAGTCGCAATCGCGCCGCTCTCGAAAACCGCGCCGGCGCCGATGGATCCCGGCTTTCAGAGACTGATCGAGGCGGCGGCAGAGCGCCATGCGCCGGGTCGCCATCTGCGCATGCCGAGCGGCGCCGGCCACGACGCGCAGATCCTCTCGCGCCGCATGCGCTCGGGCATGATGTTCGTGCCGAGCCTCAAGGGCATCAGCCACCACTGGGCGGAAGACACTACGGAGGCGGACATCGTGCTCGGCGTGCAGGTTTTCGCCGATGCCGCTGCCGCGATCCTCAAGGGGGAGTGACGGCGATGGCGATCATCCTACAGGAACCGCTGCGCGGGCTGTTCTATGCTCCGTTTTACGCGGCGCTGGCGCTTGGCGCCTTTGACCAGGAAGGGGTCGAGGTGCAGCTGGTCAGCGCACCGAGCCCGGGGGAGGCGCCGAACGCGCTCTTTTACGGCACGGCCGATGTGGCCTGGGGCGGGCCGATGCGGGTCAACCAGGTCTACGACCAGCGGGCCCATTGCGACCTCGTCTGTTTTGGCGAGGCCGTGACGCGCGACCCGTTCATGCTGGTCGGCCACGTTCCGCGCCCCAATTTCAGGCTGGCGGTTCTGATGGCGGTGCGGATCGCTACGGTCACCGAGGTGCCGACGCCATGGCTTTGCCTGCAGGAGGATCTGCGCCGTGCCGGCTTCGATCCCGAGGCGCTCGCCCGGCTCGACGACCACAGCATGCCGGAGAGCGTCTACGCGCTGCGCTCCCGCGAGATCGATGTCGTGCAGCTGTGCCAGCCCTTCGCCGAGGACCTGATCTCCTCTGGTCACGGGCATTTGTGGTATGCGGCGGCCACTCGGGGCCCCTGTTCCTACACGAGCTTCTATGCGCGCCACAGCGTCATCGAGGCGAAACGCGCGGAAATGCTGGGGCTGGTGCGCGGCCTCTACCGCACTCAGAAATGGCTGTATCGCCGGTCGCCCGAGCGGCTTTCCGATGCCATCGCGCCGTATTTCCCGGAGGTACCGCAGGCGCTGCTGCGCGCCGCGGTCAGGCGCTACCACACGCTCGGGATCTGGGGGCCCAACCCGATCCTGCCGCGCGCCGGCTACGATTGGCTCAAGGCGGGGCTCATTTCCGGCGGTTTCGCCAAGGGTACGCCGTTCGAGACCGCGGTCGACAACAGCCTCGCCGAACAGGTCGTTGCTGAGGACCCGCCCGGACTGACTTAGACGCGCTCCGACGGGGCCTGGCCGAACATTCCATAGGGCCGCACCATCAGCATCGCCATCATCAGCAAATAGGAGGCGATCGTGCCGAACCCGCCGCCGAGCTGCGGATCGAGATAGCCGGCCCCGAGGCTTTCCACGACGCCGATCAGCATCGCGGCGACGATCGTGCCGGGCAGGCTGTCGAGCCCGCCGATGATGACGATCGGGAAGATCTTAAGCCCGACCAGCACCGCGCCAAAGCCGCCGCCCGCGGCGAAAACCCACAAGATCCCGGCGGCCACCGAGATCACCCCGGTGACGCCCCACAGAAGCGCGAAAAGGCGGCGCGGGTCGATCCCGGCCGCCGCGGCGGCCTGCGGGTCATCGGCGAGGGCGCGCAAGCCGACCCCGATGCGGCTGCGCTGATAAAACCAGGTCACGAGTGCGATGATGATGGCGGCCACGATGGCCGCGATCAGCTTTTCCGGCGGGATCGATACGCCGTGCACGATCAGCGGTTCCACCAGCACCGGCAGCTGCAGCCCGCCCGGGATGCCGGCAAAGACCAGCGCACCGGTTCCACGCATCATCGCGCCGAGACCGATCGTGACCATGATCAGCGAGATCGCCGGGCGGGCCAGCAGGCGCCGCACGACAATCGCGTTGAAGGCGACACCGAATATTGCCATGCCGGCGGCGGCGAATACGATCGCGGTCGGCAATCCCAACCCGACCGCATTTTGGCCGACCGCGGCGAGTGTCGCGCCAGTCATGATCCACTCGCCGAGCGCGAAATTGACCACCCGCGAAGATTTGTAGACCAGCACAAAGGCGAGCGCGATCAGGGCATAGAGCGCGCCGGCCAACGCGCCGTCGATCAGCAGCGACAGAAAGAAGATCAGCGGTTCAATAGCTCTGGAACGCCTGTTGGATCTCGCCGACATCGCTGGTCGTCAGCAGCATCAGCATCAACAGGATGCGGGCTTTTTGCGGGGTGAGATCCTCGCCGGCGACGATGCCGGTCTCGCGCAACCGGCGGCGCGGCGCGACCCGTCCGGTGGCGCGGCTGCACTGCACGACCACGATCCCCGATTTCGCCGCATCGAGAAAGGCTGCCTGCTGCGCCGGGCTCGGCGTGCCGGGCGCAAAGCCGGCCGAGACGAGGCCGCGCGCGCCTGATTTGACCGCCGCCTCTACAAGCGCCGCGTCGGCCCCGGCATAGGAATAGATGATGTCGACGCGCGGCAGGCCCGTGATCTCGCGCGCCGCGAACGGCGTCTTGGGCATGTGCGCCTTGAGCGGCGCGCGGTAGAAATGCGGGCCGTCGCCATCGACATGGCCAAGCGCCCCGTAATCGAGCGAGCGGAAGGTCTGCACCCGATAGGTCGAGGTCTTGACGACGTCGCGCGCCGGATGGATTTCGTTGTTCATGACGACGAGGACGCCCTTGCCCCGCGCATCGGCCGAGCCGGCGACCTGCAACGCATTGACGAGATTGGTCCCGGCATCGGTGCCGAGCGCGCTCGCCGGGCGCTGAGCCCCGACCAGCACCACCGGCTGCGCGACGCCGAGGGTCAGGTTGAGGAAGAACGCGGTTTCCTCGAGCGTCGCCGTGCCGTGCGGGATCACAAACCCGGCGATCGCCGGATCCTCGCCGGCCATGCGGTGGATCAGTGCGCGCAGTTCCAGCCAGTCCGCTGGTCCGATCGCGGTGCTGCCAACCTGGCGGAAGGTGACCGGCACCGGCTCGGCGACCAGCCGGGTTTCGGGAAAACGGTCGAGCAGCTCCTCGCAGGACTGCTTCTGTCCGAAATCGGGATAGTCGAGCACATCCATGCTCGACGGGCCGAGCGAGGAGATCGTACCGCCGGTGCCGATAACGGCGATGCGGGGGAGCGAGCTGTTCATGGTGCACTTCCTGTCAAGACTGCGCTTGCGACAGCCCCCACCCCAACCCTCCCCCGCAAGCGGAGGAGGGAGCGCGCCGGAACCTTGACTACCCTCCCCTGCTTGCGGGGGAGGGAGGGACCCGCGCCGTCAGGCGTGGGAGGGTGGGGGCTTACCGCGCAACCAGCGTGCCATGGCCGGGCCAGCTATGACAGCCAGCGCTTGCGCCGGCGGTAGTGCTTGGTGTCGCGGTAGGATTTGCGGGCGCCGGCCTCGTTGAGGCCGAGATAGAATTCCTTGATGTCGGAATTCTGCCGCAGGCTTTCGGCCGGGCCTTCGAGCACGATGCGGCCGTTTTCCATGACATAGCCGTGGTCGGCGATATCGAGCGCCAGCGCCGCGTTCTGCTCGACGAGCAGCACCGTGAGCTGCTGCTCCTCCTTGAGGCGGAGGATCACGCCGAAGATCTCCTCGATGACCATCGGCGCGAGGCCGAGCGAGGGCTCGTCGAGGAGGATGACCTTGGGGTTGGACATCAGCGCACGGCCGATCACCAGCATCTGCTGCTCGCCGCCGGAGAGATACCCCGCCGCCTGGTGGCGCCGTTCCTTCAGCGCCGGAAAGCTGTCGTAGACTCGCTCGATGCTGGTGCGCACGTCGGCGTAGTTTTTGCGGCTATGCGCGCCGGCGATCAGGTTTTCTTCGGCGGTCAGGTTCTCGAAGACCCGCCTTCCTTCGAAAACCTGCACGACCCCGTGCTTGACGACATCGAACGGTAAGAGCCGGTCGAGCCGCTCGCCATCCAGCTCGACGCTGCCTTTGGTAACCTCGCCGCGCTCGGTATGCAACAGCCCCGAGATCGCCTTCAGGGTCGTCGTCTTGCCGGCGCCGTTGGCGCCGAGGAGGGTGGTGATGTGGCCCTCCCCGGCGTTCAGCGAGACGCCCTTCAGCACCAGGATGACGCCGTCATAGACGACTTCGATGTTGTTGAGCGCCAGCATCGGACGATTGCGCTATTCGGCCTTCTTGATCGCGGCAGCGACGACATCGGGATAGCCGCGGAACCACTCGGTTTCCTTGACGAACTTGCCGCCCTTGACCTGGAAGACCTGGACAAATCCGCCGCCTTCATGGTCGACGCCGGTAACCTTGAGCGGCGGCACCAGACCGCCCAGGCCGAAGTCCTTGATCTGCTCGAAGCCCTTCTTGACTTCCTCGCCGGTCGGCTGCTTGCCTCCGTTTGCTTTGAGAGCGTTGCGAATCGCCTCGACATGGACAGCGGCCCACAACACGCCGCGATTATACATGACGGTGTCGTCCATCGCCTTTTGCGGCGTTTTGCCTTGCGCCTTGTACATCGCCTTGATTTCCTGGCGCACCGGGTAGTCGTCGCCGACCCCGGCGAAGGACATCGTGTGATAGCCCTCCGCGACGGCCCAGCCGCCGGACCCGAGAATGTCATGTTCGCCCGAAGCCCAGACGAGGGCCAAGACCTTGGACAACGGGTAGCCGTTGCGCTTGAATTCCTTGATCGCGACGGAAGGCGCGCCGCCGAACAAGTGGTCGATCACGAAATCGGGGCGGTAGCGCTGGGTAATGTCGAGCATCTGCGCGCCCATCTCGACCCCCGGTGGCGGGACGGCAAAGGTCCGCAGCTCAAAACCCTCGATCTTCTGGAGATCCTCGATGACCGGTATCGGCTCGCGGCCGGCCGGGTTGTCATAGAAGATGTAAGCGATCTTCTTGCCCTTCAGGTCGCCGCCCAGTTTGTCCTTGACGAACTGGACCGCCGCGGCACCCTGCGACCAATAGGTTGCGGCGACCGGGAACAGGTAGGGATAGCGGTTGCCGTCGGCCGAGGCGGCGATGCCGAAACCAGGCGAGGTGCCGGGGATCTTGTCCTCGCTCATTTTCTTGTACAGCGCCTGCACCTGCGGCGAGCCGTAGACCATGATCGAGGTCGCGCCATCGCCCTTCTCGCGCTCATAGGCCTCGACCGCCGGCGGCACTTTGTATTCGTGGTCGATCTCTTGATATTTGATCTTGTAGCCCTCGACCCCGCCCTGGGAGTTGATCAGGTCGTAATAGTCCTGAATCGCCGGGCAGATCGCCACGCCATTGACCTGTGTCGGCCCGGTGCGGTCGCACATGCCGCCGACCGTCACGACCTTCTGCTGCGCGGTGGCGGTTCCGGCGAGGCACAGCGCGGCGGTCGCGCCGGCCGCAACTCCGATTGCGACTGCCCATCTGCTTCTCATCGTCCTTCCTCCCTTGCTGCTCCGGACTGAACTAGTAAGAGAATGGCCAGACCCGGAAATAATTTCGGATATTGCGCCACAGCCGGTTCAGTCCTTCCGGCTCCACCACCAGGAAAAAAATGATCAGAACGCCGAACAGGGTCAGCCGCAGGTTGGGGATCGCGTTCTGCAGATCCTGTTGCGCGAACAACAGCCAGCCGTAATCCTCAAGAAACCAGCGGGTGACAATCGGCAGCAGGGTAACGAAGATGGCACCGAGAATCGAGCCGAGAATCGAGCCGAGCCCGCCGATGATCACCATCGCCAGATAATCGATCGACACGGTGATCTGGAACTGCTCGTAATTGGCGATACCAAGGTAGTAGGTGTAAAGCACGCCGGTGACGCCGGCGTAAAACGACGAAATCGCGAACGCCCACAGCTTGTAGCGGAAAATATCGATGCCGATGATTTCGGCGGCGATGTCCTGGTCGCGGATCGCCACGAACGCGCGACCGATGCGGCTGCGGACCAAATTCGAGGTGCCGACGATCGCCAGCACGACGAAAAACATCAGAAAGAGATAAAGCTGCGTCTGGCTTTTGAGCTGCGTGCCGAACAACACCGGGCGCGGCACCTGGATCGAAGCCGCCACCCCGCCCGAGATCCAGGTGACATGGTTGATCGTCCACTCGATGATGAGCTGCGCGGCCAGGGTCGCAATCGCCAGATAAATCCCCTTGATGCGCAATGACGGGATGCCGACGACCGCGCCGATCAACGCCGCCATCAGCCCGCCGGCCGGGATCGTGATCCAGAACGGTGCGCCGAGGTGGGTGACCAGATTGGCCGCGGTGTAGGCGCCGACCGACATGAAGGCGCCGTGGCCGATCGAGATCTGCCCGGTATAGCCGACGAGGATGTTGAGGCCGAGCGCGCCGACGCAGGCAATCAGCACCAGGTTGAGGATCGAGAGATAATATTCGCCGAGCGCCAGCGGCGCGACGACGATAAACAGCCCGGCAGACGCCGCCACCGCCCAGCGCGCGATCGGCAGCGGATAGAGCGCCATGTCGGCGGCATAGCTGGTCTTGAAAACGCCGGCTTCGCGGTGGAACATCGCCTGCCTCCCCCGCGGCCGCTATACGCGCTCGATCCGGCGCCGCCCGAAGATCCCCTCGGGGCGGATCATCAGCACCAGGATCATCAGCACGTAAGGCGCAAAATCCTTGGTGCCGCCGCCGACATAGGGGTCGAGATAGCCGGCGGCCAGGTTCTCGACGATACCGACGATCAGTCCGCCGACCACCGCGCCGATGATCGAATCGAGCCCGCCCAAAATCACCACCGGAAACACCTTGAGGCCGACCAGCGCCAGCTGATTGTCGACGCTGAGCATCGCCCCCCACACCACCCCGCCCAAAGCCGAGACGACCCCCGCCATCGCCCAGGCCAGCGCGAAATAGCGCCGCACATTGATGCCCACCGCCATCGACACCTGCTGGTTGTCGGCGACCGCACGCATCGCGATTCCGGTGCGGCTCTTCAGAAAAAACCAGGTGAACCCGGCGAGAAAGACGAGACTGACGCCGGCGCCGACGAGCTCCACCGGCGGCAGCATAATCGGCCCAAGGTGAAACGGCTCGTCGCTGACCGGCATGTCGATGACCCGCGTGCCGGCGCCGAACGCCATCGTCGCGGTGCCGCGCAGCACCGCGGCGAGGCCGATCGTCGCCATGACGACGGCGATGACCGGGCGCCCGATCATCGGGCGCAGCACCACGCGTTCGAGGCCGAAGCCGAGCGCGATCATCCCGCCGATCGCGAGCAATGCCGATGCCCAGAACGGAAACCCAGCGATCTCGGCCGCCCCTGCCGTGAGAAAGCCCGCGAACATGACGAACTCGCCCTGGGCGAAATTGATCGCGTCGGTAGCCTTGTAGATCAACACGAAGCCGAGCGCGATCAATGCATACATCAGCCCGATCATGATGCCGTTGGCCAGCAGCACCAGCGTGAACTGCCACTCGAACTCAGGCATGTGTCACGCTCCGCCCACCATCGGTGTCATCCCGGCGAAGGCCGGGATCCACGGCCGCGAAAGTGACCGAGGACGCGGCGATGTTCCGCATATTTGTGCGCTTGAGAAATGGATCCCGGCTTTCGCGTGGCTTTCGCCGGGATGACAGTTGGGGCGATGCGCTGCATTTGCAGTCTCACCCCTCGGCCGGCACTGGCACGAGTCGTGCGGCCGGGGCCGCCGCATCGGTGTCCGGCCCGGGCCCGTCGACATCGCCGATCGTCAGGGTCGAGCGCAGCATGGCCTTGCGGCCGTCCTCATAGGTGATCTCGGTGCTGAACTCGACCTCGGCCGCGTCGCGGTAGAAGGCTTCGACGAGCGCGCCGTACTTCTCGGCGACAAAGCGGCGGCGGATCTTGCGGGTCCGGGTGATCTCGTCGTCGTCGGCGTCGAATTCCTTGTTGAGCACCAGGAACCGGCGCAGCCGGATCGATTCCGGCAGGGCGGCGTTGCATTTGCGGATCTCGTCGCGGATCAGCTCGCGCACCTCCCGACGGGCGCTGAGGTCCTGGAACGATGTGTAGGCGAGGTTCTTACGTTCTGCCCAATTGCCGACGGTCGCGACGTCGACCGCGATGATCGCTGAGACAAACGGGCGGGCATCGCCGAACACCACCGCCTCGCCGATATAGGGGCTGTATTTGAGCTTGTTTTCGAGGAATTGCGGCGCGAGCGCGGTGCCGTCGGCGAGCTTGCCGACATCCTTCGCGCGATCGACGATGACGAGGTGGCCGCGCCGGTCGAGGAACCCGGCGTCGCCGGTCTTGAGCCAGCCATCCGCGGTGACGGCGTCGCGCGTCGCCTCGGGCTGCTTGTAATAGCCCTGAAACACCCCGCCGGAGCGGATCAGCACCTCGCCGGTGTCGTCGATCCGGAGCTCGACCCCGCCGAATACCCGGCCGACGGTGTCGGGATCGACCTCGCCCTCGGGCTGCGCCGAGCACACCCCGGACAATTCGGTGGCGCCGTAAACCTGCTTCAGATTGACCCCGATCGCGCGGAAAAAGCGGATGATGTCGGGGCCGAGCGGCGCCCCGCCGGTGTAAACCAGGCGGGCGCGCCGGAGCCCGAGCTGATCGCGCAGCGGACCGTAAACCAGCACCTCGCCGACGCCGCGCAAGAGGCGTAGACGAAACGGCGGCGACCGGCTTTGCTCGGATTCAAGCTGCGCGCGCTCGGCAACCCCGCGGAAAAAACCGAAGATGTGTCGCTTGAGCGGGGTGGCGTCTGCCGCCCTGACCATGATCGCGGTCAGTGCGTTCTCCCAATAGCGCGGCGGCGCCAGAGCGAGGGTCGGGCCGAGCTCGCGCAAATCGCGCTGCAACGTCTCCGGCTTTTCGGGAAAGCTGATCGTGAAGCCGACCCAGAGATGGAGCGCGAGCGAGAACACCGAATTGCCGACCCAGGCCATCGGCAGATACGAGAGATGCTCGTCGGTCTGCCGGATGTCCTCGGCCGCGGCAAACCCCTCGGCGACGCTTAGCAGATTGGCATGGCTCAGCATCACCCCTTTGGGCCGCGAGGTGGTGCCCGAGGTGTAGGAAAACAGGGCCAGATCGTCGGGCTTGCCGGCCGCGATCTTGGCCTCGACATAGCCCGGATGAGAAGCGGCGAAGTCGCGCCCCTCGGCCGCTGCAGCTTCGAACGATTTGAGGATCGGCTCGTTGTAATTGCGCAAGCCGCGCGGGTCGTCATAGACGATCAGCGTCAGGCGCGGCAGCCGGTCCTTCAGGGACAGGATCTTGTCGACCTGTTCCTGGTTCTCGGCGAGAACGACCGAGGTCTCGGCGTGATCGAGGACAAAGGCGAGCTCGGTCGCGATCGCGTCCTGGTAGACCGGGACCGCGATCCCTCCGAGGCTCTGCGCGGCGAGCTGCGCGAAATAGAGACGCGGGCGGTTCTCGCCGATCACCGACAGCTTGTCGCCCGGTGCGAAGCCCGCGGCGGCAAGAAACGACGCGAAATCGCGCACTTCCTCCCAATAACGCCGCCAGCTATAGGGCTGCCAGATGCCGAAATCCTTCTCGCGCATCGCCGGCCGATCGGGATTACGCTCGGCGTTGCGGCGCAGCAGCTGCGGCAGCGTGAGGTCGACGCTCATGCCACCCACTCCTGCTCGTGATGGCCGCCGAGATAGGCGTGGATCACCGCCGGGTCGCGCTGCACTTCGGCGGGGCTGCCCTCGGCGATCTTGCGGCCGCGGTCGAGCACGGAGACCCGGTCGGAGATGTCCATCACCACCGCCATGTCATGCTCAATGAGGATGATCGTCGTGCCCCATTGCTCGTTCACGTCGATGATGTAGCGGGCCATGTCTTCTTTTTCTTCCTGGTTCATCCCGCCCATCGGCTCGTCGAGCAAGAGCAGCGTGGGATCGAGCGCCAGCGCGCGCGCCAGCTCGACCCGCTTGCGCAGGCCGTAGGCGAGTGCGCTGGTCTGCTGCTTGCGCAGATCCTGCAATTCGAGAAAGTCGATCAGCTCTTCGGCGCGGGCGCGGTGCTTCACCTCTTCCTTCTGCGCCAGGCCCCAATAGACAAAGGACGCCAGGACGCCCGCCTTCATCCGAACGTGGCGGCCGAGCATGATGTTGTCGAGCACGGTCATCCCGCCGAACAGCGCGATGTTCTGAAACGTGCGCGCAATGCCCATGTGGGCGATCTCGGCCGGCCGGGCGCGGGTGATGTCGCGGCCCTCGAAGGTGATCGAACCGCTATCGGGCCGGTAAAACCCGCTGATCATGTTCAAGAACGAGGTCTTGCCGGCGCCGTTGGGACCGATGATCGAGGCGATCGCGCCGCGTTTGACCGCGATCGACAAACCGCTTCGACACCGCGGTAGCGGCGAGCAATATTTCATCGGTCGTGTCCGCCGCTCGCGTCGAGGCTCCAAGGGCCATGCTGCTTGCGTTCCTTTCTCCCCAGCCGGTGTTCATGCACCGGCGTTATGGCAGGCATGATGCTGGCGCAATCAATAGAATGCAACCATTCGCATGGCGAACTGGACACTGCGCGCCGGGCAATGCTGGCGACCTCAACCAAAGAGATTTCTGCGACGAGATTGCTTCGCTCGACTGGCAATGACAGCGGGACCGACTCGCAGCACTTGCCCGTAGCCCCGGCATCGTGAAACGATCGTGACGGCTCGGTAATGGGATTTTGCGGTGGATAGCGCGCCCGCGCAGGACAGCGTGCCGGTGACGGTTTTGACCGGCTTTCTCGGCAGCGGCAAAACGACGCTGCTGCGCCGCGCCCTGACGGCGCCGGAATTTTCCGATACCGCGGTTGTCATCAACGAGATCGGCGAAATCGCGATCGACCATTATCTGGTCGATTTCGTCGAAGGCAGCGTCCTGGAACTGCCGGGCGGCTGTCTGTGCTGCGCGGTGCGCGAGGATCTGGCGCAGACCCTGCGCAGCCTGATCGAGCGGCGCGACTTGGGCGAGATCCGGCGGTTTCGCCGGATCGTCATCGAAACCAGCGGGCTCGCCGATCCCGCCCCGGTCCTCTTCACCCTTGGCACCGACCCGATGCTCGACCAGTGCCTGCGGCTCGGCCGGGTGGTGACCATGGTCGACGCGGTCACCGGTATCGCGACGCTCGACCGCTTCGCCGAGGCGGCGCGCCAGGCCGCGGTCGCCGACGCTCTGGTGATCTCAAAAACCGATCTGGCACCGTTCGGCGACGCGCTCGCCGCCCGCCTCGCCGCGCTCAACCCCGGCGCCGAGCGCATTCAGGGCGCAGCGGCCTCCGATCCCGCTTCGGTGCTGTTCGGCCCCCACCCCAACCCTCCCCCGCAAGCGGAGGAGGGAGTCGTTCACCCTCCCTCGCTTGCGGGGGAGGGTGGGGCCCACGCCAAAGGCGTGGGAGGGTGGGGGCTGGAGGCTGCGCATTCGCACGGCATCGCCGCCGTCACGATCGTGCTCGAAGGGGCGATCAGCCGCCTCGATTTCGCCCGGGCGCTCGGCGGGCTGGCACAGGCCCGCGGCACCGATCTGTTGCGGGTCAAGGGCATCGTCCTGTTTGCCGACCGCCCGGATCGACCGGCCATCGTGCAGGCGGCGCAGCATGCGATGTTCGCGCCCGAGTGGCTTGACGATTGGCCGGATTCCGATCATCGCAGCCGGCTCGTCTTTGTCGTGCACGACATCGCGGCCGAGGAGATCCTCGGCCGCTTCGCCTTCGCCGCGCCGTCTCTCCTGGGACCGCGGGCCTCCGGCGGGACGCCCGCGGTCCGGCACCACCCTCATCCGTAAAGGAGCCTCCCTTGCTCGACATCGTCGTATCCGGCGGCCTGGCTGTCCTGCCCTCGGGACCCGAGACGGCCGACATCGGCATTGCCGGCGAGCAGATCGCGGCGATCGGCGCCCCGGGGAGCCTCGCTGCGCTCGGCGCCGGCCGGGTGGTCGACGCCGCCGGCCAGATCGTCATCCCCGGCGGCATCGACCCGCATGTCCATTGCAACTGGCCGATGCCGTCCCCCGGCGTCGCCCAGCCCCCGCTGACCGAGCCTGCTTCGCGGGTCAGCCAGGCGGCATTGTTCGGCGGCACGACGACGACGATCGATTTCGCCCCGGTCGAAAACGGCATGAGCGTGCAGCAGTCGATCGAGCTCAGGCAGCGGCAATGGGCCGGCCAATGCCATGGCGACTACGCCTTCCACACGATGCTGCTCGGCAAGATCGCACCGGAGATCCTGGGTCAGCTCGCTGAGGCGATCCAGGCCGGCCATCCCAGCGTCAAGATGTTCACTACCGACATCACCCCGTCCCGCCGTGGCCGCATGGTCGATTTCGGCGACATCTGGGAGGTGCTGAAGGTGCTGGCGAAAGAGGGCGGCATCGCGGCGATCCACGCCGAGGACAACGACATCGTCATGCACATGTACGAAAAGCTGTTCCGCGAGGACCGCACCGGCTTCGAGAACATGGCCGAGGTGCACAACACC
>WNFC01020149.1_pt1 | contig 15905 bp, 13 predicted proteins | sample 5400541 | NCBI WGS metagenome assembly WNFC01 (sample SAMN13153342, study PRJNA577476) | soil metagenome | isolation source: 120 cm saprolite under Douglas fir tree site 2 hole 2 replicate 1 | place: USA:California | collected 2015-04-18
TCAACAGCCACCGGCTGGGTACGACGCTGTAATCGGCGAACCCGGAGGGGACCTGAACTACGATGAGTGCATTGGTACGTGCAAAACAGCTAGTGAGCACATGCCTAAACATGCTGATACTGTTACAGTATATAAAGTGAGTGGGCGTTACATATTTGCTGATACGGGGTTCATTAAACGACATCGGAAGAATGACGCGATTCGCGCATCTTACTTGATCGTGTACAAATAAGAAGAGGCCAGAACGCGTGAGTGGCGTTGAAGCGCTGTAGGTCCAGAAGTTGTATTATGAGGCGTTAAGGCTCATTTCACGGCATGTGGCTCTGCTGTTGGGGCTGCAAGCAGCTTAGGTGGGAAAGAGCTACGTAGTGTATGTTCCGAGAATGATAAAATGATGATCGATGATCCCTACATGTCGTCACTATCGGGTGTTGTAGTTCTTACCCCGTGCACCTCGCAGCACTTCCGTCTTCGTAATTCCTTACAAAACTAATATTACTACTCTCCTACTCCCATGTCATCAACCGAGAATGTCGAGGACAGCGTCTCGGCTCCCACAGATACGGCTATCAGCCGTGCAATAATTGTGGTTATGGTGAGTTCTCATCAATCTGGCATATCTGTTTCTCAGCTCACTTCGGAGTGATGAAAATAATACGATACAATCTATTACCGGTTGTATGGAAGGCAACAGGGTGTGTCTGGAAGCGGCAAGACAACATTGGCCCGTGCACTCGCCAAAGCGTTGTCATTGCCGTTCATCGACGCCGACGACTTACACTCACAGGCCAATAAGGACAAGATGTCTATTGGTGAGCCGCTCACGGACGCGGATCGCATGCCGTGGCTCGTGAGGGTGCGCAAAGCAGCGGTAGAGGCCATGGAGAGCGACGCCCGCGGAGGGGCGTCGGGGATACTTGTGGCATGCTCGGCGCTCAAGGCCAGCTACCGCGGGGTACTTCGTGGCAAACACGCCGATCTTGGCCCGCATACAAGCTCAGGGGACGGAGCTCCTTGTTGGGGGGCGGCAGCAGCCAACGGCGAAAAGGGGGATACCCGACTACCGGTAAAGGATGGAAGCAAGGGGAAACAGGCAAGCAAAATAACAGCGGCAGGGAAAGCGCGACCACCACCACGGACGTACTTTGTGCACCCTTTCGGGGCACGATCGATCTTATGGGAGCGCATGACAAACCGCAAGTCGCATTTCATGAAGGCGGATATGCTGGCGTCGCAATTAGCAGCCCAGCCCTTATATGTTATTCTAAGCCGGGAGTGCCGCGGACACAGGAACGGCGCCGAATGTCGTGTCAATGGGGTGCGCAACTTTGCGCACTCCAGGGAGTAGTGGAGGGCGCTGACGGGAGCAATCCCCTTGGGGGAATAGATTGATGGCTGAGCCTCGGGCGTGGGAGAAGAGAGAAAGGAAAAAAAGAGTGGATCGTGCCGCATATAGTTGCTGGAGGATTGAGTCGAGTCGACGGCTAGGCGGGTGCTACGGTTACCCCTCCCCTCCCTCTCCCTCCGCCCTCTAAAGTGGCTTCCCCTCCCTTCCCGTCCCCCATTTCATCCCCCACGTTCCCTTCAACCCCACCCTCACAATGTTGCCGTCGTCGCAGGTCAATACCAATCCTTTCGAATCTGTACCACACGATCCATCGCGGTCGGCGACACCGATACCTTCTCCCAACGGGTCTTCCGTCGCACTCCCTTCCCAAATTCCTGATTCCCCCCCAGATGATGTTCCGGTCCCCACCACTGCCCAATCTCCAGACCAGCCCCCCCCCACAACAACCACGAGGCCCCCATCCCGCTCCTTCTCATCCACTTTCAAATCCTCACCGCTCAACCCCAACCCCAACTCCACCTCCGCCTTTCCCTATGGCTCGACGCGTCCAGGAGCGAGGGGGAGTGTGCACCTCAGTCGGATCGCATCAGAGGATTCTCAGGCACTCGGCTCACAACGTGGATCCATGGTCTTATGGCGCTTCGTCCCGGTCCCACTGGTGGACGAGCAAGGCGTGCTCCTTCCCCCCCCTGCCGTTTCTGCTGACCCGCGTAGATCCCTTGCGTCCGAATTTTCAGGCGAGTCAATATGGACGCTCTATTCCGACTCAAAGTACCCTTCTGGCCCACCGACAACGATGAGGGGTGGTCTCGTCCCTTACGCCTGGGACCCTACAGTAGATGACGACCAGGACGGTCCGGATGAAGACGACACTCTCCATCGACCCGAATTTTTTGACAAGCCCTCTCCCGTCTTAAACCACCGTAGCATTTTGAATGTCGGTGTCCTCCTTCTCCTCGTCGGCTCCCTCCTCGTCCTCTTTATTGTGTACCCCGTCGTCTCTTTTATTGAAAACGGTTCCAATCTTCTCTTTCTTGAAGAAGAGACTGCTGCCAATACCAACACCGACGTCCCTCAAACCGACGTCCCTCAAAATGACCTCCAACCCCGTTCGCTCATTGACCCTGACACACCCCAGTCAGCCTTCGTCCCTCAAAGTGGCCTCCACACCCGTCCGCTCATTGATCCCGACACACCCCAGTCAGCCTTATCACGCGTTGGTTACGATGGTCTTAACTATAATCTTGTTTTTTCGGATGAGTTCAACGTCGGTGGCCGTACATTTACCGCTGGCGATGACCCTTTTTGGGAAGCAGTCAATCTTTGGAACACCGGTAATCTCGAGTGGTACGATGACGCTCAGGTCTATACCGCCAATGGTAGCCTTCACGTCCGGATTGATAATGATCCTTCAAATGGGATGCCTTATCGCTCTGGCATGCTCCAGAGTTGGAACAAGTTTTGCTTCACCAGCGGTTACATCGAGGTTTCCCTTACCCTCCCCGGCCCCAACCAGGAGACTCGCGGATATGTGAGTCTCTAACCTTATTTCCTTCCCCTTGTCCTGTTCTCATCACCCCTACGCCTAGTGGCCTGGAGTTCGGACGATGGGCAACCTCGCCAGACCGGGATACGGCGCAACGACCGACGGCATGTGGCCCTTCTCGTAAGTATTCCTGCGTCCTTCACCATTCTTTGATGGTGACTCGGTTCCCCAGATACGATGCTTGTGACGTAGGCACCCTTCCGAACCAGACCTGGGTCAATGGAACTGGCCCGGTAGCGGCTCTCTACTCGGCTGCATCGGAGGCCAAGTACAATCATAGTCTGTCTTATCAACCTGGTCAGAGACTCTCGTACGCCATCTCAGCTCTTCCTACCGTCTTTCACTCAATCTTTTTTTTTATCTTTTCTTTCCAGTGCGTGTACCTGCCCTGGCGAGGACCACCCTGGTCCAAGTCCCAACAAGGGCCGTGGCGCTCCGGAAATCGATGTACTTAAGGCCGAGCACAATAAACAGGGTCTTGGCGGTGTGATCTCGCAGTCGGCGCAGTTCGCGCCATTCATGCATGACTACTTATATACCACTGACACTGATCAAGATTGGAAGGTGTATGATTCTAGCATTTCTCGACCGGACACGTACAGGTACGTATTACATTTACAAGCAAGATTATGTTGCTGATGATCTACTTTGGCGCCGTCTCGCAGGGGTGACGCTGTGTCAGTTGTGTTTCTTGCTGTTCGATTGTATCTCACGGTGCCTTTGTATCCTATAGACAACAAGCTGTCTCTGGTATTACGCAGCTCCCTCCTGATGTCTTCGAGGGATCAGGACAAGTTTTCCATACCTTCGGTCTGGCCTGGGTCTTTTCCTTTCTCTGGCCCTATTCTCATCGGTGTCATGCAGGCTTCGAATACGTTGCAAATCCCAAGTTGCGCTCAGACGGGTATATCATATGGGACATGGACAACAAGCCGACGGTCAGGATGGGCGCGGGTGCAGTCGGACCTGATCAGGGGCCAGGTGGTTCCGGTGTCGATCAGCGGTTGATCTCTGAGGAACCTATGGTATGGTCATGTCGCTCATTCACCACGCCTTTACTTATTTTGGCCATGTTCAGTCCATAGTTTTCAACATGGGCGTATCGCGTATGATTATCTACTTTTCTCACTTGATGTGGTCACTTTTAATACTAACTGTGCAGCGGATTCGCAAACAATCGATGTGTCCACGATGACATTCCCCGCCGAGATGCTCGTCGACTATGTACGCGTGTACCAGCGTGAGAACCAGATCAACGTCGGTTGCGATCCACCAGATTATCCCACGGCGAACTACATTAACAACCATTACGCGGCATACAACAGTCTGTCTTGTTCCCGCCGAAGCATCAAGTTTCATGTTTGTTGACCACGTCTCTTCATATAGATCCGCAGTTGCAATCTTGGACGTCTGGACCTGCTGGCGCGAACTATGCGCTCCCGAGGAGCTCGCTAGTGCGTCTCATAATTTCCGTTCACGTCACCTTTCCTAATATGGGCCATTTGAACGAGCAGCTCGGTGGTTGTTAGCGATTGGCTCAATGCCGCTGCTTTGCAACCTCATCTTCAACCCGCTTGAGTTATACCTCCACCTATGATAGGACTCGTCTACGGACTCCTTTTTTTTTTTGAGCGGACGACTCGATTTCACCTCAGTTTTCTGGAAATTCCCGTCAATCACGTACTTACGAAGGCGCCGAACCGCCCCCCCCCCATTACATATACCTTACACCGTGTATACCTCCCACACTCTCTGCCTTTTACGGATCCGCCATCTGCCGAATGTAGCCCCGTGGATTTCACTCCCCCGACATCTGCCGCTTGTATCTCGTTCAACTTTCTGCGGCCTTTCAATACCTATCTGCTGCGGCTCGGACACTGCACCAGATTATTGCGCTCCTTGCATACATATAATACTTAACTTATTAAAACCATTCGATGACAGTCGCTTACCTGGACATCACTTCATCATTTCCTAATGTTTCTTACGACAGTAGGACCATTTTCGAGACTTCTTGATTCTTAGCTTGCGGATTTTTTACTCTTTTGGTCTTGATGATCGTATAGGGCATATGGTACGGGAAGAGGGAAAAATAACGTGATAGTGTACAACTTTGATATGATGCTCAGCTGCACGTCACAACTCCACTCCGGAAACTTAATAATTTCCGTGTTGGCCCCCGTTGCACCCAGAAGCCAGAGGCAGGAAAAAAAAAAAGGAAGCGTACTGATTGCTCGGATATTTGCAGAATAAATGAGAATATTGAGATGGCAGAGACCCACCATTCCAACACGTAGATATCCAGGAAATAGGCCAGGACTCTGATACTAGCGTCTAGGGCTCCTACCAACCCGTCCTGCATATAAAAAGTAAATACGCATTCATGCTATGCAGGCATCTAGGGAAACCATGCGCCTTGATGGGGAAGTCCCCGCAAGGGAACAGTAAGATTTTGAAGTTGTTTATTGAAGAGCGGATTGAGGAGGGTGTTCACGTAAGGGGTGTGCATTCCTGGTGATCCCTGCATCACTCGGGTGCATTCGTCGCGCCACCCTTCACATCGAATGATTTATAGTAAAAGGGGTTGCCGTGAAGAGTCGGGGGAGGGGGTTGGACGGCGTCTCATCGGTCGTGAGCTGGCTTGGGTCTAGCTCCGCGGGACTTGAGAAAGTGTAGTACGCGGCGTCTTGTTGTAAAAGAAAAAACAAGCCGCGTCGTTTGACTCCTCGGACTGGAGCTGTATCAAAAAGTTGGCGGAGCCGTCGGGAATTGAGGTCATTGATGGATCGGTACCACGATCAGGGTGTGCCATTGTCGTAACTCATTAACGGGCAATAAGATGGACCCGAGCCCACTGTCGCTTTGGAGACAGTTGTGACGTCGGGTATTAAATAGCCACACAGGCCAGGCTCGGCCAAAGAGAAAGCTTCCCCCGGGCCTTGGGCAATGGGCACCGTATTATGAATTTATGATGCATATATGATCGATCGATCGTCGGCCGCGTAATTCCCATCGCCCGCCTCGCCAGCCCTGTGAGTACACGTGCGACCTATTGGAAACCCAAGGTACAACCTACTTTCGGACTCCAAAAATCCACAATACTTGGCTTCGATGTCCCAAGAACCGCCCAGATGAAAGCAAAGGTTCTGGCAGATGGCTATGGCGGATGGGAGTGATGGCTTCGCTAGATGAGCCGAACGCGAGGTCACGTTCTCCACGCTCGCTAAAGGTGCCCATGCCAGTAGAGATTAGTTTGGACTCCGGAGAAGCTGCCGAGTAAAATGAGGTCGAAGATGGTGCGCATGAGCCAGATGGTGTTTTCCCAAAACATCATCACCAGAGCAAACGTGCAGGTGCTGATCAAGTAGTGGATGTCGCCGATTGCTTGCTCTCTTATCTGAACCTCAGACGTCGAATCGACGGCGGACAACAATAGCGAGGAAAAAGAGAGGTGTAATCATGGTACTGTCTGGCTGGCTTGAAAACGGAGGATTAGAGAAAGGGACGAGAAGGGCGCATAAGAGGATACGTGGCACTGGACGACGTCATCGTACAGCCCGTACAGCCCATGCAGTCCCGATCGTTCCGAGAGCCCTGAACATGCCAATGAGGATGACAAAGTCTGCGAGGATGTCGTAAAGCCAGCGAATACTATTCACGGCCTCGTGTATTACTTTTGACCTTCCGAGTCGCCTGAACCAGCCCAATCGCAATCGTGTCACGGTCCCTGCCAATAACTGATGTCAGAAACGATTCCTCCCACCTCTCTCGCCGTTGACGTGCACATAGGCCCGTGTGGTTTGTGGCTCGGGTTAACTAATTGAATTCAATGATAGACATCGGATCGAAAATCGCGTGCGGTGTGTGTGCCAGTGCGAGTCGTGCTCGGGCTGGGGGCTTGTCGCGGTATTGGGCACACCCCGATACAACGGGGGTCTCCTCGAACTCCTAGTTCGGACATGTACCGTCATCGGCCATGACGCGTAGCAGTGAGTAAGGAAGTAGTCGAGATCTGTCGACCTGCGTGTGCATAGACCCATTGGACCTAATTACGCTGGGCTGGCACCCCAGTCCGAATCGCCGTGTGTTCCGAGGTAGGCTTAAGGTTTGGCAATGAGCGCACGTGGAGGGATAGAACTCCAGGACGCCAAAACGCTAGGGCTGGAGAACCGCCCCTCGTCGGTGTTAGTCTCATACAGTATATGGTACGTATTTTTGCCTTGACTAGGCCCCGCTGGCTGATGGGCGAGATGCGATGGAAGAGACGTGGTCCTCCGTGGTATTTCTAAAATCTGTCAGAAGAACTCCTCCGCCTAGAAACGTGGCCGTGCCGCATGCAGGCCCCGCGTCGTATCCTGCTGGGCGTCCCAGTACGGGAGGCAGAGTCACCAACTTCACGGCCGCTGAGAGGGGGTTGATGGGTCAATCGGGCCGCATGTTCCGGGTTACGCCAAACGCATTGCGGCATCACTCGCCCTGATCGCGCCATACATCGGGCAGGATCATGGTCATGGACACCCCATAGTGTGTTGAATCTAGCACCTACGAGACATGCTCTTAGAATATGAGTGGAAAGAGGATGCGAGAGTGGAGGGATTGTTATTCCTTGTAGTACATAACGGACGGCAATATATACAGGTGATCATGGCTGTTCTACTGCACGCTGATGCGTTGTAGGGCGCGATAGAGCGCATTGATGAGGTGGCGGGTCGGTGTCGGCGTGAGCACTGGTTGTGCTCGTATCACGTTTGCCGGACCTAACCCTAACACATTCCAATGTCTTGACCCCCCCCCTAATATCAGCGTAGTAATAGTATAAGTAACTCAGGACTCGGACGGTGATACAGTAGTCAAAGTAGAGACAAGACGCAGCATGTATAGTATTCTTAACGTCACCGTACAGAGAGTAACGTCCCATGAAAAGGTAATAATGAAACATACCGAACCAAAATCCCAAGAAAGGCGACCACTGCACGACCTGACTATTAGAAAGGGGTGTTGAAGAAGACAAGGGTCACAACGCGAGGGAACGGAGCCTGAGAAGGGCAGCCTGGTGGGGGAAAGGCGAATAGTGTGAGAGGCAAAACGATCATACCTTCATCTGCCAGTGTCTATTTCGTCTCTTGATCCGTGCCCATCTTCTCTGCGTTGGGCTCAGAGGGGCCATTGAACACCCCTGAGATAAAAGAGTCTATGGACCAACCAGTCATCTTCGTCCCACTGGAGCCACCAGAGGCAACACATCCCAATCCCGCCGAAGCCACAGCAGCAAAAGGCCACCACTAACCTTTTGGTTGAACCCCACACGTTAGAACAAAGGGGGAAGAGGTAGGGTCAATTGGTTTTTGGCTCAAGGAAGGGGGCGAGTGGGAAAAATGGGACGTACAAGGAAGATTCCGTATGGCGTGCAACACCTTCAAGATTTCCCCCGAATCAGTCTTGATAGACTCAAGACTGCTGAATGTACCAGGGAGAAAGAGGAAGCTTGCTAGGAGGATCCAAGTAAAAATCTCGAGAGCACGTTTAGAGTAACCTTCCCGTCCGCCGTCTCCTCGTTGCTGTACCGTGTCTTGATCTGGAATCGAAGTTGGGGCCGAGCGTTTGCTGTGTTGGGCTGAGAATCGCCTATGCTAGGGGAGATTGCGGTGGTCAAGGCCTTTTCAGCGGGTGGAGTATCTAGTGCCGACGGGTTGGCACCTCGTGTAGGAAGCAACTCGAAACCATGAGATGACGCTCTCAATATATGCTCTTCCACATGCGCTTCCATATTCCCCACATGTGCCGATCGTTGATATTTTGCACGTTGCAACATGATTGTGAGACGACGAACTTAAGTTGGGAGTAGTCACTGAGGCATAAGGTTTGCGGCATCGCTGCACCTATCATTTCAGCGTTTCCCAGTGAGCGCTGTGAGCTTTCGGTGGGGCCTCCGGGACTAACCTAATGAAGAATTGTGAAAATCTGTCGAACAGATACAGTACGGTATGATGACACGGTAACCATTTTAGATCTCCAGCTTGTACATCGCAAGATGGTTGTATGCTGGTGAACTTGGTATAATTTGAAAGAGCAGATCCAAGAGAGCTCAAGTGGAAGCGTGACGTCCGAGGCAATTGGGTGGTTGAAATGGTGGTTTATCGATACACGTACGTCGATACACCGCAGAACACGTAGCATCAACGTGTTCTGGGGAGAGTCTTAGTGCTAGTCTTCAAGCATTTTAGTTACTATCTATGGTATCGTGTCATCTCGATTTGGTCATGTTCGCTTCCTCCCAAATCTCAGGTCTGAACTCACCTGGAAATATGCCCAGTGTTGACAAAAACCTTATTTTATCCACCACCACTTGACGTACTTCCAGGGCTGTGGTGTTGTAACATCACAGAATGACTGTCTTCCATTCGTAATGGTAAGGAATCCCATACATAGGGTAATCGCGGTCGTTAAGATTCTTGACGTACGGGGGCATCAGTCTTGCATCAATACTTGAAGAGCTCCTGTTCGAAAATTCAGCAGAACACAAGCCCACGAATCCCCAAAAAAGCCAAAGCGGTCCGCATCAACTGCCCGAAACAGCGCCGCCATTCCGTGCCTAGTGACAACAGACGCGTGGTGAGCACTGACACAGCTTAGATTGCGGTGCACGTGGCCGCGACGACCAGGACGGTGGCAAGGACAAGGGGAATTCGCGATTGTTTGTGCCACCGAGTTGGTGTCTGATCCACCTGACATGCTTTGTTCGCATCACCGTGATCCATTCGACTGGAGTCTACTGAACGTACCGGGGATGGAGATCCCTCATAACCTGACAACGCAAACCCGACCTACAAAATTTCTTCACTTGGATCCTCATTTTAGGATTTGACACCATATCCTCCTCCCCTGCATCTCCACTACAGATCAATCGAGCTAGTGGCGGGATCCTGGCAGCTGGTCCTGCTCGTGTTATTGTTGTCGTCACGATGGGCGCTGGCTGTCAGAATTTTCTGGCTCAGAGTCTGGATCAACTCTGAGGATAGCGCTCGTGACAGGGATTCTATTGATTCTGTCGCGTGCGGCTCGGTTCGCAGTTAGATGAGGGACAATCAAGTCAGAGATAAGTGGCGGGGCACCTCGCTTGATGGCGGTGTTGAGATAGGAGCTCCGGGGTTCAGAGCGATGCTACGGTGTCCTCAACCTACGAAGTCGGAATTGTGCCATGCCAGCTGCTTCAAGTTGTTTTGTTTGGCGGAGACGAGGGCGTCTGCCGGAAACGTGACAGATTGTAATCGAATTGAAGATCACGACAGCCAACGAGAGTCGTGCTCAGGCATCCGATGTTTTGTGTTGCGTGGGTAAGCCCAGTAGGAAACGATTAGCCTAAGGCCTCCGGTCGTGACAACCACTATTGGAAACGTCAGGGTAGGCTCTATGCGCAGTGATGAGGAGGGTTGACATGGGACAATTAGTTTGTGTATGGACCAAGGTATGGACAACCCCCGCTCTGTCGTACGTATTGGTCACAGCCCTCGTTAAGGGAAGAGATCCTTGGGGGATATTGACTTTTCATTTCCTACTTTGAGTATAGACCAGCTTCAGAGCAGTGAGAAAACTCAGCCGGGAAGATGAGAACTGAACGACTACTGTACTGAATGAAGCCTTGGACACATTTTCAACAACGGAGCTTCGGACGGCACGGGCGGGCCGCATCGGTCCAAGTTTGCTCGAGGCTCCCTAGTGGCTCCCTGATGTGTAGTCAAGTTCAACTTTGGCTCGAATGAGAAGGGTCGCAGGCCGGATGCCTCGAGGGACTCCCACAATTTGAAACCATTTGAGAGAGTACTCGAAGCGTCCACGGTCGCCACCGGTGTGAATCTCGAGTTGAAGTTGACCGATGGGTTCCGGCCACCTGACGCCGCTCTACAACCATAAGCATTAAGCATGCCCCGGTTGTCGGACGTGGCCAACGGCCAACGCCTTTTACCTTTTTTTATCCAAGCTGCCAGTGGTCATCTCCGTGGGTTTTTAATTGATGTATCTTCCTCTGACCGAATCTCGGCCACCCTGTACATAACCTTGACGATGCTCGCGGACCGTTCACCTCTTTCTCCCTTTTCTCCAAGCTCAGTTACCGTCATTTCATTCTTCCTTTCTGCCTGGACTGCTGGACTGCATCACGCTCCTTCAAACAGTCAAACTCTACTCAGCCCTATTGCAGCTCAGCCTGCTATGCTCACCAGATTCCCGCATGGCCTCTGAACTCTTGCCACGGTGGCACTCATCCTCCCCACCTCCTCATTGCCGTGCATTTCGTCAATGTGGTGCTTTCCTTCGCTCCCGGAATGGTATCCTCGGAACTGGTCTCTTCAGCACCATCACCATAGTCGGCCTAATATGTTACATGACATTTTTGACCCCTTCCTTTCTCAGATCATCGGACTGGTATGGCCTTTCTCAGGTCCATCCACATTCCCCAGAGCCCGTGTATGCCGACGTATCTCTCTTTACATCCTCAAAACCTGTCTTTCCTACGCCTACATCCACCGAGGAACCTCCTCGATTGCCTTCACCCTCGCTGGCAGCTGATGAGCTTACTCTCGAACAAATTCGAGATATCGTAACTCCTACTCGAGGGTTTTATTCGCGCGACTATAGTCTCCACCTGGGATGGAATAACGTCAGTATACGAGGTATCAGATGTGAGCCACACTGAGTCCCTAAATAGATGCGGTATATTATCGACGCTGCCCTCCTTCAAGCAGAATTGCTCAATCGCACCCTCGTCATACCTTCATTCGTCTATGCGCGCGCGTGCGAGTACGAACTGTATGTGATTCCCTGTACTCAAAATTGCTGTCATTTCATTGCAATGTCTCATCGTATGCAGCACGGTCTGTGCGGACTATGCTCTCATGATCAACAAAGGTGACGCCACAGGCTTAGACGAGTGGCGTTCGCTTCCCATGGAACAGCAGATGGGATTCCGCATCCCAATATCGGTCATGCTTGACCTCCGTCGTCTCCGTGCACGTCATCCTGTCGTAACTGCCTCGGAATACCTCCGCCTACACGGCCAAGCGCCAGAGATAGAGTCAACTAGTGGATATTGGCCGCGAGGATTATATCATACCCGCCCCAACATTTTCGAGTCAGACCAGACAAAGACGCCATCCTTATTTGTCATCGAGAATCACTGGTACGATCCGCAGGGCACTACCCGGGTCGACTACATTCCGGAGGAGATGGAGACACGGAGGAATTTGACACGTGAAGAGGAGCCAACGGAGATTTCGAAACTTTTGTGGGATAAAGCGGACCAATGGTGCTTCATTGCTGACTGGGAACCTGCAAAAGACGCTTTGAAGCTCTCTGGGCTTGTACCAGAGGTGGATCTCGACGATGATGTCGTTTTTGAGGGCATATTAAACGCCAACGCCTGGGAGGTCCTGTACACCTTCGCCCATGCGTGGGTATCGTCCTTTTTTGCTACGTCATGTCGAAGTTCATCCTTATCCCCCTTCTCTCGATTAGCGGATTCGAACTGGACAGGACAGTGGTTTCCCCCATCAGACAACTCGCGCCTCGCTCGTCGATACGAGGATTCAAGGACGACTATCATCACGTGGATGCCGACGTTGTCTTGCTCGCTGGGGAGACTCATCTACGGCGCAAGGTGGTGAGTAAGCTGCTTCTCTCTCAGCATGGTTGATCCCAATCGAGCCTCTTCATGCCATCCTGAAGGGGTCCATGCGCTTTACGAGTGATTCAGCACGCGCTAGATTTGCAAGCGCGGTTATCCATTCAAACGTCCCACCTCAGCGAGTTTTAGACCTCGTCGAAGTTCTGGCCGCGCGCATGCGAGAATTGAGTGGCGGCCGCCTTTGGATGGGAGCGCATATGCGCCGCGGAGACTGTAAGTGTGCCGTTCCGCCCGCCCATGATTGCGTTTTACCGTTTACTGACCGACCGATCGTGCCCATCTCAATGTTCGCCACAGTTCTTCGGATCGGTTGGGTGTTAGAATCCACCATTGAGGACCACATAAATCGTGTGAGGGACCGCCTGGAAGCGGGCGGCTCCATCCTGGAACACCTGGGCAACGCGACGGCGTACGACATCGAAGGTGTCGGGCCCAACCCAGACCTGTCCACGCTGTCTCCCCCGCTACTGAACGCCCCTTTCTACATAGCCACGGACGAGCAGAACCCACAGGCTGTGGAGGTCATTCGCAAGGCGGGCGGAGTGCTTCTATCGGACCTGCTCACGATGGAGGACCGGCGTGAATACGGCTGGCAGCTACTGCTGAAGGACGTGCACGCTGTCGTCGAGCAGGGCGTGCTCGCGTACAGCGCGTACTTCTACGGCGCATACATGAGCTCATTCTCGGGGACGATCGTGAATAACCGTGCTGCGCAGGGTGCAGACCGACGCACGGCACTTCTTGAGTGATCGTTATCTATATTACATCACCTTCACTGTTAATCGTAGTTTTGCATTTAGATAGATATTTATATTGTAGGCTAGTTTCGACACGTCGAAGTCCCGTGCGTGATTTTTGCTCCCAGTGGAGGCGGGAGAAAGAGGAAGGGCTAGGGCATTGGGATGCGACCGGCGTATGATATTGGGCTCGTGGCATGGCAGCCTGTGATGCGGACGCATCCTAAAAACGTCGTCAAAGCCTTTGCCCCCAAAGGACTAACTAGCTTGCGCTCTTCCTCACGCGTCAGGAGAGAGACTACGCCCACACAACACGCAAAAGCTAGAGCACGCAAGGATGCGTCCTTGTTTCTTCTTATCCCAGGACGCATATGGCCTACTATTAATCAGAATGATTCCAAGCAGCTTAAATTGTCGCACAACTGCAAACACCAGGCCATGTGCCTGTGCGATGTGCTGGACAAGGCGACAGAGCAGCTCATGTGGCTCATGTTGCCCTCATTGACAGCGTGGCATCTTGGTCATTGGACGTTGGGACGGGGCTCGCGCCGATTTGCCCTTGTTATAATGTCTCACGCAGCCTTCGAGGACTTATGCTTGAAAGGGCTTTGTCCAGCCTGTCGCGGCCTTCGCTCGCCGCTCACTGGGTGCCAGTGAGCTCTCTGCCCTTCTTTCCTTCGATATCTTATCCAATTCCTCCCTCTTTAGCTTTGCCGTGGTCTGACTATTCAGTACACCTACACCCACGCTCCCATACTGCCTGTCTCGCCTCGCGTGCTGCATGCGCGTGCCCATTTCAAGGCTTGCACACCGCCTGTCTCGCCTCGCGTGCTGTGTGCGCGTGCTCGCTCGTACCCACGGCCGCACACCGCATGCCCCGCCTCACGTACTGCATGCACGTGCTCACACCCATGCCTGCCTTGTTGGAGATCCAGCCGCAGGCGACGTACGACGTACGACGTCATTACTTAGACTATCTTAGCAGTACTATGACGCACCTTACCTACATAGTTATTTTACATGCCTTTCTGATTCTGGCATCTATAGCTCACTTGGTATACATAAAACTGTATAAGTACGGACTCTTTTGTCCCCCAGCAATTCAGTCTTTTCACTCGGGCTGAGCCGCGCTCTCGTGTGCGCTTCTTACTCCAACATGCCTACCGTGTGTGCTGCCTCGCATGTGCGCACACTCACATGCGCGCTCGCACCCTGCATGTCCCGCCTTGTGTGCACACACACAGGCCGGCTACTTGCCTTACAGAGTATTGGGGCACCTTGTAGGGATTATGCATGATTGCGGATTGGCTTGGAGAAATTGGCAGGCTTGCAGGAGCTCCGTCGACCTTACAATTTGATAGATAATTTATTGCGAACTTATGGCTATTTTACTTCAGAATGGAGGACCGGTATTACCGAACAGTGCACATGAAACTTATCGACAGTTATTACACGATTATCCCTTTTATTTTACTTATCAATAAATTAGCCAGCACTAACCGGCGCTATCTCCGGGCTATCGCGGGAGGTTTCTCCCGATGACTATATGGTATCATGTCATTCGATTTCGTCATTTTCATTTCCACACGTCTAGACTCACCTGGAAAGGTGTTGGTAAAAATCATGGTTTGCCCCACTACCTGACGTACTTGTAGTGTGGTGTGGTGTTGTAACATCGCAGAATGAGAATGACAGTCTGCCGTTCACAATGGTGAATTATTCAGTAACCCAGGGGGTAAGCATGGTATTAATATTCTTGACGTTCACGGCATCAGTACTGCACCAGTACTAGAAGGGCTGCTGTTTCAAAATTCAGTAGAACACAAGCCCACGAACACCCCAAAAATTCAAAGTAGTCTGCATCAACTGCCTCAGACAGCCCCGCTGTTCCGCCCCTACTGATGAGAGACACATAGGGAGCACTGACGCCGTGGTGGCGAGGACAAGGGGAATTCGCAATTGCTGTGCCGCCGAGTTGGCGTCTGATCCACTTGACGGACATGCTTTGCCGGCATGACTGGTCCGTTCGACTTGAGTCTGCTGAATGTACCAGAGACAGATATCCCTGATAATCTGATAACGCAAGCGCGACCCTTGGATCCTCCTTTTAGGTTTCGGCATCGTATCCTCCTCCATTGCATCTCCGCTACAGATTAACCGAGCTAGTGCTGGGATCAGCTGGTCCTCCTCGTGTTATTGTTGTTGTCAGGACGGGCGCTGGCTGTCAGAATTCTCTCGGGCCCAGGTCTGATTCAACTCTGAGGATAGCGCTCGTGACAGGGATTCTATTGGATGCGGCTCGGTTCGCAATTGGGTGGGGGTGAATCAAGTCAGAGATGAGTAATGGGGCACCTCGCTCGCTGGCGGTGTTGAGATCGGAGCGATGTCGGAGCGTCCTCAACCTATGAGAGTCGAAATTGTGTCATGTCGGCTGCTTCAAGTTGTCTTGTTTATTGGAGAGGAGAATGTCCACCGAAAACGCAGCAGGTCGGAATCGGATTGAAGATCAACGGCTGCCAACGGGAATTGTGATCGCGTACAGTAAGTCCAGTCAGAAACCCGGACCACTCCGGCCCGGCTTCAACGCGCTGGGTA
>WNFC01004060.1_pt1 | contig 15898 bp, 20 predicted proteins | sample 5400541 | NCBI WGS metagenome assembly WNFC01 (sample SAMN13153342, study PRJNA577476) | soil metagenome | isolation source: 120 cm saprolite under Douglas fir tree site 2 hole 2 replicate 1 | place: USA:California | collected 2015-04-18
CGCGCCCGGCGCTCATCGAGCGAGGCGCTTGGCGCGCTCCGCGAAGGCGCGGCGCAGCGGGACGGCGTAGGGGATGCTGGTCTGCAGGGCGACGCGGTCGACCCCCGCCGCGACCAACTTCCGGCCGCGCTCTTGCAGCTGCCGCTCCGCCGCGACCCGCACCCGTGTGCGGGTCGGGCCGTAGCTCGTGTCGACGAGCACCCGGCCGCCGGTCTCGGCGTCTTCCATGTCCACCCAGCCCGTATCGGGGAGGTCGAGCTCGCGCGGGTCGTCGATGGTGATGGCCACGACGTCGTTGGCGGCCGCGAGTTGCGCCAGCGCGTCCTCCCACCCGTCGGCCCGGAAATCGGAGAGCACCGCGACGATGGCGCGGTGGCGCAGCAGTTTGGCGGCGTAGCGCAGCGCCTCCGCCAGGTTCGTGCCGCGCCCGCGCGGTGTAAAGGCGACCAAGTCGCGGATCACGCGCAGGGCGTGCGGCCGGCCTTTCCGGGGACGCACCACGTATTCGACCTTGTCGGCGAACACCAGCGCGCCCACGCGGTCGTTGTGGCGGGCCGCGGCCAGCGCCAGCACCGCGGCCACCTCGACCGCCAGGCCCGCTTTGGTGTAGGGGCGCCCGAATTGACACGAGCCCGACTGGTCCACGACGAGCAGCAGGGTGATTTCCCGCTCTTCGTGGTAGGTCTTGACGAACGGGTGCCCCATGCGGGCCGACACGTTCCAGTCGATCGCGCGGAAGTCGTCCCCCTGTTGATAGGCGCGCACCTCGGCGAACTCGATGCCCTGCCCGCGGAACACCGAGCGGTACTCGCCCGTGAACAGGGAGTTGACGATGGAGCGCGTGCGCAGCTCGATGCCCTTGACCTGCCGCAGCACCTCCGGGGCGACGGCGCGCCGGCGGGCGCGCAGCGGCGAGAGTTCGCCGCTGCGCCGGTCTTTGCCGTCGTACTTCACGGCACTCCCACGGCCTCCAGGATCTTTCCGATGACGCGATCCGAGTCCATGTCCTCAGCTTCCGCTTCGAACGTGAGCAACACGCGGTGGCGCAGCACGTCGAACGCGAGCGCCTTCACGTCCTCCGGCACCACGTAGGAGCGACCGCGGAGGTAGGCGTGCGCCCGGGCCGCCTGCGCGAGATAGATCGAGGCGCGCGGGGAGGCGCCGAACGCGATCAGCGGCTTGAGTTCGGGCAGCCCGATCGCCTGCGGCTCCCGCGTGCCGCGCACGATGTCGACGATGTAGTCGACCACCTTCTGATCCATGAACAGCTCGGCGATGGCGCTGCGCGCCGCCAGGATCTCGTCCGCCGCCGCGATCTGTTGCACCTCGATCGGCCGACCCGAGGCCATACGCGCCACGATCTCCTTCTCGGCGTCGCGGGTCGGGTAGCCCACCCGCACCTTCAGCATGAAGCGGTCGAGCTGCGCTTCGGGCAGGGGGTAGGTGCCCTCCTGCTCGATCGGGTTCTGCGTCGCGAGCACGAGGAACGGCTCCCCGAGGAAGAACGTTTCGCCGCCGAGCGTCACCTGCTTTTCCTGCATCGCCTCGAGCAGCGCCGACTGCACCTTGGCGGGAGCGCGATTGATCTCGTCAGCGAGCACCAGGTTCGCGAACAGGGGGCCTTTCTTCGCATAGAACTCCTGCGAGCGCTGGTCGAACACCATCGTGCCGATCACGTCCGCGGGCAACAGGTCTGGCGTGAACTGGATCCGCGAGAACGAGATCCTCAGGCACTCGGCGACGGTGCGCACCGCGAGCGTCTTCGCGAGCCCGGGCACGCCCTCGAGCAGGACGTGGCCGCCGGTGAGCAACCCCACGAGGAGGCGCTCGACCATCAGCTCCTGCGCGACGACGCGCTTCGCGACCTCCCGGGTAATCGAGGCACTGAGGACCGCGTCCCCGGTCTTGGCTGCGCGAGTGGTCATTTCAGTGCCGCCTCCGCCGCTTTCCGCACCGTGGGCTCCTTGTCCTTGCTGTAGAGTTCCAATAGGCCGCGCGCCTCGGGGCGCGCGATGTGGCGCAGCCCGTCCACGGCCGCCGCGCGCACGCTGGGGCTGTGGCGGTGCCTCATACCCCCCGGCTCGGCGAAGCGAGCCAGCACCTCCAGCGCCTCCCTCGCGCCGAGCCGGCCGATCGCCCGCAGCAACTCCGCCTGTACCCCTTCGTCGGGTTCCTGCTCCACGCGTCGGATGAGCACGGTGGAAGCGGCGGGGTCGCCGCCGGCCGCCACCGCCCGGACTGCCGCCGCGCGCACCGCGACGCTCTCGTCCTTCAAGGCCGGCATGGCGGGGCGGGCGATCTCGCGGCCCCCTGACTCGGCGAGCCCCAGCAGGGCGGCCTCGCGTACGATCTCCGACGGGTGGCGGAGCAGCGGGATGAGGAGCACGACCGCCTGGGGGCTGCCGCTGAGCCCGATGAATTCGGCGGCCGTGGCCGCGATCTGGGCGTCCCCATCGGCGAGGCGCCCCTGCAACGGCTCGAGCGCTCGGTCGGCGGCCCGGCGCACGGCGGCGCGAAACGGCGCCCGCTGCTCCACCGGCGCCGCGAGGAACGCGTCAACGACGAGTCCCATCGAGAGCGAGGCGAGCGCCCCCACCGCCGCCACCAGTGCCTCCCGCTCTTCGGCCGGCACGCGCGGCTCACCCAGTCGCTGCACCATGCGCTCGACCAATCCACGGTCTGAGAGGGCCAGTGCCGCTGTGTCGATTTGCTCGAGCAGGCCCCGGTCCTCGACCGTCGGCAGCAGGCGATCGAGCGCCGCGATCGCTTCGGCAGCGAGGGCCACGTCGTGGAGCGCGAGCACTTGGGGAGCGAGCGCCACCAGCTGTACGACGGCGCCGCGTTGCTCGTCGAGGGTCGTCGCCGTGCGCAGCGCCGCCACGGCGCGTTTCGCTTCCACGTCCGGCGGGAGCGCGTCCGGCCGGAACGGCGTGCTCGGGCCTTTCCCGGCGAGCACATCGGCGGCCGGAGCGGCCGGGCCGGGCTTCTCGGCCGCCGCCGCGGGGCCGGCGGTCGCGGCGGACAAGCGCTCGAGCCGGGCCGCCGTGCGGCGGCCGAGGGCGAGCGTGATCCGTCCGAGACCTTGAGCATCTGGCGGGGCCGTGCCGGTCGCCACCTGGAACAAGGCCAGCACGTGCTCCGCCGTCATTCCCGGGTTCATCGTCAGGGAGCGCACGCCGCGCGCATACAGCAGGCCCGCCAGCTCGGCGATCTGCGTGTTGCGCGGCAAGAGATGCTGGCCCTGCCAGTGCAGGCCGGTGGCGCCGATCTTCCATTCCACGGTGCCCAGCGCCGCGAGGGGCGGCAGGGCTTCGCCAATCTGGCGCAGCGCCTCCTGCACCGCGGGGTGGCTAGGCGGATACAGCCGGGTCAGGCGGAACGTCGTTCCGATCGCCCCGAGCGCGCGGTCGACTCCAACGGTGTCGGTCGCCATGCTAGCGCCTGATTCGCTCTCCCCGGTCTTCGAGCCGGAACATCCGATCACGCAGGTCCATGCAGTCGCTCAATGGCTTCGAGTTCGTTCGAGGCGAGTCGCCGGTACTTCCCCTCGGCGAGGCGCCCGAGCCGCACCGGCCCGTAGGCGACCCGGTGTAGCCACTCGACTTTGAGCCCCAGCGCCTCGGCCAGGCGGCGCACGATGCGCTGGCGTCCTTCGGCGAGCGTGAGCTCCACCTCCACGCCGCGCTCCACGCTGCGCACCCGGAAGTCGAGCACCCGCACCGGTCGGCCGTCAATCGCCGGGGGCCGCGTGAGCGCCGCGCGCACGTCGTCCACACTCCGGCCATGGGCGCGCAGCCAATAGGTGCGCGGCACCGCGAAGCGCGGATGCATCAGCCGGTGGGCCGCCGCCCCGTCCGTGGTGAGCAGCAGCAGCCCCGACGTCATAACGTCCAGACGCCCAACGTACGTGAGCCCTGGGACTTTGGGGAGGAGGTCATAGACCGTGCGCCGCCCCGCGGGATCCCCTCGGCTCACGACGTAGCCGACCGGCTTGTTGAGGGCGAGCCAGGTGAGGGGCCCGGCCCGGACGGCGCGCCCATCCACCGTGAGACGCTCGCGTGCCACATCCACGCTCATGCCGAGCGTCGCCACCGCCCCGTCTACGCGCACGCGGCCGGCCCGGATCAGGTCTTCGGCCTTGCGGCGCGACGTCACGCCTGCACGCGCCAGCGCCCGTTGCAGCCGCATCAGCTTGCCCGGGCCGCCTTCGGCGCCGATTCGGCGAGCGGTCACGCGGGGCGACGCGCGACCGCTAGGCTTCATCGAAATCGGCTTCATAACCCTCCCCGTCGCACTCGCGCGACACTTGCCTAGACTCAACATGTTGCGTATCCATGCGTCGTCGTCCGTCACCGGAGGCCGCCCGTGAAGCCCCTCACGTTTGTCCGTTGGTGCGTCGCCCTGCTCGCCGGTCCATTGGTCGCCTGCCACGCACTAACCAGTCCCAGCCCCTTCGTCATCGCTAACCCCACGCCCGGCCAGATCCTCGGGCAACGCGCCGTCTGGGCGGCGCACGGCCTGACCGACTATGCCTACACGTACGAGTTCCACGCCTTCAACGCGTGGGCCGATCAGACGATCCGCCTTGGGGTGCACCAAGATACGGTGCGCTCGGCCGTCCTGGTGGCCACGGGCCGAGCCCTCGGCCCGCCGCCCTACTTTCCGACGATCAACAAGCTGTTCGATCTAGCGCTGGCGGACGCCACGGCGGGGTCGCTGCGGGTCATTGCATTCGATCCAGCCCTCGGGTATCCCGTCCACATGCAAATCACGGCCAATCCGGACGCGCTTCAGAGCGTTGAGGCTAGCGCGCTGCAAGCGCCTTAGGATCGCGACCCGATTGCGGGGGGCGTCGTGTCGTGCGGGCGGACCTACGTCGCGCGCCGCCGTCTCCGCGCGACGACGGGCGCCCGAACCGTCACCACCTGATCCACGCCGCTTTCATCGCGCCAGCGCGCGTTGCAGGCGCATCAGGGTCATTCGGGTGCGGCGGGCGCGGGCGGCCGGAGCGCCACCGACAGCTCTTCCAGCCGCGGCAGCTCGTCCAGGTCCTTGAGTCCGAGGATCTCCAAGAACTGCGGCGTGGTTCCGTAGAGCAGCGGCCGGCCCAGCCCCTCGCCCCGCGTCACGACCTCCACCAGCCCCCGCTCGCTCAGCTTGTCGATCACGGCGCCCGAGTCGACACCGCGGATCTCGTCCACCTCGAGGCGCCCGACCGGCTGCCGGTAGGCGATGATGGCCAGCGTCTCCAGTGCGGCGGGGCTCAGCCGGCGCGGCCGCAGCGCGAACTGGGCGCGCTCGATCGCCTCGGCGTACTCGCGGCGGGTGAGGAACTGCCATCCCTGGGCGATCTCGACGAGTTCCACGCCGTGATCCCCGGTGGCGAAGGTGTCGCGGATGTCGGCGAGCGCGGTGCGCACCGCTCCCTCGCCGACCGTCGGATCGAGCGTCCGGAGCTCCTCGAGCGTGAGCGGCCGGGACGAGGCGAACAGCGCCGCTTCAAGCAGCTGCGCGAGGGGGCTCACGGCGGATCTCGATAGGGGCGAAGGGGGCGCGCTGGTCGAGCCGCAGCGCGCTACGCCGCGCCAGCTCGAGGAGAGCGATGAAGGCGGACAAGCTGTCCACGATCGAGGGCCGCGGGCCGACCACGTCGAGCCACCCGAAGGCCTCGCGCTCCGCGAGCAGCGCCTCGATCTTGGCCGTCGCGCCCTCCACGTCGAGCGGGCGTGGCACGACCCGGTGCAGCTCCGGTTCGGGGATCAGCGCGATCACCCGCTCGGCGGCCGCGAGCAGGTCATTGAGCTCAATCACGAGGGGCGCGGGCGCCGCCGCCGGGGGTTCGGGGCGGAAGCCGCGGCCGAACTGCTCGGCGCGTCGTGCCGCCGCTTCCCCCAGCCACTCGACCAGCTCGCGGATCTGCTGGTACTCGAGCACGCGGCGCACCAGTTCGGCGCGCGGGTCTTCCCACTCGTCGTCCCCGAGCCGCCGCGGCAAGAGCAGCTGCGCCTTGATGCGCAGCAACCGCGCCGCCATCTCGAGATAGTCGGCCGCTTGGTTCAGGCCGAGCTCGTTGATCACGGCGAGGAACTGGTCGGCGATCTTCGCGATCGGGAGGTCGGTGATGTCGACCTCATCCTCGTGAATCAGGTGCAGCAGCAAGTCGAGCGGGCCGGAGAACTGCTCCAGCTCGATGACGAAGCCGTTCTGGTCCGGGGCCACGACGGGCGGCGGCGTCATTGCGAGAACACGCCAGGGGAGACGCCGAAGCGTCCGACGAGCGTGAGGGCGCCGTGCATCAGCTGCTGGACGGGCCACAGGTAGATCCCGCGGGCCGCCGGCACGAGCCGCACAAACACCAGAAACGCGATGATGGGCGCGTAGCCCAAGCCGTAGAGCTGCCGATACTTCGTCGCCGCCTCGAGCGGCAGCAGGTACTTGAACACGTGACTGCCATCCAGCGGCGGGATCGGGACCAAGTTGAAGAACGCGAGCAGCAGGTTCATCCACATGCCATAGAACAGCATGCGCTGCACCACCTCCCACGACCCGAGCAGCGAGGGGAGCGCGCCGCCCACCAGCCCGACGCCCGCGAACAGCGCGGCGGCCACGACAAACAGGGCGAGATTAGTGACGATCCCGGCGAGCGAGACGATGATGTCGCCCCTGCGGAAGTTGCGGTACTTGCGAGGCGTGACGGGCACCGGCTTGGCGGCACCAAACGTGAACGTGCCGTTCGAGGCGACAAAGAGGATGACCGGAAACACGACGGTCATGAACGGGTCGATGTGCTTGAGGGGGTTCAGCGTGAGCCGCCCCAGCATGTAGGCCGTATCGTCACCTTGCCGATACGCCGCCTCCGCGTGAGCGTATTCGTGGGCCACTATGGAAAACAAGAGCACCGGGGCCCACATGAAGAACGACGCCAGGAAATCGAGCGAGATAGCCGGGGCTCGGGGGTCGGTGACGGCCTAAGATAATGAGCGGGCTGGGCCCGGGTCAACGCTGTAGCGCCTTGACCGACCTGCACTTACCCTCTATCTTCCGCGCCTCAAACGGAGGCCCCAGCGTGCCGAGAATCAAGTCCGCGAAGAAAGCCATGCGTCAGGGACGCGCCCGCCACGTACGCAATCGCGCGCAGAGCTCCGCGCTCCGCACCGCGCTCAAGCGTGTCCGCGGCGCCACCACGCGCGAGCAAGCCGGGGAGGCCTACCGGGCCGCCGCTCGACTGCTGGACCGCGCCGCGCGCAAGAACCTGATCCACGCCAATACCGCGGCCCGCCACAAGTCCCGGTTGGCGGCAGTCGTTCGCAAGCTCGCCACAGCGTAAGCCAGACCCGCACGATCGTTCGCGGCGTGGCGCGCGATCGACCTGATCAGCCGCCGCGACGCGAGGCACCTGCTGTTGTTCGGCTAGACCGCCGCCAGCTCCGCCCCGCACTGTCCGCAGTACCACTCGGTTGGCAGGTTCATCGTGCCGCAGTCCTTGCACCGCAGGGTCCGGGCGGCGGCCTCATCCTCGTCTTCGCTCGACTCGGGCAGGATCGGTGCCGGAGCCGGACTCGCGGCGCGCGGCGTGCCCGGAGGCGCGGCGCGCGGCATGTCGGAGGGAACCACGGGTTGGAACTGGGCACCGCTCGCGCGCTGCGGTGACGGTGCGTGATCCTCGGTGACCGACTTGAGAAACGCCAGTTCGTCCTCGTGCGCGACCTTGTCGGATCGGGGGTGCGCGCGCTGGGGGGCCGGAGCGGGCGCGGCTGGCGTCGAGACGCTCGGGACGATGGGCTTGCTGTGCACGAGCGCGTCGAGCTCCTGCAGTTTCCTCAGGTCCGCCTCGACCGCTTGCAGATCCTCACGCACGGATACGACTTCCGCCAGGATGTCTTTGTGCACCTGGCCCCACTGCCCCTCGTCGTATTCCCCGACCGCGTGGCGCAGTTCGGCTTCGGTGAGCTTCTCGGCGGCTGTCGTTTCCTTCTTCTGGAGCTCCCCGCGCAGGTGCCGCTTCTCTTCGATCGCCTGGCGGGCGCTATCGGCGTGGGCCTTGAGCTCCTCGGTCACCGCGGCGAGCCGGGCTTCGTAGTCGGAGCGGACCCGCGCGCGCACCTGCCCCGGGGTCGCGTCCGCCGAGTCGTTCAGGCGGGCGATCCAGGCCTCATACTGGCGTCGCTCCTCGAGCAGGCGCTGAATGATGGCGGTGTTCTTGGACGTCCCTCTAGGCATGTGGCTCCCGTCGTTCCCGTTCACGCTGGGCCGCCAAGCGCGCCAGCGCGTCCGGTGTCAGCTCGTTCACCTGGCCCAGCCCCCGGGCCGTGCAGATGATACGGGCCGCGTGCTCCAGGCTCTCCATCCGGATCCAGGCCACGTCCAATGTCGGACCCACGGTGACCGCACCGTGGTTCGCGAGCAGCAAGGCATCGTGCCCGGCGATGAACCGTTCCACCTGGTCGCCCAATTCCGGAGTCCCCGGGGTGCCGTAGGGTACCAGGGGCACGTGCCCACACTGCAAAATAAGCTCCGGCAGCACAAAATTCTGGAATCCCTGACCAGCGACCGCAAACCCTGTTGCCACAGGGGGATGCGCGTGCACGACGGCGTTCACGTCCCGCCGCAATCCGAGAATCCGGAGATGTAAGTCGATTTCGCTTGTGGGGTCTTGGCGCCCGCGCCGCTTACGGCCCGAGAGGTCGACCTCGACCATATCGGTCGGCTCGACTAGCGCCTTGATCACGCCGCTGGGCGTGACGAGCACGCGGTCGGGGCCGAGGCGCACCGAGAGGTTACCGTCCCGGCCGGCGATCAGCCCGTGCGCGGCGAGCTGGCGGCAGCATAGCGCCATGCGCCGGGCCACCGCGGTCGCCGTCACGGCCGGGGGGGAGGCGCTGCTTGGTGAACGATCGTCCCGCCCACGAGGGTCAGCACGGCGCGCCCGGTGAGCGTGCGGCCGGCAAACGGCGTGTTCCGGCTCTTCGACAGGAAGGCCGCGGGATCGACGGTCCACGGCGTGGTGATGTCCAGCACGACCACGTCCGCCGGCGCTCCCGGCCGCAACGTCGCTTCCGGGAGGGCGAACGCCGCGGCCGGCGCGCTGCTCATGCGCGCGATCAGCTGCGGGAGGGAGAGCGTGCCGCCGAGCACGAGCTCCGTATGGGCCACGCCGAACGCCGTCTCGAGCCCGACGATCCCGAAGGGGGCGTCGTCGAAGGCGGCCTCCTTCGCGTCATAGGCGTGCGGGGCGTGGTCGGACGCGATGCAGTCAATCACGCCATCGCGGAGCGCTTGGCGCAGCGCCGCGACGTCCGCCGCCTCGCGCAGCGGCGGGTTCATCTTGGCGTGCGTATCGTAGGCCTCGCAGGCTTGATCGGTCAGGGTCAAGTGGTGCGGCGTCACTTCCGCCGTGACTCGGATCCCGCGCTCGCGCGCGCGCCGGATCAGCTCGACCGACCCGCGCGTGGACACGTGGCACAGATGCACGTGCCCACCGGTCAGCTCGGCGAGGAGGATGTCGCGCCCCACCATGATCTCCTCCGCCGCGGCCGGGATGCCCTTCAGGCCCAGCCGCGCGGAGACGAGTCCCTCGTGCATCACGCCACCCGCGGCGAGGGTCGGCTCCTCACAATGGTCGGCGACCGGGATCTCGAAGGTGCGGGCGTACTCGAGCGCCGTCCGCATGAGGTGGCTCGAGACGACGGGTTTCCCGTCGTCTGAGACGGCCACCGCGCCCGCTCCCACCATCTCGCCGAACTCCGACAGCCGCTCGCCCTTCTCACCCACGGAGATCGCGCCGATCGGGTACACGCGCGTGAGCCCGGCGCGTCCCGCCTGGCGCACGATGAATCCGACCGCGGCCTGGTTGTCGGTGACGGGATCCGTGTTCGGCATGGCGCAGATCGCGGTGAAGCCGCCCGCCGCCGCGGCACGCGCGCCCGTCGCGACCGTCTCGACGTCCTCGTTGCCGGGCTCGCGCAGGTGGACATGCAGGTCCACGAGGCCGGGCGCGACGATCTGATCGCGCACGTCCAGCACCTCGGCCCCATCTGGCGTCCCGAGTCCGCTGCCGACCGCGGTGATCTGTCCGTCCCGGATCAGCACGTCCGCCCGCTCGTCGAGCCCCCGGCTCGGGTCGAGGACGCGGCCCCCGCGCAGGACCAAGGGTCGCGTCATTCGGTCCCTCCGACCCGTTTCGCCGCGTCCGCGAGCTCGGGGCGGCCGCCGGCGAGGAGGTACAGCACCGCCATCCGCACCGCGACACCGTTCGTCACTTGAGCGAGGATCACGCTGTGGGGTCCGTCGGCGACGCGGGAATCGATTTCCACGCCGCGATTCATCGGTCCCGGGTGCATGATCGTGAGCGGGCGCGGCGCCTTCTCGAGGCGCTCGAGCGTGACGCCGAAGACGCGGTAGTACTCCCGCACGCTGGGGATGAACCCCATCTCCATGCGCTCGAGCTGCAGCCGCAGCACGTTGAGCACCTGCGCCCACTCCATCGCCTCCTCGATGCGGCGGAAGCGGCGCACGCCCAACTCCTCGATGGCTCGCGGGACCAGCGTGTCGGGGCCGCACACCCCCACTTCAGCGCCGAGCTTCAAGAGGCCCCAGATGTTGGAGCGGGCGACGCGCGAATGCAGGACGTCCCCAACGAGACAGACCTTGAGGCCGGCGATCGTGCCGTGTCGGTCCCGGATCGTGAGCAGGTCGAGGAGCGCTTGGGTGGGGTGCTCGTGCTTGCCGTCGCCCGCGTTGACGACATTCGAGCGGATGCGATCGCCCAGGAACTGCGCCGCGCCCGAGGAGGGGTGGCGGATCACCACCATGTCGATGCGCATCGCCTCGAGGTTCTTGGCGGTGTCGACGAGGGTTTCTCCCTTCTGCACGGAGCTGCCGCTCGCGGCGACGTTGACGGTATCAGCGGAGAGGCGCTTTTCGGCGAATTCGAAGGAGATGCGGGTGCGGGTGGAAGCCTCGAAGAACAGGTTGACGATCGTCTTGCCGCGCAGCGCGGGCACCTTCTTGATCGGCCGCTCCGAGACCTCTTTGAACGGCTCGGCCGTGTCCAGGATGAGCCGGATCTGATCGGGCGTGAGTTGCTCGAGTCCGACGAGGTCCTTGCCGAGGGCCGTGCTCACGTGGGGGCTCCGGCTGCCACGAGGTCCACCTCGTCGCGGCCGTCGAGCTCTACGACCAGCACCTCGACGCGCTCGCCGCTGTTCACTTTCACCTGCTTCCCCACGATATCGGGCTGGATCGGCAGTTCGCGACCGCCCCGGTCCACCAGCACGCACAGCGAAATGCGCTGGGGGCGCCCGAAGTCCGCGAGCTCGTCGAGCGCGGCGCGTACGGTGCGGCCGGTATAGAGCACGTCGTCCACGATGACGACGTGCTTGCCGCCGAGATCCCCGGGCAGGCGGGTCTCGCCGATCACGGGCTTCGGGCCGATCGTTTCCAGATCGTCGCGGTACAGGGTGATGTCGAGGGCGCCTCGGGGTACGACCACGCCCTCGTCCCGCTCGATGAGCTTGGCGATCCGCTCGGCGAGCTCGACGCCACGCCGCTGGATGCCGATGAGCACGAGATCGTCGGTCCCGCGGGCCAGCTCGAGCACCTCGACTGCCATACGCTGAAGCGCCCGCGACAAAGCGCGGGCGTCCAGGATGATCGTGCGTTCCGGCCGGCTCATCTCGAGGCTGGAACTTAACTACCGGAACACGGGGGTCAACGGCGGATCGCCATTAAGCACGGCGCGCACGTTGGCCAGGGCCAGGGCCGCCATCTGGCGGCGCGCCGCGTGGGTGGCGCTGCCGATGTGCGGCAGGAGGACGGTGTGCGGTGCCGCGCGGAGCCGCGGGTGAACCGCGGGCGCCTCCGCGTACACGTCGAGCCCGGCCGCGCCGAGCCGCCCTTCCTCGAGGGCGAGCGCGAGTGCCTCTTCGCGGATCAGGTCGCCGCGCGCGCTGTTGATGAGGATCGCGCCGGGCTTGAGCTGCCGCAGGGTTTCGGCATTGATAATGCCCTTGGTCTCGGGCGTCGTCGGCAGGTGGAGCGACAGCACATCGCTCTCGGCCAGGAGCCGTCCGAGTTCTACGCGGGCGGCGCCGGTCTCGCGCTCGAAGCCGGGGCGCGGATTGCGGGCCGTGTAGAGAATGCGCATCCCGAAGGCGACCGCGCGGCGCCCCACGGCCTGGCCCACGCGTCCCGCGCCCAGGAGGCCGAGCGTGCGCCCGCGCAACTCGAGGCCGAGCAACAGCTCGGGACGCCAGCCCGTCCATGTGCCGCCTCTCATGAGCTCGGCGCCCTCCACGACGCGGCGGGCGCAGGCGAGGATCAGGGCCCACGTGAGATCGGCCGTCGCATCGGTGAGCACGTCCGGCGTGTGCGTGACCTTCACCCCGCGCATCTCCGCCGCGACGACGTCCACGTTGTCGTGCCCGACGCCGCAGGTCGCGATGACTTTCAACTTGGGGAGATGTTTGAGCTCCGTCCCGCCGATCCAGCGCGACAAGAGCGGGACGACCGCGACGTATTCGCCCCGCGGCGTGGGTTGCTCGGCGGGCACCCAGGTCACGTCGAGCCCGGCGAGGTGCTCGGGCTCGAGCAGGGGCTGGAGTTCGGCGGCGATGAGGACGGGGTGCCCCACTACCGCCGCAGCTTCGCCCGCCGCAAGGAATCGTCCACCGCAAGCGCGCGCTCGGGGCTCCACTTGTAGTACAGTTGGAGGCACGCGCCCGCCTGTATCTTGGCCCGCCGCATGCACTCGACGAGCTCCCGGTGGTGCTTCGACGCGTCCTGGCGCCAGAGCGAGTCCGCGGTGGCCGTCGCGCGAGCGTCGGCCCACCCGAACGTCGTGAGGCAGCGCGCCGCCTCACCGGAGGGATCGCTAGCGCACAGGGCGATCTCTTTCTTGTGCCGCGCCGCCGCGCTGCGCCACGTCGAGTCGGCCGTGAACTGCGCGACCGAGTCCTGGTGGCGCTGATACTGCGTGGCTGCCGTGAGCGCCGCGGCCTGCTTCCATTTGAACTGCAACACCAGGCACTGTGCCGCGCCCCCCGCGTTCATCGTGATCCGACTGCACTCCCGGACCTCGGCCGCTTTCTTCGCCGCCGATTTGCACGCGAGCGCGAGCAGCAGCGGGCCGGCGGCGAACCAACGCTTCGTCCAGCGCATCAGGGCCTCCAGGTGAAGGGCGACGGCATGGAACGGAAGCCTCCCATGAGCGGGGCATGTACGCGATCGACGCAACGGACAGGGTGGGATTCGAACCCACGGTACCCTTGCGGGCACACCGGTTTTCGAGACCGGCCGTTTCAACCGCTCACGCACCTGTCCACGGATAGGGTGGGATTCGAACCCACGAAACGGTTACCCGTTTACACGCTCTCCAGGCGTGTGCCTTCAGCCGCTCGGCCACCTATCCTCGTGTGATCCAACCGACAGCTTGACTTAATGTTAGCGACCGGCACGCGTCAGGTTGAATTGGTGCCTGAGGCCCCGGTGTGTCGATTAGTGTGTCGATTGACCCGCTGCTCGCAGCGGCCGGCGGCTGGCCAACGCCTCGCGCATGGTGACTTCATCGGCCGTCTGGTAGCAGGTCAGCACGGTGTCCGGGTTCTTCCAGCCGCCCAGCGCGCAGAGGTCCTTTAGGGGCACGTGTTTCAACTCGGTCGCAAACTTCCGCCGGAGCGCGTGAAAGCCACGGCCCGGCTCATGTGCGATCCCGGCTAGCCGCTCCGCGCGCCGCCACCACTTCTCCAACTGATAGCGGGAGCACGCGCGCGCGGGATCCTTGGCGTCCGGCAGCACCCATGCATCCCCAATCGCTGGGCGCTCGGCCCGTGCCGCCTCCAGTGCTTGGATGGCCTCGCCCGTCAATATTGTTTCGTGCTCGAAGCCAACCTTATCCGTCGCCGCGCGCCACCGAATGATGCCGCGCTCCAAGTCGACGTCTGACCAGCGGAGTGCATTAATCGCGCCAATCCGGTGCCCCGTTTCGTGGGCAAGCACGAGCGCCAGCGCGAAAAGCGGACTCACCGCCGGCGCGACACGCGACAAGCGTTCGTACTCCTCCTGTCGCAGAACGGGCCGTCGCGGTGCTGTTTCCCTCGGCCGTGGGAAACCCTTCACCGGATTCCGCTCTAACCAACCGGCTGCCACGGCCCAGTTGAGGGTGGCTGATAAGAACTCAAGATCGTACCCTACTACCCGATCCCCAACCGGCTGCCCCGGATCACGGCGCCGGTCGCCCCGCGTTCGCCGCCACCGGGCGAATCCGTCCCAATCGCGGCGGTTCAAGGTCGTTACCTTCCGGCTCGGCCCCAGATACTCCAGGAACAGCTTTGCCGCACGGCGGTCGTGGCTCTGCTTACTCCGGCCCTTCTGCGGCGAAACTTCCCGCAGGTAATTGTCAAAGAGCGCAGCGAGCGTGAGTGTGGCCAGCTGCGGTGTGTAGCCGCGCCGCAGGGCCGCCGCCAGCTCCTCAGTCTTCGCCTTGGCCATTTCCCGGTCACGGTGCCCCAGGGCGATCCGTTTCCGCTGACCACCTTCGGCGAATTCCAGGAACAGCGTCCCGGTTTTCGGGTGCTCAAATGCCCGGACCCGATTCCGGCCCCGCTCGCCGGTGGAGTAACTCCACCGCTTTGTCGTGTGAGTCATCGTCCCTCCTCGGATTGCGAGGTGACGACAGCCCGCGCGACTTGCCCGGGTGTGGCACCGAGAAGACTGAGTCGGGTGGCCTGTGCGCGCAAGGCAGACGCTTTCCGCGGTAGGTCGCCGCGGCGAACTCGGGGGGCGTTGGGGCGGCCAGCGTTGCGGATTCTGCCATCGCGCACCAAGCGGCCGAGATGGTCAGCCGAATAGCCGGACTCGCGTGCGGCCTCTTGGAGGTTGAGGAGCTCGTTAGCTTCCGCCCGGGTCACGGCCGCAAAGTCCGCCAGGACGTCGTCCAGGAGCGCGGCACCGTCGACCAACGCGCGGCGTCGGCGGAGCTGGTCAGCTTCACCAACCCATTTCAGGACGAAATCGTCAGGAGTCACTAGCGATGTGGCGTGCGGACATCGGGCCTCGCGGCGGCGAGCGGCGGACGACCTCGAGCTTGGGTCGGAGTCCTCGCGGAATGCAGACCCCTCCTACTCTAGAGTACCTCGCGATCGGGGCCAGCGTTCTGGCGGCGCCTCTGACACGGCCTCCTACCCTTAAGTAGTCGCGATCGGGGTCCACTGTGCTGGCATCGATCACGACACTGGGCCACCGTCCCTACTTCGCAATTCGGCCCAGCGTTCAGTGCAGAGGGCGTCCCGGTGGAGCAGCGGTGGAGGGAATTACCCTTGAGCGCCCGCCGGGCGCGAATGGGGCCGCCTGGGGAGATATCGATGTGCGTGCGCACCAGCGCGCGCACCGATATCTCCCCACTTGCTCGCACGACCAAATTCAAGGTGCGGACGTGCTCCCGCGGCTGCGCTCGAGAAGACCATCGCGTTCCGGGCGGCTGCCCGCACTGGGCGGGCTGACGCAAGGGATTCTAAGTCGTCGCCCCCAGGAAACAGGAAGCTGCCACCGATGCCCACCGACGACTAGTCCCGCCGCCTGCAAGCACTTCCCGCCCCCAGGAGAACCCTGGGGGCGGTTGTGTTATCCGGTGGTCAGGGGGACAACGGGGGGACAGCGCCCGCCTTACCTTCCAGGGCGTGAAACAGCACAGGAGAACCGCCGCGACCCGCGCTGCGGACCGCCGCGCCGCACGCCACGAGGCTGCGCACGCCGTCGTCGCCGCGCGGCTCGGACTGCCGCTCAAGTACACCGACATCATTGAGCATATGGACCGGGACGGTCGGACAAAGCTGCTGCGGGAGGCGACCGCCGCAAACCTGGACGCCCATGCGACGGTCGCCGCTGCGGGCGTTGTGGCCGA
>WNFC01019528.1_pt1 | contig 15898 bp, 12 predicted proteins | sample 5400541 | NCBI WGS metagenome assembly WNFC01 (sample SAMN13153342, study PRJNA577476) | soil metagenome | isolation source: 120 cm saprolite under Douglas fir tree site 2 hole 2 replicate 1 | place: USA:California | collected 2015-04-18
TGCCGGCCACCGTCGCCGCACAGTCCCCGAGCCCACCGCCGGCCGCCGCCGCGGCCCCGGCCGAGGCGCGGCCCAGGCTCTCCGAGGTGAAGCCCATGAGCGAGGACAAACGGGTCAAGGCCGACGCCATCGACGCGGTGATGGCGGACGGCAACGTGTTCTTCCTCGACGTGCGCGAGCCGAAGGAGATCGGAGAGGGGGGCAGCTACGAGGGCTACGTCAACATCCCGATGAGCCAGCTCGAGAGCCGTCTCGGCGAGCTTCCGAAGGACAGGCCGATCCTCACCGCTTGACAGGGCGGTGGACGAGCCGCGCGTGCCGCGGCTTTGCTCGAGAAGAACGGGTTCAAGATCGCCGGGTTCTGCGGCCTGAAGGACTACAAGGGCGGCAAGCTCAAGCCGGCTAGAACAGCACCCTCGTCCGAATCGTCCCTTCGATCGCGTTGAGCGATTTCAACGCGGCGCGGCTGGAGCGCTCGTTGGCTTCCACGTCGATCACGACATAGCCGATGTGGGCGTTGGTCATCAGGTACTCGCCGCTGATGTTGATGCGGTTCTTCGAGAACACGCCGTTGATGCGGCTCAGCACCCCGGGCACGTTCTTGTGGATGTGCAGGAGGCGGTGGCTGCCCGGGTGCTCGGGCAGCGCCACCTCCGGGAAGTTCACCGCGGACAGGGTCGAGCCGTTGTCGCTGTAGCGCACGAGCTTCTCCGAGACCTCGGTGCCGATGTTGGCCTGGGCCTCGAGGGTGGAGCCCGCGATGTGCGGGGTCAGGATGACGTTGTCGAACCGGCGCAGCGGAGACACGAATTCCTCGTCGTTGCCTTCTGGTTCCACGGGGAACACGTCGAAGGCGGCGCCCGCGAGCTGCCTCGTCTCCAGGGCCTCCGCCGCCGCGTCGATGTCGACCACGGTACCGCGCGAGGCGTTGATGAACTTCGCGCCCTTCTTCAGGCGCGCGAACTGGCGGCGGCCCATCATGCCCTGGGTGAGCGGGGTCTCGGGGACGTGGAGGGTGACCACGTCCGCCACCTCGAGCAGCTCGTCCAGGGTCGGCATCATGCGGGCGTTGCCGAGGGGCAGCTTGGTCACGATGTCGTAGAAGCAGACGTCCATCCCCAGCGCCTCCGCCATCACCGAGAGCTGGGTGCCGATGTTGCCGTAGCCCACGATCCCCAGCGTCTTGCCCCGCACCTCGCGCGCGTCGTCCGCGGACTTGGCCCACACGCCGCGATGCAGCAGCGCGTTCTTGGCCGGGATGCCGCGGAGCAGGAAGATGATCTCGGCCAGCACGAGCTCCGCCACCGACCGCGTGTTCGAGAAGGGGGCGTTGAAGACGGGGATCCCGCGCATCATGGCCGCGTCGAGGTCGATCTGGTTGGTGCCGATGCAGAAGGCGCCCACCGACATCAGCTTCGGCGCCGCCGCCATCGCCTCCGCGGTCAGGCGCGTGCGCGAGCGGATGCCCACGAAGTAGGCGTCGGCGACCGCGGCCCTGAGCTCGTCGCCCGCCAGCGCCTTCTTGTGCCGCTCGATCGTCGTGTAGCCGTGTCGCTTGAAGTTCTCGACCGCGCGGTCGTGCACGCCCTCCAGCAGGACGATCTTCAGGCGCGACTTCGCGAAGGACGTGCTCAGCGCGCGGCAGCTCCTCCGCGGGCATGGGCGCGTGGAACAGGAATCCCTGGAAGAGATCGCAGCCGCGCGCGGTCAGCCACGCGCGCTGCTCGCGGGTTTCCACTTCCTCGGCCACGACGCGCAGGCCGAGGTCATGGGCCAGCTCGATCAGGCGGGTCACGATCACCTGGCAGCGCTCGTCCGTGAAGAGCCGCTCCACGAAGGTGCCCGGGATCTTGAGGCCGTGAGTGGGCAGGTGGCTGAGCCATTCGAGGGACGAGTGCCCGGTGCCGAAGTCGTCGAGCCAGAGCTCGATGCCCATGCCGGCCAGCCTCTCCAGCCGGTCCGCCGCCGCGCCGAAGTCCCGCAGGCTGCTCGACTCCGTGATCTCGAGGGCGAGGGCAGCGGGGGGAAGGCGGACGGCGGAGAGCTGGCTCCGGATGCGTTGCACCAGGTCCGTCTGCGGGAACTCGCGTGCCGAGAGATTCACACCCACGCGAAGGCCGGTGAGCTCCGCGTCCCGCCAGGCGCGCGCCGCGCGCAGAGCCTGGCCCAGCGTCCAGTTCTCCAGCTTGAAGATGACGGGGCTGCGCTCGGCGGCCTCGAGCAGCTCCCGGACCGCATCCGGCTCGCGGTCCGGTGTGCGCCACCGGAGCAGCGCTTCCACGCCCGCGACCCGGCCGTCGCGGGCGTCCACGATGGGCTGGTAGTGGAGGACGAAGCGATCCTCCGGCAGCGCCGCTTTCAGGCGGCGGATGGCCTCGCGCTTGTGCACCGCGGCCGGCGTCGGGCTGCGGCGATCGTTTCGCGCGGGCGGGGAGAGGGTTCGTCGCTCCACGTTTCCAGGCTATCCGATGCCACCCCGCGTGTCCCCGTGCGGTGGTCGCGCTATCCTCGTGGAATGACGGTGCGTGACCAGGGAGAGATGGAGAAGACGGTCGTCGGCGAGCTGTCCGCCCTCCTGGGCCCGGAGGCCGTCGTCACTGAGCCGCACGAGCTGGCCCGCTACGAGCAGGGCTGGCGGTACGGCCGCGGCACCGCCCTGGCCGCGGTGCGGCCGAGCAGCACGGAGGAGGTCTCGCGCGTGCTCGCCTTCGCCGCCGCCCGGGGCATCCGTGTCGTGCCGCAGGGAGCGAACACGGGCCTGGTGGGAGCGTCCACCCCGGACGCCACTGGGAGCATGCTGGTGCTCAGCCTGGAGCGGCTCTCCCGCCTGCTCGAGATCGACCCCGTCGATCGCACGGTCGTCGCCGGGGGCGGCGTCCTGCTGAGCCAGCTCGACGCCGCGCTAGCGGAGCAGGGCCTCCTGTTCCCCATCGACCTCGGCGCCGATCCCACCGTGGGCGGCATGGTGGCCACCAACGCCGCCGGTACGCGCGTCCTGCGCTACGGGGACGTGCGCCAGAACCTGCTCGGGGTCGAGGTCGTCCTCGCCGACGGCACCGTCCTCGACCTCATGACCGCCCTGCGCAAGAACAACACGGGCCTGGACGTCAAGCAGCTCTTCGTCGGGACCTCCGGCGTGTTCGGCGTCGTGACCCGGGCCGTCCTGCGCGTGGTACCGCGGCCGGCCCAGCGGGCGACCGCGCTGGTGGGGGCGGCGAGCGGCGTGAGCGTGCTCCAGCTCTTGTCCCACCTGGAGCGCGAGCTCGGCGACGTCCTCACCGCCTTCGAGGTCGTGAGCGCGGACGCTCTGGCGCCGGTGTTCCGGTACCAGCCGCGGCTGCGCAATCCGTTCGGAGCCGCGCTGCCGCCCTACACGGTGCTGGTGGAGCTGTCGACCACGCTGCCCGCCGGACGGATCTCTCTCGACGACCTGCTCGAGTCCACGCTGGGAGCCCTGCTCGAAGGCGACGCGGGCGAAGGCATCACCGACATCTTCCCGGGCAAGCCCAGCGACCTCTGGGACGTGCGCCACCACGTCTCCGAGAGCCACCGCCACGAGGGCGAGGTGCTGGGCTTCGACATCAGCGTCCCGCGCTCCTCGATGGCCGCCTTCGTGGACGCGGCCCGCGCGCTCGTCGCCGCCGCGTACCCGTTCATCCGGGTCTGCGACTTCGGTCATTGGGGGGACGGCGGCGTGCACCTGAACCTGGTATGGAAGAAGGACGAGGCCACCCGGGAGACGCCGGAGCTGAAGGCGGAGCTGCAGCCGCGGATCTACGAGCTCGCGGTCACGCGCTTCCGGGGCAGCTTCAGCGCGGAGCACGGCGTGGGCCCGCACAACCAGGCCTTCTACGACCGGTACACCCCCGCCCTCGTCCAGGACGTCTGCCGCACGCTCAAGGCCCGGCTCGATCCGCAAGGGTTGCTGGGGACCACGCGCCTCGGCTGAAACGGGCTAAAATGGCGCCTCATGGCGTCCGCCCCTCCGTCCTCCCCCACCTTCAAGAAATCCGTGGCGCGCGAGTACCTCGAATCGCTGGTGGTGGCCTTCATCCTGGCGACGTTCATCCGCACTTTCATCGTGCAGGCGTTCAAGATCCCGACCGGCTCCATGGAGACGAACCTGCTGATCGGCGACCACCTGCTCGTCAACAAGGTCGTGTATTCACCATCGCTGGTGCCCGCCGAGGACCGCCTCCTGGCCAAGAAGCCGATCCAGCGCGGGCACGTCGTGGTCTTCAAGTATCCGGAAGAGCCCACGCGCGACTTCATCAAGCGCGTGATCGGCCTGCCCGGCGAGAAGGTGGAGATCCGCGAGAAGGTCGTCTACATCGACGGCAAGCCACTCGACGAGCCGTACGTCCATTTCCTGGAGCCGCCGCTGCGTCCCGGTGACCCGGAGTTCGGGCTCCGCATCGAGGGCCGCGGCGACAATTACGGGCCGGAAGTGGTTCCCCCGGGTAAGCTGTTCGTCCTGGGCGACAATCGCGACAACAGCAAGGACAGCCGCTACTGGGGCTTCCTGCCCATCGACCAGGTCAAAGGGCGCGCGCTGATGGTGTACTGGTCCTACGAGGCCTCCCGTGAGGAATACCGTCGCACGGGGATGGACTGGGTGCGGGACACGCTGGCCGCGTTCGGGAAGACGCGGTGGCGGCGCTTCTTCCATCTGATCCGCTGAGAGGTAAATCGATGCTGCGATCCGAGAGCGAGAGGGGCGAGGGGAGGCTGGGGAGCATCATCTGGCTGCTGATCGTGGGCGGGGTGCTCTACGCGAGCTGGAACCTCATTCCCGCGTACTTCAGCAACTACAACTTCGCGGACAAGATGACGGAGCTGGCGCGGGCGCCCAAGTACAGCCATCCCGACGACCGCATCGAGTTGGAGCTCATCAAGGCGGCGCAGGAGAACCACCTCGAGCAGTTCATCGGGCCGAAGACCTGCAAGATCAACACGCTCGAGGTGCGACGCACGATCGTGTGCGAGTACGACCGCACGGTGCAGATCCTGCCCGGGTTCCAGAAGAAGATCCACTTCAAGTCGGAAGCCGACCAGCCGTTGATCTAATCAATGCAGGGGGTTGCTCCTCGCCAGACGGATGCAACCCCCTACGCCCTTCGGGCTACCCCCTGCCGCTCCGCGGCGAAGTGAATTCGCCGCTTCGCTGCTGTCCCGCTAAAGCTTCCCCAGCAACTGCTTCGCGATGACGAGCAGCTGCATGTGCGTGGTCCCTTCGTAGATCTGCCCGACCTTCTGGTCCCGGAAGTACTTCTCGACCGGATACTCCCGCGTGAAACCGTAGCCGCCGTAGATCTCGATCACCTTCGAGGTGACGTGCTCGGCGGCGCGGGAGGCGAACAGCTTGGACATCGCGGCCTCCTTGATGAAGGAAGACCCGGTGTCCCGCAGCCGCGCCGCGTTGTAGGTCAGCAGGCGCGAGGCCTCGATTTCGGTCGCGAGCTCCGAGAGGAGGAACTGCACGGCCTGGAACTCGGAGATGGCCTTGCCGAACTGCTGCCGCTCCTGCGCGTAGCGCAGCCCGTGGTCGAACGACCCCTGGGCGACGCCCACCATCTGGGCGCCGATCCCGATGCGTCCTTCGTTGAGGGTCTCGATGGCGATCTTGTAGCCCCGGCCGACTTCGCCCAGGACGTTCTCGCGCGGGACGCGGACACTCTCCAGGATCAGCTCACAGGTGGAGGACGCGCGGATGCCGAGCTTGTCCTCCTTCTTGCCCACCGAGAACCCGGGGAAGGTGCGCTCCACCAGGAAGGCGGTGATCCCCTTGTAGTCCTTCGAAGGGTCCACGGTGGCGAGGATGATGAAGAGGTCGGCCTCGGCGGCGTTGGTGATCCAGAGCTTGCGCCCGGTCAGCTCCCAGTGGTCCCCGCGATCGGTCGCGCGGCAGGACAACGCGAACGCGTCCGAGCCGGAGCCCGCCTCGGAGAGGGCGTAGGCGCCGACCCATTTCGAAGCCAGCCGGGGGAAGTAGCGCGCCTGCTGCTCGGCGTTGCCCCAGCGCAACAGGGCGTTGTTCACGAGCGTGTTCTGCACGTCGACGAGCACGGCGACGGACGCATCCACCCGCGCCAGCGCTTCCACGGCGAGGATGGACATGAAGAAGGTGGCGCCCGCGCCGCCGTGGGCCTCGGGGATCTCGATGCCCATCACGCCGAGCTCGAACAGGGCGTCGATGAGAGGGCGCGGAATGCTCGCGTCTTCGTCCATCTGGTGGACGAGCGGCCGCACCCGCTCCTCCGCGAAGTCGCGCACGGCGTCGCGGAACATCCGCTCCTCCTCGCTGAGATCGGTCAGCGGGAGGCTGCGGCGGGCGGTCAGCGTCTCGGACATCGATACACCTCGGTGTCTCCATCCTAGCCCCGGGAGGAAGGAGCGAAAACCATGGAAACTCCTTGACACGACGGCGCGCGCACGTATGATCACTCTTGTCATGTTCTTGCGACCCGCCGTGCGACCGCAGGCCCGCGTCAGGCGAGGCCCGTGTGTCCGGCGGGGCGAACCGGTCTAGTCCTTCGTACAACGGACCGGATCCACCGACCCGCTGGAGCCGGAAGCTCCAGTGGGTTTTTTGTTTTGGCCGGGCGCGGCCCGGGCCTGGAGGAAAGGGCAGTGGACGTGGACGTCGGGGTGTTCGGGGCGACGGGCTACGCCGGGCGCGAGCTGGTGCGGATCCTCGGCGTCCACCCGCGCGCCCGCGTCGCCTTCACCACGGGCACGGGCGAGGGCCATCTCGCGCACGAGGCGGGTCTGGAGCGGAAGGCGGACGCCTACTTCCTTTCCCTGCCCCACGGGATCTCCGCCACCTACGCCGCGCGGCTGCGCGCGGCGCATCCGTCCGCGGTGGTCGTCGACCTCTCCGGCGACCTGCGCCTGCCCACCGCCGCCACCTACCGCGAGTGGTACGGGCACGATCATCCGGCGCCGGCGCTCCTGGGCCAGGCTCCCTACGGCCTCACCGAGCTCTATCGCGACGAGATCCGGTCCGCGCGCCTCATCAGCAATCCCGGCTGCTACGCCACCTCCGTGCTGCTGCCACTGATTCCGCTCGTGCGCGAGAAGCTGATCGATCCCGACGACGTGATCGTCGACGCCAAGAGCGGGACGACCGGAGCCGGCCGCGCGCCCCGGGAGGACCTGCTCTTCTCCGAGGTCGCGGACGATTTTTCCGCCTATGCCCCCGGCCGCGTCCATCGGCACGTGGGCGAGATGGAAGCGGCGGTGCGCGAGAAGACGGGCCGTGACCTGCGCCTCACGTTCTGCCCGCACCTGCTTCCCGTGCGGCGCGGGATCCTGTCCGCGCTGTACGTCAAGACGGATGCGGGGGCGGACCGGCTGCGCGCCGCCCTCGGCCAGGCCTACGCGGGATCGCCGTTCGTCCGCATGGTGGGTCCGGCCCCGCCGCGCCTCTCGGACGTGGTCCACACGAACGAGTGCCGCCTGTCGGTGCACGCGGCGGCGCCCGGCCGCGTCGTCGTGTTCTCCGCCCTCGACAACCTCGTGAAGGGCGCGGCCGGCCAGGCCGTCCAGAACCTCAACCTGGCCCTGGGCCTGCCCGAGGACGCGGGCCTGGTGCGGCGGCGCGCATGAGCAGCGGCGTGCGGGTGTACAAGCTCGGGGGGCCGGCGCTCGAGGATGCGGAGCTGCTCCCCGCGCTGGCGGAGGAGCTCCGCCGCGCCCGCGGGCGGGTGCTGGTCGTGCACGGCGGCGGACGGCACGTGGAGCGGGAGCTGAAGGCACGGGGACTGCAGTCGCGGTTCGTGGGGGGCCGGCGCGAGACGTCGGCGGAGGCGATGGAGGTCGTCGAGATGGTGCTTTCCGGGATCGTGAACAAGGGCCTGGCCGCGGGTCTCACCGCGGCGGGCCTGCCCGCCATCGGTCTCTCCGGGCGCGACGCGGGCCTGCTGCGCGCGCGCGTCCAGCCCGGCCTGGGCCGCGTGGGCCGCCCGGAGTCGGTCGATGCCCTTTCCGACGTGGACGGGGTGCGGCTGGACGCCCATCCCGTCGCGTCGCTCAGCGCGGACGAGGTCCGCCATCATGTCGCGCAAGGCGCGATCACGGGAGGAATGGCGATGAAGGTCGACACCGCGCTGCAGGCCGTGGCCGCGGGCGTGCCGGAGGTGATCGTGGCCGGGAAGGCGCGTCTGGTCGGCGGCTTCCCGGGCACGCGGCTGCATCTGGGCGCGGCGGAGGGGGCGCGCGCATGACCACGCTGCTCCCCGTCTACGAGCGCGATCTCGTCATCGTCTCCGGCAAGGGCGCGCTCCTCACCGACAGCGCGGGCAACACCTACCTGGACTTCGCCGCCGGCATCGGCGTGAACGGCCTCGGCTACGGCAACAGCAAGCGCCTGGCCGACGCGCTGGTCAAGGCCTCCTTCCCCTCCCGCGTGTTCTTCACGAACTCGGGGACGGAGAGCGTGGAGGCGGCGATCAAGTTCGCGCGCCGCATCGGCAACGCCTCCGGGCGCACGGAGCTGGTGGCCTTCGAGGGCGGATTCCACGGGCGCACGCTGGGCGCGCTCTCGATCACCTGGAAGGAGAAGTACCGGGCGCCGTTCGAGCCCCTCGTCCCCGGGGTGCGCTTCTGTCCCTGGAACGACCTCGCGGCGGCCAAGGGCCTGATCGGGCCCAAGACGGCCGCCGTGTTCATCGAGCCCGTCCAGGGCGAGGGCGGCATCCGCGTCGCCCCCGAGGATTTCCTGCAGGGCCTCTCCGACCTCTGCCGCGAAACGGGCGCCCTGCTCGTGTCCGAAGAGGTGCAATGCGGGCTCGGGCGCACGGGCGCCCTGTTCGCCTACGAGCGTGCGCACATCCGGCCCGACATCGTGACCCTGGCCAAGCCGCTCGGAGGCGGGCTGCCGCTGGGGGCCGTGCTCCTGCGCGAGGAGCTGGCCGGTGCGCTCCAGGTGGGCGACCACGGCAGCACGTTCGGCGGAAATCCGGTGGCGGCCGCCGCCTCGCTCGTGATCCTGGACCGGCTGACGTCCGGCGGGTTCCTGGGCAAGGTCGAGAAGAAGGGCAAGATGCTGCGGCGCAACCTCCGCGCCATGCAGCGGAAATACCCCAACCAGATCCGCGACGTGCGCGGCCTCGGCCTCATGTTCGGCGTCGAGCTCACCGGTCCCGCGAGCCCGATCGTGGCGGGCCTGCGCGCGCGCGGGATCCTCGCCACCAAGGCCGGCGAGAATGTGCTGCGCCTGCTCCCGCCCCTGGTGGTCAAGCGCGGCGAGCTGCGGTCGTTCCTGGTCGCCTTCGACGACGTGCTCGCGAAGGGCATCGGCATGCAGATGGAGGGAGGCGGCGGTGCGGTGGCATAAGGAGACTCGATGGCAGTGAAGAAGGTCGTGCTGGCCTACTCGGGGGGTCTCGACACCTCGATCATCATTCCCTGGATCAAGGAGCACTACGCGGGGGCCGAGATCATCGCCTACTGCGGGGACGTGGGGCAGGGCGAGGATCTGGAGGCCGTGCGCCGCAAGGCGCTGGCCACCGGCGCCTCCGAGTGCGTGGTCGAGGACCTGCGGGAGGAGTTCGTCCGCGATTTCGCGTTCAAGGCCCTGGCCGCGGGCGCGGTCTACGAGGACAACTACCTGCTGGGCACGGCGCTGGCGCGGCCCCTCCTCGCCTACCGGCAGGCGCAGGTGGCGCTCGCGCGCGGGGCGGACGCCCTCTCCCACGGAGCCACGGGCAAGGGGAACGACCAGGTCCGCTTCGAAGTCACCTGGGCCGCCTTCGCCCCGCACATGACCGTGATCGCGCCCTGGCGCGAATGGGACATCCGTTCCCGCGAGGACGCGCTCAAGTACGCGGCGGCCCGCAACATCCCCGTGGACCAGAGCCCGCGCGACATCTTCAGCCGCGACGGGAACCTGTGGCATCTCTCCCACGAGGGCGGCAACCTCGAGGATCCCTGGGACGCTCCGCGCAAGGAGATGTTCAAGCTCACCGTCGCCCCCGAGGACGCGCCCAACAAGGCCGAGGAGGTCACGATCGGTTTCGAGCGCGGAGTTCCGGTGTCGCTCGACGGAAGGCGCTTCGGCCCCGTCGAGCTCGTGACGACGCTCAACACCATCGCCGGCCGTCACGGCGTGGGAAGGCTGGATCTGGTCGAGAACCGCCTGGTGGGCATCAAGTCGCGCGGCGTGTACGAGACGCCCGCCGGCACCGTGCTCCATCACGCGCACCGCGAGCTGGAGCGCCTGGTGCTCGACCGCGACACCCTGCACTTCAAGCAGTCCGTGTCCGTCCGCTACGCCCAGCTCATCTACGACGGCCTGTGGTTCTCGACCTTGCGCGAGGCCCTGGCCGCCTTCGTGGACTTCACCGAGCAGGAGGTCACGGGCGAGGTGAGGGCCCAGCTCTTCAAGGGCCGGGCCGTCGCCGTCGGACGCCGCTCCCCGCGCAGCCTGTACCGCCAGGACCTGGCCACCTTCGGCCAGGGCATGGCCTACGACCACGCGGACGCCGGCGGGTTCATCCGCCTCTTCGGCCTGCCCGAGCGGGTACGCGCGCTCACGCGCGAGCGTCTGGGCGAGAAGGCCGACCGCACCGTCGGCGGCGCGAGGTCCGGGGGGCGGGAGGAGATCAAGCGTTGAGCGCCGTGCCGCTCGATTCACCGGGGGAGGGCGCGGCCAGCGGCGTCACCGCTCCCGGCGGGTTCCGAGCGGCCGCCGTGGCCAGCGGGATCAAGCCGCAGGGACTGGACCTCGCCCTCCTGGTGGCCGACCAGCCGTGCGCGGCCGCGGGCGTCTTCACTCGCAATCGCGCCCAGGCCGCGCCCGTGCTCGTCTCGCGCGAGCACCTCGCCGACGGCCGCGCCCGCGCCGTCGTCATCAACGCCGGCTGCGCCAATGCGGCCACCGGCGCCACCGGCCTGCGCGACGCGCGCGAGACCGCGCGCCTGGTCGCGGACGCGATCGAATGCCGGCCCCACGAAGTGGTCGTGGCCTCCACCGGCGTCATCGGCGTCGAGCTCCCCATGGCCGCCCTCCGCGGCGGAGTCCCGCGCGCGGCCGCGGAGCTGGCCCGAGGGGGCGGCGCCATCGCCGCCCGCGCGATCATGACCACGGACACCCGCCCCAAGGAGGTCGTCGTCGAGTTCCCGCTCGGCGGCCAGACCGCACGCGTGGGCGGAATGGCCAAGGGCGCCGGCATGATCGCGCCCAACATGGCCACGATGCTCTGCGTCCTCACGACGGACGCCGGCGTCGCCACTCCGCTGCTGGCGAGCGCGCTGCGCGAGGCGGTCGGCGAGAGCCTCAATCGCATCACCGTCGACGGCGACACCTCGACCAACGACATGGCGGTGGTGCTGGCGAGCGGTGCGGCGCCCGTCGCGCCCATCCTCGGCGCGGGGCCCGACTACGACGCCTTCCGTGACGCGCTCACTCGGGCCGCCCGCGACCTCGCCGAGAAGATCGTACGGGACGGGGAAGGCGCCTCGCGCCTGGCGGAAGTGCGCGTGGAGGGCGCCGCGTCACCGGCGGACGCCGACCGTGTCGCGCGCACCATCGCGGAGTCTGCGCTGGTCAAGACGGCGCTGCATGGCGGCGATCCCAACTGGGGCCGCATACTCGCCGCGGTCGGCCGCTCCGGCGTCGCCGTCGACATCGACCGCGTGGACATCCACCTGGGCCCGGTGTGGGTGGCGGAGGGCGGCCACGCCCGCGCGTACGACGAGGGCGAGGCCCACGGCGCGATGACGGCGGACCCCGTGCGCATCCGCGTGGACCTGCATGCGGGCAAGGCCAGCGGCTGGATGTGGGCATGCGACCTCACGCGCGCGTACGTCGACATCAACGCGCACTACCGGTCATGAAGCTCTGGGGCGGCAACTACGAGGGCGAGCCGGACCGCGAGTTCTGGGAGTTCAACCGGTCGCTGCCCTTCGACCGGCGGCTCGTGCGCGAGGAGATCGCGGCCTCCCGGGCCTATGTCATGGCGCTCGCGCGAGCGAGCGCCATCTCCGTTGCGGATGCCTCCGCGCTGGACGCCGGTCTGGCGGCCGTTCTGGACGAGGCCACTCCCGAGGCTCTCGCGGGCGCGCAGGAAGAGGACATCCATAGCTGGGTCGAAGCCCGCCTCACCGAGACGATCGGCGACCTCGCGGGCCAGGCCCATCTGGGCCGCAGCCGCAACGAGCAGACGGTCACCGCGCTGCGCCTGTGGATCCGCGGCGCAATCGACTCCCTGCGCGCGGACACGGCCGGCCTGGTGCGTGCGCTGGCCGAGAAGGGCACGAGCGGCGCGGACGCGGTCATGCCCGGCTTCACGCACACGCGCCGGGCGGAGCCCATCACGCTGGGCCACTTCATGGCCGCGCACGCCTGGGGGCTGGTACGCGACCACCAGCGGCTGGGGGACGCGCGGCGGCGCGTGAACGTGCTGCCCCTGGGCTCGGGAGCGCTGGCGGGAACGGCGGTTCCCCTCGATCGGGAGGCCCTCGCGCGCGACCTCGGCTTCGAGGCCATCTCCCCCAATGCGCTCGACGCGGTCATGGACCGCGACTTCGCGGCGGAGTTCGTGTTCGCGGCCGCGCAGCTGCAGACGCATCTCTCGCGGATGGCCGAGGACCTCATCTGGCTGTCGTCACCGGAGTTCGGCTTCTTCCTCTTGCCCGAGGCCTTCACCACCGGCTCGAGCCTCATGCCGCAGAAGCAGAACCCGGACGCCCTCGAGCTGGTGCGCGGCAAGGCCGCGCGCGCCCAGGCCGGAGTCATCCGGCTGCTCGCGCTCATGAAGTCGCTGCCTGCCGGCTACCAGAAGGACCTCCAGGAGGACAAGGAGGCGGTCTTCGACGTGGCGGATACGGTGGCGGTGTCGGTGCGCGTGATGGGTGGGGTCGTGGCCGGCCTGGACTTCGATCGCAAGAAGATGCGGGCCGCGGCCGGCCAGGAAGAGATGATGGCCGCGGGGCTGGCGGTGGCGCTGGCGCGCGACGGCCTCCCCTTCCGCAAGGCCCACGGCGTCGTGGCCGGCCTGGTCGCGGAAGCGCGGAAGACGGGCGCTTCGCTGCGCGAGACGGCGCGGCGCGCGCTGGCCAAGGACCATCCGCGCCTGGCCGCGGACGTGGACGCGCTGTTCGATCCCGAGCGCGCGGTGCGCACGCGGTCTCTGCCGGGGGGCACCGATCCCGACGCCGTCCGCGCCAGCCTTCGCCAGGCGGTGGAGCGGGTGGAGTGAGGCCGGGGCCGGTTACGGGGCCCGGCTCGTGTGCAGCGCCACCGCCTTCCAGACGCCGTCCTTGTTGACGAAGGTCGTCGTGTAGAACGACGCGTACGCGATCGCGGTGTCGCCGTAAACGGAAACGGTGACGGAGCCCGTCTCGCGCTTCGGGAAGCGCAGAGTCCCCGCGCCCAGATCCTCCAGCAGCTCGCGGCGCGTTCCGCGCTCGCCCGTGGGATGCGTCCAGACGAAGCTTTCGTCGAGCAGGGGCTCGAGGGCCTTGACGTCGGCGGCCAGGATCGACCGATCGATCGCCGCCTGCACCCCCGCGACTTCGCTCCGGGCTTGCTCCTCCGGTCGCGGCGCTTTCGTCGCTTGCCAGCTCACCGCCTGCCATCCGCCCTTGCGCCTGAGGAACGTCCCCGTGTTCAGGTAGCGGGTGACCTGCGTCCGGCCACCGCTGTCGCTCGTTCCCACGAGGCGGAAGGCCACGATGGCCGTGTCCCCGTATTGCTGGATGCGGATGTCCTCGGCGGTGTAGGCCGTGGCCGATTCGGCCGGATGCGGGCCCTGGGGCGCGCGCACGTCGGCCAGGATGTCGGCCTTGCCGATCCGCTTCCCCGACGATCCCGTATAGATCAGGTCCTCGGCCCAGAAGCGCTCGTGCGCCGCGGCATCGTTGCGCGAGGCCCCGGCCAGGAACTCACGGAGCAGCCGCGTCAACTCCGCTTCGTCCGCGGCCGGGCCCGCCTCCAGGACTCCGGCGAGGGCGAGCACCGCGATCGGGACGATGCGCCCGCCGCTCCTCACGATGCCGGCGTCCCCGCGCCCTTGAGGTGCGCGTCGAGGAACTGCAGGATGCCGCGGTAGCCGCGGATCTGGTTCTCGCGCTTCGTGAAGCCGTGGCCCTCGTCGGGGAAGACGACGTACTCCACGGGCACGCCGTTCTTCTTCACTGCCGCCACGATGTCGTCGGACTCCACCTTGATGACGCGCGGGTCGTTCGCGCCCTGCAGCACCATCAGCGGCCGCTTGACCTGGTCGGCGTGGAAGAGCGGCGAGACGGCCAGGAGCATCTCCTTGTCCTTGACCGGGTCGCCGATCTCCTTGTAGAGCGCGAGGCGCTGAGACTCCCACCACGGCGGCATGCTTTCCAGCGTGCGCACCCAGTTGGAGATGCCGAACATGTCCACCCCCACCGCGAACTCCTCGGGCTTGAGGGTGAGGGCGGCCAGGACCATGTACCCGCCGTAGCTGCCGCCGATGATGCCGATGCGGTCTCGGTCGACGTAGGGGAGCGAGGCCAGGTACTTCTTCGCCTCGACGCAGTCCCACAGCGGCTCGTGCCCGTGCTTGAGGTCGTCGGCGGTGAAGAACGTGCGGCCGTATCCGGAGCTGCCGCGGTTGTTGATGCCGAGCACCACGTAGCCGTGGTTCACCAGGTACTGGATGAGCGCGCTGTAGCCCTTGCGCGTCTGGCCGCCCGGCCCTCCGTGCACCCACACGAGGGCGGGGGCCTTGCTCTCCGGCGTGGCCTGGTGCGGCTTGAACAGGATGTTCGGGATGGCCATGGAGTCGAACGACTTGAACCGCACCACCGAGGCCTCGACGAGGTCCGCGGCGTCGATCTCCTTGCTGAGGCCGTCGGTCAGCCGGCGGGCCTCTTTCTCACCGAACGTGTAGACGTAGAGGTTGCTCGGGGAACGGTCGGCGCTCGCGTAGAAGGCCATGCGCGCTTCGCTGGGGGAGATCACGACGGAGGTGATATCGCCCGCGGGCAGCGAGGGCAAGGCGACGGGCTTCCCCGTGCGCGTGTCGTACAGCCTGACGACCGTACGCGCGTCCTCGTTGATGCGGGTGACGCGGTAGCGCCCACGCCGCGAGAACGCGGTGGACATCACGTCCCAGTCCGCCCTCTCCACGTCCTCGTGCGTTCCCGCGGCCAGCTCGTAGCGCCGCACGCGGGCGAACTCCGCGCCTTCGTTGCTCAGGTAGTAGAGGTGGGTGGAGTCGGCGTCGAAGTCCTCCGGGGAGAAGTCGGCGGGGACGCCCTCCGCGGAGAGGCGCCTGATCTCCGACTTCCGGCCGTCCCAGAGAAACAGGTCCCCCTCCGACTGCGTGCGCGGCTTGTGGAAGGCGAGCCACCGTCCGTCCGGCGAGATGGCGCCGAGCTCGTAACCCACCTCGTCCTTGAAGACGAGCGAGCGGTCGTACGCCTTCGCGTCGTAGCGATAGAGGTCGAAGAACTTCGGGTCACGCTCGTTGGTGGCGACGTAGAAGGCGTCCCCGGCCGGCGTCCATCCCTGGAAGGCCGCCTTGAGCTTGGCCCCCGGCGTGAGGTCGCGCTCGGTCCCGTCCTCCTCGCGGACGTAGAGATGGTTCAGCTCGTTCCCGCCCTGGTCACGCGTGAAGAGGATCCGGTCGTCGCCGCGGAAGTAGGAGACGGCGGTGGTCGTGTCCTTCGAAGACGTCATGGGCGTCGCAGGCCCGCCCGCCACGGGCACGCTGTAGACGTTGTAGACGCCGGTCGCGTTCGACGAGAAGAGGATCCGGCTCTCGTCGGCGGAGAACGAGGCTCCCGTCACCGCGGTCGTGCTCATGAACTGCTCGATGGTGTAGGACCGCGGCGCCCGGTGCGCCGCCGCAGCGGGGGCGGCCAGGGCAGGGAGGGACCCGCCGACGGCGGCGGCGAGCGCGGCCACGAGGCTCGCGCG
>WNFC01004328.1_pt1 | contig 15894 bp, 16 predicted proteins | sample 5400541 | NCBI WGS metagenome assembly WNFC01 (sample SAMN13153342, study PRJNA577476) | soil metagenome | isolation source: 120 cm saprolite under Douglas fir tree site 2 hole 2 replicate 1 | place: USA:California | collected 2015-04-18
GGCGCGCTCCTGCAGCGCTGCGATCACGGCGTCCTTCGCCGCCTCGCGATCCCGGTACTCCCCGATCAGCGCGGCCTGACGCCCGATCCGCGCCAGCAACTCGGCGACCGACTCCCCGGTCGGCGGCACCTGCCCAGCAGCGGACTCCACGACCGCGAACCCTACCCGATCGGGCCCCGACGACCACGCAGGTCAACCCACCCTGTAGTTGGCTACGAAATCATGCGGCCAGAATACAGGGCAGCGTGCTGCTCACGCGGAATATGTCCCCCGTAATTCCCGGGTCCTCGCGGACTCTAACCTTCCCGGTAGATCCGCCTTACCGCAGCTGCTACGCACCGGCCATGTGTCCCGTGCCGCGGAAGACACGCCCGGGGCCGGGCGCGGCTGCCGGCAGTCCACGTTCGGGTGCGCCCAGGGGCTGGCCACAGGCTGTACGGTCACTTTCTGTGATGAGGTCAGCGGTGAAATAGGCACGATATCCGCCGTTCTGGGCGGTTCTCGAGCGGGGCGTGTCCGCGCTTGCGGCCGCACGTAACGGGATGTTCTGGCGTGATGGGTGCTGACCGGGCACTGGCCTTATCTTGGCCCAGGGCATCCGGGCTGCCGGTGACAGATCGGTTGCGCTCGGCAGGCGTCGGCTTCGCAGACGTGTCCGCGTATCACCGATACCCGCTTCACGCTCTGCACTATTAAGCAGGAGAAGGGGGGACCATCATGGCTGTCCTAACCGCCAGCCAGACCGGCACGCCGGCAGTCGAGGCGCCCGTCGGGGAATGTGGCGTCATGAAGCCGGGGGAACACGGGCAGTTGTGGTACGCCGTCCTTGCGTTCGGGATCGCGGCGGCGGCCTTCCTTGCGGCCTGGGGGCTGCATGGAAATACCTCAAGCACCTACCGCGTCGACGGCCAGTGGAGTGCCTTTACTGGCCTGTTCATCCTGGCGCTGGCGATCGAGCGCGCTCTTGAGCCGTTCAGCCGCAAGCTCGGGCCAGACACGACCAAGCGCAAGGACGCAAAGGACAGGGTTCTTGCCAGCACGCGGGCGGATGACATGAAAGAAATCGCCGTAGAGTGCCAGCTCGCGGTTGAAATGTGCCGGCGGCTGACGGCGGTCGTCACCTGGGGTGTGGCGACGGGTCTTGCCTTCCTCCTGTGCGCCCAGCTGAATATCACGCTCATGCAAGCCGTCCGGGCCAACGGCTCTGGGGCACCGCCATTCTGGGCCGACCTGCTGGTCACCGGCCTTGTCGTCGGCGCAGGCACAAAGCCGCTGCATGACCTTGTCTCCAATATTGAGCGCGGCAAGCAAGGCCCCTCGCCGGGCAGGGACCGCACACGGTGAGGGCCCTTCCTCTAGCATGTCGGCTACTTCAATCACCGGCAGCGCTGCGAGGCCCGCGGCGATATCCGGGACCCCACCGATCTGCAGATCCTGTGGCGTGGCGCCGCTGCCTGGCGGTGTGATCACGGTGCAGCCCAGACTTGTCCGCACGGACGCGCGATTACGGCTGGGTCATCACGGACGGTGACCGGCGCCATGTATGTTGGCGCGCCAGGACCGCCGTTCTGGACGACCCTAGGGTCGGACCGGGAGGTGTCTCTGGGCGGCTCCCGAGCGGGCGATATGAGCTTCGAGTCCGAGCTTCACGCAGGCGGGGGGATACCCACCTACCGTGTAGAACTGCACGTGGCGCTCTGGGCGCGAGACATGAGGGTCAGCGCCATCCGGAGAGGGTGAGGTCGGCATTCCGCAGGCCTGTCGGGTTGGCTTCACGCACGGGGGCCGGGGCTGAGTTGGCGGGGTTCTAGGTCCGCTGGCTGTTGCGGCGCGGCCCGGCGCGCTCCTGGGCGATCAAGGACGACAGAAGCGCGAGGCTTTGCTCGGTCGGGCTGCCTGGCTCGGCGTGGTAGACGATCAGCAGCTGGCCGTCGGCCCCGTTGACGGTGAAGCTCTCGTAGCGGAGCTCGAGCGGGCCGACGAGCGGGTGCGTGAAACGCTTGTAGCCTTCGGACTTCTCGCGCACGTCGTGACGGGTCCATAGCCGGCGGAAGAGTCCACTCTTTACCGATAGCTCGCCGACGAGTTCGATGAGGTCCGGGTCGTCGAGGTCCGGGCCAACCGTGGCGCGGAGCGAGGCGGCGCTCTCGGTGGCGACGATGTCGAAGTCGGGATATATGGCGCGTGCGGCGGGCTCGTCGAGGAAGAGCCAGCGCACCATGTTGGTTCGTGGCACGTAGGCGGGATTCAGCGCGGTGGCCAGCGCGTTGGCGGCCAGCACGTCGGTCCGGCGGCCGGTGATGAACGCGGAGGTCCCAACGTCACCAGGCGAGGCGACGCCGCCGCCGCGCTGGCCACGGCGGACATGAGGCTCGATGTCACGTACAGCACCCCGGCCGAGCACGCCAGCCCGATGGAGCCACACGCCACCACCGCCATATGGAACGGCGACGACGATCTCACCCTGTACGACTCCACGCAGGGTCCGTCGCTCGTCGGCCGCATCGTCGCCCATCTCTTTGGTCTGCCAGCCGAGTCAGTGCACGTCGTTGCCCACCACGTCGGCGGTGGCTTCGGGTCAAAGGGATTCCCGTATCCGTCGACCGTGCTCCCGGCACTCGCCGCCCGGGCGGTCGGCAAGCCGGTCAAACTCGCGCTGACCAGGCAGCAGACGTTCTCTTTGGTGTCCCACAGGACGCGCACGATTCAGCGCATCCAGATCGGAGCCAGCCGCGACGGGCGGATCACGGGCCTGGATCACGACGCGCTGCAGTACTGCTCGCGGCCGATCGTCTACGGCGAACAGACCGCGTTCCCCACCCGGGGTATGTACGCCATCCCGAACCTGAGCACCCGTCACCGCATCGTGAAGCTCGACATTCCCGCGCCGGGCTGGATGCGCGCACCCGGTGAGACACCGGGCATGTTCGCGCTGGAGTCGGCGATCGACGAGCTGGCGTACGCCATCGACATCGACCCCGTCGAACTGCGGATCATCAACGAGCCATCGGGCGACCCGGAAACTGGAACCCCTTACAGCAGCCGCGGGCTAGTGGCCTGCCTGCGCGACGGCGCTCAGCGTTTCGGCTGGAGCGGCCGCAATCCCCGGCCGAGGCAGCAACGCCAAGGCCGGTGGCTGATCGGCTCCGGCGTGGCCTCCGCCTGCTATCCGGCCATCGCGCTGCCATCAAATGCCACGGTCCGCGCGCAGCCAGACGGCACCTACGTGGTGCGCACCGCCGCGGTGGACATCGGAACCGGTGCACGCACGGCGCTGACACTGATCGCCGCCGACGCCCTGCACACGACGCCGGACCGCATCACCGTGGAAATCGGCCACAGCGACTACCCGACCGCGCCGCTCGCCGGCGGATCCCTCGGCACTGCGTCGTGGGGCTGGGCGGTGGTCAAGGCGTGCCGGGCACTTGTGGACCAGCTCGCCGAACGCGACGGCGTCATACCCAGGGCAGGACTGGAGGCGACCGCCGACACCACCGAGGATGTCGTGGCACAGATGCAGGGGCCGGCTCTCATGCGCGAGTCGTTCGGCGCCCACTTCGCGCAAGTGCGGGTCAACGCCGACAGCGCTGAAGTGCGGGTCGACCGCATGGTGAGCGTTTTCGACATCGGACGCATCGTCAATATCCGTGGTGCGCGCTCACAGCTGCTCGGCGGGATGACCATGGGCGTGTCCATGGCGCTGCACGAACAGCTGGAAATGGACGCACGATTCGGCGACTTCGCCAACCACGACCTCGCCTCCTACCAGTTCGCCGCGCACGCCGACATCCACGGACTCGAAGCACACTGGATCGAGGAGCAGGATCACGAGCTGAATTCCATGGGCACCAAGGGCGCCGGTGAGATCGGCATCGTCGGCGCAGCCGCCGCGGTTGCCAACGCCGTCTACCACGCCTGCGGAGTCCGCGTTCGCGATCTCCCCATCACCATCGAGAAGGTCCATCCAAGCTTGTCAGCTGCGCGCTGACCTTTGCGCCATACAAATCGAACTGACCGCCCATGCGAGAACTGCCGGGCGGGGAACGGTCGTGGACGGTGCTGGGCGGTGATCACTGTCCGGTCGGCCCGGCTGAGGAGTTCCTGGGATACCTGCGGGTTCAGCGGGTCTCGCCGAACACGGTGAAGTCGTATGCGCGGGCGCTGGCGCTGTGGTGGCAGTACCTGGCGGCATTCGGGCTGGCCTGGGATGGGGTGACGCTGGAGGCTGCCGGCGGGGTCCTGGCGTGGCTGCGCACCGGGGACGGCCCGCAGGTGGTGTCGATCGAGCGCCGGGCGGCACGGTTCGCGGAGTCCACGATCGCGGCGCGGCTGCAGGCGGTGGTCTCGTGCTACCGCTACCACCAGTTCAACGGGGTGGAGCTTGGCCGGGATCTGGTCCGCCTGGTGCATAGCCGGGGCGGCAGCTACAAGCCGATGCTGGAGCATGCCGCGCGCCGCAGCGGCCGCAGCCAGGCGGTGATCCGGGTGCGGCGGCCGGGAAGGGCGGTGCCACCGCTGTTGACGCCGGGCCAGATCGAGCGGATCTGCGATGCGTGCGCGGTCTGGGATGCGCAGGCCCGCGAGTGGCGGGGCTGCGTCCGGGACCGGCTACTGCGGGCGCTTTTGGCGGAGAGCGGCCTGCGGCTGGGTGAGGCGCTGGGGCTGCAGCATCGCGACTGGCACACCGGCTGCGGCGACACGGCGTTCATCGAAGTGGTGCCGCGTGAGCATCCGCACGGGGTGCGGGTCAAGGGCGGCGGCTACCGCAAGCTGTATGTCTCAGCCGGGCTTGACCGCCTCTACGGCGAGTACGTGTGGCAGCTGTGCGAGGCCGGAGCTGATCTGGCTGCTGGTGGCCTCGACGAAGCCTGCGTGTTCGTGAACCTCGCGCGTGAGCCGCGGTTTGCGCCGTGGCGGCCGGAGTCGGTCTATGACCTGGCCGGGCGGCTGCGCGCCCCGTTGGCCGGGCAGGTGCCGGCGGGCTGGACACCGCACTGGTTCAGGCACAGCCATGCCACGGCCTTGCTGCTGGCCGGGGTGCCGGTGCACGTGGTCAGCCGCCGGCTCGGCCACGCCGGCGTGCAGACCACGCTGAACATCTACGGCCATGTCACCGACGACGCGGAAATGCGGGCCGTTGCGGAGTGGAAGGCATTCACCGCGGGGTGGCCGGCTGCCTCGCCGCAGGCCGGGCAGACCGGGCTGGGCTCGTGAGCGGCGCACCTCTTGATCCGGCACCTGGCCGCGGCAGCCTGGCGGCCGGCTACCGGCCAGAGATCCTCCAGGGCCTGTGGGAGGCACTGCCGCCCGGCATGCGCCTGACGTATTTCAGCGCGGGCACCGTCCCGGAGGAGTTCCGCGGCGGGCTGGCTCACCGGCGGGGGCGGCCCGCAGGGGTCGACCTGTCGGGGTTGCCGGCGCCGATGCGCCAGGAACTGGCCTGGTGCGTGTTCCGCATCATCGAGCAGGGCGGGAAGCTCGACGTCACCCACATGAGGGCGCTGGTGCGGCGGCTCGGCGAGGTGATCAGCGATCTTGGCGCGGGGGCCCCGGTTTCTCTTGCCGGGCTGGCGCCGCGGGACTGGCAGCAGCAGATCGCGCTCGCGGTGCAGCGCCGCACCGGCGCCCTGCCCGGGCTGGGCACCATCAGGGACATCCGCCAGCAGCTGGGCCGCTGCTCGCGGTTCCTGTCGGTCGCCTACGACGCCCGGCCGTGGTGGGTGCGCGAGGTGTGGGACCCGGCCTGCGACCCGCGTGTGCCGCAACGCACACACGAGCCGCGTGGCCGCCAGGCGTGTTACTTCGACCGGATCGGGATCGGCTGGCTGCGCCGCGGCCTGCAGTGGCACTGCAAGGTGGGCCTGGAAACCGGCGCGCTGTCGTGGGGGACGGTCCAGCTCCGGGCCGACACGATCATCGCCTTCGACACGTTCCTGGCGGGCTGCGGCGTCCCCGGCCCGTGGCTGGCCGACGAGCCCGCCCAGCTCCGGGCGCTGATGCTCGACTTCCTCGGCCACGTCCGGAGCCTGCGGGTGCAGCGGCCCGGGCCTGCCCAGGGGCAGCCACTGTCGCAATCACGGGTAGCCACGCTGCTCACCAGCGTCGAGCAGTTCTACGCGTTCATGCACGATCACCGCGATACCGCGGCCGTGGCGCTGGCAGAACCGGGGTGGCTGCAACTGGGCCCGCAGCACGCCATGTTCTTCCGCCGTGGCGAGAAACCACGGCGGAACCGTCATCGTGGTGACGGCCGCGATGTCATCGAGGGCGACGCGTTCACCCAGATCATGGCCGGAGCCGGCCTGCTCGGCGTCCCGGCCTCAGAAGGCGGCCTCGGTGACGAGCAGGCAATGCGGATCCTCATGCTGCTGGCCCGCACGGGACGGCGGGTCAACGAGATCTGCCTGCTCGACCGCGACCCGCTGCTGCCGCTCGGCCAGCCCGCCGGCACGGACACCAGCAGCTTCACTGCCCGGCTCCGCTACCAGCAGACCAAGATCGAAGGCGCGCCGGACACCATCCTGGCCGACCAGGAGATCGTGGCGATTATCCGTGCGCAACAGGAGTGGGCCAGCCGGTTCAGCGCCGGACTGGCCGCACCGGCGCCGAAGTACCTGTTCCTCGCCGCGCGCAAGAACCGCAACGGCGACCGCCCCTACTCAGACGGAAGACTGCGAGACCTGCTCAGCGAACTAGCCCGCCGCCTCGACGTCCGCGATGCCACCGGTGCCCTGGTGGACTTCCAGCGCACCCACCGCTTCCGGCATACCAGGGCCACAAGCCTGCTGAACGCCGGCGTCCCGCTGCACGTGGTGCGACGCTACCTCGGCCACCTGTCACCAGAAATGACCATGATCTACGCGAAAACCCTGGCATCCACTCACGAAGCCGAGTTCCTGCGCTACCGAAAGTTCACCGCCGACGCCCGCGAGCTCGACACCGACCCGCGTGACCTCTACGACATGCTCCAGCTAGACAAGCGGACCGACCCGATCCTGCCCAACGGCTGGTGCCTGCTGCCGCCCCGGCAGCTCTGCAGCAAGGGCAACGCCTGCCTGACCTGCGACAAGTTCGCCACCGACGCCACGTTCCTGCCAGAGCTCACCACCCAGCTGACCTGCACCGAGCAGCTCATCACCCAGCGCCGCGAGGCGTTCAGGACCCGCACCGGCCAGGAACTCAGCGAGGACAACGTCTGGCTCGCCGGGCGCCGCCACGAACAAGACGCCCTCGGCCGGATCATCGTCAAGCTCGAGCACGCCAGGCTCGCGGACGGCACCATGCAGGCCCTGCGCGGTGCCGGAGCCTCCGCCCGCACCGACGCAATCGCCGGCCAGGACGTGAGACAGCACAATGCGCGGTAACCCCGACAACCTGCGCCGGGCCGCCGTGGCCAAGAGCGCAGCCGCCCAGGCCCGCGCCGAGACCGGACTCAGGCAGATGCGCCGCCGCGGCGACCCGATCACCTCCCGCGGCCTCGCCCAGACCGCCGGCGTCTCACTGGACTTCCTCTACACCACCCCCGAGATCCGAAGCCAGGTCGAACAACTCCGGGCCCGGCAGCAGGCCACGCCCACGGCGCGCGCGCCAGCACCCGGCCCGGACCAGCCAAGCAGCGTGATCCGAACCCTCACTACCCAGCTCACCGAACTCAAGCGCCGTCACCGCGACGAAGTCGACGCCCTCAAGCAGGCACTCGAAGCTGCGCACGGCGAGAACCTCGAGCTCCGGCGCCGGCTCGGCCACCACGACACCGCAGCCCCGCCGCCCTGACCGCTTCTCTTGCGGACGCCACCGCAAACGCTCTACCAGCACAAACACCTAGAATGAAGATCATTACCCCAGATAATCAGGCCCTGCAGCGGACCGCGCCGGTGCTGCCGATGGTGCCGGGTACCCCGGAACGGCGCAGCCATGATTACGTCCGGCACGGCACCATCGCCCTGTTCGCCGCGCTGAACACCGCCACCGGCAAGGTGATCGGCCGCCTGTCCGCGCAGCACCGGGCCGTCGACTTCCGCGACTTCCTGGATGAGATCGACCGGCAGACCGAGCCCGGCCTGGCCATCCACGTGATCTGCGACTAATCTCTCCGCGCACAAGGCACCCGTGGTGCACAAGTGGCTGCTTGTCCATCCCCGCGTCCAGCTGCACTTCACCCCGACCTACTCCTCCTGGATCAGCCAGGTCGAGCGGTGGTTCGCCGAGCTGCAGCGACGCTGCCTGGACCGCGGCGTGCTCTGCTCCCTTGACGAACTCACCACCGCGCTGGAAGACTGGATCAAGACCTGGAATGCCAGCGCCCGGCCCTTCAAGTGGACCAAGACCGCCGACCAGATCATCGACCGCATCTGCCGCTACTGCTCACGCATCTCCGGACCGGGACACTAGCAGCCACTGTCCGCCCGTCTCCGGCCGGGTCCTGTTCTGGTCCGCCCTGGTCCCCGGTGGACCGGTCCGGGGACCAGGGCGTGGCTGGTCCGACGGTCCGGCTGTGCGGCGTGTCCGCAGTTGCGGTGTCGGCGCGCAGCATGTGTGCCAGCGCGGTCCCCATGCCCAGGACCAGGACCGGCAGGCAGGACACGATGGTGGTGATGGCCCACGGCGCCCGTGCCGCTCCGGCCTGGGCCAGCAGGTGGTAGGCGACCTGCTCGGCCATGCCGAGCGCGAAGGAGCAGATCGCGGACCATTTCGCGAACCGGCGCGTGCGCTGGCTGACGGCGTGCTCGGTGGCCAGCCAGGCGCGCAGGGCGTAGGCCGCGTAGGCGTCCACGCCGACCGGGAGGGTGATGGTGGTGTCCAGGTGCAGGGAGAGCCAGATTCCGGGCAGCGGGGAGACCAGCCCGAAACCGGTCTTCTGCGCGATGCCGACCCAGCCGGACCACACCTCGGCCGCGGCAGGGGTGGCCAGGACCAGCAGCGGCCAGGACCGCACGGTCCTGCCCGGCCGAGCGGTCGCCGCGGACCGGTCCCCGGTAGTCGGCGGGCTGGTCCGGACGGCAGAAGAAGGGCAGCGCAGGTCCAGGTCATCCTCGGCAGTGCCGGCGGGGCGCGTGAAAGCGGTGACAGCAGCCACGGGGATCACCATCCTTCCGGCATGGCGAGGGGATGTGGTTCGCCTGTCAGCGCGGCCAGCGCGGCGGCGACCTCGGACAGGCTGGCGCGGACATAGGTCGACGTGGCGCCGGCGTCACCGCTGTCGGTGTGCCCGGCGTAGGCGCGGGCCACGGCGTAGCCGAAGTTCCGCTCCACCCAGGTGAGGGTGGTGTGCCGTATCCAGTGAATGCTGACCTGCTGGGTCCGCACCCAGGGCAGGCAGTTGCCGATCCGGGTCCACAGGTGGTCATAGCGGCGCCTGGTGACCGGCTGCCCATCGGCGTAGCGCAGCAGCTGCCCGTCCGGCGGGGCGTGCCGCTCCTGGCCGTGCTGCACCAGGCGGCCCATCAGGGTGGGGGAGACCGGCTGCCAGCGGACCGTCTCGCCCTTCTCTCGCAGCAGGATCAGGCACTGGTCGGGGTCGAGGTCCTGCGGGCGCAGCGACAGCGCGCCGCCGCGGCGGCAGGCGGTCTCGGTGTGCAGCCGCAGCAGCAGCGTGTCCAGGTCCGGGTCGTTGCCCGTGGTCGCGGCCACCTTGTTGATCTCCGCCAGCCGGGTGTCCGGCACCGCCCGGCGGGTGGACGGCAGGCGGCGCGGCTTGGCCACCTTCCGCGCCGGGTTGTCCGCCCCGGCGATCAGCCCGTCGTCCTCGGCGTGCCGGTACAGGCAGCGCAGCGCGGCCACCAGGTGCTCCTCCGCGCTGCGCCCGCCGCGCGCGTTGCGGCGGGTCACCACGTGGGTCTTCACGTAGGCCATCAGCTGCCGGATCTCCGTCGGCGACGGCTCGTCCAGGCGGCGGCCGCCCCAGTGGTCGACCACCCGGTTCCAGTACGAGCCGTACGCCCGGCGGGTGCCGTCGGTGACCGCCGCCGACACCACCGGGACGTACTCGGCGAAGGTCGGCACCGCCGGGCGGTTCTGCGAGACGGCGGTCAGATCTGCCGGGGACAGGTCCATCCGCTCCAGCAGCAGCAGCGCCGCCTCGGCAACCACCTGCTGGGACGTGCCCGGATGCGCGGCCGGGTTCACGGCGCTCATGGCCGTCCTCCCTCGGCGCGGGGGAACGGGGCGTGCGCCCGGATCGCCTGGTCCACCACCGCGAACGAGTACGCGGCCAGCACGTCCTCGCCCGGGAGCACGGCCAGGAGTACCCGGTCACCAGGCCGCAGCCCGCAGCGGCGGCGCAGCGCGGCCGGGATCGCGATGTAGGGCTTGGCTGGCATGGTGATCATGCCGTCCGGGTCGCGGCGGGCGATGACCACGCCCGCGGCGGCCGTGAGCGTCAGCCGGTCCCCCGCGTGCCAGCCCAGCGCGCTGGCAATGGCGCGGTCGGCAACCCGGCCCGACCCGTCGATCCGGCCGAACCCGTAGAGCACGTCATCCGGAGCCGCCGGGATCACGGGCACGGCAGCGATGGTCAGGCGGCGGGCCGCGCCCGTCCTGCCGTGCCCGCGGACGGACCGCCGGGCGGACGGGGGGATAACAGGGGCGATGAGCCGGGCGGTCATGGCCGCCTCCCCGCAGGGAGAGAGCGGGACGGCCCGGCTGGCAGCGGGCGGCCAGCGCGCGAAGGCGGCCCGCCAGCGTGTTCAAGTGGTGTCTGGTTTAGGGGAAATTTCCCCGGTTCTGATTGGTTGGTGGGCCGACGACAAAACCCTGCTGATCAGGGGTTACGGGATGTTCTTGAGGGGCTGATCCCGCGTTAAGCGGGCTGATCTCCCGGTGTTTTGCCTGGTATGGGTTGTTTCGGGACCCGGACGAGCTTGGTGCGGGCGGGTGCCTGCGTGCCGGGGGTGATCGTGGCCCAGCCTTCGGCCCTGGCCATTTCCTTCAGGGACAGGGCTTCCAGTTCGGCGCTCAGTGCGCGGAGCCGGCGGGTGTTGGTGAATCAGGGGGCGTAGGTGTCGTACTGGGCCGGGGTGAGGCGCCGGGTGACGGTCTTGCCGTTGACGGTGCGGGTCCACTGGATGTAGGGGCCGTGCAGGGCGGGCGGGTCGGCCTTGCAGGCGCAGCGGGGCTTGCCGCAGCGGGTACGGCTGATGGTGATACTGCCGGGCAGGCAGAAGCCGATCTGGCCGAGGGCCGCCTCGATCGCCGCCCTGGCCTGGTCCGCGCTGCGGTCATCTGATGCTGGCATTGTCTTCCCCCTGCCAGGATCTCGTATCTGCGCCGCGCGGGCCTGCGGTTCGCCGGCGTGTCTGCCGCGCCGAGGCTCCGCAAGTGTATACGCTCAGGAAACTGGGTGCCGGCGAAAGGGATCCGATGGCTGATCCGGCGGCCGCACGGGGCGGCAGGACCGCGGGCAGCCCGCGGCGCCAGGCGGTGACCGCCACGGCGCTGCGGGGGCTGTCCCGGTTCGCGCGTACCCGCGGAGTCCCGGCCGGCCGGGAGTTCCTGTTCGACTATGACGTGATCGAGGCGTTCTGCGTGGCCGGCCTGGCGGGCCGGGCGTCCTCCACCCGGGGCACGTACCGGTCGGCGCTCTACCGGCTCGCCGCGGGCGCGAACGGCCCGCCCGGGCAGCGGCCGACGCCGTTCCCGGGCGCGAGGGCGCCGGTGCCGTACTCGCCGGCGGAACAGGCGGAGCTGGCCGCCCTCGCGGCCGCCCAGCGCGACCCGGCGAAACGCTCCTCGGCGCTGGCCATGGTGGTGTTCGGCATCGGCGCGGGGCTGCGGCCCGGCGAGCTGGCGGCGCTGCGCGGCGATGACATCGCCCGGCACGGCCGTCAGGTGCTGGTCCGGGTCAGCGGGCCGGCCGCGCGGGTAGTGCCGGTCACCTCGCGCTACGCCGGCCGGGCAGGCGAGCTGGCCCGCCGCGCGGGCAGCGGGCATGTGTTCCGCCCCGGCCCGGCCGACCGCGCCTATAAGAACTTCGTCACCAATTTCGCCCGCGGCCTGGCCGCCGGCCCGGCCGCGCCCGCCCTGTCCATGCGCCGCGCCCGGGCTGCCTTCATCTGCGGCCACCTGGCCGCAGGCACCCCCGTCCCGGAGCTGCTGGCCATCACCGGGATCGCCGAGGCCGGGTCGCTGGCCCGCTACGCCCGCCACGTCCCGGGCGTCAGCTCCTCCAAGGGCGCCCTGCGGGCCCGCTGGCACGCGGAGACCCCGCGGTGAGCGGCGGCGGCCTGACCCTGCCCGCCGCGGGCGGCGGCATCAGCGACCAGACGGTGGCCTTTGCCGCCGGGCTCACCGACCGCTCCGGCAAGGCCCCGGTCATCGAGGCCGCGCTGGCCCACCGCACCGGGCGGCCCCGCCCGCTGCCGGTGCGCGCCGTGCTCGCCGCGCTTGTGTGCCTGGCCCTGGACGACCGGCCGCTGTTCCTCACCGAGGCCACCCGGCTGCTGTTCCAGCACATGTCTCCCGCCTCCCGCCGGCTGCTCGGCGTCCCCGGCACCGTCAGCGGCGACCGGGCCTTCCGGGCCGCCTACCGGCGGGTCCGCTACTGCTTCGGCGCCATCTGTTCGGTGATGGACCCCTCGCCGCTGCCGAAAAACCGGCGGCTGACCGGGCAGGACCTCACCGCCCGCGCCAGGAAGATGACCCCAGCCCAGATCCAGGCTGCCCGCAGCCGGCTGGAAGCGTTCATCAACGCCCTGATCGAAGCCAGCGTCAGCGTCCTGGCAGACGAAGAACGCGCGGCGTCCGGCGGCTCGGCGGGCCTGGACGCCACCCCGGTCCCGCTGTTCTCCCGCGGCCCGTCCAGGCGCACCGGGCTATGCGCCAGCGATCCCGACGGCGGCTGGTATGTCCGCGAAGGCGACCACCGCGAGCGCGAAGACGACAAGGGCAGGCCGCTGCGGAAGATCGCCTGGGCGCTGGAGGCCACCATCGCCACCACGGCCCGGCCGCCCGGCGCGCCGCCCGCGCACCCGGATCTGGCCATCGGCCTGGCGCTGGCCCGGCCCGGCGAAGACCCCGGCGGCACCGGCGCCCGGGTCCTGGCCTCTGTCGCCGCCCGCGGGCACAAGGCCGGCTGGCCCGGCTACGATCGTGCCTGCACCGCTGCGGTCCCCGGGCGATTCCAGCTGCCCGCACGCGCCCTCGGCTACCGGCCGGTCATGGATTACCGGATCGACCAGCTCGGCATCCAGGCAAACACCGGCGGAGCCATCCTGGTGGAGGGAACCTGGTACTGCCCCGCCCTGCCCGGGCCGCTGATCAGCGCCACCGCCGGCCTGCGCGACCACGCCATCACCCGCGAGCTGTACGACCAGCAGATCGCCGCCCGCCGCCCCTACCAGCTCAAAGCGCAAAGACGGCCCGGACGCCGACGGATACCAGCGGCTGTCCTGCCCCGCCACCGGCTCCCGCCCCGGGCTGATGTGCCCGCTGCGCCAGGCCTCGCTGACACCGTGCGACGGGCGCGCCAAGGTACTCCAGCCACCGCCCGAACCGCCCAGGACCTGCACCCAGACGGCGATCACCATCGCCCCTGACATCGGCGCCCGCTACCGCCAGGACCTGCCCTACGGCAGCCCGGCCTGGCACGCCCGCTACGCCACTCTGCGGAACACCATCGAAGGCCTCAACGGCTACGCCAAAGACCCCGCGCACGAAGCCCTCGCCCAGCCCGCCCGGCGCCGCGTCCGCGGCATCGCCGCCCAGCCGGTCTTCACCGCGCTGCTGCTGATGGCCGCCAACATCCGCAAGATCCGCGCCTGGCGGGCCCTGACCGCCCGCGGCAAGGCCCGCATCACCCGGCGGGCACGTGGCAATCCCCTGGAAACGTGGACACTTCCGGTTAGCGGATTCGTGTAATTTTTCCGCTCCTTCTGACTATCGAACGCCAGTTCACCTTTGGGTCCTGGCGTTCGGTTGTGCGCTGGGTACGGTGTCACCGGACGCGCCGCGCCCTGGGCGGGGCAGGCTGGGGCCTGCCCGTATTTCCTGGCTGAGGGGCCGTAGTGGTCTCCGGCGCTCAAGGCCGGCCCCCCGGGCCGTCGCCGCAGGCGATGCGCAGCAGCCTTGACGCCGGAGGGGCGGCCCCGTACCCTCGCGCGGCGCGTCCCCCGGCCACAGCGCGGCAGCCCTCTTGCGAAGGTGAGCGGCGGCGAAGCCGCCTCCTTCCTGCTCTGGGCCGCGCAGCGGCCGGCCGCTCCTCACGCGGCCTCCTGCCCGGCGCCGCGGGCCAGCTCCCAGGCCACCGGGGGCATCATGCCGCAGGACGAGTGCCGCCGGGCGGTGTTGTAGTCCTCGATCCAGGCCGCGACCCCGGCCCGGGCCTGCGCCCTGGTCGCGAAGTGCTCCACCCGCCGCAGCTCGAACTCCAGCGTGGAATGCCACGATTCGATGACCGCGTTATCCAGCGCCGACCCGGGCCTGCCCATCGACTGGGAGATAGAAAGCCGCTGGCAGGCCTGCCGGAACCGGGCCGCGGTGTACTCGCTGCCCTGATCGGTGTGCATGATCACGCCGGGCACCGCGCCGCCGCGCACCGCCACCGCCATCACCAGCGCGCCGTAGGCCAGCTCGGCGTCGTGGTGCTCGCCCAGGGCGAACCCGAGGATCCTGCGCGAGCACCCGTCCAGCACCGAGTCCAGGTACAGCGTGCCCTCACCGGTGGGGATCTCGGTGCCGTCGCCGTACCATTTCTGGTTGATCTCCCCGGCGGGGAAGTCCCGCTTGACCAGGTCCGGCGCGCCCTGGCGTGCTGCCGGCCCCGGCCCGGCCGGGTGGCAGACCTGCGCTTCTTCTTCGGCCGGGCGGCCAGGCCCATCTCGGCCATCAGGGCCGCGACGGTGCTCTTGCTCACCGTCCAGCCCGCGTCCTGCAGGTCCGCGGTGAGCATGGGCGACCCCCGTTTGCCCTTATGCAGGTCAAACAGCCGGGCGATCTCGGCTTTCAGCCGCTCCCGGCGCGCCCGCCGGGGTGAGGCGTCACCGTGCCGCCACTTGTAATACCACGACCGGGACACTCCCAGCGCCCGGCAGGACACCGCGTGCGGGACACCGTGCCCGTCCCCCTGGGAAGCGATGAACGCGGCCACGGCTACCGGCCCATCGCCTCGGATACCCAGAGGGCCACGCTGCGTTTGAGGACATCACATCGCAGCTCCAGCTCCGCGCACTTGCGGCGCAGCCGCACCAGCTCGGCCCGCTCATCCTCGCTCAGCTGACCGCCCCCATCACCCCGGCGTCTCCGGTCAGCGGTGACCCAGTTCCCCAGCGTGCCTTCCTTGATCCCGAGCTCCCGCGCCACCTGCGCGATCGGCTTGCCGGTCTCCCGGGCCAGCCGCACCGCGCCCTCCTTGAAGTCCTGATCGAACTTCCTGCGTGTCTCTTCCATCGCCCCTCCTCACTTAAGGCGATGTGTCCACGTTACGAGGGGAAACCCACACGCCGGTGTCAAAGCCCGGCGCCACACCAAAAATTAAGTCACCGCCAGAATTCTGTCGGTATGAGACCGGCAGTTCTGTCGGTGACCCTTGGTGTCCGAGGACCGACACAACCCATTGCCCCATATCGCGCTATCAGCTACAGCGCTGAAGTCAGCCTATAAGAATACGGCGTTCCTGTCTACTCGTACCAGTGCTGAGCTGCGGGAACTCCTGATCCCGGGCGGCCGGGAATGATGGTGCCCCGGACTGCTTTTCTGCGTCTTTGGCCGTGGCGGGATTGCGTGAAGTGTGTTATCGCGCAAAGGCAACTGAGTTCCAGGCCAGATGATCGCCGGATTGCAAGCGCCGCCGTTTACGTAACGTCTTGTAAACGGGCCGTCTTTCTGATCTGTCAGCGTGTCCTGGCTCCGGCATCTGAGCGGGCCCGGAACAGGCGCGTGGGACCGCCGTCACCGTCGGCG
>WNFC01004063.1_pt1 | contig 15893 bp, 12 predicted proteins | sample 5400541 | NCBI WGS metagenome assembly WNFC01 (sample SAMN13153342, study PRJNA577476) | soil metagenome | isolation source: 120 cm saprolite under Douglas fir tree site 2 hole 2 replicate 1 | place: USA:California | collected 2015-04-18
CTCGCCCATGCCGGCAACGGCTTCCTGATGCGGCGCGGCTATGCAGTCGCGTGGCTTGCCTGGCAGGGCGACATGCTGCCGGGCGACGGGCGCATGCTCCTCGATTTGCCGGTAGCCACCGAGGACGGACGCCCGATCACCGGCCCGGTCCGCGTCGAGTACATCGCCGACGAGCCCGGCGTCACCACATTCCCGCTCGGCGGCCGCGTCTCGACGCGCAGTCATCCGACGGTGTCGCTCGACCCGCACGAAGCGACGCTCACCCGCCGCCGCTATGCCGACGATCGCCGCATCGCCGTGCCGCCGGACCAGTGGTGCTTCGCCCGCATCGAGGGCGGCGGCGGGCTCGACAATCAGGGCAGCGAGCGGGCGCTGGTGCCGTCCGATCGGCACATCCACATGCCGAACGGGTTTGCGCCGGGTTGGATCTACGAGCTCGTCTACACCGGCCGCGACCCGCTCGTCCTCGGCCTCGGCCACGTCGCGGTGCGCGACTTCGTCAGCTTCCTGCGATACGGCGAGGTCGATGCGGCGGGACAGCGCAATCCGCTTCGCGAAACCGACGGCGCCATCGACAAGGCCTATGGCTGGGGCCGCTCGCAGACCGGGCGATGCATCCGCGATTTCGTTTATTGCGGCTTCAACGAGGATACCGAGAAGCGGCGCGTCTTCGACGGCGTCCTGCCGCATGTCTCCGGCGCCGGATTGATGTGGATGAATCACCGCTTCGCCAATCTCGTCAATCCGGCGGGCCAGCAATACGAGGATCATTTCAACCCGGCCGACCGCTTCCCGTTCTCCTACGCGCAGACGACCGATCATCTCACCGGCAAGCGCGACGCCATCCTGAAGCGTCCCGCCAGCGATCCGCTGGTCATCCACACCCAGACCGCGACGGAATACTGGCAGCGCCGCGGCTCGCTGGTCCACACGGATACGCGCGGCAACGATCTCGCGCAGCCGGCGACGGTGCGCATCTATCTCTGGGCGAGCTCGCAGCATTTTGCCGATCCGGCAGCGAAGAAGCCGGCGCGCGGGATCTGCCAGAACTATGTCAATTGCGTCGCCACCTCGATGCTGTTCCGCGCCGCGCTCGATGCGATGGATCGCTGGGCGACCGACAACGTCGCGCCACCGCCGAGCCGCATCCCCCTGCACGCCGACGGCACGCTCGTCACCGCGGCGGAATGGCGGACGCGTTTCCCGAAGATCCCCGGCAGCGCGACGCCGAGCGGACCAAGCGCGCTGCAGCCGCTCGATTTCGGTCCCGAATTCGCGCGCGGCATCCTCAGCAAGGAGCCGCCGGATGTCGCGAGCGGCGACGGTTACGCCGTGCTGGTTCCGGCCGTCGACGCGGACGGCAACGACCGCGCCGGCATCCGCGTTCCCATGGTCGCCGCGCCGCTCGGCACCTATACCGGCTGGAACCTGCGTTCGCGCGGCTTCGGGCATGGCGCGATGCACGAATTCACCGGCAGCTACATTCCCTTCCCGGAATCTGCCGAGGAACGGCGGGCGACCGGCGATCCGCGCGCGGCGATCCTCGAGCGCTACAAGGATGCCGCCGCCTATGTCGCGGCGATCGCCGAAGCGGCGAAGGCGCTGGTCGCCGACGGGCTGATGCTCGAGGAGGATGTCGAGCGCTGCATCGCGGCTGCCGCTGGCTGGGGAAGGCCGCGCCACGACGTCGCCCTGGAGTGAGAAGCTCACGACGCGATCTCTCTATTCCCTCTCCCCTTTCTGCGCCGCATCCTCCATCCGATCTGAGATCCGGCCAGGTTTGGCGAGGTGGGTTGCCGGGAGGCGCCGCCGATGTTATCTCCCGCTCAGCATGCCCCCCTCTCCCCTGCTCGCCCTGCGCGACGCCCGAATCACCTTCGGCGGAAGGCCGACCTTCGCCGACGTCTCGGTCGCCCTCGGCAAGGGCGACAGGGCCTGTCTGGTCGGCCGCAACGGCGGCGGCAAGTCGACCTTGCTCAAGGCATTGGGGGGGCTGATCGAGCTCGACGCCGGCACGCGCTTCCAGCAGCCGGGAACGCGTGCCGCCTACATGCCGCAAGAGCCGGTATTCGATCCCGCCCTCACCGCCGGTGCTTTCGTCGCGCAAGGCTTGCCGCCGGGCGCCGGCGAGAGCAGCCATCTCGTCGAAGCGGCACTCGCCGCTATCGGCATGGCGCCCGAGCGGCGACTGGTCAATCTGTCGGGCGGCGAAGGGCGGCGCGTCAGCCTCGCCCATGCGCTCGTCGGCGAGCCCGACATCCTCCTGCTCGACGAGCCGACCAATCATCTCGACCTGCCGGCGATCGAATGGCTGGAGGAGCGTTTGGCCGCCTATCCCGGCGGCCTGCTGATCATCAGCCACGACCGCGCATTCCTCAAACGCCTGTCCCGCCGCACCTTGTGGCTCGACCGCGGCCGATTGCGCGAGCATGACGAGGGCTATGCGACGTTCGAAGAATGGTCGGAGTCGGTGATAGCCGCCGAAGCCGCCGAGCAGGCGCGCGCGGACAAGCGGATCGCCAGCGAGACCTTGTGGCTGCGCGAGGGCATCTCGGCGCGGCGCCGCCGCAACCAGGGCCGCGTGCGCCGGCTCGCCGCGTTGCGCGACGAGCGCGCCCAGCGCATCACCCTGCGCCAGGTCAAGCTGGGATCAGCCGCGGCGGAAGCCGGCGGCCGCCTCGTCATCGAGCTCTCCCACGTCGCCAAGTCCTTCCAGGGCGGCTCGGACATAACGGCGGCGGAGATCGTCGTCGCGCGCGATTTCTCGACCCGCGTGCTGCGCGGCGATCGGGTCGGCGTCATCGGCCGCAACGGCGCCGGCAAGTCGACGCTGCTCGGCGTCATGACCGGCGCGATCCCGCCCGATAGCGGCGGCGTCGGGCTCGGCGCCAATCTGATGCCAGCGATCTTCGACCAGCGCCGCATTGCCCTCGACCCCGATGCCTCGCCGTGGGAGACCCTGACCGGCGGCGGCGACACGGTGTTCGTGCAGGGCCGGCCGCGCCATGTCGCCTCCTATCTCAAGGATTTCCTCTTCGAGGAGCGGCAATTCAAGGCGAAGGTGTCGACGTTGTCGGGCGGCGAGCGCAATCGCCTGCTGCTCGCCAAGGTGCTGGCGCAACCATCCAACCTGCTGATCCTCGACGAGCCGACCAATGATCTCGACATCGAGACGCTCGATCTCCTTGAAGAGGTTCTGAGCGACTACGACGGAACGTTGCTGCTCGTCAGCCACGACCGCGATTTCCTCGATCGTCTCGTCACCACGGTGATCGCGGTCGAGGGTAACGGCGCTATCGCCGAATATGTCGGCGGCTATAGCGACTATCTGCGGCAGCGACGTCCGCAGGCAGCGGCAAAGCCGGTCGCCAAAGCGACGACGAAAGCGGTGGGGCGTGCGCCAGCCGCGCCGTCCGAGCGCATGAATTTCAAGGAGCGGCGCGAGCTCGATAGCCTGCCCGGCACGATCGCAAACCTCGAGGCCGAGAAGGTTGCGCTGGAGGCAGCGCTCGCCGATCCCACCTTCTATCCGCGCGACCGTACCGGCTTCGAGACCGCAAGCACGCGCCATCGCGAGGTGATCGCTGCGCTGGAAGCGGCGGAGGAGCGCTGGCTCGTCCTCGCCGAGCGCGCCGAGACGCTGGCGCGCGGCAACGGGTGATAGCGCAACCGATACCGGCCGCCTCATCAACTCAGATCGCCTTCGGGAGTTGCCGTGAGGCGTGCTACTCGGGAACTTCCGGCGCAAGGAGGTAGTTGACGTCGTCCTCGACGAGGGCGCCGGCGAGCGCGCCGCCATTGACTGCCGCATCGGCAAGGCCGGATTTCCGCCGCTGCAATTCGAGAATCTTCTCCTCGACGGTGCCGGCAGCGATCAGCTTGTAGACGAAAACCGGCTTGTCCTGGCCGATACGATGCGCGCGATCGGTCGCCTGTGCCTCGGCGGCCGGATTCCACCAGGGATCGTAGTGGATCACCGTGTCGGCGGCGGTGAGATTGAGGCCGCGACCGCCCGCCTTGAGGCTGATCAGGAAGACCGGAACCTCACCCTCTTGGAAGCGCCGCACCGGGGTCGCGCGATCGACCGTCGAGCCGGTCAATTCCACATATTGTATCGCCGCGCCGTCGAGCTCGGGCTTGATCAGGTCGAGCATGCTGGTGAATTGCGAGAAGACGAGGATCCGGCGTCCCTCCGGCACCATCTCGCTCAGCATCTCGACGAGCGAGGCGAGCTTGGTGCTCTCCTTGACCTGTCGCGCGGCATCGAGTTTGACCAGACGCGGATCGCAGCATACCTGCCGCAGCTTCAAGAGCGCGTCGAGCACGGTGATTTGGCTGCGCGCCAGCCCGCTCGCGGCGATCGCCTCGCGCACCCGTTCATGGACGGAGAGCCGGATCGCCTCGTAAAGATCGCGTTGCGCGGCGTCGAGCTCGATGCGGCGCACCACCTCGGTCTTCGGCGGCAGATCGGCGGCAACGTCGGCCTTCGTGCGGCGCAGCAGGAACGGCCGGATGCGACGGGCGAATTGTGCCGCGCGGACGCTGTCGCCGCGCTTCTCGATCGGCGTGCGGTAACGCTTCTGGAAGGATTTGCGGTCGCCCAGCAGACCGGGCATGAGAAAAGCGAATTGCGACCACAGCTCGCCGAGATTGTTCTCCACCGGCGTACCCGAGAGACAGAGACGCTGATCCGCCTCGAGGCTGCAGGCGGCCCGCATCGCCTTCGAGTCCGGGTTCTTGATCGCCTGCGCCTCGTCGAGCACGACGAGGCTCCAGCGCCGCGCCTTCATCGCCTCGACATCGCGCACCAGTATGGCGTAGGTGGTGATGACGACGTGCGCGGCAGGGATCTCATCCCAACGCTCGTGACGATCGAGCCCGTGCATGATGACGAATTTGAGATGCGGCGCGAAGCGGGCAAGCTCGGCGGACCAGTTGGGCACGAGGCTGGTCGGCACGACGATGAGCGCCGGATCGACCGAACGCGCGTTCTCGTGCTCCAGCGCGATATGGGCGATGGTCTGCGCGGTCTTGCCGAGCCCCATGTCGTCGCCGAGGTATCCTGCCAGATCGTTGCTGCGCAGATTTTGCAGCCAGGCGAGACCCTGCCGCTGGTAGGGACGCAACTCGCCCTGGAACGAATCTGGTGCGCTGAGCTCGCCGAGCGGCCTTTCATCCTCGCGCAGATGCGCCAGATAACCGTCGATCCGTGCCGTGTCGCCGCGCCGGGCGAGCAGATCATCGACGTCGAGCAGACCGTCGGCCTCGTCGATCGGCACGCGCAGCCTGTCGTCGACGGTGCGGCCGGCTGCCAACATGGCTTCGAGCACGCTCATCAGCTTCGCCATCCGATCGGCCGGCAGGGCGAGCGCCCGTCCGTCGTCGAGCACGGTGTGAAGCTTGCCGTCGACGATGCGCGCGGCTTCCATGCCGCCGGCCTCGATCAACTTGGCGAGGATCGGCAGAAGCGTTCGCCGCGTACCATCGATCTCGACCCCGACATCGAGATCGAACCAGCCCTCGCCGGAGTCCGAGACACCGAGCGCGATCTCGCCATCCGGCTCGGCGACGCGGACGCCGAAATCGGCGTCGCGAATGATCTCGCAACCCGCCTTCTCGAGAGCCGGAATATCGCTCTCGACGAAGGCCTGCCATTGCTTGCCGACATCGCGTCCGCGCAAGGCGTGGAGACGAAGCCCCTTGGCATCGCGCGCTTCGCCTGGCGCATTGATGCGGAACTGCAGGAAGCCGGCGGCAGCGAGCCGATCGAGTATTCCCTGCTCGGCGAGCTTGTCGCGCCGCACGAAGGTTGTGCTGCCCCCCGCGCCGACGATTTTGGCGAATTGCCGCTGATCGTCGGCTTCGATCACCGTCGGCTGATCGGCGGTGCCGTAGTCGAAGACGACATGCAGCGCATCGACGAGGCCGGCGTCGCTGGTCGCAACCCGGCCGACGCGCAGCACGATGCGCGGCGCCCGATCAATGATCTCCGGCGCCGCCGCCACCGTACGCAGCGCGGGGGGGCGTGATCGCAGGCGCGCGTCGACGGCTCGCGCATTGGCTGTTCGCGAATTTGCCGCCCGCGGATCGATCGCCGACTTGGCCGTCGGCGCGGCGGCGATTTGCAGCTCGGCGCGACTGATGCGACCGGCCTTGGGCTCGACACACCACCAGCCCTCGCCGCGGATCAGGACGCCGCCTTCCGACAACCCGACCGGGCGCAGCTTGCCGCTCTGCAGATCCTTGAAGACCCGAACAATGCGGCGCGGCCCCTCGCCGAGCGGCGTGCCGTCGCGCCAGCGCAGCCGACCGCTCGGCAGCAGGCGTTTCAACGCGGCATCGACGAGGTGTCGCTTTTCCCGCGGGATCGCCGTCCGCACCAGGTTGCCGGCGCCGAGCAGGCGGGCGATCGCACGGTCGGCATCGCCCTGCATGGTGCGCGCCGTCTTCTCGATGACAAGGCGCGGCGTCGCCGGGATGCCGTCCTTCTCCGGCTGGCCATCCCGCCCGATGCGGGCGAGATGGACGGTGATATGCATCGCCACGCTGGCGTTACCGGGTTCGATCGTCCAGACGCCGACGCGCTCCTCATTGCTCCGCGGCGACAGCGGTATCACCGGCGGTGCCGGACCGCGCGGTGCGGCCGCTGCGTGCGTGACCGCCGATGACGGCGTCTTTGGAGCGTTCAGCATATCCAACAACGATCCTTGAACCGGGCGTCGCCATTCCGGGCGGGTTTCGAGCGTCATCATCGCGGCCGCCACGGTATGCGCACAGACGCTGCGCCCGCACCCGCAACGGCGATCGAACAGCGTCCCGCGAGCAAATTTGATCGGCGTCACCACGATCTCGAGCTCGCGTCCGGCATCGCTCACCGTGGCTTCGATCCGCGTCTCGGTGGTGATCAGCCGCACCGCGCCGCGCAGCATCAAGTGACGCGCCTCCTTGATGGTCTTCGCGTCGAAAACCCGAGCGAGGTCCTCTTCGGCGAAGGGAACCACCTTGCCGGGCAAGGTCGCCCGCGACGGATCGGCCATCGACATCGGAAGACTGCGCGATGCAGCGCCGGCCGTTAACCGGGCCGGCGTACCCCATCGAGCGGACGACGCGATATCGCCGGGCGGCCGGACGGCGCGTGGCGGCCGGAAGCCGGCTTGCCGAACCGCTTTCCGTCGCCGCGGAACGATCGCTTGCGCGTGACGACGGGCTCGCGCGAGAAGGACCGCGTCGGCTCGAGACCGGGAATGACGTGGGCCGGAAGCGGCGTACCCGTGAAGCGCTCGATCCGCGCAACCATATCGCGCTCGGCCCGACCGGCAAAGGAGATGGCAACGCCCCTCGCCCCCGCCCGGCCGGTGCGGCCGATGCGGTGGACGTAATCTTCGGCGCTGCGCGGCAGATCGAAGTTGATGACGTGAGTGATGTCGCGCACGTCGATGCCACGCGCCGCCACGTCAGTGGCGACGAGGAGCCGCAGCCCCCCGGAGCGCAAGCGGTCGAGCGTGCGGTTACGCGCCCGCTGGTCCATGTCGCCATGCAAGGCGGCCGCAGCATGTCCGACTTTCGCGAGATCGCGCGCCAGGGCGTCAGCATCGCGCTTGGTGGCGGCGAAGACGATACCCTTGGCCAGTTCGCTGCTCGCCGCCCAATGGTGGAGCAGCCGATGCTTATGGGCGAGATCGTCGACCTGATGGAGGCGCTGCTCGATATCGGGGGCGCTGGCGGCGCTGCTCACCGCGATGCGGACGGGATCGCGCAGCAGCCGCGCTGCTATCTTGGCAACCGGTCGGTCGAGCGTCGCCGAGAAGAACAATGTCTGCCGCGTCGCCGGACAGGCGGCGGCGATCAGCTCGACGGCCTCGATGAAGCCCATGTCGAGCATGCGGTCCGCCTCGTCGAAGACGAGAACATCGAGCTCGGAAAGATCGAGGCGACGGCGTTCGAGATGGTCGATCAGCCGACCCGGCGTCGCGACGACGATGTCGAGCGGCCGCGCCATCAGCTGAAGCTGCTGGCGATAGGGCATGCCGCCGACGATCTCGATCGTGTTGAGGTGGAGAAACCTGCCGTATTGCCGCGCCGCCTTGGTGACCTGACTGGCCAGCTCGCGGGTCGGCGTCAGAACGAGGACCCGAGGCCCGCGAACCCGCGGCTTCAGCGAGGTGGCGATGCGCTGCAGGGCGGGCAGCACGAAGGCGGCGGTCTTGCCGGTGCCGGTCTCGGCGGTGGCGAGCAGATCGCGACCAGCGAGGGCCGGCGGGATCGCGGCTGCCTGGACAGGGGTCGGCGCGGTGTAACCGGCGGCGTCGAGCGCCTTGACGATGAGCGGGTGAAACGAGAATGCGGAAAACGACAACGGAGAACCCTCCAAGCAAGCGAAAGACTGCGAGCCGGCCAGCCGGGTGGCTGCCGGACCGCGCGAAACGACGCTGAAAGCAGGGAGGGAGGCGCTGGACCGTTGCGCACCGGGCGGAAAATCGCGCGGCGCCATGTTCAATACCTCGCTCGAGAGGCTACGGCCCCAGCGATCGAAACGTTAACATAGGGAGTGACTGAGGAGGTTGGAAGGGTAAAAGCGCCGCTCGCGGAGCAGTCAGGCAAGAAATGCATGCAATGATGTCGCGGCTGCCACAGCGAACCGACCGGTGAGGCAGCTCAGCGCGGCGGCTTCATTGCGATATCGAACATGACCGTCGGCAGAATCTCGCGGATGGCATTGCGCATCCGCGCCTCGTCAGGCCCTTTTGCTATAGCCAGCGTCCGGCGCGGCGTCCGCTGCACGACCCGCGCGACAACCTGGCCATCGGCGCCCGCCCCGAGCGACACGAACAAGGTGGCGGGATCGAACCGGGTGAGCTCATGGCGTAGTTGATCGACCCCTGCCTCGGTTTCGAGATCGCGCACCGGGATATCGGCTTCGTCGGCGGCTGTCGGCTCCTCGGCCAACTCGGTCTCGATCGCCTCGACCGGGCGTTGCCGTACCAGCGAGTGGAACGTAACGTCCTTGCCCTCGCCATCGATCCGCGACAGCAGCTCCCAATTCTCGCCGCGTGCCGCGAGCTCGGCGATCAGCGCGAAGAGATCGTCGCAATCGGGTTCGTGGCTGCAGGTGACGAAGGCGAGGCGCCCGTCATGTTCGACAACACGGTCGTCGTTCTCTTCGAAACCGAGGTCGTCGAGCGCATTGTTGAGGGCGCGATGCGAGGCGACAAGCAACGTCATCACGTGGCGCTTGATCTCTTGCCGGGCTGTATCGTCGGTGCTCATGCGAGCCGCCCGGGTAAAACTTTCGTCGTCCTAGCGAACATCATCCCTCATGTCGCGGAAGCGCTCGAAAAATCGTCCGCTCGCGGGATTCCGCCGCAGTGTCAGTCAATGAGCTTCAACGTCACCGCCGACAGACGCCCATCGAGGCCGGGTACGATCTCATATTGCACCTGCTGGCCGGGTTTCAGAGAGGTATGCCCAGCCAACTCGACGGCCAGACGCCGGACCGGCACGACGCTGCCACCGTCCGCTGACTTGATGTAGCCATGGCCCATGACGGGATTGAACCACTCGACTTTGCCTGTCGCCACGGGAGTCCTCCAACACGATGTCAAACGAGGGTAACCTCAGGAAGCGCGAGCGCGCCGGCCGAGGCGAGCCAAGCCCGTCGGATCGACAGGGCCCGTGCTCGAGGTAAATTTACGCCGGCGGGAGTCTCTCCCGCCGGTCAACGACGCGGTGAACGCGGCGCCGCATCCGGCTCGTCGGCGTCCAATTCCGTTTGGCGTGCGCGGTGTGCGATGTCGCCGCGCAGTTCCGCCTGGAGTTCGGCCACCTTCAATTCGAGACTGTGCCGCAGTTCCGGCGAGAGGCGCGGATTGGCCAGCATCGCCCGACATTCCGCGATGGTGCGGCGTGTCTGATCGGGTCCGGTTGGACGCTTCGGAAACTTATAGAGCGGTTCGCGCATTTGACGCTCCCAGCAATCTCGATTTTATACCCTCGGCCGCTTGCGCAACGACCGGCAGAACGGCCGCCCCGCCTGGGCAGGGCGGCCGTTCGCCACTAATCGCTTAGACTTCCCGGAGATTTACAGCCGAGGTCTTGCCCTGCTGGCCGCGCTCCAGCTCGTAGCTGAGCTTTTGACCCTCATTGAGCTGACCGAGCCCGGCGCGCTCAACCGCCGAGACGTGAACGAACACGTCCTTTGAGCCGTCATCTGGCTGAATGAAGCCATAGCCCTTTTGAGGATTGTACCACTTGATCGTACCGGTCGCCATGTCGTGCCTTCCGCAGTGAGTTTTAGGTACCGCCCGCGCAGTATGCGTGTGGCGGATCGAACTTCGACGCAAGTCGGAGAGCAGGACCGACCCCCGCAGCGAGGGAAGGAGAGCAACCCGGCAAACGAGAGCCGATAGGGATACTAATAGGCGCAAAGCGCCGATTTGGCAATTGCCACCTCCGGCCGAGGAGGGCTGGCGCGGCCGAAGGTAGCCGTGGCGCAAGCCTCACAGTTGTTGTAATAACGCTGTGATCTTTCATGTCGGGGGGACACCATGTCACTAGCAGATCTCGTCGCTTCGGTCGCGATCGCGACGAAAAGCAGCGCGAAAAGCGCGCGCGCCGCGGTCGACGCGGTGTTCAACGTCATCGAGAAGACGGTCGTCAAGGGCGGCTCGATCCGCACGCCGCTCGGCACGTTCTCGATGGCCCGGCGCGGCGCGCGTCAAGGGCGCAACCTGATCACCGGCGAAGCATTGAAGATCCCGGCGTCGAAGACCGTGAAATTCAAGGCATCGTCGCCGGTGCGCGCGCGTCTCAATCCCGGACGCGCGAAGAATAAGGCCGTGGCCAAAAAGACGGCGAAGAAAAGATAGGGCGCGCGGCCCGACGTGTTGGCGGTAGGACGGCAATATAACGGCAACGGGACCCATGGGCAGGAACATTAGAATCGAAGTCGGCCAACGCTTTCACCTGGTCGGGAGTCCGGCCGCTCGAATCGGCTCGTGGAAAGTCGCGGCGGTGTTTAAGAGCACCGTCGACGGCGTCGAATATGCGCGGCTCGCCCAGGTCAACGATCCGACCCGCCAAAAGACCATCGCCGTCTCGGCGCTGCTCGACGGGCGCCAGTATATGAGGAGCGCCGCCGGTCCCGAGCTCAAGGCAGCCGACGGGCCGCACTGACCGGCGAGCGTGGGGTCACGGGCGCAAAATCCTGCGGGTTCGGCAGCGGCGATCGGGCCGGTTCGTCATCCGTCTGCCGCTCCCGGTTGCTGAACCTGGGCTAGCGACACGCGCAGCTTGGCAAGCTGCCGCGGTCGCGGCTAATTTCGCGCGGATCATCCTCGATGCGGCGCGCCTCGATGCGCCGCCGCGTGCAGATTGGAAGCGCAAATGACCGTTTTCCCGCATCGCTTGCACCGTGTGGCGGTGATCGTATCGTCGCTTATCCCGCTCCTCGGCTGCGCGACGCAAGAGCAGGGTCAGCCAACCGATCTTGCGGCACTGCGCGAGGCAATGAATGTCGTCCATGAGCGCTACGTGCGAGACGTCGCGGATGACGATCTTACCCGCGATGCCCTGAAGGGAATGCTGGCCGGACTCGATCCGCACTCCGCCTATATGGACGCCAAGGAATACCGCGAATTCAATGCCGATACGCGCGGCGAGTTCGGCGGCATCGGCGCCGAGCTCGCGCGCGACGGCGGGCGGATCAAGGTGATCGCGCCGATCGATGATTCGCCGGCGTCGCGGGCCGGCATTCGCCCCGGCGACACCATCGAGCGCGTCGACGGCGAAACCGTCGACGGGCTCGATCTCAACGAGGTCGTCGAACGGATCCGCGGTCCGGCCGGCTCGAACGTCCGCCTGACCCTCGGCCGCGGCACCGCCCAGCCCTTCGACCTCGAGCTGCGCCGGGATATCATCCATACCAACGCCGTCAAGGCCGAGCTCAAGGATGGGCGCATCGGCTACGCGCGCATCACCATCTTCAACGAGCACGCGCAGGAGCAGCTGCTCGCCGCCATCGCGCGGCTGAAACGGGAGAGCGGCGGCAAGCTCTCCGGCTTCATCCTCGATCTGCGCAACGATCCCGGCGGGTTGCTCGACCAGGCCGTCGCCGTCGCCGGCGATTTCATCAATGGCGGGCCGATCGTCTCGACGCGCGGCCGCGACGGCAAGGTGAAAAGGCGTTTCGATGCCGAGCCTCAGGGCGATCGCCTGGCCGAGGTCCCACTGGTCGTTCTCATCAACGGCGCCTCCGCCTCGGCCTCGGAAATCGTTGCCGGCGCGCTGCAGGATCACGGGCGCGCCACGGTCATGGGCACGCGCAGCTTCGGCAAGGGATCGGTGCAAACGATCGTACCGCTGTCGGGCAAAGGCGCCTTGCGGATCACCACCGATCTCTACTACACGCCGTCCGGACGCTCGATCCAGGCGCAAGGCATCGCCCCCGACGTCGCCGTCGTGCCGCCGGCCGAGCAGCAGGTTTCCGGGCTGCAGCTCAGCCGCGAGGCAGATTTGCGCGGCGCCTTCAAGCCGTCGCGCGCAACTGGCGGATCGTCGGCCGCCGACAGCGTCGAAGCGAAGCCGACGCCGTTCAATCCGAAAGAGGACGGGCTGATCGATCCGCTGATCCTGGGAACCGACAAGGACCATCAGCTTGCCGTCGCCCTCGATGCGCTGAAAAAGGGCAAGGTGGCGATCGGCACCCGGCCGCACAAATGACTGCAGGCAAGCGACTGGCTCCGGGCAATCGACTGGCTCCGGGCAATCGACGGGCTCCGGGCGATCGACTAGCTCCGGGCAATCGACAAGGGCGAGGATGAGAAGGCGATGAACTGGACCCCGCGACGCGAGCGTTTTCGCGCAATCCTTGCCGGTGGACGCTGCGTGCACCCGGGCTCGGTTTTCGATCCGATCTCGGCGCGCATCGCCGAGACTCTCGGCTTCGAGATCGGCATGTTCGCCGGCTCGACGGCGTCGCTGACGGTTCTCGGCGCGCCCGACCTCATCGTCCTCACCTTGAGCGAATTCGCGGCGCAGGCGTACCGCATCTGCCGCGCCGGCGATTTGCCGCTGCTCGTCGATGCCGATCATGGCTACGGCAACGCGCTCAACGTCCGGCGCACCGTCGAGGAGCTCGAGACCGCCGGGGTAGCCGCATTGACGATCGAGGACACGCTGCTGCCGCGGCCCTTCGGTGATGGCCGGGTCCAGCTGATTTCGATCGAGGAAGGGATCGGCAAGATGCGCGCCGCGCTCGCTGCGCGCCAGGACCCGGGGCTGGTGATCGCCGGGCGCACCAGCGCGCTGACGATCACCGGCACCGACGACGCCGTCGCGCGCGGCCGGGCCTATGAGGCGGCCGGCGTCGACGCGCTCTTCTTCACCGGGGTGAAAATGCGCGCCCAGCTCGATGCCATCGCCGCCGCGGTGCGCATTCCGATCTTCCTCGGCGGCGTCGAGGGCGAGGTCAGCGATCCCGCCTATTTGAGCGCGCGCGGCGTGCGTATCAGCCTCCAGGGGCACCAGCCGATCATGGCCGCGATCCGCGCCGTCCACGAGACGCTGTCCGCCTTGCGCAACGGCACGCCGCCCAAGGAGATCACCGGCCTGCCCTCGGCCGAGCTGATGAAGCTGATGACCAAGGATGCCGACTACACCGGCTGGACCCGAGATTTCCTCGGCGGCTGACCGGCTCATTCCGTGCCACCCGGGCGCTGCTGCGCCACGCGCTGACGTCGCTGGAAGACGCGCGGCGACATCTCGTCCACCGTGCGATGCGCCCAGTCGCGCTCGGCGGTCGTCGCCAGCGCCGCCTGTTGTGCCCGGTCCAGCATCGCCAAGGCCGCGGCGACATCGATGGTGAGGACCTCGCCGTCCCGCACCACCTGCTCGCCGTCGATGAAGACATCGCGGATGGCGCGATCGGATGCCGAGTAGACCAGGCTGCGCAAGGGATCGTGGACCGGCCGCATGTAGGGATGCGTCATGTCGACGAGTGAGAAATCGGCGCGGCAGCCGACGGCGACGCGGCCGAGATCGGGCCGCCGCAGGATGCCGGCGCCACCGACCGTCGCGGCATCGAAAGCCTGTGCCGTCGACGCCGCCCGGAAATTGCCGGTGAGAATCCGCGCGGCGTAGCAGGCGAGGCGCATCTCGTCGATCATGTTGTGCGGGAAGGTGTCGGTGCCGAGCCCGACGACGATCCCGGCCTTCTTGTAGCGTCCGAGCGTATTGAGCGCGATGCCGCGACGCGCGAAGACCGTCGGGCAATGCGCCACCTGCGCGCCCGAGTCGCGAAGCCGCGCGAAATCGTCGGCATGCGGCCAGTGCAATTGCGGATGGTCGTTGAGGAAGATGCCGTGCCCGATCACCAGGTCGGGACCGAGCAGGCCGATGCGGTCGAGCCATTCGATCGGCGTCACGCCATGGCGGCGGACGATCTCGTTGAACTCGACGATGCTCTGGGCGGCGTGCAGCTGGATCGGAATGCCGCGGCGGCGCGCCTCCTGCAGACTTTCCTTGAGCAGCCCTTCGGTGCAGGTCTCGATTTGCGACGGCGCGAGGATGGCGCTCACCCGGCCGCTCGGATGGCGGCGCGCCTCGTCGACGAGCGAGAGCGCGCTGGCGAAGGCGCGCTCACCGGCCTTCTCGTCCCAATGGTATTCGACCGAGTGGCCGTCGCGGGTGCGCCACGATGCCGAGCGGTACATCGGCCCGAGGACCGCGCGGATACCGGTGGCGGCGAGATCGTCGGCCCAACCGGGGCGCGCGCCCGAGAGGTCGACCAGCGTGGTGACGCCGCTCTTCAGAAGCTCGCCGACGGCAACCTGCGTCGCCGCCGTCGCCGCCTCGGGCGCGATCCGGAACACCGGCATGAACTCATAGAGCGAGCTTTGCCCGAGCCGCTCGCTGCCGAGCTCCTCGAGGACACCCTTGTTGCCGGGCTCCGAGGTCGGGTGGCTGTGCACGTTGACGAAGCCCGGCACGATCATGCGGCCGGCCCCCGCGATTGCGCGGTCAGCCGGCCCATCATAAGCCTTGCCGACAAAGATCACTTCGCCGTCGCGGAAGGCAAGATCCGCCTGCTCGAGATAGATGTGCGACTGCTCCGCCTCGTCCCAGGCGACGATCCAGTCGGCCGTGCGCACGACCGTCGTCAATCCGCTCATTTTCTGCCCTCCATCGACCTGCCGACGCCGCATCCTAGCAAGCCGCGGCGAGCGCCGTCTTGGCGAGCGCGGCGAGGCAATCGAGACGGCGGCAGCCCGCAACCGCTTCGTCGGCGATAGCTCGGCAATTGACGCCGAGCCGGCGCTTGCCGCCAATGGGAGCTCGACCGAAATCGCTCGCCTGGGAGGCCTCCATGGATCGCATCGACCTTCGCTCCGACACCGTGACCTTGCCCTCGCCCGGCATGCGCAAGGCGATGGCCGAAGCGCCCGTCGGCGATGACCAATATGGCGAGGATCCCTCGGTCAATCGCCTGCAGGAGCGCATCGCCGCGCTGCTCGGCAAGGAAGCGGCGCTGTTCGTGCCGAGCGGCACCATGGCGAACCAGATCGGCCTCAAGGTGCTGACCCGGCCGGGCGATGAAGTCGTCGTCGGCGACGAGGCGCATATCGTGTGGCACGAATCCGGTGCGGCAGCGGCCAATTCCGGCGTGCAATTCAGCGTCGTCGGCCGCGGCGGCCTTTTCACCGCCGAGGATTTCCGCGCCGCCTACAAGCCGGCGGGCCATATCGTCTTCCCGCCGACCACGCTGGTGACGATCGAGAACACGCATAATCGCGGCGGCGGCGTCGTCTTTCCGCAAGGCGATGTCGAGGCGATCTGCGGCGCCGCGCGAGAGCTTGGCGTCGCCAGTTACCTCGATGGCGCCCGGCTGTTCAATGTGG
>WNFC01006334.1_pt1 | contig 15892 bp, 19 predicted proteins | sample 5400541 | NCBI WGS metagenome assembly WNFC01 (sample SAMN13153342, study PRJNA577476) | soil metagenome | isolation source: 120 cm saprolite under Douglas fir tree site 2 hole 2 replicate 1 | place: USA:California | collected 2015-04-18
CGAGTATTCCCCATCCCCACCGGAGTGGCATTGATGATCACGTCGAAAGTTGGTTTCTTCAGGTCTGCCCGTTTGACCGTCCGTGCCCTCGCCCGGTGAGCCAGTTTTCGTGCAGCACCAATACTTCGATTGAGGATGTAAACCTCAGCTCCGCGCTCCTTGAGTCCGAACACTGCGGCTCGAGCGGCTCCGCCTGCGCCCAGAACCAGAATCTTGGCGTTCTCAACAGTAATCCGCTGCTCCAGGGGGCGAATCACTCCCGAAGCATCGGTATTGAATCCGTATAACTTTCCATCCTGCGCTCGTACCACGGTGTTGCAGGCTCCTATCTTCGTGGTATGCGAGTCCATATTGTCCAGATATTTGAGGATGGCCTCTTTGTAAGGCATAGTGATGGAGAGGCCGTGGATGGGAATATCGCGCACGCAGGCCAGCAGGTCCTTCAACGTCTTGGCGTGCAGTGCCACATAAACCCCGTTCACATTTTCGCGCCGCAGGGCCGCATTCATAATGGCGGGCGAGAGCGAATGCGTCACCGGGTCTCCCGCCACTCCGTAGACCCGCGTCGCTGCGTCGACCTGCTCGATACGATAGGTGCTGCGCAACTCTTGAGCCGTGACTTGGCCTGGAGCCGTCTTCTCGTCCGGACTCAGTGCGGCAAACGTAAACACGCTCCCCGCGCGAACTCCGAGTACTCGGCTAATAATGCCTTGCTCTCCCATGCACAAACCAATGAGGGAGTGCTTGTCGCTCTGCTTCTCCAGGAATTTCATCATCACGACGTTGTCATACAGAGTCGTGGCGGTGGTCACGATCTTGTAGAAGTCAGCCGGAATAGCAGCCATTTTTTCCAGCGTCTCTTCCAGTTTTCGGGTTGCCCGATAATCATGATAGGAAAGGATCAAAGCGGCCCTTGATCGCAGGCGTTGCAACTGCTGGGGTTTCAAACGCGATGCACTTTGCAGTTCGATATCAACTAACTGGCATCCGGCGGCCGAAGCTTTGGCTAACAGATCCAACTGGCTAGCTATGGAGCCTCGAAACCTGCCCCCATTGGCCACCCTACGGCAGGTAGCGATCACTACTACATGAGGGTGATATTCGGTGAAACGCTTGATCTTAGGGAGCGCCAGGGCGGGTCGGGAAAGATAATCTAACCTGAACTCCAGAAAGGTGTTATCGCGAACCAGGGCCTCAGCTTTTTCCACGATTTCGGAGGCGTCAGAGCCAGTCACAGCCACGCAGACGCGTGGCAGCCGCAAAGGCAAAAGCCGAGAAACATAGCTGTGGGGAACGGCGCTCATGATTCCCTAATGAGTCGGCGCGATATTACAGGCGCATAATTCCAGATGCAACAACGGATTATGAATTTCAAGGGCAACCGAAACTTTTTAGTGTATCTCTTATGACACCCTCGTAACCTTGACCCACCCTTGCTCTGTTGTTAGTGTCCGACTGAAGGTCTTTATTTGCTGTAGTTAGCGGGGTCAAAGCACCGCTGGGCTTCAGCTCTGAGTGGGAGATAAAATGAAGAAAACAGTACTACTGCTGTCGTTGGTGTTGCTGGCCGTGGCAGCCCAGGCACAGCAAACGGATTCCACCCCGGCTAATTCGGCAGCCGAGGCCTCCCCAGAGGGGACATTACCCACGTCAGTCAGCTTTCCCATTGAACGGGTACAGACCCCGACCAATGCTGACATTTATTGTGCCGGCTTCCTGACCAAACAGAGCGTGCCAAATGCCAATTTTGTGGCGGGGGCCAGCAGGCCCTCATTAAAGCAGCTGGGCAGCCTTACGCTGAACTGGGCCGCGTTCGTATCATTGACACGCGCAGTAAGAGTGCGATCGCCCACCTAGAATTTAGCTGCGATCCGATCGTTCCCGGCGACATCGCGGTGCCCTTTGCCGAAAAAACAGCGATTTCTTTCCATCCTCCAGTGCGCTTTGACCGCTTTGCTCCCGCGAATGGCAAGCTCAGCGGACGCATCGTAATGGCCAAGGATTTCGATTCCGAGGTGGGAACCGGAATGAAGGTCTACATGAACGTAGGCGCGAACCAGGGACTGAAAGTGGGGGACTACCTCCGCGCCGTGCGTCCCTACGAAAGGGATTTGAAAGATCGAGTGGACTCACTTTCCTTTAAGGCTTCCGCCGTAGAGGATACGCAAAAAGAATCGCCCTCCTACGAGCCCAAGTTCCTGACCCGCACCAAAGGGCGAGCAATCCATGTCGCTGATCTACCGCGCCGTGGGATAGGGGAAATCGTAGTCCTTAGCACGACCGACACTACGGCCACAGGAATGGTCGTATTCGCGTTGGAAGATGTCTACGTCGGAGACAACGTGGAACTCGACCAGCAATAAGTTCCCGCATAACCAGCATTACTCGTAATCCGGGAGAAGTGAACAACTTCTCCCTTTTCGTTTTTGCGGCGGCAACAGTCGGCTACCGCCATTGCGGATTGGCCAACATGCAGCCTAATCCCGGTCGCGATCCCCAAAGACTTCGGCGGTAAAGACCTCAATTTGCGCGCCTGCCCGCCATGCGTCTGCTGGCAAACCTGCCTTGCGACAGGTCTGCTCCAGGAACGTAATTCGATCCCATCCATGCTCAATGGGCACTTGCGGCAGCAGCAAGCCACGATGCTGGTGCAGGCTTACCAGCAGTCCGTGCCTTCCCACTTCCACGCGTTCCGGCTGAACCGTCCGAAGCGGAGACAAGACGCTTAGAGAGATCTCCAGTTCGGCCGCCTCGTCCAGAGTAATGGGCCAGAAACGCGTGTCTTCAAAAGCCGCCGCCCGCGCCGTCTCCGCTACCGTGTGATACAGAGAATCGAGGGGATAGACATGACCGACGCAGCCTCGTAGATCGCCTCGAAGATAAAGTGTGGTAAAGGCTCCACGCGGCTCCGCCAAATGTGGAGGAACAGGATTCAACGACAGTTCCCGATGTTCAAGACTTGTCAGAATGGCCTCGTCAGCCAGCGGCGTTTCACCACCCGCCGATCAATCTTGGACCAGAAAGCGGCAAAGTAATCAATGGCCGACACCAGCGATAGAAACACCATGAACCAGATTGCCACCCGCGCAATCGTTTCCACCGGGAAGACATAGTGCCCATAAACCGGCCACTCGTTCCAACGGTGTGCCAGAATCACAGCCACCACGGAAACAATTTGCACCAGCATCTTGAACTTTCCCAAGTCGCTGGCTTCGATGGTGAAACCCTCCGATGCCGCAATGGAGCGCAAGCCACTCACCAGGAACTCCCGGCCAATAATGACGACCGCCATCCATGCCGGAACCAGACTGGGATTGAATTGCACCAGGGTGATGAATGCGGCGGCAATCAGAAGTTTATCGGCCAAAGGGTCAAGCAGAATGCCCATGGTCGTAATCTGTCCGCGCTTGCGCGCCAGGTATCCGTCAATGCCATCCGTAATCGAGGCAGCAATGAATAATCCAGAAGCCAGCAGCTCCTTTTCGCCATCCATAGTATGAAAACGGTTGGTCGAGAGGATCCAGATCAACAGTGGAATGCTGAAGATGCGGCTGAGCGTGATGGAATTGGGCAGATTCACCGCAGGCACGGGGCGGCAGCCGGATAAAGTCGCACAAGGGCTGACGACCTTGTCAATTATCCTCTACCGGGAAGGCGGACGCAACGAAACAAGGTTAAGTATCGGTCCCAGTCTTGCCTAAATCCTTCCGCATCCCCAAGCCGGCTTCGAGCGAAGATCCAGTTGCCGGAAGCTGTCCATTGGGTGTGAGCTTGTCCACAATCATCGGCAGTAACTGAGCGAGGTGAGCGCTAGCTATTTCGGGTGGAATCCCAGCCTGGGCTGCGAGCGCTCTCACTCGCTCACTTCCCAGGACATGCTCAAGCTGATCCGCAGCCACGGGTAGATTTTGTCCCGTTCCTACCCATGAACTGACCAAACCACCCAAACCCTTCTCGTGAAAACGCTGCACCAATCCGGAAAGGCCGCCGGGCTGGCTATTGATCAGTTGCATGACGGAGGCTACAAGCGGATTGGAGCTGTTCGTCATGCTGCCAATTTCCTTACCGGCCATATCTTCAAGAAAACTCATAATTTCTCCTTCAAAAAACTGCGCCGGAAGCCTTAGCTCCCGGCGCGCTCGCACTTCGAGAACTACTTTTGCTTCGCGATGATCTTGTCCTTGATTTTCGCGTAGGTGGCTTGCGGAATGATCTTCTTGCGCACCAGGTCGGTCTTCTTGGCATACGGACGTCCGTCAATAATCTTTTGCGAATATTTGTCGCCGATGCCGGGCAAAGCGTCCAACTGATCCTTGGTAGCGGAGTTAATGTCCAACAGGTCGGCATCCGCGGTAGCCGACATTGTGGCATCCGCTTTATGCGTCTTGGACGCCTTGGCCGGCTTGGTGGTCGTGTCCTGTGCCGCGGCCACGCTGGTGAACAGTGCCAGGGCAAAGAGTGTCACCAGAATTCGTGCAATCAGGCTTTTGCGTTTCATAATGTCTCCTTAGTCTTTCTGCGATTCTTTATAACCCGCGGCTTTCGCATCCGCCTCGGTCATGAATTTTCCAGTCTTCGTTTTCCCGTACCAGCGGCCACCCTTGTGGTACACGCCGCTGTCGGTATTCACCCATACCATGCCGCTGGCCTTGGCGGACGCAATTTCCGGGCTGGAAGCCGCGCCGCTCCCGACTGACCGAGTGCTTGTCCTTCTCGGGGAAGTCGCGGCCGACTCGTTCGAAGACGACCCCATAGAAGAGTTGGGCGAAGCAGAAGGCGGAGCCGCCGCTGGCGTCGAAGTCGAGGCCGGCGATTCTGCCACCGCGCCCGATTCCATTACGGCCTTCTTACTCTTGTGAGTGCGTTTGCTCGTGGCTGCAGTGGTGTCGCTGTTGGCCTCCCGGCTTGCTGGTTCGGTGGCTGCTGTCTCAGACGTCTTCTTACTTTTCTTTCGCTTCTTCTTCGACACTGTGTCGCTGGGCGACGTGGTACTTTCCGATGCAGCACTCGCCTTATCGACAGCCGCAGTTTTCTTCCTCTTCCTCGACTTTTTTGTTTTGGTAGCGGTAGTGTCCGCGGCAGCCGTATTGTCGGTGGCCGCAGCAGCCTGGTCGTCTACGCTGGCATCTTTCTTCGCTTTTTTCTTCTTCTTTTTCTTGCTGGTTGAGGTTGTGGTTTGGTCCTCTGTCGAACTCGGGGTCTGAGGCTTGGCCATGGTGGAAATTCCGGATAGCGCAAAGAACACGCAGAGCACCGTCATCCACGCACTAAGTTTGGTTTGCAGTCTACTCATGATTTCCTCTCTGGCCCGGAACGGGCCGGCAACAACTGTTAGTCTTCGCGCCGTCAAGGGCGAATTGACGGCTTGTTTGCAGGAGAACGATGATTACACTTCGACCAATCAGGGTCAACTCTGAAAAACAGACTCTGTCAATGATTGACAGAACGCTGGTTTGCCTGTGAATTAAGCATAGATGCCGCGCTGACGGATAGTGTAAGCCACGCGGTCAATAGCCAGCATATATGCCGCAATGCGGTTATTCACCCCGTGGGTTTCCGCGTAGCGGACCACGTCCTCGAAAGCATTCTTCATGATGTGTTCGAGTTGCTCGTTAACCACAGATTCCTTCCAGAAATAACCCTGCCGGTCCTGTACCCACTCGAAGTACGAAGTGGTCACGCCACCGGCGTTGCACAGAATATCGGGGATGACGAACACCCTTTTTTCCGCCAGAATTTCATCAGCGGCGGCTGTGGTAGGACCGTTCGCGCCTTCCGCCAGAATTTTGCACTTCACTCGGTCGGCGTTGCGGCTGGTGATTTGATTTTCGGTGGCGGCGGGAATGAGTATTTCGCACTCTGTGATCAGCAATTGGGCGGGATCGACGGGGTCAGCCTCCGAAAAGCCGTGAATGGTGCCGTTGCGCTGCCGATATTCCCAAAGCGCCTCGACATCAATTCCATCTTTCCGATAAAGTCCGCCATCCACTTCGGCGATGCCAATCACTTTGTAGCCTGCCTCGGCCATCAAACGCGCCGCATTGGAGCCTACATTGCCAAAACCCTGAATAATGACTCGGGAGGATTCGCGGCTCAACCCCAGTTTCTTGATAGCCTCTTCGCAAACCACCATGATGCCGCGGCCGGTAGCTTCGCGCCGTCCACGCGAGCCGCCAATGTTGATCGGTTTGCCGGTGACTACCGCGGTCACGGTTTGGCGCATGTGCATGGAATAGGTGTCCATAATCCAGGCCATGGTTTGTTCGTTGGTATTGACATCCGGAGCGGGCACATCTTTTTCAGGCCCAATGAACTCGAATAGTTCCGCGGTATAACGGCGAGTCATGCGCTCCAGTTCCGCCATCGACATTTTGTGCGGATCGCAAATCACTCCCCCCTTGGCGCCGCCAAAGGGAATGTTCACCACGGCGCATTTCCAAGTCATCCAACTGGCTAATGCACGGACTTCATCAAGCGTCACATCAGGGGAATAGCGGATCCCGCCTTTTGCAGGTCCGCGAGCGATGGAATGCTGAACGCGGAAACCGGTAAAGACTTCCAATTGACCGTTATCCATAGCAACAGGAATATGAACGATAATTTCGCGCGCGGGATAGCTCAACACCTTCCACAATCCCTCGTCTAAGTTCAGCTTCTGTGCGGCCAGATTAAAACGCGCCGATTGCGCCTCCCACGGATTGATTTCCTGCTCGAGGGAAACAGTCGTCGTCATAAATGATCTCCAATGATTGCGGCTAGATGGTCAGATGCCGGCCTTCGCCGGTTAGATTCCCCAGGTTGGCGGCCAAAGTTCGCAGTATAAGCAGGCAGGCGCGGGTAGGCAAGTTCAAGGCTCGATGGGAAGTGTCCTGATTTGAAGGGCGCTTCATTTCAAGCCTAAGGCCGTTGGGTGCTTTGGCTGGTAAAGGCCGACCTCACCTCCACTGGGAAGCCGCATCTTCGTAATTGAACCCCAGCGTGCTTCCTGAACGTCAGAGCACTTGGCACCTTTCTTCGCGAGCGAAGCCATCTCGGCATTCAGGTCGTCGCACATGAAATAGAGTTCGTGCGGACCATTCTCATCGGACGGGTGGAATGCAGCCTCTCCAAGCGGTAGTGCAAAGATGAGCCAGCCGTGTCCCGCATCCACAGATTTGAACCCCAGGACGTCGCGGAAAAATGCACGATCCGCATCGGCGTTTTTACTATAGACAATTACGTGAGCGCCAGAAATCATTTGCCCCCTAAAACCTGCCCAAAACTCCTTGCAGGCTGCATGTTCCGCGGAACCTTGAAAGCTCAATCAAGATCAAATTGAGAGACGACGGCCGGATGCCACTTACAGCGTCAATTCCATCCCTTCAGACGCGCCCCGCACTTTCGCATAGTAATTGCGCGCCTCTCTCACCACTTTATCGATGCAGTTGTCGTCATGATCGGGATCATGATGGAACAAAATCAGCTCTTTCGCCCCGCTTTCCATGACGATGTTGATGGCCTCCCGCCAGTGACTGTGTCCCCAACCGCGTTTGCGCGCTTCATATTCTTCGGGAAGATACTGCGCGTCGTAGATCAACACGTCCGCGCCTGACGCCAGTTTACGCACACTCTTATCGAACTTGGCATCCCCTGGTTCGTTGTCCGTCGCATAAACCACCACGCCCTGTTTGCTTTCCAGCCGGAAACCCATGCACCCTTGGGGATGGTTTAACCAAGCGGCCTGTACGGTCACATCATCCAACGAAACCCGCCCTTCATCCAACTCGTGAAACTCACGCTTCGCCTTCATCTCGTTCAGGTCCACCGGAAAATAAGGAGAAGCCATCTGCTCTTCCATGACTCGCTTGAGACTGCGGGTGCGGCTGGAAGAATGGAAAATGAAGTGGTTCTCCGGCTTGTCGTAGAGAGGGCCAAAGAACGGAATCCCCTGAATGTGGTCCCAATGAAAGTGGGAGACAAAAATGCGCGCGGAAATCGTGCGGCTGTCGAACTCCCGGCGCAATTGCTGCCCTAGCGACCGGAAGCCAGTGCCGCAATCGAAAATAAATAAGCTGTCGCCAAAACGCACTTCGACGCAGGAGGTATTGCCTCCATAACGCAAGTTTTCCGGCTGAGGGGTTGGCGTTGATCCGCGTACGCCCCAGAACTTAATGCGCATCAGGTCCCCGATTTATGCCGATGTGGTTGATTTATCTATCTTCCGGCGCACCGGGGAATCCGTCAATTCACTCGCTGGTTCAAGGGAGGTTGGTTGAGCCTACACCCACAGAGGGCTGCCCTATAATGATGCGACTCGCCGCGAGGTCACGCGGCAGCTGCACCAGCCCATGGTACGTCCCGATTTCAAGGAATTTTCCCGTCTCGCCGGCGAGGCCACACTGATTCCAGTGGTTAAGTCAGTCATGGCCGACCTGCTGACTCCTGTTTCCGCATTCCTCGCGATCGCCGCCAATGAACCGGATTCCTTCTTGCTCGAATCAGTGGAGCGCGGCGAACAAATCGGCCGCTACACCTTCCTCGGAGCGCGCCCATATATGCGGATAGTCGCTCGCGGCGACACCGTCTGGTTGCAACGGGGAAAACGCAAGGAGAAGCGCAAAGGCAGTGTTCTCCAAGTAGTCAAAGAACTTCTGCGGCGACATCGGCCCGCCACAGTCCCGGGGCTACCGCCGTTTACCGCCGGAGCAGTAGGGTACTTCGCTTACGACATGGTGCGTCAGCTGGAAAAAATAGGCGAGCACACCAAAGATGACCTCTCAGTTCCCGATTGCATATTGATGTTCTTCGACCGCTTGCTGGCCTTTGACCACCTGCGGCACCAGATCCATATCATTGCAACTGCCGATGTTTCCAGCGAAAGCCCCCGACGCGCCTTCGATCGAGCGGTTGCCGACATCGCAAGGATCGAAAAGAAGTTGACCAGCGGTCTGCATCCAGCTCACTGGCGCAAAACTGCACGCGTGCGGCAAGCCGGTCTCAAAGTCCACACCGAAACTAGCCGTCCGCAGTTCATAAAATCCGTGGAACGCGCCAAGGAATACATTGCTGCCGGAGACATTTTTCAGGTCGTGCTCTCGCAACGCCTCGACTTTGCTCCCGAGGTCGCGCCCTTCGATGTGTATCGCGCCCTGCGCGCAGTAAATCCCTCGCCCTACATGTATTTCCTGCGGATGGGAAATACTCACGTCCTAGGTTCATCCCCTGAAATGCTGGTGCGAGTGACAGATCGTAAGCTGGAGTACCGTCCCATCGCTGGTACACATCCTCGCGGTCACGATGAAGCCGAAGACGCGCGCCTGGAGAAGGCCATGCTCGAGGATGAAAAGGAGCGCGCCGAACATGTAATGCTGGTTGACCTGGGTCGCAACGACCTGGGCCGGGTGAGTGAGTATGGCTCTGTGAAAGTCCGCGACCTGATGTACGTAGAGCGGTACTCCCACGTCATGCATCTGGTCTCGGCTTTAGAAGGAAAATTGCGCAGCGATCTGGACGCGCTCGACGCCTTCGCTGCCTGCTTCCCCGCCGGCACATTGAGTGGCGCACCCAAAGTTCGCGCTATGCAGATTATTGAAGAACTGGAGCCAGTGCGTCGCGGCGTCTACGGCGGTTCAGTGCTCTACGCCGATTTTGCCGGCAATCTGGATTCCTGCATTGCCATCCGCACCATGCTGATGCAAGCCAAGCAGGCGTATCTCCAGGCGGGAGCAGGGATCGTTGCGGATTCAGATCCGGAAACAGAATTCCAGGAGTGTATGAATAAAGCACAGGCGCTGCTCAGGGCAGTCGAAATGGCGAGAGCTAGTGGTCAGTGATCAGTTGGCAGTGGCCAGTGAATAGCCCATGATGCAATCCCTTTTTAGTAAATCTGGACGCAAGTGAGTGACGGTTGTCACATCCACTTCGGAGTTTTACCAATAATATTTGGCGATTAGCGAGCTATTGGAGTGACGCATGTCAACCGTGCAGTCCTACCGCGACCTAATTGTTTGGAGAAAATCAATGGCTCTCGTGAAAGACGTGTACCTCTGCACTCAGGACTTCCCAAAGGCAGAGCTGTATGGGCTTACGTCACAGCTGCGCCGGGCTGTCGTTTCAATCCCAAGTAACATCGCCGGAGGTCAGGGACGATTCTTCAAAGGCGAGTTCAAACAGTTTCTCGGCCATGCCCGCGGTTCTCTCCTAGAACTGGAGACCCAGATTTTAATCGCTCAACAGCTAGGTTATCTTCCGGCAGAACAAGTGCAGAACTTGCTAGATCGGGCAGCAGAGGCCGGACGTATCCTCAATGGTCTGCTGGGTTCACTGGAGAGGCGCACGTAGTTATTGGTCGATGCTTCTCACTGGCCACTGACCACTAGCCACTGATCACTGCTTCAAGAAATTCTCCACCAGCTTCTTCCCCTCTCCCGTCAAAACACTCTCCGGATGAAACTGGACACCTTCCACGGAAAACTTCTTATGCCGCAGTCCCATGATTGTCCGCGAACCATCTTTCTCTATCGTCGAGGCACTGACTTCCAGGTCTGAGGGCAAACCATCTTCCGAAACTATCAGCGAGTGATATCGGGTCGCGGTCATAGGCGAGGGCAGTCCGCCAAAAATAGTTCGTCCATCGTGCAGCACCAGGCTGGTCTTTCCATGCATAAGATTTGGAGCTCGCACCACTTGTCCACCAAAAGCAGCGCCAATCGCCTGATGTCCCAGACAGACTCCGAGCACAGGCACCTTGCCTGCGAAATGCCGGATTAACTTTATGCTGATTCCAGCTTCCTGCGGAGTACATGGGCCTGGCGAAACAACGATGCGTTCTGGATGCATAGCATCGACCTCGGCTATGGTCACCTCATCATTACGGCGGACCACCACCTCAGCCCCGAGTTCACCCAGATACTGCACGAGGTTGTAAGTGAATGAGTCGTAATTATCGAGGACAAAAACCATTCGTCGATTGATCCCTCAAGAAGTATGCCGTCTCGCAGCACCCACCTTCAGCCTTCGCTTATTCGGAGTCGCTCCCGGAGATACTCCTTCCAACTTTCCGGTAAGGCTGCAACTCGCAAGGCACGCCGCACCAAAGCTACCTCATCATCACCGTATCTTTTCGCGATGTACAGTTGAGTAATTTCTGAAACCGGGACGGCTTCGGGATCTCGAGCGATCGCCCTGATCTCATCCTCGGCGCTGACTTCTCCCTCGCGGGTGACAGCGAAGTAGAAACCGGTCCGTCCGCTCACCATGAATCGCCTTACCATGTCGTCGGACTGAAATCTTATACCCAGTTTGTAGCTAGGGAGCCGGGGCTGGGTCACGATCAATTCCGCGGAACCGATGGAGAACTGGTCGCCAATATGGATCGAATCTTCCAGCAAGCCGTCGGTGGTAAAGTTTTCTCCGAAAGTTGCTGGTGGCAACTCCCGGCCAGGCAACTCTTTCTTCCAATAGCCGTAGTGGGCCAGAGGGTAGCAGTACACAGCCTTATCCTTTCCTCCGTGGACGGTGAGGTCTGCCTGACGGTCGCCGTCCAAATTGAGCTTGCGCAAACCGACCCGGCCGTCCACTGGTTCTTTGAAGATCCCCGTGGTTACGATTCTCCCGTGCCACGTTACTTCTCGGGGAAGTCCGACGTTCACCGAGGCTAGCTTCATCACCGCCGGTCCTTTCCATCCGCGACCTGCACCGGAATCTGCTAGATGATTGACCGCACGACCCCGCCATCGGCACGCAGTGCCGCTCCGTTGATGGCCGCAGACAGTGGGCTACAAACAAATGTAACCAGGTTGGCGACCTCCTCCGGCTCTATCATGCGCTTGAGTAGCGAGGTGGGACGCATATTCTGGAAAAATTCTCTTTCAACTTCCTGGCGGGTGGTTTTCTGATCGCGGGCCAAGTTCTCTATGAAGTTGCTTGCGCCCTCCGAGGCGGTCGGACCCGCTAGTACCGAATTGACGGTCACGTTGGTCCCTGCCGTGGTCTCGGCTAATCCTCGCGCGATGGCGAGTTGCGCGGTCTTGGTCATGCCATAGTGAATCATCTCCGCCGGGATCTGGATGGCCGACTCGCTCGAGATAAACACAATCCGCCCCCAATCGCGCTTTTTCATTTCAGGCATATAGTGACGGCTCAGGCGCACGCCGCTGAGAATGTTCACTTCAAAGAGCCGCAGCCAGTCGGCGTCAGGTATATCTTCAAACGGCTTGATCTCGAAGATGCCTAGGTTATTGACCAGAATATCGACTTCCGGGAAGCGCGCGATCGCGGTGCGAGTTCCTTCTGCTGTCCCGAGATCGGCGGCAAGTCCCTCGAGTTTTCCCGTGACGCCCGCTTTCTTGAGAGCGGACAGGGCTTGCTCAACCCGTTTCTCGGTGCGACCATTCACGATGACCGCTGCGCCCTCTTTCGCCAACCTCTGCGCGATGGCGAAGCCGATGCCGGCAGTGGAGCCCGTAACAAGTGCCCGCTTACCTTGGAGTTGCAGATCCATTTTCATTTTGGATGAAAAGAGCACTAGGAAGATTCAGGAACAAATACCCGCGCTCGGCTATCTTACGAATCACCGCCGCCAATTGTGGTCGCGGGCGTTGTATGGGATATTCTGCGCGACCATGAGCCTTCCCCAACGCATCGTCCTTGTCGTCTACTGCTTATTGCTCGTCTACTGTTGTCTTTGGATCCCTTTTCACGTACAGACCTACCGGCAAGGTGTCGGATCGACTGGCTACTATCGCATGGGCTACGCCTGGCTGTGGATCGGTCCTGACCGCTACGCGACGCCGGATGTTACCTTGATTGTTCTGAGGCTTGTGGCCGCCACCGCGCTTTCTTCTGCCGCCTTTCTATTGGCTGGAATTAGGACGAAGGCCGCCGTAACCCGCCGTCCAGACCCCCCGCGGACGAAAGTACCGTCTTGACATGCGGAGCATAAAACGCCATGCTAACGGGGCTTTTACGGGGAGGATAAATGGTTGAGGCGGAGCGCGAAAAAAGATCTACACGCCGATTTGCGCTGCGCTTGCCCGTTTCCGTCACCTACGCTGACAACGGCTCACAGGAGAAGGCCGCACAAACCCGGGATGTGAGCGCTCGCGGTATCTGTTTCTATGTGGACTCCGCGATCGCCGCCGGCTCAGCCATCGAATTTACCCTGGTTCTTCCGCCCGAAATCACCCTTACAGAAAGCATCCGTGTCCGCTGCAAGGGCAAGGTGGTCCGGGTGGACAATAGCAGCGCTGACGATAAAGTGGCGGTGGCCGCCGTGATTGAAGAATACGAATTTCTCTCCGAATCGTAATCCTGCTGCCGCACTTTGTTTGTTACTTCTCTCCGCTTACCGCCAAGTGATATCGTTCCGAGTGACCCCTTCGCCTTGGGAAAGAAGTCTTGTCGCGCATCGGCCCCCAACTTGTTCTGGTTTGCCACGTCGTGGGAGTTCTCATTTCTTTTCCGGCCGCAGCCCAATCCGGCGCGCAGGCTGGACGGACGTCACCGCCAGCCGTAATAATCCGCTCGGTCAAAGTGATCCCTGAAAAAGATGGCCCGACCATCGAAATCATGTCTAACCGGCCCATTTCTCCAGTCATTAACAAACTGGACAGACCGCTTCGCCTGGTAATCGACCTGCCCAATGCCCGCATTTCTGCTCATGGCAAGCGAATCGATTTCCGCGACGAAGCAGTTAGCGGCGTTCGGCTCGATCAGTATCAGAACGATCCCCCAATCGCGCGGGTAGTAGTCGATCTGCTGAAATCCAGGTTTTACTCCTGGGACGCGACCGGCAACCGCTTAATGGTTCGGATGTATACCGTCGAAGTCACCTCGATACGGCCGCCCTCGACAACCGCGTTCACTCCCAGCGTTCAGCCTGTCGCTGTTCCTCTCAGTACTGGAATGTCAGGCGCGGTGGTACTGGCGGGTAGCCGGGTGGCCACTGGATCTTCGATTACCGCCGGTGCCGAGACCGCGATTGTTAGCCTCGCACGCCGCGGCGTCGTGCATGTATGCTCTGGAACGACGGTATCCGTCACATCTTCGCAAAACGGCCGCGATTTAATGCTGGGCATGAGCACGGGAGCGCTCGAAGCGCATTACTCTCTGGACGCTTCGGCAGATTCCATCCTGACTCCCGATTTCCGCATTCTGCTCGCCGGCTCCGGCGAATTCCACTATGCGGTCAGCGCCGACACCCGTGGCAACACTTGCATTCGAGCGTTGCCGGGGAATAAGGCCTCGGTCATCGTTTCGGAATTGCTGGGCGATGGCACCTACCAGGTAAAACCGACTGAACAGGTCGTGTTCCGTTCAGGACGACTGAGCTTACTCGACACTAGAATGCCCGAAAGTTGTGGCTGTCCGCGACCGCCTGTGCCTGTCTTGCGCACCTCGGTGCTACCTGTCTCAGACCCGGATTTGCCTGCTACCGTTAGCCTGGCCCAACCCAATGAGATAGCAAAGCCCGCCGGCCGGCCCAGATCCGTCACTGCGAGTTCACCGAGCGACAACAGCGCGTCGGAAATAACATTATCCCTCGTCACTCCTGTGACGACAGCCCTGCCCTCTACCCATCCGTCCGACGTACATGTTCAGGTAGAAGCCCCACTCGTGTTCCGTGCCGATACTTCGCGACCGGCTTCCACCATCGAATCTCGTCACCTTCCAATGACAAACTCACGTCCCTCGGAAACGCTGAAGATGGCAGCCCTGCCGCCACCAGCCAACCAAATCAAACCGCGAAATCGCGGCTTCTTCGGAAAGATAAAGGGCTTCTTCGGCGCGCTTTTCCGCTGACAGTTTGCCGTTGTAATATCGAAGCAAAATTCTTGCAAATGAGAGGAGCAAATGGGCGTCACAGTTGCCGAATTCAAGCACCAACCAGAGCCTGACATCACACCCATCCCGCTGATGCAGCTTGCCACTGCATTTTGGGCATTCAAAACCTTGTCCACAGCCATAGACATGGATCTGTTCACGCGGTTGGAAACTTCCCCCATGAATCCGCCCGAGCTTGCTCGCTGGCTGAATATCGAAGAAAGACCGGCCGAGATGATTCTCACCGGGTGCGCCGGTCTGGGCCTCTTGAGCAAGCAGAATGGCCGTTATCGGAACACTCCGCTGGCGGAAACTTTTCTGGTTCGAGGCTGTCGCTACTATTTTGGCGGTTTTGTCACCATGCTCAACCACCGGCTTTATGCGGGTTGGGACAAACTTCCGCAAGCCGTCCGTACCAACCGCCCGACCACGTGGGATCCCGACAAGCAGAAATCACTGATCGAAGCTGCCGACCCTGAAATGATGGGAACGTTTTGGCAGGCAATGCATTCGCTTTCCATCTTCACCGCTCGCGGACTCGGAGAGGCAGTAGATTTCAGCCGCTTCCGAAAACTTCTCGACGTCGGCGGAGGTTCAGGCGCCTTCGATATTGAGCTTTGCACGCGTTATCCGAATCTTTCCGCTAGCGTCTACGACCTGCCGTTCGTGACCGGAATTGCGGCTGAAAAAATTGCCGAATCTGGCCTGAGCGGGCGCGTCACGACCCATCCTGGTGACTTCTTCGCCGATCCGAAATATCCCGCCGGTCACGATGTCATTTTGCTTTCCATGATCATGCACGATTGGAACGAACAGGAAGATCGTGGAATCCTCCGCAAGTGTTATGAAGCCCTCGCCCCCGGCGGAGCGGTCGTCATCAGCGAATTGCTGGTGAATGACGAGAAGACCGGTCCGCCTCCAGCCGCACTGATGAGCCTCAACATGCTGATTGAAACCTTGGGGGGCCGAAATTACACCCCGTCTGAGTATCGCGCCTGGCTGGAAGATACCGGCTTCCGCGATGTGAAGGTCATCTGGTTCGAGTCCGCCGGTGCTAACGGCGCGGTGATTGGCTACAAACGATGATTCG
>WNFC01005295.1_pt1 | contig 15888 bp, 14 predicted proteins | sample 5400541 | NCBI WGS metagenome assembly WNFC01 (sample SAMN13153342, study PRJNA577476) | soil metagenome | isolation source: 120 cm saprolite under Douglas fir tree site 2 hole 2 replicate 1 | place: USA:California | collected 2015-04-18
CCAGCTCAGGTTTGGGTGACGAGCCGGTACCCGATGCCACGTACTGTTTCGATCCAGCCGGGTTCGTTCAACGCACGGCGCAGCTCATATGCGGCCTGCTCGACGCTGTGCTCGAACCCCTTGTAGCTGCTGCCCCACACGCGCTCGAGAAGCTCGGTGCGTGTGACCACCTCACCCTCGCGAGCGGCGAGGAGCTCCAACATGCGGAGCGGCCGTCGCTCCAGCTTGAGCGGCTTGGAATCGAGAAACGCCTGGCCCTTGGCCGCGTGGATCCGCAACCGTCCCCTGACCAGCAGATCACCTGGTGCGCGCTCGCGTAGCGCACCCCGCACGCGCGCCAGCAGCACCTGGCGATCCGTGCCCTTGACGATGTAGTCGGTCGCGCCGCGCTCGATGCCGACGACCTGATCGCCTGGAGAGTGCCGCGCGCCCGTGAAGATGATCACCGGAAAACCGACGCGGTCCGCGCCGGAGCGCAACTCGTCCAGCACCTCTGGGGCCTGCATATCGGGCATCTCGTAGTCGAGCAGCATCAGGTCGGGCGCGCTCGAACGCGCGCGTGCGACGGCCTCCGTGCCACTGCCGGCAACCTCGACGCTGTAGCCCGCGCGCCGCAGCACCTCGGCCGTCAGCTCGGCCGTGCGAGGCTCGTCGTCCACGACAAGCAGTTTCGCGGTCGTACCGCCCATCCCCACAGCCATTATCGAGAGTTCAGCGTTTCTTGAGGAACTGCTGATCCGCCGATGAGGCGCGTTCGCCAGGACGCCGACAAACTCTCGCCATGGGCCAGCTCCCAGACCTCCAAGAAGCCAGGCGGCGGCTGGGACTGGCCCTAGAAGCGTTGTGCCACGACCGCTGGGTCCTGGGCTTCCTGCGTGGTGGGTCTGTCCAGCCGATCGCGGCATCGGAGATCACGGCTCGCTTTCTTCAGAGCCGGCCGCTGGTGCCGCTGTCGCGCCGAGCTCTCTACGAGAACCGCCCCGTGGTGGTGAACTCGGTGATCGAGAATCCGAACCCATCGAATGCCTACGACTGGGAGCTCGACTGGCCCGCGGTCCTGTACGCGCCGGTCGGCGAGATCGGTCAGCGGCCGGTGGGTCTTCTCACCGTCGGCTGCCGGCGTGACCACTGGTACACCGACGCCGACGTCCATTACGCCGCCAGCCTTGGCGCGGCCCTGGCGCCGATGGTCGAGGCCCTGCGGCGGCCGCTCCGCCGCCTGAACGAGACCGAGAACGAGATCGCGCAGCTCCTCAGCTACGGGTTGTCCGAGCCCGAGATCGCGCGAGCGATCAAGGTCCCGGAGCTCCGCGCGAGAGTGCTCGCGGATGGGGTCGTGCGGAAGCTGCGGATCGTGAGCCTGGAGGTGGCGCTGTCATTTCCGGAGGTGCCGGCGCGGCGGCGGGAGGTGCGAATGTGACTTGGTAGGCGGGGGGCGCCGGCTAGTTCGGGCCGAAGAGGAACACGGTCGTGCCACGACCTTCGGTGCTCACCACCTCGAGCCGCCCGCCTATGCCGGCCGCCCGCTCCCTCATGCCCACCAGCCCGTATCCGCCCGAATGCGACGCCTTGAAGCCGCGGCCTTCGTCGGCGACCTCGATCATGAACGGGCGGGCCGCGAAGGCCATCCTGACCCGGCAGATCCGCGAGCCCGAGTGGCGCCTCACGTTGGTGAGCGCCTCGCGCACGACCTGGTACACAACCTCGCGCTGTTGGGGCGGCAGCATGTCCTCGGTTCCGTTGCTCGAGATCTCGACGCGGATCGAGTAAAGGCGCGCGAACTCGTCGGCCTGCACGCGCAGGTCGCCCATGAGGCCCTCCGGTCCGATCGGCCGCGGCCGCAGCTCGGCCAGCGTCTCGCGCACCTGCTTGAGCATCCGCTCGAGGATCCCGAACACGCTACCGAGCACCTCGTCTTTGCCACCGGCTTTGCCGAAACCGGGATGAGCCTCCGCGTACGTCTTGAAAAGCGAGATGGCCGCCGCGAGGTCGGTGGCGATGCCGTCGTGGAGCTCGCGCGCCATGCGAGCCCTCTCGCGATCGACCGCCTCTTCGGCGGCCTGTCGGGCCGCGGCGCTCAGGGAGGGCGCGGCCTCTGGAGACGATCCCCCGGCCTGGCGCACCTCCGTCATCGGGCCGCCCTACGGCGCCGGTACGAGCCCAGGAGCGCGACGACCAGCGGGTGCTGCAGCCAGCGCAGGATCCGCCGGTACGGCTGCCACAGCTTCCTGGTCTCTTCGATCGCCAGCTTGAGGCGCGCCACATCAGCCTGGAGGCCGACTCGCTCGCTTTCGATGCGAACGGTGAGCGCGCGCATGCGCCGGCCCATCGCCACGCCCCACACGGCCACCACCGCCATCTCGACGAAGATCACCAGCACGCCGGCGACCAGCAGCCAGATGCCGATTGTGCCGAGAAGGGCCATGGTGGCCGCGCTCACTCCTTGGAGTCGCCCTCCTCGATGGCGGCCACCGGCGCGATGGCGACCACCTGGTCATCGGGAGTAAGGCGCATCACGATCACGCCTTGCGTCTGCCGGCCGATGCGAGAGATCGCGCCGACCGGAGTGCGCAGCACCATGCCGCTGGCGGTGATGATCAGCACCTCCTCTTCGGGATCACTGGCCACTCGCATTACCGCCAGCTTGCCGACTCGGTCGGTGACCTTGAGCGTGAACACCCCCTGGCCGGCGCGGTGGTGCATGGGGTACTCGGAGACGGGTGTCCGCTTGCCGTAACCGCGCTCGGTGACGACGAGAACATCTCCGCCCGGTGTCGCGGTCGCGCTTCCCACCACGGCATCGCCCTTGCTGAGCTTGATACCGATGACGCCCTGCGTGTCGCGACCCATGGCACGGACTTCCTTCTCGCTGAATCGGATCGCCTTGCCCAGCGCCGTCGCCATGAGGATGTCATCCGATCCTGAGGTCGGCATCACCCAGTCGAGCTCGTCGCCCTCCTGCAGGTTGATCGCGATGAGACCGTTGCGGCGAACGTTCGCGTACTCGGCGAGCGCCGTCTTCTTTATATATCCATTCTTCGTGACCATGAGCATGTAATGCGCCTCGGTCTCCGACTCGGGGCGCACGAACACCGCGCTGATGCGCTCGTTCGGGCCGACGTCGATGAGGTTGTTGACAGGCACGCCTTTCGCCTGGCGTTCGCGCTCGGGGACCTCATGCACACGCAGCTGGAACACGCGTCCGCTCTGGGTGAAGAACAGCATCGAAGCATGCGTGTGCGTGGTCAGCAGGTGGACGGCGTAGTCCTCCTCCCGTGTGCCGCTGGGCGCGTCGCTGCCCGCGGTCGGGCGTGTGCCCTTCAAGCCCACGCCGCCACGCTTCTGAGCGCGGAACACCCGCAGCGGCTGCCGCTTCACGTAGCCGCGGTGGGTGACCGTGACGACGACGTCCTCCTTGGGCACCAGGTCTTCGGCCGACAGCTCGTTCGGCTCCTGGTCGGTGACCTCGGTACGGCGGTCGTCGCCGTACTTCTTCATGAGGTCGTCCATGTCTTCCCGGATCAGCATCCGCACCTTCTGGTCGCTGGACAGGATGCCTTCGAGGTAAGCGATCGTCTTGATGACCTCTTCGTACTCCGCGTCGACCTTGCTTCGCTCGAGGCGGGTGAGGCGGCCGAGGGTGAGGGCGAGGACAGCCCTCGCCTGTCGCTCGGAGAGCCCGAACTTCGTCTGCAGGTCGGTCGCGGCCGTGTCGGTGTCCTTGGCGGCGCGAATCGTCTTGATCACCTCATCGAGGTGGTCGAGGCAGATCTTCAAGCCCTCGAGGATGTGGGCACGCTCTTGGGCCCGCTCCAGGTCGAAGCGCGTGCGGCGCAGGATGACGTCGCGACGGTGGTCGATAAAGAGCTGCAGCGCCTGCTTGAGGCTCAACACGACCGGCCGGCCGTCGACGATCGCGAGCAGGATCACGCCGAACGTCTGCTGCAGCGGGGTGTGCTTGTAGAGGTTGTTCAAGACCGTGAACACCTGCGCTTCCCGCTTCAGCTCGATGACGATGCGCATGCCCTGGCGGTCGGACTCGTCGCGCAGGTCCGCGATGCCGTCCAGCTTTCGATCCGAAACGAGCTCCGCGATTTTCGCCACCAGTGACGCCTTGTTGACCGCGTACGGCAGCTCGTCGATGATGATCCGCTCGCGTCCGTTGGGCGCCTGCTCGAAGGTGTGTCGCGCCCGCACGACGATGCGACCGTGCCCCGTCGAGTAAGCGGCCTTGATGCCGGCCGTGCCCATGATCAGCCCGCCGGTCGGAAAGTCCGGCCCCTTGACAAAGGCCAGCAGATCCTCGCCGGTGGCTTCCGGATTTTCGACCAGGTGCTTCACCCCGGTGGCGATCTCGCGCAGATTGTGCGGGGGGATGTTGGTGGTCATGCCCACGGCGATGCCGGTGGCTCCGTTGATCAGCAGGTTGGGAATCCGCGAGGGCAGCACCGAAGGCTCTTCCTCGGAGCCGTCGTAGTTGGGAGTCATGTCGACGGTCTGCTTCTCGATGTCGGCCATCAGCTCGCCGGTGATGGCGGAAAGGCGCGCCTCGGTGTAGCGCATCGCCGCCGGCGGGTCGCCGTCGACGCTGCCGAAGTTGCCCTGGCCATCGATGAGCGGGTAGCGAAGCGAGAAGGGCTGCGCCATGCGCACGAGCGCGTCGTACACCGCCACCTCGTTGTGCGGGTGATAGAGCTTGAGCACGTCGCCGACGAACGCCGCGCACTTGCGGTAGCGGCTCGCTGAGGTTGCGCCCGCGCGATGCATCGCGTAGAGAATTCGGCGCTGCACCGGCTTCAGCCCGTCTCGCACGTCGGGCAGCGCCCGCGCGATGATGACGGACATCGCGTACTCCATGTAGGAGGTCTGCATCTCCTCCTGGAGGCTGCGGCCGATGACGGTTCCGACGTTGCGTTCGTCAGTCATTCGGTGGCTCTATTCCTCGTACTTATGCAGGACCACGACTGCGTTGTGCCCGCCGAAGCCGAAGCCGTTGGAGATCGCGACGCGCACGTCCTTGCGGCGGGCGACGTTGGGCACGTAGTCGAGGTCGCAGTCTGGATCCGGGTTCTCGTAGTTGATGGTCGGATGGATGAGTCCGCGGTTGATGGTCAGCAGCGTCGCGATGGCCTCCACAGCGCCGGCCGCGCCGAGCAGGTGCCCGATCATCGACTTGGTGCTGCTGATCGCCACCCGGTAAGCGTCATCGCCGAGCGCGAGCTTCAGCGCCTTGGTCTCGCCGGCGTCGTTCAGGACCGTCGACGTGCCGTGGGCGTTGACATAGTCGAGATCCTTGGGCTCCACGCCAGCGTCCTTCAAGGCGAGCCTGATCGCCTGGGCGGGCGCCTCGCCCGTCTCGTCGGGCGCGACCTGGTGAAAGGCGTCGCAGGTGAGAGCGAAGCCGATCACCTCGCCGTAGATGCGAGCGCCGCGATCGATCGCGTGCTCGACCGACTCCAGCACCAATGTGCCGGCCCCTTCGCCGGGCACGAAGCCGTCGCGGTCGCGATCGAACGGACGGCTCGCCTTCTCGGGCGCCTCGTTGCGCGTGGAGAGGGCGCGAATGGCGTTGAAGGCGGAGATGCCCACCTCGCACAGCGAGGCCTCGCTGCCGCCCGCGAGCATGACGTCGGCGTCGCCATGCTGGATGATCCTGGTCGCGTCGCCCAGCGTGTGCGTCGAAGCGGCGCACGCGGTGGTCACCGTGGTGTTGGGGCCGCGAAGGTGGAAGGCCATGGCTACAGATGCAGCGGCCATGTTGGGAATGATCATCGGCGCGTAGAGCGGGTGCATGCGGCCCTTGGTCGCATACGAGATCGCCCCGCCGGTCATCTCGATGAATCCGCCGATTCCGGTGCCCATGTCGACGCCGACGCGGAAGTCGTCTTCTTTCGAGAGGTCGATGCCCGAATCGGCAAGCGCCATGCCGGATGCGGCCACCGCCATCTGTGAGAAGCGCGCCATCCGCTGCGCCGTCTTGCGCTCCATGTACTGAGTGGGATCGAACCCTTGCACCTCGCACGCGAACTTGGTGGTGAGCTTATCGGTGACATACGACCCATCGACCATGCGAGCCGTGCTGCGCCCTTCGATCAACCCGTCCCAGTACTCGTCCAGGGTCTTGCCGAGTGGGTTCACGGTCCCCATCCCGGTGACCACGACGCGCACGCGGCCGTTACTCCTCACTTCCCCACCTCAGCCCGAATCTTACCGACCAGCTGATTCTCCACCGCTTCCTTGGTCACACGGATGGCGTTCTTGATGGCACGGGCATCAGAGCGTCCGTGCGCGACCACAGCGACCCCATCGATGCCGAGGAGCGGCGCGCCTCCGAACTCGCGCCAATCGATGCTGCTGCGGAGGCGCTGCAAGCCGTCGCGGATGAGCGCGCCCCCGACCTTGCCCGTGAACGTCCGTGGAATCTCGTCTCGCATGCTGCGGAACAGGAACTCTGCGGTCGCCTCGGCCATCTTGATGGCGATGTTGCCCACGAAGCCGTCGGCCACGACGACGTCGGCTTTGCCCGCGTAGAGGTCCTTGGGCTCGACGTTGCCCACGAATTCGCGCATCGATTCCTTCAGCCGCCGACCGGTCTCCTTGACCAGCTCGTCACCCTTGCCCTCTTCCTCGCCGTTGCTGAGCAGGGCGACCCGCGGCTCTCTCCGACCCATCATCTCGCGTGCGTAGACCGCGCCCATGACGGCGAACTGAACCATGAACTCGGGTCGTGAGTCGACGTTCGCGCCGACGTCCAGGAAGTAGGCGAAGCCGTTCTTGATCGGCACGATCGAACCGAGCGCAGGCCGCTCCACGCCCCTGATCCGACCCTGGATGAAAAGCGCCGAGGCCATGATGGCGCCGGAGTTGCCGGCCGACATCCACCCGTCGGCCTTGCCTTCCTTGCACTGGCGCGCGCAGACGGCCATCGAAGAATCCGGTTTCGAGCGCACCGCCTGCGCCGGGTGATCGTCCATGGCGATGACTTGCGTCGAAGGCACCAGCCGCAGGCGCGGATGCTTGTCGAGCATCGGCTGAACGACCGATGGCGAGCCCACGACCGAAACCTCGATCCCATACTCGGCGGCCGCGTCCGAGGCGCCCTGGAGGACCTGCTCGGGCGCGTGGTCGCCGCCCATGGCGTCGACTGCTATTCGCATTGTCGAACGGCCTCGTCAGATGTCGAGGTTGCGGACGCTCTTGGCGTGCGCCTGAATGAACTTCTTGCGCGGCTCGACGTCCGGGCCCATCAGCTTCTCGAAAATGTCGTTGGCGGCAGCCGCGTCCTCGACCTCGACCCGCAGCAGCACTCTCGTTTCGGGGTTCATCGTCGTGTCCCAAAGCTCTGTCGCGTTCATCTCGCCGAGACCTTTCATGCGCTGCACCTCGGCGCCCTTGCCGAGCTGCCGCAACGCCTTCTCGCGTTCGGTCTCCGACCTGCACCAGACGACCTGCTTGCCCTTCGAGACCTTGTACAGGGGAGGCTGCGCCATATAGAGGTAACCCTTGTCGATGACGTCGGGAAAGTAGCGGAAGAAGAACGTGAGCAGCAGCGTGCGGATGTGGCTGCCGTCGACATCGGCATCCGTCATGGTCACGATGCGGTGGTAACGCATCTTTTCGATGTTGAAGTTGTCCCCGATCCCCGCACCCATGGCGGTGATGAGGTCGCGGATGACCTCGAACGTGAGCACCTTGTCGAGGCGCGCCTTCTCGACGTTGAGAATCTTGCCGCGCATGGGCAGGATCGCCTGAAACTTGCGGTCGCGTCCGCCCTTGGCGGTGCCGCCCGCGGAGATGCCCTCGACGATGTAGAGCTCGCAGTTGGCGGGGTCGCGCTCGGAGCAGTCGGCGAGCTTGCCGGGCAGCGTGCTCGACTCGAGAAGGCTCTTGCGCTGCACGAGGTCGCGGGCCTTCCGCGCCGCTTCGCGCGCGCGCGCGGCGGTCAGCGACTTCTCGACGATGCGCCGGCCGTCTGACGGATTCTCGTCGAGGTACTGCGTGAGGCCTTCGGTGAGCGCCGTCGATACGTGGCCCTGGACCTCCGCGTTGCCCAGCTTGCCCTTCGTCTGACCCTCGAACTGCGGTTCGAGAACCTTGACGCTGACCACGGCGGTGAGCCCTTCGCGCACGTCCTCGCCGGTGAGATTGGGGTCGGACTCCTTGAGGATGTTCGCCTTCCGCGCGTAGCGATTGAGGACGTTGGTCAGCGCGGAGCGAAAGCCGGTGAGGTGGCTGCCGCCTTCGATGGTGTGGATGGTGTTGGCGAATGCAAGGACGTTTTCGATGAACGTGTCGTTGTACTGGAGCGCGATCTCGACCTGGGTACCCTCGACCTCCCGGTCGACGTAAAAGGGCGTCGGGTTGACGACGGCCTTGTCGCGATTCAGCGCGCGCACGAACGAGACGATGCCGCCCTCGAAATAGAACGTGTTCGTGACACCGAGGGTCTCGTCCGAGAGCGCGATCTCGAGGCGCTTGTTGAGGTAGGCCATCTCCCGCAGCCGGTGTTGGATGACCTCCCGGTCGAACCTGGTGTCCGGGAAGATCTGCGGGTCGGGCCAGAACCGCACGACGGTGCCGGTATGGTCGGTCTTGCCGACGACCTTGACCCCGCCCTTGGGCACGCCACGGGCGAACTCCTGGAAATGGATCTTGCCGCCCCTGTGCACCCAGACCTGCAGGCGCTCGCTGAGGAAGTTGACCGCCGACACCCCCACTCCGTGCAGGCCCGAGGAGACTTTGTAGCCGCCGCCGCCGAACTTGCCACCGGCGTTGAGGCGCGTGAGGACCAGCTCCAGGGCGGAGAGGCCCTCCTTCTTGTGGATGTCGACCGGGATCCCGCGGCCGTCGTCATCCACCTGGACGCTGCCATCGGCGAAGAGCGTGACCACGATCCTCCGGGCAGAGCCGGCCAGGGCCTCGTCGACCGCGTTGTCCACCACCTCGTAGACCAGGTGGTGGAGGCCTGTGGTGGTCGTCGAGCCGATGTACATGCTCGGACGCCGCCGGACATGCTCCCGGCCCTCAAGGACCTGGATCTGCTCGGCGGTGTACGCCACGTCGGCGCCTAGGGGCTGGGGCCTGCGCTGCCTTTCCGAAGCCAGGTTTCGTCTAGCCTCGCTCAGGGTTTCTAGCTCCCAGCCTGGTGAAATCGTAGGGGACAACTCGGCAGGGTTTCAGAACCCTGATTTTACCGGATTTCGAGTTCGAAAATGGCCTTCGGAAGCCTCTTAACAGGCCTGATCCGGGCTCGGTTTCCAGCGCAGGATCGGATCCTCGCTCTGGCCCTGCAGGTAGGCGTTGATGCGCCTGGCCGTCGCCACTTCGTCCAGGCGTCCGACGGGCAGGCTGTGGGGCTCGTGATGCAGCTTTTCCGGGTCTTCCCTGGCCTCCCGGACGATGTCTGCGATCGCCGCCGCGAAAGCGTCCAGGGTCGGCTTGCTCTCGGTTTCGGTGGGCTCGACCATGATCGCCTCGGGGACCACCAGCGGGAAGTAGATCGTGGGGGCGTAGAAGTCCCGTTCCAAAAGCCCCTTGGCCACGTCCAGCGCCTTGATGCCGTTCGGGGCGAGGTTGCGGGCGCTGGCCACGAACTCGTGCATGCACGGCCCCTCATGAGGCATGTCCAGCAGGCCCTCCACCCGCTTCCGCAGGTAGTTGGCCGAGAGCACCGCGTCCAGCGAGGCCTGCGTGAGGCCGTCACCGCCCATCGACAGGATGTAGGTGTAGGCGCGCACGAGCATGCCGAAGTTGCCGTAGAAGCTGCGGACGCGCCCGATCGAATGCGGGCGCTTGAAATCGAGCTTCAGGTGGCCGTTCAGCCGCTCCACGGTCGGCGTGGGCAGGAACGGCACCAGCTCCGACTTCACCCCTACCGGGCCCGCTCCCGGCCCACCGCCCCCATGCGGCGTGGTGAACGTCTTGTGCAGGTTCATGTGCACGGCGTCGAAGCCCATGTCGCCCGGCCGGCAGACGCCCATGAACGCGTTCAGGTTGGCGCCGTCGTAGTACAGCTTGGCACCGGTGTCATGCACCAGCTCGGCTATATCCAGTATCTCCCGCTCAAACAAGCCCAAGGTGTTGGGGTTCGTGAGCATCAGGGCCGCGACTCGGGACGACAGCTTGGCCTCGAGGTCGGGCAGGCTGATGCGGCCGTCCGGGCCCGAGGCGACCTCGACCACCTGGAAGCCACTCAGCGCGGCGCTGGCCGGGTTGGTGCCGTGGGCGGAGTCGGGGACGAGGACCTCGGTCCGCGCCTCGCCGCGTGAGCGGTGGTAGGCCTGGATCATCCGCAGCGCGGTCCACTCTCCATGCGCGCCGGCCGCCGGCTGCAGCGTCACCCGATCGACACCGACGATGGCGCAAAGCGCCTGCTCCAGGCGCCACATCAGCTCCAGCGCCCCCTGCACTGAGTCCTCGTCCTGGTAGGGATGAAGGTCCGCGAAACCGGGCAGCGCCGCGACCACCTCGTTGACGACGGGGTTGTACTTCATCGTGCAGCTGCCCAACGGGTAGAACTGCTCGCTGATCGAGTAGTTCATGGAGGCGAGCCTGCTGTAGTGGCGCATGACCTCGGGCTCGCTGAGTCGCGGCAGCGACGGCGGCGCGGAGCGGAGGAGATCGCCTGGGAGCGCCGCCTTCGGATCGGTGGTGGCGACGTCCGCGCCCGGCAGCCGGGGAGCATGCGCGTTCGGGCGGCTCTTCTCAAAGCTCAAGAGCTCGGTCATGAGCTCAGCGTTTCCACGAGCTCGTCGATGGCGCTGGGATCGTTGACCTCTGTGCAGGTGAAGGTCTGGACGCCTTTCAGGTCCCTGTACCAGCGACCGACGTCGAGCCCGCCGAGGATGCCCTTCCGTGCCAGCTTCCGGTTCATGGCCGCCGCGGGCTTCGGGGATCGCATCGGAAACTCGTTGAGGAACAGGCGCTCGGGAAATGCCCGCTCCCAGCCCGGAAGCCCTGCAAGCATCTCGGCTAGCGCGTGGGCACGCTGGAAGCTGACCTCGGCGATGTGGCGCATGCCTTCGGCGCCCATGTACGTCATGTACACGCTGGCCGCCAGCGCGCACAGCGAGTGGTTGGTGCAGATGTTGGAGGTGGCCTTCTCGCGCCGGATGTGCTGCTCGCGAGCGGTCAACGTCAGCACAAAGCCGCGCCGCCCTTGGGCGTCGTGAGCCGTGCCGATCAACCGGCCGGGCAGCCGGCGCACCAGCTCTTTTCGGCAGGCCATGAAACCAACATGCGGGCCGCCATAGCTCGGGGCCAGCCCCAGCTGCTGGCCCTCACCGACGGCGATATCGGCGCCGTACTCCCCCGGCGGGGCGAGGAGCGCAAGGCTGATCGGGTCGACGCAGGCGATCGCGAGGGCCCCCACGTCGTGTGCGCGCTTGACGAGGTCGGGCGCGTCGACCAACAGGCCCAGGAAGTCCGGCTGCTGAAAGATCAGCGCCGCCGTCTTGGCGTTCGGCTCTGACCCCTTCCTGACCTTGATCCCGCGACCCTCGCCGAAGCCGCGAAGGACATCGACATACTCGGGGTGCAGATAGCCGGCCACCAGGACTTCCTTGCGGCCGGTGTGGACCGCGGCCATCATCGCCGCCTCAGCGACCGCGGTCGCGCCGTCGTAGAGCGACGCGTTGGCGACGTCCAGCGCCGTCAGCTCGGCGATCATGGTCTGGAACTCGTAGATCGCCTGCAGGGTGCCCTGGCTCGCTTCGGGCTGGTATGGCGTGTACGCGGTGTAGAACTCCGGCTTCGACGTGACCGCCGCCACCGCCGACGGTATGAAGCGGCGATAAACGCCGCCGCCGCGAAAAGTCAGGCGGTCCGCAAACGCGCGGTTGCGCGCGGCCAGCGAGGCCACCTCGGCCATGGTCTCGAATTCCGAGAGGCCGTTGGGCAGCTCAAGCCGCGGGATGCGCAGCGACTCGGGGATGTCGACCAGGAGCCCTTCCATCGAGTCGACGCCGATCGTGGCGAGCATGTCCGTGCGCTCTTCCGGTGAATGGACCAGGTAGGGCAAGCTAGGCGCCGGTCTCCGCGGACTTCTTGTACGCGTCCTCGTCCATGAGGTCTTTGGGCAGCTCGCCCGAAATCTCCAACTTGAGGATCCAGCCATCGCCGTAGGGGTCGGAGTTGATCAGCTCGGGCATGCTCGCCAGCTTGTCGTTGACGCCGGTCACGCGCCCCGCGACCGGGGCGTAAAGGTCGCTGGCGGCCTTCACAGACTCCACGACCCCGAAACTCTCGCCCGACTCGAGCTTGCGACCAGGGCTGGGCAATTCGAGAAAAACAACATCCCCAAGCTGCGCCTGCGCGAAGTCGGTGATGCCGACGGTGACGGTCTTACCATCGACCGAGAGCCATTCGTGGGTCTTGGTATAAAGCCGGCCCGCCATAGATTTCCTCCCTTTTCGTGAACCCTGCCGCGGCCCGGCTCATGACTTCGCCGGCGCGGCGGCCGATCGCGCCGAACCTCGATAGAAGGGCAGCGGCACCACTTCCGCGACAGCCTCGCGACCGCGGACATCCACGGCAGCCTGCTCCCCGACCCGCAATGATGCGACTTCCACCATCGCCAGCGCGATGGGGTGCCCGAGGAAGAAGGAATGCGTGCCGCTGGTCACCGTGCCGACCGTCCGGCGGTCGGTCGACACCGCCGCCCCGTGGCGGGCGATGTCCCCGGGCGCGGTCTTCAGGCCGACCAGGTTCCGCGCCGGCCCGTTTCTCTTGACCTGGGCGAGCGCGTCCCGGCCGACGAAAGGACCCTTTTCGAGGCGCACCGTCCAACCGAGCCCCGCCTCGTATGGGTTCACGGTCGTGTCCATGTCGTTGCCGTAGAGGCGAAGCGCCGCCTCGAGCCGGGTGGCGTCGCGGGCCCCGAGGCCGGCCGGCAGCGCACCGCGCTTCGCGCCACTGTCCAGGATCGCGTCCCACACCTCGCCGACCTGATCGGCCGAGATGAAGAGCTCAAATCCATCCTCGCCCGTGTACCCCGTGCGGGACACCAACGCGCTGACGCCAGCCACCCGGCCAGGACGAAATCCGAAGTAAGGGACGTCCTCCAGACCGCGAGCGGGCAAGAGCTCCTCGGCCTTCGGACCCTGATAAGCGATCAGCGCCAGCTCGAAGGTGCGGTCTTCGATCTCCACGCCGGCAGGCGCATGGCTGCTCATCCACTCGAGGTCGCGCTCACGGTTGGCGGCGTTGACGACGAGGAAGAACCCTTCTTCACCCCAATACACGACCAGGTCGTCGAGCACACCACCTTGCTCGTTGCACATGAGGTTGTACTGGGCACGCCCCTGGCTGATGCGCGACAGGTCGTTCGTGAGCAGGCCCTGAAGAAACTCGAAGCCGCCATCGCCCGTGAGCCTGAAGCGCCCCATGTGCGAGATGTCGAAGAGGCCCGCGACCTGGCGCACCGCAAGATGCTCGTCCCGGATCGACGTGTACTGCTGTGGCAGCTCCCACCCGCCGAAATCCACCATGCGTCCACCGAGGGCCACGTGTCTTTCGTAGAGGGGAGTCCTGTGCGGGCTAGCCGTCAAATTCGGCGCGCTCGTCGTCGTCTTCAACGAGGTCGATGGCCTCAGGGTCGATGAAGGCGAGCACCTCTTCGTCGTAGCGACGGCGCGCGTCGGCCACCACCTTGGCCACGTAAACGGTGCGGTCGAGGGTCCACTCCAGCTTCTCAGCGAGCTCGGCGGGCCTCGGTTCCCGCTGCAGGAGGCGCCTGATCACGAGCTCGGCCCGCTCGTAATCGGTGGCGGCGGCCACGAGCAGCTCGCCCTCGCGAACGGCGGCCGCCTCGGCGGAGATCGCCGCGTCCATCTGGGCGGCGATCCTGGCGTCGGCGAAATCACCGAAGTCCTTCTCTCCGCTGTCGACGAAAGTCCGGACCGCCTCCAGGAGACCGATCGACCCCTCCTGGACCAGGTCGGGAACGGACAGACCCTGCTCGCCGCGCGATGCGGCCAGCCGCATGACGCGGTCCAGGTTGACCGCGACCAGGCGATCCTGGCTGGCGCGATCGCCAAGCGCAGCCCGCTCGAGCAGCCTGGTCTGGTCGCCGGAGGTCAAAGAGCCGGCGAAACGAGCCTGGCGCAACAGGGACTGCAGGACTTCGGCGTCTTCGCCGCTGTCCACCGATTCTACGACGCCAATGGGAGCCCTCCGGCGTGCTGAGCCAGGCCGATGTTCCACGTTTTACATGCCAGCCGGTCCGCGGATTGCCATACTCAAAACATGCACGCTCGCCACATGCTGGCCGCCGGTGCGGCCGCTTTTGCCATCGCCGCCCTTCTGCCCGCCCCGGCGGCAGCGGCGACGCCGCGTGTCGAACAGGCCGACCTCAACGGCGACATCAACAACATCATGTCGGCGTACATGTCGGCTTCCGTCTCACGAGCGGAGAACGACCACGCCGACGCCCTGTTGGTGGTGATCAACACTCCCGGAGGCATCTCGACCTCGATGGACGAGATCGTGACCAGCCTCTTGAACTCCCGCGTCCCGGTGATCGCGTTCGTCTACCCGAGCGGCGCCCGTGCCGCCTCGGCCGGGCTGTTCGTCGCCGAGGCCGCGGATATCCTGGCCATGGCGCCAGGCACCAACATCGGCTCAGCGCATCCAATCCAGGCGACAGGGGCAGACCTCACCGGAGACCTCGGCGCCAAGGTCCTCAACGACGCGGTGACCAGGGTGCGCAACCTCGCCTCGATGCATGGGCGCAATCCCGACTGGGCCGAGGACGCGGTGCGCCACAGCGTCAACATCAACGCCGAAGATGCGGTGCGCCTCCACGTCGCCGACCTCGAATCCGCTGACCCGGCCTCGCTGCTCAGCGCCGTCGACGGGCGGGTAGTGCCCCGGCCCGGGGGCTCGCTGACACTGCACACGGCGGGCGGCCAGATCCAGGACTTCCCCATGCCGTTCTGGATGCTTTTCTTGAACGCCCTCATCGACCCGACGGTGGCCGCCCTGCTGATCCTGCTCGCCGCCTACGGCATCATCACCGAGATCACGACCCCAGGCGCGATCCTGCCCGGCGTCATCGGTGGGATCGCCGCCGTGCTTGCGATCGTCTCCCTGGCCAACCTTCCAGTGAACATCGCCGGGGCCCTCATGATGTTCGTCGCGCTCGCCCTTTTCATCGCCGACCTCAAGGCGAACACCCACGGAATCCTGAGCTTCGGGGGCATCGTGGCGCTCCTTTTGGGCATGGCCTTTCTCATCAACACCGGACCGTTCGGTCTCGGCGTCAATCCGATCGCGGTTGTGCTGGCTGCCGTGGTGACGACCGGCTTCTTCGTCTTCTTCATCCGCAAGGTGTGGGCGGCGCGGCGTCGTCCGGTCACGACCGGGTCCGAAGCGCTGGTCGGCGCCAAGGGCGAGGTCCGCGAAGAGTTGGCGCCGGAAGGACTAGTCTTTGTGCGCGGAGCGCTCTGGAAAGCGGTCGCAGATCCCAGCCCGATTCCGGTGGGGAGCGAGGTTCGAGTGGTAGGTCGTAAGGGCCTGCAGCTGCAGGTCGTCGCAGGCGACGCAGGACCGAAGAAGGAGGACAGCTGATGGACGTCGGCACTCTCGTGGTTGTCGGAGTGATCGTGCTGCTGGCCATCATCATCGTGTTCTCGAGCCTGCGCATCGCCAACGAGTACGAGCGCGGCGTCGTATTCCGCCTCGGCCGGCTGATCGCGCTGAAAGGCCCTGGCCTCTTCTTCATCATCCCGTTCGGGGTCGACCGTCTCGTCAAGATCGACCTCCGAGTGATCACGCTCGAAGTGCCGCCTCAAGAGGTCATCACCAACGACAACGTTACGGCGAAGGTGAACGCCGTCATCTATTTCCAGGTGGTCGACGCGCAGAGAGCTGTCGTCCAGGTCCTCAACT
>WNFC01019235.1_pt1 | contig 15888 bp, 16 predicted proteins | sample 5400541 | NCBI WGS metagenome assembly WNFC01 (sample SAMN13153342, study PRJNA577476) | soil metagenome | isolation source: 120 cm saprolite under Douglas fir tree site 2 hole 2 replicate 1 | place: USA:California | collected 2015-04-18
TATCATCGGGGGTACGGTCAACGAGGGGAACATGGAGGCGAGTTTGATCTTTCTCTGCTGCGCGACGACCCTGTCTTTCTGCTCTTCGACCTGATCTGGGCGCAAATGCCTAAGGAGCGGTGTGCGTGAGGCCCCAACAGACGGGAAAAAAACGAGCAGGTAGCCACTTTAGCGTTCGGGACATTATGCCTGTCTTTTCCCTTTCCCTTCTTTTCTACTTTTTTACCCGACTGGGACGGATGATGGGCCTTGTGTGTTCTGTCCTCAGACATTGTGGGAGGGGGCGAACACGGACACGTGACTCCGCCCGTCTGTCCGTGTTGACTTTTCCGAGTGACTTATCGCTCACTTTGAGCGTTGTCGCGAGCTACCATGAGGAGAACACCATCCATGTCCGATATCATAATTTCAGGAGACGAGCAGGAGCAGTCTCGCATCCAGCTCGAGAAGAATCTCCTCCACACAGACCTGTCTCTTCATCTCTCTAATGACTACTCGGTCGAGATTCCCCGCCATCAGTCAAACACATCGGCGCTGTTTTCTGCCTTTGATCGCTCCAGAGATGCTGATTTAGACGATGTTCTCAGTCAAGTTCAAGCGTGGTCCTATCACACGGGCGAGGATGACGAAGGAGTTCAACCTTTCGTCGGCGAGACATTATCGACAGCGGGTCACCATGCTAGTGCACTGACTCTCAGTGCTGGCCTCGCTGGCCGAGGCGAAAGACGAGACATCAGCCTCAGTGGTGCCGAATACGACCCTGAGCGTCCCTTACAGGACCTCATTGCTACCGTACGCACCAAAGTTGATCTGACTGACGTTGCCAATGAGCCATCGCGTCCTGTCGTAAGTCCTTATGTTTCATCTTCTCTTCAGTATTGACAAAACCCGTGTTCTATATCCAGTCAAACCCTGTGCCGTTCGATCCCCCCATCGTGGATAGCATGCTTTCCTCGTCGGAGCCAGATAGCCCTGACCCACCCTCAGTGAAACCAGGGTTCTCGGATGCCTTCTCGCATCTGATATCCTCCCCAAAGCGCCCACGCTCAAGCCACCATGCATCACAACATCCGCCCCCATCGCACCACATACCTGCACGACCTCCTCGTATATCGCAGGTATATGCTAGAGAAGGCGAGCCGACGCCACGCCCGCGGAAAGGCGTGCGACTACAAACAGTCAACTCGGATAAGGCTTCTGGCCCACCTACGCCTCCCAGCACTAATTCGAACTTCACAAGACTGGCGAGGGGATTGGCTCGCGAGATAGAAGCCGAAGAAAGCAGATGGCATGCCCCCTTGGAGGTCGAAGAGATTCACGTTGGGACGAAGGAGAGGAGGCCGACCCAAATTGCCCGCGAGAAAAGGGCAAACTCAGGTAAGCATCATTTATTACTGTGGACTTTGAACTAAGAGGTTATACAAGTAAACGCGGATGTTGGGCCTTCAAACGTGAAGAAGAAACAAATCGTGCTCCCCGACCTTACTGGACTAAGCGTGGCCGTTGAGAGTCCTGCCAAGGGACAATCGCATCAACCCTACGGGGACACACGCAAGGAAAACGGAGATGACGAAGGACACGGTATGTCCCTTGCTGGTTCTTTGTCCTGGAACTCAAAAAGGTTCAGCCCGTTTGCAGCTTGCCGTAAAGTTCCTCCAAACGAAGATCGCTCACCTCGACGCGGAGAACCATACGTCCAGGAGACGCATGAAGGAGCTTGAACGCGAGTTGGATGTTTGCAGACAAGACGTTGAAAGGCAGCGCGACCTGGTCATACGGCGTGAGGAGCAGTTGGTGAAGCAACAGCGAGCCGAGGAAACCACAGCAAGATTCCAAGGAAAAGCGCGTGCTGTCGAGGACACAAGGGACGAGCAACGGCATTATAAACAAGCCGTCGAGGAGAAAAAAGGTGCGCAGGTATATTCACCCGTCTTTATTGGAATTAACTACATGGACACAGCCCTGGAAACCCTTATTACGACTCTCCGATCTCACATGGCCCGACTAACCTCCGAGCTCTCGAGACATAAAGCGCTACTGGATAAACTACAGTCTCTCCGAGAAGCGGACAAGAATACGCTTCGACAGAAAGTCCGTGAGGTCGACCACCTCAGGCGACAGGTAGAGAAACTTGCTGGTGAAGTGGAGGTGCTCAAGGGCGTCGTGGAAGAAGGTCTTAGGGAGAGAAGGGAACGTAGTCTCTCCCATTCCCACGATGAGCTCCAAGCCCATGGCCTGGACGATGAAGCGGAAAGGGTTCAGGACGAGGAAGACGTTCTTGATCCCCAACCAGACGCCGACGACTACGAGATAGAGGACGTCCAACCTGCGCTCGCACGTCCTGCGCTTCTGGAACGCACGACGCGCACGGGCCGTGGCTTGTTTGGTTCCTCCTCGATCCCAGGCAACGTAGGCAACATCCAACGCTATGTCGAGGATAGCGAGTTGGAGCGGATTTCTGTGGAACTCGAGGAACGACGCTCAGAACGGTCACGATCGTCGTCTAGGCTAGGGAGCTCGGTCAGCAGCAACGGATCCTACCGCGCGCCGAGCGTGGTATCCTCGATACGTTCTGCTGCGCGGAACCCTCTCAATTCCACATCTTTGGAACGTGCTGCCACCCCTGACAAACTTTACGAAAAAAGGCGGCAAGCTTCCAGTTCGTCCGCACCCCTTCCCACACAGGCCCCTCGCCCGGCCGCACCGACGCCGGCCCATGCTCGAGAGCGACACCACGCGGGCGATATACCTTTCCCGCAAATCCGTGGTGCACGGCTCGAACGGATGTTTTTCTCTGCGCCAGAACACAACACCAAGACTTGCACTGTATGCAATCGCCGACGCTATCGCGAGGCTGCGCCGAGACCGCTGTGGTACCCTGCCAGCAAGGGTCACAACGTTACAGTTGCGGATGCAAACGATGAGGATGAAGGCTTTGGTGAGGGTTCGGTTATAGAGGACGGAGAGGGGCGCAAAACTCTCCATGGAGCTGGTGTGAACCTCGATTTCTTGAAGGGGGACACCGGAAACGGGCACCTCCCCCCGCAAACTGTGCTCGTGCGTGTGCTAAGGGAGCTGGAGGACGATTTTACACACTACAAAGGGTATGTGCTTGTAGATTCCCAGGCCTGGGGTCGCGCTAAAATTCTGGGCGTAGGATCTATACAGAGTTAGCGGACCAGTACAAAATCATGGACGCTGCCTCGAACGTTGTGAGGCGGAATGTATTGGCGCAACATCTGCGCGAGGTAATTGACGTTCTCGAACAAAGGGTGCGTTGTTTAATTTGAAACACGGGGCTCATCACATATGCGGTCAAATTCAGGGTGATCAGATCGCGTCTCTCTACGACCTCTTGACTTTTGAGGACAAGCCTGTGGCGCGATCGGTGGTGCCAGAGAAGGATCCGGGGAAGCAAGAGCCCGTCGGTTTGGAACGGACTCGGCACAGTGGTTCGAGAAAGCGGCGCCTTGCATTTGCGTAAAAATTCGCATTTATCCGTTATACGTACAATGTAGAATGCATGTATCATTATTCGCTACCATCCTCCCTTCCCTTCCCTTCCCTTCCCTTCCCTTCCCTTCCCTCTCCCTCTCCCTCACGGTTCCCCCCATCTCGCTGAATTCCGCCCGCCTAACGGACTCGTAGAATTTTTACAGGGTAGATTGAGTGGCGATGTAATATTGATCGAAGGTGTGATCGGAGTGAAATTTACTCGAAATAGGCAAAATAGGCAAACGTAGGCCGAAATCGGGGAATGATACTCTAACTTGTTATCCCGTTATGGCCCAAAGCTTAACAAAGCTGCATTATTACGAGAGCGACTTGATGGATCAGAGTACTATTACTAAGCGAAGGCAGTGTTCAGGTATCCCTCAATTTCCTTCTTGTGTTGTCCCTACGCAAAAGGAAAACAGTATGTTCAGTCAACGAAGGCATATTATCACCTGAGAGAAGTACCTTGCTTCCCGTTGCAACAGAACTTGTAGGCCCACGGCCAGCATAAAGAGGGTATTTACCCTCGTGGTGCTGGGTAGCGTTGGCAGCGGTAAGAATCCGAGGCCCGACGTATGTCCATGCGCCATTGTTGAGAGGCTCCTCCTATACGTTCCGACTTGTCAGTCATGGGGATGCGAAAACGTCGCACACGGCCGTACCTGGCACCAAAGGATATCTGCATTCGGATATACATCAAGATGAGGTGTAATCTAGGAAAGCGATCAAAACTATTCCAAAGTTAGCAAGGAGATGACGAGATGACATACCAAATCATAAGGAAAGGGGGAAATCTGCTCCACGCGGCTGATGGCTACATCCTTGATGCCCTTTTCCTCACGTTCCTGAAGTAACGTATAGTAAACTTGGCCTAGGAGACAACCATATGCTTAAAGCTCCTCGGATGGGATATGCCAACACGTTACCTGAGCAGAGAATGTGACGCCTTATACCTTCGGGGCGAACGAGATCTTCAGAGGTTTCCGGCAAAAAGCGTTGGAAGTAAGTATTGTTGACCATCTCCGAGAGAGACGACTTTGCTTTCGGGTGACGAAGCAACGATTTGGAGAAGAAAAGAATGAGCTGGATAACACGTAAGATGTCACACACTCAAAGCTCCTGATAGGTACGCACCGGCTTTCGGTAGTCACGGTGAATCTGACGACGAAGTACGTGGAACTAGACACGGGAGGTAAGAATATGACCAGCAGTTGCTACATGATCGACCACTGACATAATTAGCGGGGGTCGTAGGGTACACGATCTGCATGTTACAATCTTGGTGCATGCGCTCGAGCTTTTCAGGGCTAGGTAAGTGATGAGGGTGATCATCACAAAGTTGCAAGAATCGCTCGAGGCGCGCGCTGGAGTGTTCGGGTCCTTGACCATCATATCCATGGGGCAAATTCACGACCAAGCCAGTCCGCTGCAACCACTTGCGCTCTCCAGACGCGATAAACTGGTCGATGATTACCTGCGCGTTGTTGGCAAAGTCACCAAACTGAGCCTCCCATATCGGTAGCGTGTCAGGTGAAACGAGAGAGTAACCAAGCTCGAAGCCCAGGGTGCCATATTCGGATAGAGAAGAGTTGCAAATGACAAAGCGCGCCTGGCCTCCGCCAAGGTTGTTCAGAGGGACGTACTGCTGCTCGTCTTCTTGGTCATGGAGCACCGCATGTCGTTGCGAGAATGTGCCGCGTTCGACGTCCTGGCCTGACACGCGTACGTGTTTCTTCTCCAATGCGAGAGAGCCGAACGCGAGTGCCTCAGCTGTAGACCAGTCAATGCCGTCGCCATCCTCGACAGCCTTGCCTCTATTTTTGATGATACGTGCGAGATTGTTGTGAACATCAAAATTTGGGGGATAGGAAGAGACAACCTTGCCAACGTGCTTGAGGATTGCTTCGTCTACACCAGTTGCGCGTACCGGGAGAACCTGTTCCGCGAGTTCCTTTGGTGATGGGAAACCGGGCCACGATGCTGAGAGCCACTCTTGATTAGTCGGGACGTAATCTTTTGCGCCCTCAGCAGCGGTCTCGAGCATACCCCATACCCACTTCTTATGCTCATCGATGTCCTTCTCGGTGAACGTGCCACGGCCAACAAGGAACTTTGTGTACTGTGTCAAGGGCGTAGGCTGCTTTGCGATAGCTTGGTACATTCGCGGCTGCGTAAAGCTTGGCTGGTCAGTTTCGTTATGTCCGTAGCGCCGGTAGCAGACAATATCGATGACGACATCTCTCTTGTATTTGGCGCGGTAGTCGGCCGCAAGTTGACAAACAAACGTGACGGCTTCTGTGTTGTCACCGTTAACGTGGAAAATGGGGGCATCGATAGATTTAGCGATGTCAGAGGGATAAGGTGTCGATCGTGCGAACCGCGGGTCGGTGGTGAAGCCGATCTGGTTATTGACAACAAGATGGATCGTCCCACCAGTACCGTACCATGGAAGGTTGTGGAAGCCCATAGTTTCGTAAACGATGCCTTGTCCGGCAAATGCAGCATCACCATGGAGCAAAACACCCATGGCAGTGGCATGCGAAACTTCGTCGTTCTCCACAAGTTGGATCGCGCGAGTTTTGCCGAGGACAACCGGGTCACAAGCCTCTAGATGTGACGGATTGGCAACAAGAGATAGAGAAACTTTCTTTCCGGATGGCGTAGGACGGACGTAATTGGCACCGAGGTGATATTTCACATCACCAGCTTGAAAGTCATCTGAATTCGCCGCTGCACCAGAGAATTCGTTGAGGATCGCTTCGAGAGGCTTCCGAATGACATTTGCTAGAACGTTCAAACGGCCGCGATGGGGCATTCCTATGGTGACATGTTTGATACCATGATCCACGGAGCGATCGATAAGGGCCTTCATTCCAGGAATGAGAGACTCGCAACCTTCAAGACCAAAACGCTTCTCGTTGGGATACTTGCTGGCAATGAATTTCTCGAAGGACTCGGACCATATAAGGCGGTCAAGAATCATCCGTTTTTCCTCTAAGGTGTAGTTCCAAGGTTTGGGCACCTCAATGCGCTCACGAATCCAATCGCACTGGTCCTTGTCTGGGATATGGACATACTGGATCCCGACAGCGCCACCTGATGCCTGATAAAACAAAAGCTGATGACGCAAAAAAGGAAGCTCACAATATATGCGCTTAAGAGTTTTGATAATTTCCCCGAGGCTCATAGTTTTCCGGTCCTCGGTCGCAAAGTGGGGCAAGATGCCGGGTCCTAGGGTGATCTGCTTATCAAGGTCGCGCTCCGTGAAACCGTAGTGACTCAATTCGAGCTCCGGAGGGTGAAAATCCTGAAGGTCTGCATCAAGAATGCCGAGGGGATCGAGCTCCGCGACATGATGTCCGCGCACTTGGTATGCACGAACCAGCAGTTGCATCTACATGGGATGTTAGCTTCTACCCTAACCAAGACAACCCTCTTGTGCGCACCTTGAGATGATCATCGAGTTGGGCACCACCAGATGCGTGAAGCGCAGGCGCGCCGTCTGCCGGAGCAGGAAGGAACTTGGGAGGCGGCTGGAAAGCGTTAGGACCCAGCCCCTTCTCCAAGTCAGAGAAATAGGCATCCCAGGACGCGTGGACTGAAGTCGGATCTTGTCTCCAGTGGCGGTACATCTCCTCTGCGTAGTGAGTATTGGTTCCATTCGCAAAAGGGTCGTTAGACGATGGAGAGGTGGCTACGGTGGCAAGATCGCGTTGAAGTAGAAGAGAGGCCTGCTTGGGGGCGATAGCCAACCTGGACCTGCCAGTTACGCATCGAAGACGCCTCAAAGCATGCCTCTGCAACATGGCCAATGTCACGGGGTAAGAGAAAAAGGACGATGGGAGTTGATAGTTGTGACTTTTTGCTTTTGATGAGAGGCCTCGGAGCTAGGCCAGCACACTGACCCGGTTTCGCTCCGCTTCAAGCGGCAAATGCCGAGTTGCAATCCGGGTACTGTACAGTCATAACTAGCTAAGGCATACTACTTGTAGAATTACAGTACTAGTGCCCGTACGATAACCCTATGACGGTCTCATGCCAGTAAACTTCGGAAACTCGGAAATGAATGACTTGTACACCGCAGATACCCCCCGGGCATAGATGTTCGTCGTATATACCTACAAATGCATTTCGGATAATGTCTTTCAAACTCTACGTGGAAGGACTCACAAGCTCATTATACATAATGGCCGGCGACCGCTTGTCCGTCAAAAACGAACTCGGGTGAATCTTGACGACCTTTGAGACGACTTCAATAGATTACGAGGCAAAAACTTCGACAAGCATACCGAAGGACCCATCATCTGCTTGTAAGTGCCATCTGGTTGTAATAATGCCACGTGTTGCAAGAGACCCCTCAATAAACTCCGGAGCGGCGGGCTTTCTTCGTTTCCGCATGTTAAACTCCAATCAATACCAATCCTTTTGCAGACGCCCCGCAACTGTGTCCGAATGTTTTCCGCCTCACGAAGTGCACGTTGACTTACGAAATTCCGCTTGCACCAGTCTTTACGGCTACTCTTGCCCTCCGAGGCACATACCTCGTCATAAGCACGAAAGACGTTCAACATAGCCCAGTGATCACCAGAAGGGTGACGGAATTTCGTCCGAGCTTCATTAGCTGCGTCGCGCTGCGATGACGAGTCGGGGAAGAGAGGGGAAGACGACGATAATAACGCAACAACGGACATAACGTCGGCCGTACAGCTGTGCTTTACGGAGGCAAGAACTGCCGCCGCGTACTGGGGTTCTAGTGGGAACATAGCAAGTGACCGTCCGAAATCCGTTAAACAGCGGGAATCGTCAATGGCGTCCAGAAGCCAGAGTGTCCGTAAGGCCGAACCAACTAGGTGAACGGTGTCAAACAGGCAGGGTATCATGTTAATACGACTAGAACATACCGGATTCCTGGTCTGGCTTATCCATGAAAGGCATTGCGTCCAGATCCTGGCACTCACCACTTCCAGCTATTCTCGCCAAGTGCCGCTTCTCTTTCTGCTTCCCGGAGTCTATTACGTATCTCACTCCTGGAATTGTGATGGATGTTTCCGCTATATTAGTGGCCAGGATACACTTGCGCGAATCGGGCGGTGTTGGAAGGAAGACTCTTGTCTGTTGTGCATTAGGAAGTGATGCATACAGCGAGCATATGATCACATCGGGTACATCCTGGGGAAGTTGATTGGCATACATTCGCAGGGAACTCTCAAGGTTCTCAATGTCATCCTGGCCTAGATATAATTGAGACTTCAGTGCAAACAGGAAAGCACGGAGGTGGAAAGTACCTGGGAGAAATATAAGGACATCTCCAGGAGGCTTATCTACGTGGATCTGGAAGAAAGTACGTAATGCGGCGTCCAAGTAGTCATTTTGGCTGGTAGAGGTATGAAATATGGACACTGGATGCTGACGACCTTTGACATAGAGCACCGGGGCACTGTCGAGTGTTAATCTTAGAGTTATGAGAATTCCAGAGAACATACTTCTCGAAGAATTTGCTGAACTTCTCTGCGTCCAGTGTTGCGGACATGATAACGACCTTGAGTGGATTTGCCTTGCGTTTTCCTTTGTCGTTACAGTCCGCACCACTACCATTCCGTAGGGCCAGTATGCGTTTTAGACTTGCAAGCACAATGTCCGTGCGCAGTGTACGTTCATGTGCTTCGTCCACAATGACAGCGTCATAGCACGTGAGAAATGGATCGCTCATCATTTCTCGCACGAGCATCCCATCAGTGAGATACTTGATCCGCGTGCTGGGGCCCACGCAGTCATCAAAGCGCACTGAATACCCCACCAGCGTGCCAAGAGGCCGCCCTTGCTCGGCGGAGACGCGAGCGGCAATTGATGTTGCGGCAACGCGACGAGGTTGCGTGACAGCAATCTGACCATGGAAAGAACCACCTTCAAGTAGGTATTGCGGAAGCTCTAAGGCAAAACCGTGAGTCAGGATAGCCCAAGAAAAAGAGGGGCGCGGGGACATACGGGTCGTCTTTCCCGACCCTGTCTCGCCAAGAATAATAGTCACGTCATTCAATGCGATATTGCGCAGGAGTGACTCGCGCCCTACAAAAAGGGAGACGGGAGTAGAAGCCTCGTCATTTTTATATAACGTTGTGGATAGACCTACCTCGCGCGATGGGAAGCCGCGCCCTCTGCTCTTGCAATTGCGGGATGATTTTACTCTCCATTTTGGCCGTCGAGACCGCTTCGTTGTGTGTTTCAATAGGTTGAATCTTGCCAAATTTCTGCCTCTTATGGCTAAGAATGGTGCGCTTAGAGCTGACGGGGTGGCCTTCATCCTCGGATTCCGTCATCGCTATGGCTGGCGGTCGTTTTGCTTGACGAGGTGGCGATAGTGAGACCCCAGGGTTCCGGCATTCCTGAAAATGGGCCTGAGATAAAGGGAGACGTGAGACATCCGAGGAAGGCCACGAAGTTGTCCTGAATTGAGCCCGCGGACTGACTGCAACATAGGGCATTGAATCTGGTGTACTGCACGGCGCGGCGCGAGGATTGGCTCGGTCTACTAATCCGCTATAAGGCGCCAGGCGCCAACATTCGCGATCACGTGTTATGAGGGACAGCGCTTGTCACCGTGCATCCCTCACAGCTCTCTCACAAACATAATGGCGTCTCAACCCGCTTGGCAAACGGACGAACTCAAAGACGAATGGCCAGATGAAGACGATGACATTTCTGAGCCTTGCACTCGCTCGATCTCCCTGACCATCCCTGTTGGCTCAATCCACCACAGTGGCACAGGCCTCAGCCAAGATACGGGTGTCACTGATGTTCTTGGTACACTCTTGATCCGCCAAGACGCTCTTCCAACACTTCCACAGAGAACACTTGCTCAAAGGAAGGGCTTAATCAAGGATTTTTTCAGCCCCATTGCCCTTGAGCGCATGTTCGACCCCCCCTCGCCCGGAACATCTGTACAGTCACCGCGTAACATTCCCTCTTCCCCACTACAATCATCCGCTGCACGGCTCTCCCAAGTGACCTCCGTAAATGGTCAGGAAGATCTTGTAGTCCATCGTGTTGCTGGCGCAGATAGTTGGCAGCCAGATATGTCTTGCGAATTCACATTCGCCGTCCCACGTCCTGCGTCCTTTACTGATGTCGCGTCCCCTAGTTGTACCCAAGATAAAGATGTTACAAGTACTACTGCTTCTGTCGCTCCTCTGACGGATCCTCCCCTCCGCCTTTTTCAGTTTCAATATGACACCTTTACCCGTGATCACTTATCAGCCATGGTTGACTCCCTTGCCATCAATTCACCTTCCGGTAGCAACACAGCGAATCTTGTCGCCAGTACCTCGTCGCCGTTCGGCCTTGCCACTGTCTCCGAGGCATCATCACGGCCCAGTTCGATCGAATTGCGAAGTGCGAAGCGGGTCAAGCTTAGTCCCGCCAGTGACTTTCATGGCTCATATGACCACGTCAGTTGCAGCGTAAGGCGACCTGGCTGTAGAAAGGATTATGTTGGGGAGTCCAGATTTCTCATGGCTCAGATCAAGAATGCAAGGGACTTCTCCTTCTCCATCCCTGCATCCGCCTCTGTTCCGTATCTTAACTCGAACGATAACACGCCCTATAAAAATGAAGCGCAAGGCCAACGTGAGTCAATCGTCTCGAGGCGCATTTCATCCCACTGATATTTAGGAAGCCATGCAAACCCCCACTGACGTCGACTCACATGGGGTCAATGGGGTCAATCAAGATTCTGTCGTGGCTGGGCCGATTAGCACCTCCAAAGGGAAGGGCCATTCCTCCTTGGGCTACAGGCAACAGGCAGAGAACTTGATGGCTCAGCTCAAACAAGACATGAAGGGATCCAAGCGCATTTTCTCTACAGATGCTACAGACATATCTCCTAACGTCGACAACGCTTTCTGCTCTATCCCGCCACTTGCCATCCCCCCCCCTCCCTATCTCTCCTTTCAAAACCAGCGAAATCTTCCGCCAACTGTCCAAAGGGGCAACTCACCAAGAAATTCTCCCATGGTATCGTTATTCTGAACTTGATGAGACTATACTCACCATCTGAAGCAGGACACCGGCGCGGCCTCACGCATCTACGCACACTTCCCTGCGCCCCCCATTCTTGTCGCTCCCCCTCCATCTCCTCCGTCTCAGCCGCTTGGCCCGACCCCACAACACAATACCACAGCGCCTACTATCGGCACCGGCACGAATGCTCTCCTCCCTCCGGCAGTTAGGACGGCAGCCAACACCTCGTCCGTTCCGGGACGACCTAATGAGGACCTCAATCGATTCGTCTCTTCCAGCACGGTGTCCGGGGCCACCCTGACGACGGGAAGCTCGGGCTCCTTTGTGAAGCATCCGGGGCCAGCGCAAATCATGCGTATTGGACCCGAAGACGTACCTGCTCTGCCAGAACGGGTTGGAAGGATGGTATTCGACAAAGTTATGATGCGATGGGTTAAGGTAGCTGCGATCGGACCGCCAAGAATCCCTGAAGGCGGAGGCGGAGGCAGTGCGGAAATCGATGCCGAGAGCGAAGATCCATTCCGAGATATTGAGAGTCTGCGCGAAGACTCTCTAACGGGAGACGGTCCTGGAGAGCAAGCGCCCCCATCGACAGACAGCAGCGACGTCGACGAAGTATGTGACGAGGAAGAGATGGAACTCACTTCTTTTTCATTCGATGAGCCATCTCATGGCCGTATGCAGGCCGCAAGTGTCTCCGGCGAGGATGACACCACAGATTCGGATAGCAACGACGAGGATGTGACTGATATCAGCACTCTGTCCGCGTCACTCTCCCTGGAAGGTCGACCTGAAGTTGTTTTCGATCAGGATTCAAGTGATGAGGAAACTCATCACGAGAGGGTCGTCACAGTGGCCATCAAAAGCACCTCCGGTCCGTCTCGTGAAGTGTCCGTGCCCACGCCTATTCGTTCTGCGTTAAAGAGCGCAGTTGCCAGCCCTGCCATCTCATTTGTGGATCCCGTCACTAGTAGCCACCGTACTCCCGCAAGCAAGTCCGGCCGCCGACGATCTGTTAGCTTTTCGGATGGTAAGCGAGAAGGGCCCATCAGGGGCCTTGGGCGAAGTACGCACGCAGATAACAGCGACAACGAATTCGTCGGCCAAGTCCTTGTTGGGGACTCGACCTTTGAACCGTCTGCCCGGTCGAAGCGCATTGGCGAGATGCTAGATGGCCTCGAGAGTACGAAAAAATGACCTCTGAGATATACTAATGGACTTAATCCCGTTCGTTATCGCTAGGTTTCGACGATAAGTCGCCATCAAGACCCAACGACTTCGCACACCCCCCTGCCGGCACCTTACTCCCTGGCATCAAGCCCCATCTCGGCTCCGATGATACGTCTGACCCTGGGGTTCTGACGTCGGATATTGCCAGGCGGGTGCCTGCACGATCCCAGCACTCGACATCGCCTAACGTACCATCGGGAGCGGGGGCACAGCCCAATGCGACTTTCTTGACCGAGGCATCGTTTGGCGTTGCACATGACAAGCTCGTTCAGGTCATTACTGATATACAACCGTTCGAACCTCACTGGGAAGAGTTGACCTGTATCGATTTAAGTAGCAAGAATATCGACAGTGTCGCGAGGCTGAAAGAATTTCTACCGCGGCTACATACTTTGTCACTGTGGGTCAGATCCGATTCTATATTCTTGGTGATGATAGCTGACGTCTCGGTAGTAATTCCAACCAGCTGGCCTGGCTGAGTGGGGTTCCCGCCGCAGTCAGGTCGCTATCAGTTTCGCGTAATAGGTTTGTATGAACCGCGACGGTAGAATTCTAGCTGATTCTAATAATTGCTCGACGTTGTGTAACGGCAGCTTAACGAGGGCAACATCTTTCAGCCATCTCCTCAGCTTGGAGCACCTTGACATCAGTTATAACAACGTCGAAAGCTTGAGCCGTAAGTTTTTGATATGCTGCCAGCGCCCCATGCTGATATCGAAGCGAATGAAATTACGTCTAGAACTAGAATGCATCCGACATCTTCGAGAACTACGTGCAGATGGGAATCACATCAGATCCCTAGAAGGCTTGCAGCGTATGGACTGCCTAGTCAAGCTTAGTGTCCAGAGAAATCGCATTACCGACATGGATTTCACACAATGTTCCTGGTGAGCCTTTCTCCCGTACCGTCTATACCCGGAGAACACCCTGCTAACGCACCGTTTCATATCCCCGTGTCACATCCATGTCACCCACACTGTCACCTCATGCCCGGCTTCGGCGTGGCTTTGTCCGTTTTTTCACGTCCCCCTCTTTCTTTCTGTAGGCCGAGACTTGAGGTGCTTAATGCGAGCCAAAATCGGATCCAGCATATAGCCGGACTCTCCCTTCTGCCGTCTTTGGTCGTCTTGAATCTTGGTGAGTGCCCTTGTCCCCATCAATCCGCTATTGGATCAGATGAATCGGTGATGCGATCTCTCCAACGCCGACCTTCCCCCACGGTACCGCGCGATCTCTTTTTGGCAGACTCCGCTGCTATTCCTCCCCAGATAGTTCCATTTTCTCATGCGTCGCCTGGGCCAATCCCACCACCGTTTTTGCTAATTTTCGTTCTTGCTGTCCGATACAGACAACAACTCTGTTGATGACCTCAAGCCTCACGGCATCTTGCCTAGATTGCGCATATTGCGTTTGAGCGCCAACCGCCTGAAATGCCTCGACCCCAGCTATTTCCCCGACTTGCGGATGCTTTATATCGACAATAACACTCTCGCAGAGCTCAAAAAAGTGAACAGGCTCGGTAGACTCGAAAACCTGAGCCTGCGCAATCAAGGAGGAAGCGGCTTGTGAGTCCCGGTTTCAGCCACACGAATGACCATTGATTCAATTGCGATAGATCGTTCTCAATTCGCGACGTACGAGATGCCAAACGATTATATTTGTCTGGTTAGTGAATTGGGTTCCCCACGAATGGCGACATATAATGCCAATTGTTAATTAACGGTACCACAAAATAGGCAACGCTCTGCCAGCGGATTTTCTTTCCGAACCATGCTACAACCTGATTTACCTCGAAATCGCAGCTTGCCGGCTGTCGAAACTCCCGGCAAAATTTTCTGCCCTTGTGCCTAACCTCCGGGTGCTGAACCTCAATTACAACTTTCTTGACGATGTGAAGCCGCTGGAGGGCCTGCGTAGGCTCAACAAGCTCACAATCATTGGGTCAAGACTCAAAGGCACGAAGGGCATCATCAAAGTGTTGAGGGGGTGTACCGACGTTGAAATGGTTGACTTCAGGTACGTGTTATTCACTGGCTTATCGTAATCTGCATTTACCCCTTCTTCCTTGTGTTTGACCCTTGTTCTCGACTCATCTGACTTCCTGGTCTTAACCATTTTCTATCCTCGGGGGTTGTTTACGGCTCGTTAACACTTCTGTCTTTCCCAAGGATGAACCCATGCACGTTGGGTTGGTATCTGCCAATACTCGTCAAAGACGTGCCTGGGGCGCTTCAACCATCTGAGGCTGGACTTCGAGTTGGCGGTCCAGGCGCTAGCAAACGCTCGGGCCCGGATTTAGGACATACAGTTGATCCCGGAACGACGTCCAGGGGTGGGAACAGAGGAAACTCACGCGACGGAACAAGCGGCGTCGCGCCGACGCTGTCGTGGCACGAGCTAGATGCAAAATTCCGAAGAGACCTCCCAGATGAGGCCTACATAGGTCGCCTCACATATCGGGGGCTAATCATGCGGGCTTGCCCAAGGGTGCGCATGTTGGACGGTGTGGTGGTTAGCCGGAAGGAGCGAGAAAAGGCCGAAAAACTCCTTGAAGGGGTTGCGCTAGCCAAGGGGTAAGGTACGGAAAGCACACGGGTCTGGAGGCTGGGGAGGGCCTGGTCTGGTGGGAGGATCCGTGTTTTCCGGGACGGTGGAGAGGCGGGATGTGTGCGTGTGCGTGGTTTGGTTTAGCGGGGATGATCTACATAGAGCAAGGGCTAATATTTTTGGCAATTTACATTCATGCTGTATGCTTCCAAACGTGATGGTACCCTGGCATGTGGTCATGAGTGCACGAGTAAAGCTGAATATGGGCACAATACAGGCAACGAGGGTGCGAAGGGTACGGCATTATCTAAGCGCACAAAAGCAAAACTGTGATGGCAATGACTGCACCGCTTGCAAGTGGAAAGTGATGATCAACGGTGGGGAAGAATACCTGTGCTCACGGACCGACAGTGGGGAAAAAAAAAGAGCACAGGCCTGATGGTGATGGCATGGGCGGACGCCGTCGAGATAGAGTCTGTGTTTGTTTACGCCGCAAGGGCTATTACGGCTGGGAACCGGTGATGTAATCCCCGGAATGCGCGCCTTGCCGGCAGAGCTCCGCGACGCCCAAAGAGGTGCCTTGATTTTAATTAAGCTAGG